>Ga0222712_10003437_pt1 | contig 17256 bp, 9 predicted proteins | sample C33_657DmetaG_FD_165043 | JGI IMG/M metagenome (GOLD analysis project Ga0222712, IMG submission 165043) | Estuarine water microbial communities from San Francisco Bay, California, United States - C33_657D | ecosystem: Environmental > Aquatic > Marine > Unclassified | place: USA: California...
GGAAGGAAGCATTTTGAATATAATAATCACTCATTAATTGATTCACCCCATTTTGTGTAAAGCCTGTTTCTAAAATATTTCTTGAAGCATTACCATTATGCGTTGCTAAACTTGAGATGGCTCTGAAAGTACCTAAAGTACTATACACGTTATTATACATGTAATTACCCACATTCGCTCTTACCACAACACCAGCATTCCATTTTTTGTATGTCATATTAGATGTAAATCCTAAGAAAATTTTAGGATCCACACTTTGGTATTGGTATTGGTCTTTATCATTAATAACACCATCCTTATTACGATCAACGAACAATCCTTCAATTGGTTTTCCTGCAGCATCATATACTTGTTGGAAAACATAAAAAGATCCTCTGTTGTATCCCACTGAATTAATCATGATCGTATTACCCACACCACCAGAAATACCGCCAAATTTATTACCAGGATAATTAGGGTCTGGAGAAATAGTTAAGTTGGTAATATTATTTTCATTGTAGGTAATGTTAAAACCTAAATCCCAGTTGAAATCAGCCTTATTTACAGCTTGTAAATTCAAGCTTAATTCAACGCCTTTATTTTCCATATCGCCTACATTCGCGATCACTTGGTTAGAGAAGTTGGCACCTGCAGGTTGTCCTACTAAGTTTAATAAATCAGAAGTTACTTTTTTGTAAATATCTAAACTACCCGTTAACTTATTATTGAATAAACCAAAATCTAAGGCCAAGTTAGTAGTTGCTGTTTGCTCCCACTTCCTTCCGCCATAATAACCACCTGGCGCATACATGTTGTAGAATGTATTTCCAAATTGGTATTTACCTTGTTGTCCACTTAAAGCATAATAGGATAAGTAGTCATAGTTACCAATACCATCTTGTTGTCCAGTTTCACCGTAACCAAATCTTAATTTCAATGCAGAAATAACTTTAGATTGCTTAAACATAGGCTCTTCCGCTAAATTCCAAGCAGCTGCAAAGGAAGGGAAGGTTGCAAAGCGATTATCCGCATTGAATCTTGAAGATCCATCCTGACGAATCGAAGCTGTTAATGAATACTTTCCTTTTAATGCATAATTAAATCTACCATAAAATGATACTAATCTGTTTTCAGGAATATCAAAAGGAAAATTAGGTGCATTCACTACTGTGCCATCTTCCGTTAAATCATTGAAATTAAAATTCTTTGATTTAAATTCTTGATAAGCGTAACCCGCAATCACATCAAATTTACTTTCGATATTTGCAACATATTTAGAGTAGTTCAAGTAAGACTCGGTCAATAAGTTAGAATTTTCTTGCTTGTATTGATTGTTAACACCACCTTTTCCATTAAAACGTTTAAATGTAGCCGCAGCAGTACCAGGTATAAAAATAGTACCTGAACCATTGGAAATATCAATACCCACATTCGTATGTAATCTTAGGTCCTTAAAGAAGGGTAAAGTATAATCAATGTCCGCATTCGCAATGGTTCTGTTTACATTACTTAAATCCTGCTTTTGCATTAATAATCCTACAGGATTTTTTGGCGCTAAGCCTGCTAAGCCAGTAGTTGAACCTGCATCCAACCACTCATAAAAGCCACCAAAAGCACTTGCATTTGATGAATATACCGGCTTGGTTGGATCAAAGCTAACTGCATTTCCAATAGCTCCTTGATCTGCGAAACGACTTTTACTAAAAGAAGTTTTTGCATTCAAATCAATTTTTAATGCATTCTTGAACAAACGTGGGCTTAAATTTAAACCAACAGTGGTTCTATCTAACTTACCAGTTTTCAACACCCCTTCTTGAGACAATGAAGCGACTGAAAAACGATATGGCATCAACTTAGTAGCACCAGAAGCACTAAAGTTATTTTCAAAAGTTACTGCACTTTGATAAATTTGTTTTTGCCAATCAGTTTTATCGGTTCCTAATAATTTCTTTTGTGCTGCAGTACCATTCGCGTTTACGTATGTAGTATACTCGTCAGCACTTAATACATCCACATAATTAGCCACCTGTCCAACTGAAGTTTGAGAACTAAAATTATACTTCGTTTTTCCTTGTGCACCTTTTTTAGTGGTAATGATAATTACACCATTAGAAGCACGAGATCCGTAGATCGCTGCTGCAGATGCATCCTTTAAAATAGTAAACGACTCAATATCATTAGGATTAATTAAAGAAAGTGGATTTGCAATACCTGCAATACCATTATTACTTAAAGGAACGTTATCAATAACGATTAAAGGATCATTACTTGCATTTAGCGAAGCCCCACCTCTAATTCTGATGGTACTTCCTGCACCAGGCGCACCTCCATTTGAAGTTATTTGCACACCCGCTACTTTACCAGCAATTAATTGTTCAGGACTCGTTAATTGTCCTTTCACAAAGTCCTTAGAAGAAATGCTAGCAACGCTTCCTGTTAAGTCCTTTTTGCGAACGGAACCATAACCAATTACGACAACATCGCCTAATTGATCGGAATTTTGTGTCAAAGCAACATTAATGTTGGTTTGACCTGCGATAGATACTTCCTTAGATGCATAGTTCAAAAATGAAACTACCACTGTATTTTCTGTATCAGTCACTTTTAAAGAAAAAGTACCATCCGAAGATGTACTCACTCCTTTTTTAGTTCCTTTTACAACTACAGAAGCTGCAACCAAAGGAGATCCATCTTTGGCGTCGGTTACCTTACCAGTAACCGTACGATCTTGTGCAAATGCCGGCAAGCAGATAACTGCAAGCAACAAAGCAACAAGTGTTTTTTTCATGTTCATAGATTTACGATTTCAAGTTTAAGAATTGTTAATTTGTAATTAAAAGTTTATTGATTTTTTGTTTTTGGTTTAAAGTGATGGATATAAAATACATGCCTGGCATTTGCATGCGTGCATTTTTATTAATAATAAATTGCTGATTCCCTTTTTGCTTGTAGCCAGAATACAGCACACCGCAATCATTCCCATTCAGGTCATAAGCATGTATACTTAATTGACCGCTTTCAGCTAATTGGTAATTGATTGTAGCAGATGTTCTTAAAGGATTAGGGGTGATCGTTACTGGAATTTTTAATTCAGGTATATTCGGATTTAATACATCGGTGACGGTCACCGTAGATATATTTTTATTTGCATACACATAATACTCGCCAGGTTGTAAGGTAACAGAAGCAGAACCACCCACCACCGATTGGTACTTATTAGAATACATACTGTACCAAATACCATCAGTTGGAAAGGGCACATTCGCCGTGGCTGGATTAACATCAAAATTACCCAACACCACTAATTTTATGGAGTCCCCGTTTAATTGCATTGATTTTACAACCCCAGTGGAGGTAACCGTATATTTATTTGAAATGAAGTCGTTCGTGTAAGATGGGTTGTTTCTCAATTTTAAAAATTGTGCGTAGGCATTGTACAAACCTTTACGATTGGTGTTTGTTAAATAATCCCATTTAATTGGCTTCACTGCTAAACGACAATTATTATTCACCGACAAGTCAGTACAAGTATTAATTGAATAATCATAGCCTAGTTCTCCAAATTGCCACATGGTTTTTGGACCAGGTGTTAATGCCCAAAACGCAGCAGCCATTTCATTGCGTTTTAAGCCAGTGGCCAAATCACGCGTTGAATAAGCGCCACTAGTATTTCCATACATTATATTCTTATACATTAATCTTTCTTCGTCATGGCTTTCCATATAGGTCACCAAATGTTGTTGGTTCCAACCACGTCCATTGGCAAAAGCATAATTAAAAGAGGCATCCGAATTAAAACCCATGGTTGCTTGATTAAAATTATAATTAGCATTACCCCACAATAACATACCATATTCTGATAATTCCTTTTCCTCGGTGTTGTCTGCAAAATGCTCTAAAATGCAATAGCTATTAGCAGATGCCTTTTGCATGGTATCATAAATATTTTTCCAAATAGCAATACGAGAGGCATCATATGCACCCCAAGCATTGACATCAGTTGGGTTATTTTTTTGCGTAAAGCCTTTGGACAAATCCCATCTAAAGCCATCAATATGATATTGTGTGAGCCAATGTTTAACCACATTTGAAACTAGTTGCTTAGTTGCTAGTGATTCATGATTAAAGTCATTACCCACATTAAAGGGATGTTTAGCAGCGGTATTTAACCAAGGATTGTTTGCTGCAGGGGCACTTGCCTTACTATCCCAATACATTTGTGCCAAAGGAGCCGATCCAAATACATGATTTAAAACCATATCCATAATCACTGCAATTCCCTTGGCATGCGCCGAATCAATAAATTCCTTGATCGCCATTTCAGTGCCATAAAATTTATCTGGTGCAAAAAAGAAACTTGAATTATAACCCCAGCTATCATTACCCTCAAATTCTGAAAAAGGCATTAGCTCAATGGCATTGATGCCCAACTTTTTAAAATAGTTCAAACTGTCTTTTAAAGTTTGAAAATTTTTATTTTGTACAAAGTCACGCAATAGTAATTCGTAAATAACTAAATTCTTTTTATTGGGTCTAACAAAACCTGCATCCTTCCATTGGTATTTTGGCTTGGCAGTTTGTAAAATTCCCACAATGCCTGTTGTTTTGCCTGTTGGATACGCTTTTAAGTTGGGGTAGGTAGCTACCGGAATGCCCGCATCATTATTAGGGTCTAATATTTTTTCAGTGGTATAATCAGCCACCCTCAAATTATTATCAATCAAATATTGATATGCATATTCCTGTCCCGCTTTTAAACCATTTATTTTTATCCAGAAACGGGCACTATCTTTTGTCATGTTCATCACATCCGATAGCGTAGGCGTCCAATTATTAAAATCACCCATCACAGTGACGCTCGTTTTTTTAGGTGCATACAATACCAAGGTTACCGAAGTATCCCCTACATGATAATTAATACCATCAGTAACACCAGCTGGTAAATCCTTGATAGCTATAGCACCCGCTACTAAAAAACCCAAAGAATCCTTTGCTGTGGCCGAACCATTATCACCTACCACGAGCACTTTTTGTGTTCCCAATCGATTCACAATTTTAAAAGCAGATAATGAATTTGTGTTGGTCATCGACTTTAACAAAGTATCATTGAAATATATAGACAAAGTCGCGTCACTACTTGACTTTGCATTGATAAATAAAGTATCGCCTAATTCTTTTTTTATTGCTTCATACTGAGGCTGGTAAAGCGGTTGCAGGAATGGTGTATCAATTTTAACTTGAAATTGATTATCCACTACTGATAAAAACATATCTGAATTATCTTCATTCGCTAGTTTAACTCCAGCTGCTGTTCTAAATAAAATAGCAATTTTTAATATTTTTTCTGCTGGATCTGCAATACCAAAAAATGTTCTGAGGTTACCTGGTATCGTATAAGTCCATTTATTACTACCAATCGAAGTACATTTTATTTTAGCATCCGTCCCACCCCACACAGAAAAACTAGGTACATATTTCCATGCACTACTATTGGCGCTTAAGTTGGTGATGACACCGATATGGACATAAACATCGCCCGTAAAATTTTGTAAATTTTTATTTCCCTTATTTGCATCTGCGGTAATCAAAACATTGCTGCTCGACTCCAAAATAAAATTTGGATCGGTTTTTAATAGCTGCCCATTGGCATTCATCACTGTTGTTAAGCAAAACAAAGCAATTAGTTTTTTCATTAATCAAGCAATCAATTTCAGCAAATCGTAGTAATGTGTATTTTTTACACACTTGTAATTTATTTAAAATAGGTGTAAATCATACACATATAGTCATATTTATTATATGTATATATGTAATTCTATGTTAATGTATTATTTAATAAAATCAGCTCCCCATATTAATTAATCATTAATACTAGCTTCCAGGAATTAATCTATCAAATTTAACATTCCCTAAAATTTAAAATGACAAGCGTTAGTAATACGATGCAAAGTTAAGAATTACGAACGGTTTACAAATAATTTTAGTAACCCTCTTTATTTCCCAATACAAAATTTGGAGAAAATAAAATCCAATTGATCTTCACTAGTGATTTCACCTGTAATGGTGCCTAAATAATGTAGGGCTTGTCGAATATCTAATGCGAGTAAATCGCCAGTCACATTTTGTATTAATCCTGTTTCAATATCATTCAATGCAAGTAATAATTTTTTTAAGGAACTTACGTGTCTCGCATTGGTAACAATCGTACCTTCTTTTTTCAATTGATCTCCTACCACTTTTTGTGTGATGGCATTTTTTAATGCCTCAATATTGTTTTTGTCTTTTGCAGAAATGAAAACAATGTTTTTAAAATTATTAAAATTGGTTACAATATTCGCAGTGGTCAAATCCATTTTATTTCCAACCAAAATAATTTTATCTAATCCAATCTCATTTTCCCATGTATGTATTTGCTCAGGAGTTGCCGTGTTCACATCAAACAAAGCAATCACAATATCTGCTTGAATTATTTTTTCCTTACTCTTATCAATACCCATCTGTTCAATCACATCTCCAGTTTGCTGCCTGATACCCGCTGTATCAATTAACTTATACAATACACCATCAATATTCAAAAGTTCTTCCACCGTATCCCTAGTGGTTCCAGGAATTTCACTCACTAATGCTCTTTGCTCATTTAATAAAGTATTTAACAAGGTAGATTTCCCTGCATTGGGTTTGCCGACAATGGCCACTTGTACCCCATTCTTTATTACGTTTCCTAATTTAAAGGATTCTAATAATATATTTGTTTTCAATTGCAATTGATGAACTAAAACTTCCAACTCCTTTTTATTTGCAAATGCCACATCCTCTTGTGAAAAATCAAGTTCCAATTCAATCAACGCAGAAAATTTGATGAGCTTTTCACGCATCAATTTTAAATCATCCGAAAACCCTCCTTTTAAATTATATAAAGCTGCTTGACGCGAAGCTTCGGTATTACTCGCAATTAAATCTGCTACCGCTTCTGCTTGTGTTAAATCCAATTTAGCATTTAAAAATGCCCTTTGCGTAAATTCACCCGGCTTGGCGAGTCGCGCACCTTGCTGTATTATTAATTGCAATAAACTGTCTTGAATAAAAGGAGAACCATGACATGAAATTTCAACGACCTCCTCACCTGTGTATGATTTTGGTGCACGATATAAGGTGATCACTACTTCATCAACCACGATATTGTCAAATTCAATTTTACCAAAATGAACAGTATGCGTTTTTTGTAGCAATAAATCCTTCTTTGGAAATACGCTATTGATAATTTCAATGGCCCTTGTGCCACTTAATCTTATTACTGCAATAGCGCCAATACCTGGTGCAGTAGCCAAGGCAACAATCGTATCATTCCAATTACTCATATTTTCGCGCATACACAAAGGTAACTTTTTGCCGTTTATTTCACAGGCAAATAATTGCGACCTACTTTAATTTATTACAAGACAAAAAAAATCCTTCCCGATGAACTCGAGAAGGATTTTATATTTTTTATTCCTTTGAATTAGTCTTCTGAAACCATGAAAACAATGGCTTGACGATGGCGGTAAATTACATTACGACCATTTTGTACAGCTGGCTTCCATTTTGGACCTCTTTGGATTACACGAACAGCTTCATCTTTTGTACCAAATCCAGGATCATTTTCTGCTTTTACTTCAGAAATTGAACCATCTTTTGATACGATAAAAGAAACTACTACACTATATTTTCCAGTAGGGGCGCCATTTTCAACTGGCAAATCCCTATTTAAGGTTCTTTCCAAATAACGAATCCAACCTTGTTGTCCACCTGGGAATTCAGCAGGAATTTGAACTACGGTGAAAATTTTATTTTCATCGTCATCCTTTGGTGCTTCTACGATAGCCGTGCTTTCAACTGGAGCAACCACACCCTCGTCCTTAGTTCCCTCTTGGTTAAATGTACCAATTTTGGTATCCTCTAATTTCTCTACTTCCTTAATTTCGTCTTCTTCCTTCACTTCCTCGTCTTTTACAATCTTAGGGGGCGTGAACTTAGTGACTTCCACTTTAGGAGGTTCTTGCTTAGGTGGCGGTGGTGGTGGTGGTTCAGGTTTTTTCTCGTCCTGAACGTTTTCTAATGAAAGATCCACCGCAATCACTTCAGCTTGTTTTTTCTTGATAGAATTTGATAATATCGCACCTGCAGAAAGTAGCAAAGTAAGCCCCAACATACCAATCATTCCAGTCTTGATACGTTTATTGTATGTTTTGCGAAGTTCGTAAGCACCATATTCCTTATTTCTACCTTCAAAAACCAGGTCTAGAAAATCGGCGGTTAATATTTTATTTATATCCATTTTTAATGCTTTTAATTGCTTGTAGGAGATTGTGAACTCTTATCAGAAATAGAAACTAGTTGTGCCTCACCTTCTGAAATATCTACTAATGCATATTTTTTAACTACATTAATAGCCATCTCATCCAATATATCCACTACATTTTGATAGTTGCAGTCGACACTAGGTTTGATAACTACTACGAAATCTTTTTCTGGATTTTCAGCGTCTCTAGAACGGCTTATAACATCTGCCTTCTTTTTTAATATAATTTCACGAATTGAATTTTCTCCATTATATGAAGCAGACAAAAAATTAGAACCATCTGGTTTTAATTGCCCCTCATAATAATAAATATGATTATCCGCACCCATCATAATAGTAAGTACGCCTGATTCCTTCGCTTTGTTTTGGTCCTCTGGGATTACTTTATCATCAGGCAAAAACAGTTTAAATGCTGTTGGCTGACTCATTGTAGTAGTGAAAATAAAAAAAGTAATCAATAAAAATCCTAAATCCACCATAGGTGTTAAATCCACACGCGTTGATAGCTTTTTTCCTTTTTTGACTCCTGGTCCTTTTTTATGGCCACCGCCCGAGGTATCTAATTCTGCCATATCAGTAACTTTTTATTAGTTATAAAATTTTAATTATCCTGATCATCCCCGATCATTGACTTTTTGTAAAGTTCAGATCCAACAGGGGCGTTTTCAGGATTGGTTACCATTTGGAATTTCAATAAATCGTTCTTCTTAAATGCAACAATCACATTTTTGAATGAAGGATATTTAGACACATTGTCCCCTTTTAATAAAAGGTCCATTTTAGTGCCGGCATAGGCTTCCTTCACCACTTGCATCCAAGTGATTAACTCATTATTGGTACTATCCTTACATGGTATACCTGGTAATTGGTCTCCTTTTCTGTTTTCTTCAGCAATGGCTAAAAAAGAATTTAAACCGCTAAATGAAGCCCCAATAAAACCTGCTTTTTTAAACGCTGGTACATTGATGCCTAAATTGCGAGTTGTATTTAATGTATTTGCTACCACTTCTCTTTTTTGCTCATCATCTATCGTCAGAAATACTTTACCATCTTTATCAATCGTTATCAAAACAAAATCCTTGCTTGGCGCAATTTTCGAAGCGACCGAACTTGGTGTGGTCACAGCAATAGCTTCCGCTGGCTTAAACTTTGTCGTTAAGATGAAGAAAGACAATAAAAGGAAAGCCACATCGCACATGGCTGTCATGTCGATATTGGTACTCTTACGAGGTAATTTGGCTCTACCCATTGTATAGTCTTTTAAAAATTATTAGGTGTTTACACCTAAATTAAATTACGTTGTTTTCTACTATTTGTAGTTTGCTGCGAAGCTTTGTGTTAATGTGAAACCAGACTCGTCGATACCATAAGTGATACCATCAATTCTTGTAGTGAACACATTATACATAATGATTGCAACAGCAGATGTACCAATACCTAATGCAGTATTGTACAAGGCCTCGGAAATACCTTGCGATAATTCACGAGCTGCTTCACCACCACCTTCTTCACCTAATTTAGAGAAAGAACGAATCATACCTAATACCGTTCCGAACAAACCTAATAAGGTTGCAACAGAAGCGATGGTAGATAAGAAAACTAAATTCTTCTCCAACATTGGTAATTCCAATGCAGTAGCTTCTTCGATTTCTTTTTGAATATTCAACACTTTTTGGTCTGTATCTAACTCAGTGTTTGTAATCATTTCTTTGTATTTTTTCAAACCAGATTTCATTACATTACCTACAGATCCTTGTTGCTTATCACACTCAGCTAAAGCCTTATCCACTTCCTTATTTGCTAAATGAAACTGTACTTTACGAACAAATTGTGCAATGTTTCCTTTTCCAGCTGCTTTTTTAATGGTCATTAATCTTTCAATAACAAAAGTTAAAACGATTAATAAACTACCAATTAAAATTGGAACCACAATACCACCCTCGTACATTTTAGTAAACGTTCCTTTTGGTCCTTTGTGCGAAGGCCAAAATCCGCCATTTGGATCTGGATTTGTGAAATTACTAGCGTTACCTAGCACAAAACGCCAAATAACATAACCTGCTACGATACACGCGATGGGTGCTAATGTAGCAATCAAGTTTCCGCCTTCTTGAGGCTGTGCAGCGCTTTTAGCTGTTGCAGTTGATTTTGAAAGATCAGCCATGATTCAATTGATTTTAGTTTAAAATTATTTTTTTAGTTACCCTTAATAATGTTAGCCCATTTTTCTCTCAAAAATATAAATTAATAGTTATTAAGGGCTTACAAAATAAGTAATTTATTGGTCCAAACAAATTTCCAAGTATTTTTTTATTATAAAGTTTTACAAAAAACCATACTTATCACGAAACTTGTATATTTACTACTCTTATTTATAAACTAATAATGTTTAATATGAAAAAAATCATGCTCGTTTTTGGCCTATTTGTGATCATGCAAAATCAGGTTCAAAGTCAACGCCCAGGCGGCCCTAGACCCGATCAAATGCCAGGCCAACGCCCTGATACAAGTGGCGTAAAAAGGGATAGTGTAAGAAAGGATATCCCACTTGTAAAAACCGGCCCCAAAGCCTATGGGGAAGTGATCACCAAAAAAGCAGTTAGCCAAAAAGGTGTTTTTACCGTACATTTCTTAGATGATAAATTCTATTTTGATATCCCAGACCAATTAATAGGCAGGGAACTTTTGGCAGTAACACGTTTTGTTAAAGTTCCAGGTGGCGCCCGTAAATATGGTGGCGAGGAAGTGAATGAACAAAGCATTGTATTCGAAAAAGGACCCAATCAGCGCATATTCATGCGTGTGGTAAGCCTAATAAGTAAGGCCGACTCCACACAAACCATCGCAAAAGCGGTGAAAAACTCCTATTTGGACCCTATTGTGGCTTCTTTTGATATAAAAGCATTCGGAAAGGATTCAAATAGCTCCATTATTGATGTTACTGACTTTTTTAAAGGGGATAACCAAGCGGTGAGCTTGACTAGTAATGAAAAGCGTTCTTTTAACCTTAGCGCTTTGGCATCAGATCGTTCCTTTATACAAAGTATCAAATCATACCCTAAGAATATTGAAATTAGGACTGTTAAAACCTATTCTGCGTCCGCGGGCGGTGGCATTGGAAGTCCAATGGGTGGTGGAAGCACCATTCCGGCTGTAAGCAATGCAGGAGCAGTTACTTTTGAATTAAATACCTCGGTTTTATTGTTACCGGAGGTTCCAATGAATCGCCGTTTATTTGATCCAAGGGTAGGTTATTTCGCAGATAATTTTGTAACCTATTCTGATGACCAACATAAGGTAGAAAGCCAAACCTTCGCGGTTCGTTACAGATTAGAACCTAAGCCTGCAGATATGGAGAATTATAAAAAAGGCATGTTGGTGGAGCCAGCAAAACCAATTGTATATTATATCGACCCAGCGACACCAAAAAAATGGGTGCCTTATTTAATTGCAGGGGTGAATGATTGGAATGTTGCTTTTGAAAAAGCAGGTTGGAAAAATGCAATCAGCGGAAAAGAGTGGCCTAACGATAGCACCATGAGTTTAGAAGATGCACGTTATTCGGTGATTCGTTATTTCGCATCAGATATTGAAAATGCCTATGGCCCGCAAGTACATGATCCAAGAAGTGGTGAAATTTTAGAAAGCCATATTGGATGGTACCACAATGTGATGAACTTAGTGCATGATTGGTTTATGATTCAAACTGCTGCAGTAGATAGTAGCGCACGTAAAATGAAATTTGATGATGAATTAATGGGACAATTGATTCGCTTTGTATCCTCTCACGAGGTTGGACACACTTTAGGTTTAAGACATAATATGGGAAGTAGTAGTAAAACACCTGTTGAAAATTTAAGAAATAAAAAATGGGTGGAAGCAAATGGTCATAGTGCGTCTATTATGGACTATGCACGTTTTAACTATGTTGCACAACCTGAAGACAATATAAATCAAACTGGTTTATTTCCACGTATTGGAGATTATGATAAGTGGGCTATTCAATGGGGATATACTTACACAGGTGAATCGGATGTGAATGAAGATAAAAAAGAAAATAACAAATGGATTATCGCTAATTTAAAAAATAATCCAAGAGTTTGGTTTGGTGGTGAAGGATATGGATCTGATCCACGCGCACAAACGGAAGACTTAGGTGATAATGCAGTTTTAGCAAGCGAGTATGGTATCAAAAACTTAAAACGCATCCTCGTTAAATTACCAGAGTGGACAAAAGAAGAAGCTGATAAATATGAAAACTTAAGTGATATTTATATGCAATTAGCTGGGCAATTTAATAGATACATGAACCATGTTGCTAAAAATATTGGTGGTGTTTATGAGAATATTAAAAGCGTCGAAGAGCCAGGTGATGTTTATACGCCTACGCCAGTAGCAATGCAAAAAAGTGCAATGGCATTTTTACAAAATCAATTATTCACTACGCCAAAATGGTTATTGGATAATACAATTTTGAATAAAATTTCAAACCCTGTTGCCAATGAGCGTGTACAAGGGATTCAAACAAGTGTATTAAAAAGCTTGCTTGACAAAGGCCGCTTATTAAGATTAACCACTAGTAACACTCGTTTCAACAATGCAAGCTATGCATTAAACGAAATGATGGATGATGTAAGAAAAGGATTGTTTAGCGAATTAAGTACGCAAAAAGCAACGGATATATTCCGTCGCAATTTGCAAAAAACGTATGTAAGTCAATTAAATGACTTAATCAATCCTAGTGCCAGCCCAGCTGCCGCAGCTGCAGCTGGAGGATTTAGAATTGGCGCCCCAGTGGACGTTGAAAATTCAGATGTATATTCTGAAGCTAAATCACAATTAAAGAAATTAGCAGCTTCCTTAAGAGCAGCTAGTTCAAGTGATGCAGCAACTTCAAGCCACTACGCTGATTTACAAGACAGAATTAAGAAAGCATTAGATCCTAAGTAAATAGGAACTGCTTTTCAAATAACTCAAAAGCCCCGCCCGATCAATCGGTGCGGGGCTTTTTTATGCAACTGCTATTTTGTAGCGATAAATAAATGGTAAGCTTTTCGATTAAATAAAACTACTCATATCGAAGTGCGTCAATTGGATTAAGTGCTGCTGCTTTCATCGCTGGATAAATGCCTGCAACCAGTCCAACCAAGGTACAAATGGCAATTCCAATACCCACCCATAACCAAGGGACAATGAAGCCTGTTTTTAAAACAATACTAAATATATTTCCCACGAGCACCCCTAAAATAATACCAAAGATGGCGCCTAAAATACTAATCAAAATACTTTCAAATAAAAATTGACGTCGCACATCCCTTCTTTTACCTCCGAGGGCTTTGATCAATCCAACTTCTCTTGTACGCTCATTTACGGCCACTAACATAATATTCATTAACCCAATCGCTGCGCCAATTAAAGTAATCAAACCTATAGCACCAGCAGCGCCACTAATGCCCGCCAACAATCCAATAAATATATCTGCGAACTTATCACTCTTGTCAATGATGAAATTATCCGACTCACTAGGTATTAGTCTACGCGCCTTTCTCATTTGCTCCATGGATTCACCAATGGCTGGATCCAACTCAGCTACATTGTTGACCATCACACCTATTTGATAGGAGGAACTTATGTTTTGATATTGTCGGATATTTTTTAGTGAAGTTACAATGACATCATCCTGACGCATCATTGCACTTGAGCCCTTTGATTTTAATAAACCAATAACACGGTAAGGCTTACCTCCCACTAAAATAACTTTGTCAATACTTTTTTCGGGATTGTTGGGAAATAATTTAGTGGCCACATTACTGCCAATCAAACAAACATTACGACCACTTTGCAAATCCACATTATTTAAGTTTCTACCTAAGTCTAATTGGTATCCATTAACCCCTAAATAATTTTCATCGCCACCCCACATGGAAACCTGCGGATTGGTTTTATAATTTTTATAACGAAGTTCATTATTCCCATTACCACGTCGATATACACTTACTTGTGCCCTATTAAAACCATAATTATCCTTAAAATAAACTGATTCCTCTAGTTTAATAGGCTTGTCTAAATTTGATTTTTTTTCCTTTTGGCCTACCTTCTGTTTTGAAAATTCTTGCTTGTTTCTTCCGCCACCACCCATCATTCTTGCATTCATTTCCTTATAACGAATACTAAATGCGTTCGCCCCCATAAAAGAAAAGTTTTCCTTTAAGCTTTGATTCATCGCTGATATTGCGGTAATTATACCAATCAGCGCCATGATACCAAAAGCAATAATGGCCACCGTAATGCCCGTTCGTAGTTTATTGCTTTTTACAGTGCGCCAAGCTAAAATAAAGGAATCCTGAAGCGTCATGCTAATTATAATTATTGAACATTAAAGGTAGGACAGATTTATGCAATGATACCCCTACTATTTGAAGAGCGGTTAAAAGTAGAGATAATTGAACAATAAATTAGGGAAAACACCCAGAACAACAATCAAAACGGCAATGACGACCAACTTGTAAGTATAGGTTTTATCTAATTCGCCAATCGCAGGTGTCCCTGGTATAAAATACATGGCTTGAATCAATTTGAAATAATAATACACACTGATACTAGCAAAAATCATTGCCACCACCACCAACCAGATGCCTGCACCCGCTATTAAAACAGCATTGATCATATAATATTTCGCAAAAAATCCACCCGTAATGGGGATACCTGCTAAAGAACATAAAAACACAGTCGTTAAAAAGGCTAATAATGGATGCGACTTTGCCAAGCCGTGAAAAGCTTCAAAACTATTTTCTTTCATTTTAACCAACACAGCAAAAATACCGATGCTTGCTAATGAATATACAACAATGTATAAAAGAATGCCTTCGTTAGCAAAATTTGAAGTACCATACAATGCGAATAACATGAAACCTGCTTGTGCGATACTAGAATAAGTTAACATTCTTTTTACGCTTCTTTGAAATACGGCAGTTACATTCCCCACCATCAATGTACTTACAATGACCAATGGCAATATTATGCCCCAAGTTTTTTCAAACGGCTTATATTGAACAAGGTAAATATTAATGAATGCGATAAACCCTGCCGATTTAGCAATGGTTGCCATGAAGGAAGTGAATACAGTGGGGGCGCCATCATATACATCCGGCGTCCAAAAATGAAATGGTGCTGCAGAAACTTTAAAATTCATTGCAGCAAATATCAAAATGAGTCCGGCTGAAAACATGAACTGCTCATTGAGTATGCTAGGATCAGGTGGGATTATTGTGAAACTGCCTGTTGCGCCATAAATAAAGGTGATGCCCAATAATAGAATACCTGTTGAAAAAGAGCCCATTAAAAAATATTTAATGGCCGCCTCATTACTGAATAAACTTTTTTTATCTGAGCCAGTTAAAATATATAATGGGATGGATAAAATTTCAATGCCAATGAACAACATCAATAAATTATCAAAGGAGGTTAAAATGCTCGCACCACAAAGCATAAAAAAGAATAAGGCATAAAAATCTGCCGCATGATTTCCAATTTTAGATATTTCTTCTCCATTGATCCATATGTAAATAAAAGTTAAGCAATAAAATAAGGTGTTGGTATACAAACCGAATCTCGTAAACGACAACATATTCTTCGTATCCACATCAACCACATACCAACCATTCAACTGCGCTAGATTAGCTAAGAACAATAAAAACAAACCAATTAAAGCAATATTTTTTTGCTTATTTTCTCCCTTGATACTCCAGGAAGCAAACATCATTACAACGCCTAAAAAAGCAGAAACTATAATTGCATTCATTACTAATGTGTTTAAATTTATTTAACGATTATTTGCTGTAAACTATCGGCCGTTAAATCGAATAAAGGCTGTGGAAATACCCCTGTAACAAAAACGATAATCAATAAAACGATTAATACAATTTGCGCAGGTTTATTTATAGTTTGCATTTGATTGATAGATGTACTCACTTCGCCGTAGGCTACCTTTTGAACCATATTTAAGGTATAAATCGCTGCCAATATAATACTTACTCCTGCAGCTGCCCCTACCCAAACATTATACTGGAACAAACTATTAAACATTAAAAATTCACCCACAAAAGCATTGGTTAATGGGAGTGCTATATTGGCTAAAGCAAAACCCACTAACAATATCGCAAGCGTGGGTTGTTTTTTTGCAAGTCCACCCATTTGTTGCATTGATCTAGTACCTGTTTGTTGTTCAATAATATCTGCAACAATCCATAACCCCAACACATTAATGCCATGTGAAAATAATTGTACCAATACCCCTTGTATTCCAATTTGAAGATGCGAAAATATTGCAGCATTCATTAAACCAATATGTGCAATAGAGGAATAAGCAATTAAACGCTTTATGTCATCTTGGCGAATAGCAATAAAAGAGGCATATAGAATTCCGATCACTGATAAAATGACCACTACATTAATATGTGCCATAAATGCCATTGGGAATAAAGGCATTAACCACCTAAGAACGCCATATAACCCCATTTTAACCATCACTGCACTCATGACCATAGTGACTGCGGTTGGGGCTTGCTCATAGGCATCTGGCTGCCAAGTATGTAATGGGAAGATGGGCATTTTGATGGCAAAGGCAATAAAAAATAATGCGAAAGCTGTGACTTGTTGCCCCCCCGTTAAATTGGCCTTTGCAAAGGATTGTATCAAAAAGCTTTGATCACTGGTATGCATGTAAACGAATACAATTCCAATAAGCATCATCAAGGAACCCAAAAATGTATAAATGAAAAATTTAAAAGTAACTGCAATTCTTTTTTCACCGCCCCAAATAGAACTTAAAAAATAAACCGGGATCAACGCTAATTCCCAGAAAAAATAAAACAATAAAGCATCCCCCGCTAAAAACACCCCCATCAATCCGCTTTGGGTAAAAAGTAATAAGGAAAGAA
>Ga0222712_10003439_pt1 | contig 17253 bp, 14 predicted proteins | sample C33_657DmetaG_FD_165043 | JGI IMG/M metagenome (GOLD analysis project Ga0222712, IMG submission 165043) | Estuarine water microbial communities from San Francisco Bay, California, United States - C33_657D | ecosystem: Environmental > Aquatic > Marine > Unclassified | place: USA: California...
ATGCTGATGGGGCCAAGAAGGTATTTGAACTTATCGATGCGATTGAAGAGCTCGATGATGTGCAAAACGTCTATAGCAACTTCGATGTTTCAGATGAGGTTATGGCGAGCCTGGAATAAGTTCGTCATAGGTAAGGCCTAGGCTAGAAACCTTGAACTTCGTCAGAGGAAATGGTGGCCAGAATGCGCGTACTAGGAATTGATCCTGGTCTAACGCGCTGCGGAATTGGGATCATTGAAGGTAGCCCAGGATCTCCACTTAAGTTGGTCGGAGTAGGCGTTGTTATGACACCAGCGGATATGGAACTTGAAAATCGTTTACTTGAAATCGATAAAGGTTTAAATGAATGGATTGCTCTCTGGAATCCAGATGTGATCGCCGTTGAGCGAGTCTTTGCACAACACAACGTGAGAACAGTTATGGGCACAGGGCAAGCTGCCGGAATTGCACTGCTCATTGCAGCTAAAGCTGGAATTCCCGTCATGATGCACACACCTAGTGAAGTAAAAGCAGCAGTGTCAGGTTCAGGGCGAGCTAATAAAGCACAAGTAGCGCAGATGGTTCAAAAGATTCTCAACTTGGATTCAATCCCAAAGCCAGTAGATGCAACTGATGCGCTAGCACTTGCCATTTGTAATATTTGGCGAGGTGGATCAACTGCCAGAATCAATCAAGCAGCAGAGGCTGAAAAGTTGCGTCTTAGAAAACTGCGTGGCTAAATGATTTCAACAGTTACAGGAACTATTCGCTCACTCACACTCGACAAGTTAGTCATTGAAGTCGGGGGAGTGGGCTTGAGTGTTCTGATTAATCCACCAACAAGTGCCGGGCTAACTCTTGGTTCTCAATCTACTCTCTATACATCCTTAGTTGTGCGTGAAGATTCACTGACTCTGTTTGGGTTCTTAACTGAAGAGGTGCGCAATCTTTTTGAACTTGTCCAAACGGTTTCTGGAGTGGGACCAAAGGTTGCGCTCTCAATCATGGGCGCACTAACCCCTGAAGATTTGGCTCGCGCGATTTCTCAAGAAGACACTTCTGCAATTGAGCGAGTTCCAGGTATTGGTAAGAAGGGTGCACAACGCATGATTTTGGAGTTAAAGGGCAAACTTAGCGATCTCTCATCGAGTGCTACCTATAGAGGGCATCAACCTGCATGGCGTGAACAGCTTCTAAGCGCCCTTGTTTCTCTTGGTTTCTCTCCTAAAGAGTCAGATTCTGCAATTAGTTCTGTGGTTAATGATTTACATGGCAATGATCAAGACCCAGCCAGCATGGAGTTAAGTGAACTATTGAAGTTAGCGTTAGCAAGTGGAAAGAGTTCACGTGGCTGATAATCAAGAGCGCTTAGTGGGCTCAAATATCAAAGGTGAAGAGTCGGCCCTAGAGCAAGCCCTGCGCCCCAAAACACTCAAAGATTTCATTGGGCAACATCGTGTTCGCGAACAAATTGATGTTTTGTTAACGGCTGCGCGTCATCGAAACACTCCTGCAGATCACATCTTGCTTTCTGGGCCTCCAGGACTCGGAAAAACAACGTTGGCATTAATTCTTGCGAGTGAGATGCAAGCCCCGATTCGTATAACCAGTGGTCCTGCAATTACACATGCCGGTGATTTAGCTGCAATTCTCTCTTCTTTAGTTGAAGGAGAGATTCTCTTCTTAGATGAAATTCACCGACTGCCAAGACCTGCCGAAGAGCTTCTTTATCTAGCGATGGAGGACTTTAGAGTCGATGTGATAGTTGGCAAAGGACCAGGCGCTACAGCTATTCCATTGCAACTTCCACATTTCACACTCGTGGGTGCCACAACTCGAGCAGGTCTATTGCCTGGACCACTTCGTGATCGTTTTGGCTTCACAGCGCACTTAGATTTTTATGATGATAAAGAGTTGGCACAAGTCATTTTAAGAAGTGCTGCATTACTAGAAATAGATATTCATACCGATGCAATAACAGAAATTTCAGGTAGATCTCGTGGCACACCACGCATTGCTAATCGTTTGCTCCGGCGTGTTCGCGACTATGCCCAAGTTAAAGCCAGTGTTTCAATCTCTTTAGCCGATGCGAAGGCTGCATTAGAGATGTATGAAGTCGATGAGATGGGCTTAGATAGACTCGATCGCGGGGTATTGGTGGCATTGGTCGAGCGCTTTAACGGCGGACCTGTGGGTCTATCAACCTTGGCAATTGCGGTGGGTGAAGAGGTAGAAACAGTTGAATCTGTTGCAGAGCCTTTCCTAGTTCGAAATGGCCTTATAGCCAGAACATCTAGGGGAAGAGTTGCAACAGCTGCTGGTTTTGCGCATATAGGACGAACACCACCCGCTCAATTTGCCTCGCTTTTCGACACATCAGCACCTGAAGCCTAGACTCTGCACCTATGTCTATAACTACTAAGCCAGTAAAGACGACTGGCCGCCCAGCGCGTTCATTGGCAATCCTGGCCCTAGTGCTCATTGCACTCACTGGTCTTGTTTTTGTACAAGGCGCCACGCAAGTGCGTCTAGGTCTTGATCTTCGAGGTGGAACATCTGTCACTCTCCAACCGCGTATTGCACCGGGTGAAAATGGAAAAGTTACAAACGAAGCTATCGACCAAGCAGTCTCCATCATCCGCCAACGCGTCAACTCACTCGGTGTTGCCGAATCTGAGGTAGCCGCTCAGGGAAGTGGCACGAATCGACAGATTGTTATTTCAGTTCCAGGAGATACAGGGCGACGAGTAGTTGAGTTAGTAGGACAAACTGCAGAGCTGCGATTCCGCCAGGTCTTAGCAACTGCGGCAGCAACTGGAGCAGCAGATCCTGCGGCAACTCCTGCAACGGGAGTCAGCCCAGAAATAAATGCAAAGTTTGCAGCATTGGATTGCACGAAATCTGAAAATCTTCAGGGCTCTGGAGCAGATGCACCAGAGGAAACAATCATCGCCTGTGATCGAGCAGGTTTAACAAAATATATTTTGGCACCAGCTGAAGTTTTGGGTCGCCAGATATCAAAGGCATCAGCAGGACTTGATGCTCAAAGTGGCAGTTCTTGGTATGTAAGCCTTACCTTTAACGGAGAAGGCACAACAGCATTTGGAGCAATTACTTCTCGTGTGACTTCTTTGGCTGCTCCTCTCAACCAAGTAGCAATCGTCCTTGATGGTTTAGTCGTTTCAGCACCAAGAATTAACGAAGCAATTCCATCTGGAAACGCTCAAATTACTGGAAGCTTCACACAGCTGGAAGCCCAAGATCTAGCCAACGTTCTTAAGTACGGTGCGCTACCTCTGGCTTTTGATCGTGGTGAAGTTCAGCAGGTTTCTCCCACTCTGGGTGCTGATCAGCTCAGCGCTGGTCTACTCGCTGGAGGACTTGGTTTAGGACTAGTTCTTCTTTACTCACTTTTGTATTACCGAGGTCTTGGACTAGTAACTGTTGGGTCACTAGCAGTTGCAGCCTCGCTTGTTTATCTTATGTTCTTACTTCTTGGAGAGTGGATTGGGTTCACGCTAACTCTTGCTGGTATCGCAGGTGCGATTGTAGCTATTGGTGTTACAGCTGACTCCTTTATTATTTATTTTGAGCGTATTCGAGATGAAATTAGAGAAGGGCGTTCACTTCGAACTGCCGTTGAGACAGGTTGGAGCAGAGCTCGCCGAACAATTTTGGTAGCTGACTTTGTTTCAATTATCGCCGCTGTCTTGCTGTATTTCTTTGCAGTAGGTGGCGTTCGAGGATTCGCATTTACTTTAGGCTTAACAACACTTGTCGACTTAATAGTTGTCTTTGTCTTCACAAAGCCAATCGTGACAATCCTTGCAAAGATGAAGTTCTTTGCATCAGGTCATCCTTTGTCAGGACTATCAGCCAAGAGCACTGGAACACTGCCAGTAGCAGGGGAGGCATAAAAAATGTCAAAGCTTTCAGGTTTAGGTGGCCGTCTCTATCGTGGTGAGACTTCGATTGAAATCATTGGTCACCGCCGACGTTGGTATGCAGTCTCAGCTGTTTTTGTCTTGCTATCACTTGGCGCCTTAGGTGTCCAAGGTTTGCATTTGGGAATTGAATTCAAGGGTGGCTCTTCATTCACCGTTACTAAGGTGGGTGCATCGGTTGAAGATGCTCGCGCTGCAGTATCAGCAGCTGGAGTTCCCGGAGAAGCAATTGTCCAAACAATTGGGACTGACAAGATTCGCGTTCAAACAGGTGCACTAGACACAGCACAGAACAACGCAGTTCAGGATGCTCTTGCAACAAAGTTCTCAGTTCCAGTTGAATCCATAGATACCCAAATCGTTGGGCCTTCGTGGGGTAAAGAAATTACCCGTAAGGCTGTCTATGGTCTCTTTGGTTTCTTGATCTGCGTCATGCTCTACCTTGCTATGGCATTTGAGCCAAAGATGGCTATTGCCGCTATTGCAGCAGTAGTTCACGACGTATTCATCACTGTTGGTATCTATGCACTCGTTGGATTCGATGTTACTCCAGCAACAGTCATCGGCTTCTTAACTATTTTGGGTTATTCGCTCTATGACACAGTTGTTGTATTCGATAAGATTAGAGAAAACACGCGCACGATTACCGCAACTTCAAAGAGCACATACTCTCAAGCAACAAACTTGGCAGTTAATCAGACGATTGTTCGTTCGATCAACACATCTGTCATTGCGTTGTTGCCTGTAGGTTCAATCCTCTTTGTTGGTGCCGGATTACTCGGAGCCGGAACTCTTAAGGATCTTTCCCTTGCATTGTTCATTGGTTTAGCAGTTGGTACCTACTCTTCAATCTTTATCGCACCTCCTGTGTTAGCTCAGCTACGTGAGAGAGAACCTGCGATGCAAGCACTTGCAAAGCGTGTCAACAGTCGCACAGCCCCAGTTGGTACCCCTACGCCAGCACCTGCCCATTCACAAGAGCGCCGAGGACCACGCAACCAACCAAAGCGCAAACATCGCAAATAGCGGTACCTAAATGGATACTTTGATTGCACCGGTTATAAGTGCGCTCAAAGAGCATCATGCGGCGGATAACTTTGCAGATGTTGAACGTGCTTTTGTAGTTGCTGAAAAAGCTCACCATGGACAGCTTCGCAAATCTGGTGATGCGTACATAACGCACCCAGTTGCTGTCGCCAATATCTTGGCTGAGCTGGGTTTAACTTCGGAAGCAATCATTGCTGCACTTTTGCATGACACAGTCGAAGACACCGCATATTCACTTAAAGAGCTGCGGCAGGATTTTGGTGATGAAATCGCTGGATTAGTTGATGGTGTGACAAAACTAGACAAGCTCACTTATGGACCAACGGCAGAAGCCGAAACTGTTCGCAAGATGGTTATTGCAATGTCTAGAGACATTCGTGTATTGGTTATTAAGCTTGCAGATCGACTTCACAATGCTCGCACGTGGAAATATGTTTCAGCTGAAAACGCCCAGCGCAAAGCTCGTGAAACTTTAGATATCTATGCACCTCTTGCCCACCGCTTAGGTATGAATGCAATTAAGTGGGAGCTAGAAGATCTCTCCTTTGAAGTGTTGGAGCCAAAGAAATTTGAAGAGATTTCTCGCCTCGTTGCAGAGCGCTCTCCATCTCGCGATAAATTGACCCATGATGCTATTGAAATTGTTACTCAAGATTTAGCCGCCGATGGAATCAAAGCAACAGTTACGGGTCGTCAAAAGCATTTTTTCTCGGTCTATCAAAAAATGGTCGTTCGCGGACGAGAATTCAATGATATTTATGACCTAGTAGGTATTCGAGTTTTAGTTGATGATGTTCGTGATTGCTATGGAGTTCTTGGCGCAATCCACGCCAGATGGAGTCCAGTCCCTGGTCGTTTCAAGGATTATATTGCAATGCCTAAGTTCAACCTCTATCAATCTCTGCATACCACTGTGATTGGACCAACGGGTAAGGCTATTGAGATTCAGATTAGAACATTTGATATGCATTCACGCGCTGAATTCGGTATTGCAGCACATTGGAAATACAAGCAGGGCCATGAAAATAATGAGACATCTCCTGAGATGCTCTGGCTCCGCCAACTGCACGAGTGGCAAAAAGAGACCGAAGATCCATCAGAATTTCTAGAAGCTCTGCGCTTTGATTTAGGAACACCCGAAGTTTTTGTTTTCACGCCTAAGGGCAGTGTCGTGGCTCTTCCTGGGGGATCAACCCCTGTGGACTTTGCATTCTCAGTTCATACTGATGTTGGATTTCGTTGCGCAGGAGCTAAGGTAAACGGGCGTCTTGTTCCACTTGAATCAAGATTAAACAACGGTGATGTAGTTGAGATTGTTACCAATAAGGGAGAACACGCTGGGCCAAGCAGAGATTGGCTTAACTTTGTAAAGAGTCCTCGTGCTCGCTCCAAGATTAAAGGTTGGTTTAGCAAGGAGCGGCGCGAAGAAGCAATTGATGCTGGACGTGAATCTATTGCGAGACAAATGCGTAAAGCCGGCCTGCCTCTACAAAAGATATTTGCTGGTCATTCACTTCTTGAGCTAGCTCATGAACTTCGATACCCAGATATCGACGCCTTGTATTCAGCAGTTGGTGATGGTCACATCTCTGCTGCCTCAGTCATCGACAAACTTGTTATATCCATGGGCGCAGAAGATTCTCACCCAGAACCAACCATGGATACTTTCACTCCACGGACCCCAACGGCAAGACGTTCGAGTAACGCGATTGAGGTTGAGGGTGCTGAGGATGTCTTAGTTAAGTTAGCGCGCTGCTGCACGCCTGTACCTGGCGATGTAATAATTGGTTTCATCACAAAGGGCAGTGGCGTTTCAATTCACAGAAATGACTGCGTCAATGCACGTGATTTGGTTCTCAACCAAAACGATCGCATAGTTAATGTGTCTTGGCGCTTGGGTGCGGCCAGCGTTTTCTTGGTCAATATTCAAGTAGAAGCTCTAGATCGTGAGTCACTCTTGGCTGATGTCACTCGCACACTTTCTGATCAACACGTTAATATTTTAAGCGCTGCTGTGAGTACATCAAAAGACCGCACGGCGATTTCACGTTTTACTTTTGAAATGGCCGATGCAACACATTTAGATGCAGTAATTGCAGCTGTGAGACATATTGAGGGTGTGTACGACGTTTATCGCACTACCAATAATTAATTAAATTGAGCTAAGCCCTTTTCAGCTTCGGCCAACCACACTTTACGAGCCTCAGCAGATTCGCGAGCTTCAGAAGCTTTCTTTGCATTTCCAGCAGCTTCTGACTTAGCAGCAATCTTTTCATAACTCTCGATTGAATCAGTTAGTTGCTTAACAACTTCAGCTGCACGCGCCTTTGCCGCAGGATCTGTTTTGCGCCAGATTTCAGCTTCAGCTTCCTTAATAACGCTTTCGACTGCGTGAACACGTGCATCAAGGGCTGCGCGCTTATCGCGGTGCGTCATGCCTATTTTGCTCCATGCGTTCAAATGTTCGCGCAGCGCCTTCTTTGCTTGATCTAAATTCGTGATTGGAAGGAGCGCTTCTATCTGCACAACTAACTCTTCGCGTTTAATAAGGTTAGCGGCCATTGTTGTGTCGCGCTTTTCTAAATCAGCGTTTTTAGCGCTAAAGAATTGATCCTGTGCGGCCTTGAATCTAGCCCACATCTTTGCATCATCACTTGGCTTGCCACGTCCAGCAGCCTTCCAAGCATCCATGAGTGCCTTGAACCGCTTAGCAGTTGGAACCCACTCAGTTGAAGTTGCAAGTTTTTCTGCTTCTTCGATGATTGCCTTCTTTGCATCAACTACAACCTTTTGAACTGATTCAAGGGCTGCGAAGTGTGTTCGACGACGTTTATCAAATTTATTGCGAGATGATGAGAAACGCTTCCAGAGATCAGCATCTGTCTTCTTGTCTAAACGAGGTGCTGATTTCCATTCATCGAGGAGCACCTTGAGACGATCACCAGTTACTTTCCAACTCTCAGAGAGTGCGAGGCTTTCGGCTTCTGCAACTATCTTTTCTTTCTCAACAAGGATTTGTTCGCGGCGAGCAGCCTTAGCGGCAGCCTCTGCCGCCTTCTTAGCCTCATATGCTTCTCGATGGCCCTCAATGAGTGGTTCGATTTGTTCTACTGATGCTGAAAGGGCATCGAGATCGCCAACTCCATTTAATTCTTTTACTTGCTCGCGCAGTTTCTTAACCGCAGCATATGCATCTGATGGGACAAGTGCGCCACTTTGAATTCTGGCTGCAAGGAGTGCAACTTCAGCTGCAAGGAGTTCAAATTTGCGAACGAAGTAAGCCAGAGCTTCTTCGGCTGTTTTACCAGGATACGAACCAACTGCTTTTTCACCGGAGGAGGTGCGAACAAAAACTGTTCCATCTTCGGCTACGCGGCCAAAGGCTGATGGATCTCCGATCAAAGCTGATGCTGCACTTGCTTGTGGAGTTGGATTGAAATCGCTCATGGTGTGTTCCCTTTCAGCGCGTTGTTCTGATCTAGAACGTCGCTATCAGTGTGCGTGCTCACTCAAGGCGCACCTTGGATGAGCGTGAATCGTGCGGAGGTAAAAGGTACCCTGTCTAGGTGAGTGAGCGTCAATCGCTCCTATTTTGAGCGTGGGCGAAAGGGTGAAATCGGTGTTAGTCGACTCTTTTGTGGCCCCAATGTATGCCACTAACTGCTGGGTAATTGCTCCTAAGGCTGGCAGTGAATGCGTTGTGATCGATCCTGGAATGCCCGATGTTTCACGAATGCTCCATGAGATTCTAAAGAAGCATTCACTCAAGCCTGTTGCAATTATTGCCACACATGGACATCTAGATCATACCTTTTCCATTCAACCTATTGCCGATGGTTATTCAATCCCTGCCTACATTCACTCACTCGATCGAGTGGCATTAGCCCATCCCGAGCGCTATGTAAGCCCAGAATTTGCAGCGACATTATCGGCTATGGACTTTGTCGAACCGAAGGATGTAAGAGAATTGCGAAATGAAGAAGTGGTGGAGCTTGTGGGTATGAAATTCAAAGCCATGCACGCACCTGGCCACACAGCCGGTTCTCTCGTCTTTGTAGTTGACGATGAATTATTGGTAAGCGGCGATGTTCTCTTTGCTGGTTCTATTGGACGCACAGATCTTCCAGGTGGGTCAGCAGAGGCGATGGAGACTACATTGCGTAAAAAGATTTTGCCGCTCGGCGATCATTTACGCGTACTGCCTGGACACTACGCAGAGACCACCATGGCCGCTGAGAAAAAGAACAATCCATATTTAACCGCCCTGAAAGGTCGCTACTAATGGCAGGGCAAAAAATTCAAGCGCCTAAAGGTGTTAGCGAATACGTCCCACCGCGATCTGCAGCATTTGAATTTGTTCGCGAATCCTTAATTGAGCCGGCTCGCAAAGCGGGTTATCAATTAATCGAACTTCCAGTCTTTGAAGATACTGAACTCTTTACACGCGGAGTTGGTGAATCAACTGATGTGGTCTCAAAGGAGATGTACACATTTCAAGACCGTGGGGATCGATCGATTACATTACGTCCAGAAGGAACTGCTGGAGTAATGCGCGCAGTTATCGAACACGGTTTAGATCGTGGCCAACTACCAGCAAAACTTTGGTACTCAGGGCAATTCTTTCGTGCAGAGCGTCCACAAGCAGGTCGATACCGCCAGTTCTACCAGGTGGGTATTGAAGCCATTGGATTAGATGATGCGGCAATTGATGCTGAGGTAATTGCAATTGCTGATGCAGGTTTTAAGACTATTGGTTTAAGCAAATATCGCTTAGAGATAACCAGCTTGGGTGATGTTGACTCGCGAGCAGCCCATCGCATTGATTTAGTGAAATTCATTGCGGGAATGAAATTAGATGAGGCAACAACTGCTCGCGCAGCCCTTAATCCACTTCGCCTTTTTGATGATAAGCGCCCTGAAATCAAAGATGCAATGGCGAAAGCTCCATTGCTAGTTGATTACTTGAGTGAGAGTTCTCGTACTCATTTTGAACAGGTGAAAAAGTATCTTGATGTATTGGGAATTTCATATGTTCTTAATCCACGGATGGTTCGTGGTTTGGATTACTACACCGGCACTACATTTGAATTTGTACACGAACTACTCGGTGCTCAGTCTGGAATTGGTGGGGGAGGCCGCTATGACGGGCTTATGGCCGAACTTGGAGGCCAGTCTTTATCTGGAATCGGCTTTGGTTTAGGAGTTGATAGAGCGTTATTGGCAGCAGAGGCTGAAGGAGTAATTAACGAGAACTCCTTTGTCTCAGATTTATTCATCATTCCACTGGGGGATGCGGCAAAAGAGATGGCGATGAAGATTGCTAGCCAACTGCGCGGTGCTGGAAAGAGTATTGAGATTGCATTTGGAGATCGAGCGCTCAAGGGTGCTATGAAAGGCGCGGATAAGAGCGGTGCGCGCTATGTCATCGTTTTAGGGGAATCAGAGATTTCTAGCGCAACGGTTGAGCTAAAAGAGATGAAAACTGGTGCCACTTCATCGGTTAAGATTGACTCATTAATCAGCGCAATTTAGTTATAGGGATGTAGAACGCACATATGTTAAGAACTCATGACGCAGGCTCTTTGCGCAAATCCCATGTCGGAACAATCGTTTCTTTGGCAGGCTGGGTCTCACGTCGCCGTGATCATGGTGGTGTTGCATTTATTGATCTGCGTGATGCTTCAGGTTCCGTTCAAGTAGTGATTCGCGATGAAAAGATGGCAGGTTCACTTCGCGCAGAGTGGTGTCTCATGATTACCGGAGAAGTCTTGGCACGACCTGCTGGAAATGAGAATTCAAACATTCCTACAGGTGAAATTGAAGTTATGGGTGACACAGTGGTTGTTTTAAGCGAGTCAGCGCCGCTGCCTTTTCCAGTTGATTCAGGAAATGATGCAGAAATCAGCGAAGAAGTGCGTTTGAAGTATCGCTACTTAGATCTGCGCCGTGAAAAGCCAGCAGCGAATCTTCGTTTGCGCTCAAAGGTCACATCCGTTATTCGTCGCGTGATGGAAGATGAAGCCTTTCTTGAGATTGAAACCCCATATCTAACTCGTTCAACTCCTGAAGGTGCTCGCGACTTTTTAGTCCCAGTTCGTCTGCAGCCAGGGAGTTGGTATGCCTTGCCGCAATCACCACAGCTCTTTAAGCAGCTGTTGATGGTTGCTGGAATGGAAAAGTATTACCAAATCGCCAGATGTTTTCGCGATGAGGATTTTCGCGCCGACCGCCAACCAGAGTTTACGCAACTCGATATTGAGATGTCCTTCATTGATCAAGAAGACATCCTGGCAGTTGCTGAAAAGATTGTTTCAAAGATTTGGAAAGAGACTGTTGGTTACACCATCCCACTTCCATTGCAGCGTATGACATATGCCGATGCGATGACTCGCTATGGTTCAGATAAACCTGATCTACGCTTCGGTTATGAATTAATTGAGCAGACTCAGTATTTTGCCCAAACAACTTTCAGGGTTTTCCAAGCACCATATGTTGGAAGCGTTGTTATGCCTGGGGGGGCAGCCTCTCCTCGACGCGAGTTAGATGCATGGCAAGACTGGGCTAAAGCACGTGGTGCTAAGGGCCTTGCCTACATCTTAGTCAATGAAGATGGAACTTTAGGCGGGCCAGTTGCTAAGAATCTTTCAGAGTCAGAAGCTTCAGGAATTGCTGCAGCAGCAGGTGCAAAACCTGGAGATGCAATCTTCTTTGCTGCCGGCGATCGCATGGCATCATTGAATTTGCTGGGCGCAGTTCGTTTAGAAATCGGTAAGCGTTGCAACTTAATTCCTGCAGATAAATGGGAATTCTTATGGGTTGTTGATGCACCAATGTTTGAACCAACAGATGACGGTGGTTGGACTGCAGTTCACCATCCATTTACTGGGCCTAAACCAGAGTTTGCTAAAACATTTGCTAAAGATCCTGCCTCAGCACTTGCCTACGCTTATGACATTGTTTTGAATGGAACAGAGCTTGGCGGTGGATCGATACGTATTCATGATCGCCAAATTCAAAAGGATGTTTTCAGTGTTATCGGTTTAAGTGATGAAGAAGCACAGAGCAAGTTTGGCTTCCTCCTAGAGGCCTTTAACTACGGACCACCTCCACATGGTGGAATTGCACTTGGTCTTGATCGAGTGTGCGCACTGCTGAGTGGTTCAGATTCAATCCGTGAAGTTATTGCATTCCCTAAGACTGCAAGCGGTGGAGACCCATTAACTGGTGCTCCAACTCCTATTACTACGGCGCAACGCAAAGAGAGCGGTATTGATGGCGCTCCTAAAGCAACGCCTCAGGTAGGCTAACAACATGGGTCCAGGTGGAATTGCAACAATAATCGCAAGTTGTGCGCTGATGGTTATCGCCATTGCAGTTGCCTACGTGATTATCCGTCTTGGTCGTTTGATTGATGAGGCTAAAGCTTCTCTAAAAACGATCACAGATGAAACTGCACCTCTTATCGATGAGGTTCACACAACGGTGACTTTAGTAAACGGACCGCTTAAGAGCATTAACAAAATTACTAAAAATGCTGAAGATCTCTCAGATAAAGTAAATGAAGCAACAACAGCTTTCATTAGTAAGAACAGCTCTGCAGTCAAGGTTGCCGGAGCACTTATTTCTGCAGCATCGAAGAAGAAATCTCGATCCAAGAAGAAGGCTGAGTGATCCTCACAAGTGGAATCCGCCGAGATCCGTTCGCGCTGGCTGCGCTTCTTCGAATCAGATAACCGTCAAGGATTAACTCACACCGTTGTTCCATCGGCATCTCTTATCGCTGATGACCCAAACCTCTTACTCGTTAATGCAGGAATGGTTCCGTTCAAACCCTACTTTCTAGGCGAGATTACCCCGCCTTACAAGCGCGCTACATCAGTACAAAAGTGTGTTCGGACATTGGATATCGATGAAGTTGGAAAAACTACCCGCCATGCATCTTTTTTTCAGATGTGCGGAAACTTCTCTTTTGGTGATTACTTCAAGGAAGGTGCAATTGCACTTGCTTGGGAGTTGTTAACACGTCCGATTAATGATGGTGGCTATGGCTTTCCAGAAGATCGTTTATGGGTCACTGTTTATTTAGATGATGACGAGGCTGCTGATATTTGGCACACAAAGATGGGTGTCCCAAAAGAGCGCATCCAACGTCGCGACATGGGAGATAACTTCTGGTCAATGGGTGTTCCTGGACCATGTGGTCCTTGTTCTGAAATTTATTTCGATCGTGGTCCCACATATGGCGCAGAAGGTGGACCGATTGCAGATGAAAATCGCTACATGGAAGTTTGGAACTTGGTGTTCATGCAAAATGAGCGTGGGGTCGGTTCTGGCAAAAATGATTATCCAATTCTTGGTGAACTACCAGCAAAGAGTATTGATACTGGTTTAGGTCTAGAGCGAATGGCGGCTCTTTTGCAGAGTGTTGAAAATATCTATGAAATTGATACAACAATGCAGATTTTGACTAAGGCATCAGAGTTAACGGGAGTTAAGTACGGCTCATCTGAGAAAACTGATGTTTCACTTCGCATTATTGCCGACCATGCTCGTACTTCAGCGATGCTTATTGGAGATGGCGTAACACCAGGAAATGAAGGCCGCGGTTACGTTCTACGTCGCATGATGCGCCGCACAATTCGTAATATGCGCCTGCTTGGTTCAATGGATCCAATCATGTCTGAGCTCACTGTCGCGGCAATCGGTGCGATGGGACCTCAGTATCCAGAGTTAGTAAGTGATTCAAAGCGAATTCTCTCCGTGAGTTTCTCTGAAGAAGAGAGTTTCCTGCAAACACTTAAGAGCGGCACACAGATTTTTGATGTCGCAAGTGCAGCCCTGAAGAAGAACAAAAGTTCTGTTCTACCTGGCGAGGACGCCTTTAAACTCCATGACACATACGGTTTCCCCTTTGATTTAACTCTTGAGATGGCCCGCGAAGAAGGATTAGAAGTTGATGAGGACGGATTCCGCCGTCTAATGAAGGAGCAAAAGGATCGCGCTAAGGCAGATTCAAAGGCTAAGAAGAGTGGCCACACAGATCTTTCCGTCTATCGCCAAGTTGCTGACAAGAATGGAAAATCAGAGTTTATTGGGTACGCCCATCTGACAAGTGAAGCGAAAGTGACTGCAGTTCTAGTTGATGGCAATCTAGTTGGCTCTGCAGGAGCAGAGGAAGAAGTTGAAATTGTTTTAGATCGCACGCCGTTTTATGCAGAAGGTGGTGGTCAGTTAGCTGATGGTGGAACAATTACTTTGGCTAATGGCGCTGTTGTAGAGATTGATGATGTTCAAACTCCTGTCCCAGGTGTCTTTGTTCACCGTGGTCGCGTTCTCTCAGGATTACTTGAAAGTGGATCGCAAGGACAAGCTGCAATCGATGTTGAACGCCGTGAAGCAATTTCTCGTGCTCACACGGCAACTCACATGGTGCATAAAGCCTTCCGTGAACTCTTGGGGGAGACTGCCACACAAGCTGGTTCAGAAAACTCACCTGGAAGATTTCGCTTCGATTTTCCAGCAACAGGAGCAGTACCCGCATCAGTACTCAATGAAGTTGAATCACGCGTTAACACGTTGCTTCTAGATAACCTCGAAGTAAGTGCTGAAGTGATGTCACAAGATGCCGCCAAGAAACTCGGCGCGATGGCACTTTTTGGCGAGAAGTATGGAGACCAAGTTCGTGTTGTCAGTGTTGGTGATTGGGCACGCGAGCTTTGTGGAGGAACACACGTTTCTCGATCAGGTCAGCTCGGTGTCATTAAACTCTTGAGTGAATCATCTATTGGTGCGGGAGTTAGGCGTGTTGAGGCACTAGTGGGTGTTGATGCTTATCGTTTCTTAGCTCGCGAACACATTTTGCTTAACTCTCTTACAGACATCATCAAGGGTGCAAGAGTAGAAGAACTCCCAGAGCGCATCAATGGTCTAATCAATTCAATGAAGGAGATTGAAAAAGAGTTAAGTGTGTTGCGCTCTGCGCAAGCACTCTCTCAAGTTGGCGAGATAGCTAAGGGCGCAAAGGTTGTCAATGGAACAACGGTTATCACAGCGCTTTTGGGTGATGGCATCTCTGGTGATGATTTGCGCAAGATTGCACTTGAACTTCGCTCAAAGGCTGCCAACAGTGTTGTTGCATTGATCAGTGTAAATGATTCCAAGCCAGTACTAGTTGTTGCGGCAAGTGATGCTGCTCGTGCTGGGGGAGTGAAGGCAGGCGCGTTGGTGAAGATTGGTTCCACGATATTAGGTGGTGGCGGAGGCGGTAAAGATGACTTCGCTCAAGGCGGAGGAACCGATGCTGCTAAATCAGTTGATGCATTAGCGGCAATTTCACACGCACTCGTTGGATAATCACTACATGCAAAGAGGTCGCCGAATCGCTTTTGATTATGGCGATGTGCGAATTGGAGTCGCTGTGTGTGATCCCGATGGAATTTTGGCCACACCACTCACAACATTGAAAGCATCTGATAACAAACTTAACTCCCAAATTGCTCAAATTTTCACTGAATATGAACCAATTCATATCTACGTCGGCAAACCTTTGCACATGGATGGACGTGAAAGTGAATCAGCTGTAAAGGCCGAAGTCTTTGCAAAGGAGTTGGGCGAAATGACATCTGCTCCAGTGACGCTCATTGATGAACGTTTAAGTACGGTTAGCGCCACTCGCGGCATGCGCGATTCAGGTGTCAACAGCAAGGATGTGCGCGCTTCAATTGATCAAGCAGCTGCGGTTGAAATTCTTAAATTTGCTCTAGAAATTGAAAAGAACAAAGGATGAAGATATTCAGCAACCCTTTCATACGTGTGGTTTCAGCCTTACTCTTCGTTGCACTTCTTAGTCTGTCAATTCACACAGTGAGATCTGATGTCTCCTCTGCCCCTGATTTTCCAACTGCCAACATAGACGCTAATTCACCAGTTGTAGTTGTTGAAATTCCGGCCGGTGCAAGTGGGTCCGCGGTAGGGCAAATACTTTATGAAAACAAAGTAACAAAATCTGCTCTGGCCTACTTTAGAGCAGCTGTTGCAGATCCTCGTTCTGCCCAAGTAGCACCCGGTGCACATGAATTGAATTTGGGAATTTCTGCACGTCAGGCATTAGCTCAACTGCTTGACCCCGCACGTATACCGAATTTGATTAGGGTATTCGAAGGTGGTTGGAAGAGTGAAGTCATAGATTCTTTACTTAAGTATGGATTTACAAAGAAGGATATAGATACAGCCTTCAAGAAAGTTGTGTTGCCTGCGGGATTTTCAAATGCGGAAGGTCTACTTTTCCCAGCTCAATACTCATTCCCGGCCGGAACAAGTGCATTAGAAGCTGTGCAAGCGATGGTTGATCGATTCTCAGATGAAGAAACGGGACAAAAACTTCTAGCTGCAAAAGGAAAATACTCTCCAGCGCAGTTGTTGACCATCGCCTCATTGATTCAAGCGGAGGGAGGCGCAGGTGATTTCTACAAAGTTTCTCGGGTAATTAGAAATCGCCTAGAAATCTCTATGCCACTGCAGTTAGATGCCACCGTTCACTACGTGAAGAAACTTCGTGGGGAAATCTTTTTAAGTACAAATTCCACCCTGATTAAGTCTCCCTACAACACGTATAGAAATTACGGTCTTCCACCATCACCGATTGGAAATCCAGGAAGTGAGGCTATTGCTGCGGCGCTGAAACCTGCCGACGGGGATTGGCTGTATTTCATTACAGTTGCACCTGGGGACACGAGATTCACTCGTTCTCATGATGAATTTCTCACTTGGAAAGCGCTCTTTGTTAAGAACAGAAAGGCAGGGGCATTTAAATGATAAAAGCCGCTGTTCTAGGCTCTCCCATTTCACACTCCCTAAGTCCTCTGCTACACCGTACTGCATATGAACATATGGGTTTGAACGCAACCTATGAAGCGATAGAAGTAAAGGCAGATACTTTGTCTCGATTCATGGGTGAAAGAGATGAAACATGGACAGGCTTTTCTCTGACTATGCCGTTGAAGGAAGAAGCGATTGCTTATGCAGATCATGTTGATGTTTTATCAAAGCGGATAAATAGTGCAAATACTTTGTTTAGAAAAGCAGGGGAGTGGCACGCTACCTCAACAGATGTTATTGGATTTACTAATGCGCTCGAGATGCACAATGTTGAAGTTAAGGGTCATGTAGTAATTATGGGAGCGGGAGCTACCGCGCGTGCTGCAGCTGCTGCATGTGATAACTCGAGTACACAGATCACTGTTATTAATCGTTCACTGGCAAGAGTGCAGGCAATGTCAGATGC
>Ga0222712_10003440_pt1 | contig 17250 bp, 16 predicted proteins | sample C33_657DmetaG_FD_165043 | JGI IMG/M metagenome (GOLD analysis project Ga0222712, IMG submission 165043) | Estuarine water microbial communities from San Francisco Bay, California, United States - C33_657D | ecosystem: Environmental > Aquatic > Marine > Unclassified | place: USA: California...
AATCTGTCAAAATAAACCTTTAATTAGTATCGTCACGTTTTGGAAATACAGCTTGGAACCAACCACGACTGCGTTTCTGTTTTAGCAATTCATCTTTACTTGCTTTAATTATTTTATCTGTTTCAACGATTGGTTGTTGCTCAGAAACTGCCCAAGCTTCTCCGGGTGTACCAGGAGGTGCAAAATCTAAGTCTTTACCAGCTTCTAGTTTGACAATGTCTGCTTCACTTAGTTCATTGAACGTTGGTGTAATTAATGTGCCGTCTGGATTGTAAACGCCGGCGTCTACTGCTTGCTTAAACGCTGGCTCGCCTTTAATGTCAGCAAGTGGTTCACCAATAACTTGTTCTTTAGCTTTACGCTTGGCTTCTGCTAGTTCATCAACTTCTGCATCAGTTAAAGGATATACTGGATCTAAGTTGCTGGCAATGCTTTCGCTGTGCGGCTCTTCATATTCGGCTAAGAATTTAAAATCATCAACTGGTGTTGGTGTGACAGTGGGTTGCTCAGTTTCCTGAATCCTTACTGGGCTGTCACCCTCCGCTTCATCTTTACGGAACCATTGGAAACTGTATTGACTTGCTAATAGCAAGATAACTGCTAGTGGGTCAAATACTGACACAATGATGATGATAACCCATGTAACTGCCTTTTCTAGCACGTTGGCATCAGGATTGTCGCCATATACAAATGCCGCGATGTATTTGATAGGACCTACTTCAGCTTCTACCTTACGTACTTCTGCACGGATAGGTGCGGCTTCGTCATTAAGTTTAGCAATAAGCTTCTGGTTGGCTTCGATGTCTTTGGCAATGTTTGCACGGTCACGCTGTTGCGATTTACGTATAGCGTTTGCTTTGTCCGCACCTTTTTCATCTGTACTTCGACCCATAACTTGGTCAACAGCTTCATCCATCTGTTTAAGTTGCTTACGGTTGGCTTCAATGTTTTCTTTTGCTGTCTTAATCTTTTCATCATAAATTGCAATCTTACTTTGTACATCACCAGATACCAAACTTTGGTCGCTGTGTGCTTTAGACAAGAATCCAAAGATACCCATGGATGTAATAATCATTAAAATGGCCACAGCCATTGTCATGTATGTTTTAATAAACAGTGGAGCACGAGTCCAGTTAAGCTTTAGCCATATAGTAGCAATCAACTTACTAACTTCAAGTGCTACACCCATAACAATAATAGGAATAACTGCGGCGGCGAAAATGCTTACTAAGCCTGCTACCGAATAATATACGGCCACAGCTGATATGCTTAGGCCGCTTATTAGTGCCAAGTAGGCAACTATCTTGTCTGTGCGTGTGATTTTCATTTTATACGTGTGTCCTTGCTGGGAAGCAATGTGGTAGATCGTTAAACAAAGTCCAATACTTTACCATATTGCCATCTTTGTCAAGATCAAATGTGTCGTTCTTGGCTTGTACGTTGGGTACCTTGCCAAATGCATTAGGGAATTTCTCCCACATGCGTTCATAGTAGTTACGCGGCATAACATCAATGATCAAATGTGTTCTCCATGTTGTGCCGTAGTTAACTGCTGTGTGTGGAATCTTGTTATTAAGTTCCCACAACTCGCCGGGTTCAATGTGGTCACGAACTCCGCCGTTTTCTAAATCATAACTTACATGATATAAGAAACAATCTGGATTGGTTTGCAATGCTATGTTATAACGTCTGCTGTAACGCTGTGTATATCGAGTATCAGTGTGCATAATAGTATCGCCACCTGGTTGCATAAAAGCAATGTCAGCTTGTACTAATACTGGATCGGCGATAGCTGTTAACTTCATTAGATAGTTAATAGGCTGGCGGAAAGCACACATGATATCAATTTGCTCTTTGGTAATAGGTCCCGTAATGTCCCAAAAGCCCGCAATGCGTTCTGGGCTATTAGGCAAGTACATCAAATAAGTATCATCGCCTTTACGCTTGTCTTTGTCAGACCACTTATAGGCCCTTAATAGCTCGTGTGCTTTGTCAAAAATTTTAGGGTCAAATACAGCCACCTTACGTGCTGTCATTCCTGGTTCATACATTTAATCATCCTCATCATCATCGGGCACTTGAAAGCTCGTTGCTAATCCTTGTTCCACTAATGCTTCATTTATATTTAATGTAGGTTCACCAGTCTCGTTTGCAATATACGCCCAGCCAAGTACACGACCTAGTTTAGCCCGCTTGGTAATAATGGGTTCCACAATAAGTCCATCCTTGCATAGCTCTGTAAGCACAATACGAACATCGCTGTCCTTACCTGCTGTAGCTACTCCGAATAGCCTAATCTTTTGGCGTGTGTACACATTAAAGCCAAGATCTAGTTCTACTTCTAAGGTATCTGTACCACGCACTTCTAGTAATCTGGCTGGGTATAATCTTCTCATTTTTCCTCTTTTGGTTTTACTCTATAAAAAACATGATTACCAATTTGGCTTACAGAGTCTTTAACTCTTTTCCAAGCTGGTTTCCAGTCTATGTATGTAGCATGGAAGTGGGTTGCTCCGTTTGTCGGATCCTCAACTTTGTCTGCTTCATTTAATGTTACTAAGGCAACGCCAACGGCCTGGTTCCATAAGAAACCTGTGGGCTGTCCACTTACGCCATTACATACCCAAGAGAACTGGCAACCTTGTTTAACTACACCGCAAACAGTTTTAGCGTAACCTTCATCTAGACGATTAAGTGTTACTTTGGCAACTGCTACTTGTCCTTGTAAACTTTCACCACGACTTTCGTAGTAAACATTTTCTGCTAGACAGCGAACTTGTTTGTCAGCAAGAGCTTTTTTAGTGCCGCCTGCTTCTTCTAAGTTAACTCGCATTAGTCTGCGAACACGGTGTTCCCATGTTTCGTTTTCATAGGAATGTATCTGGTTATCAAACCATTCTTGAAACGTGGTTAGGCTATTGCCCTGTGGTTTTATTTTTTGATTGTACTGGCCTGCTACTGCTGTAGCTACCACTAATAATGTTAAAGCCAATAGTATGACTTTAGATAGCAAACGTTCTACAGTTTGCTTTGACATGCCCGAGAAAAATTTAGGGGTCATGTGCATGTTACACCTCCTTTCATTGGGATTACCTCCAGTCAGGCCTTCGACGACAATATATCGTCTAAGACTTCACCTGGGTTACTGTATCCATAATCAACCTGGGTGTAGGTTATATTATGCTTCGCCAGTAACGCCGCAATCCTTTGATCGACCTCAATGCTAGCATCAAGGTTATGCACACGGCCGCGATCATCGAACCACGGGCCGCGCCCTAGAAATGCTACGCTATTATCGTAACGCTTCCAGAGTTCTACTACTACCTTCTCCCACTCTGGCGGATAATCCTCCGGAGCATAGATAGCACTCAATAAAAAGGGACTGTCAGTTATAATATAATCAACTTGTCCTGCTAACCTATGTATTCGTTGTACTTGACGTCCAAACACATAAGCCTGATTTTCCAGCGCACAATGTCTACCTTCCCAGACTAGGTCTTTGGCAACTTCCGTTACCAATTCTACATTCCACCCTCGGCGTTTTGCTTCGTGATATAAGCCTGACGCTAGAGTGCTTTTACCTGCTCCTGGTCCTGCAATGACATTGATTACTTTCATCATGTTATTGTAGCAAAATACTTATAATAAGTCAATAAAACAGGGCAACCAATGTGCCCTGTCTAGCGATACCGTATGAAGCGGTTTTTATTTTTAGTACGAAATATTGTCAGTTAAAGCTAGTGTTATTGGCTTACTTGGGCATGTTATCTACCCACTTAACGATTTCATCGTAAGCATTTAAACTAACTGTATCGTGGTCATCATTTGTTTGTACCCAACGACTATAAGGTGTTTTAAGCATTGGATCAAAGATATACATGCGTGTTGTTTGCTGTGTATTGTCCTTATTGCCGCCAACCATTAATACATTAAGTGGACGCTTGATACGGCTAACATTAAGAGTCATGTTGGCATTACCATCCGGGTCAAAGTAACTTAGATAGCAACTTGGTTTAACTGTGCGAGCAAGAATATCTGTAACGTTCCAATCAACAAACTCAGATGGTGCATCGTTGCCTTCTGCTACCAACATACGAGCCTTTTCAACACTCCACTTGACAACATACTGTAAGGTAGGATGGTGAACATTGTGTGCTGTGGCTAAACCAATAAAGCTGTCAAAGTCTGTGTTATGTACTGCATAGTAAATGGCAATGTTGCCGCCCATACTATGTCCAACTAAGTGAATACGTGTTGCTCCACTTTCACGCAAACGCTGGATGCCTGCACGAATTTCTTCAGTGGTACTTTCAAAGGTAGTTAAGTATATCCTTGAAGTTTCCCAACTGTAAGCTTGATAGTCTACTAGATAACCATTTGCTTCTAGCTTGGCCGCTAGTGGGGTTACTGAACAATCCGGAACGGCTGGTCCAGAACTTTTGCCGTGTAGTATTAAAAAGCCATCCATGCTGTATATAAGACAGTTAAGCCAATGGCTTTTGCCAAATACATCGTAATGCTGTTGGCTCATCGTCTGTTAAATGCGGGAAATAAACTTTCCACTTGTCCCACTCTAAACCTTCGCGCATCCAGTTACTTTCGCTTTCTGTAAACACATTAGTTAAAACACTATCAACAGAATCTTTATAACCTTTAATGTTTATTATGGGGAACAGAACCAAATAGCCGCCAGGCTTTAATGCACGAACTACCTTTTCTAAGTAAACATCAATCGGATAATGCATACCCCAAGAGTTTGTGCTTATAATTAAATCTGCTTGCTCGTTAAACTCATAGTCGATATTGTGCATACTAAAGCGACTGTTATCAATTCCGCTTAGTTTCATTGCGTCGGTTACCATCTTCCAAGAGTTATATGTAGAAAACTCTCCCGTGTGCAAAACGTGATTATCGTTCCAGGAGTTTCCGTCTACTAAAATAAAGTTGGCTTGTTGATTTAGATACTTAGATAGTGCTAAATCAATAACGCTGTTACCGCTACCAATATCAATTACAGTAGGGTTAGGTGGTAGCTGTATGTTATCTAATATAAAATGTAATGTGCCTGTAACAAAGCCATGCACTTGAGAATGTAAATTGCTTACATCATCGTTAACGATACCAAACTGATTTAAAAAATATAAGTTAAAGTCAGCATCGTTATAGTATGAAAGATTTAAGGTTTCGCCTTTAAACTTAATTTCTAAATCAATTGTTTTCATTATATTATATGGTGGGCCGTGTGTGAGTCGAACACACCACCAATGGATTATGAGTCCACTGCTCTAACCAAGCATGAGCTAACGGCCCTATACATCTATTGTACAGTGATAAGGCCGTTGTGTCAATGATTATTCTGCGTTTTTACCGCACTTGGCACGTTTGGCATTTGTTAACGCACCAAAATCAACTGCCCACTCTGACCCTACAGCTACTTCCTTAGCGCCAGCTGGATATTCATAACTGACTCCAGCTTCCTTTTGGATCTGTGCAATGCTTACACGGAACTTTGTTAAGTCGTTGCCCAAGTTAACATAAGGCTTTGTGTGAGGGAATCTCCAACCAGCTATTTCTTTTGTAGTGTTGTTTATTACAATTTTATAGTAAGCGTGTGGAACAATAACTTTACCTGCGCCAATAAACTCATCACCAGCGCCATACATAGCTCCAACGTATATTGTATAGCTTTGGTTCCTCTGTACGGCCCAGCCACGTACTGAAGTTTCCAGTAACTTCCAAATTCCACGATTTAGGCTTCCATGCTGTGGATACATATTCGTCATCAAGAAGCTTTCGTACTCGACTATCTCGCTCCAACTCAAATCCCCGTCCGGAGCCGCATGACCCTTGTCGTAGCCCGTACCAGCATAATCCGCCGGGGTCGCACCGTTTGGGACTGACTTGTCTGCTACGAAAGCGTTTGTACGTGGCCAGCATCCTAGTGCGTTTTGTGGAAGTAATGTATAACTTACATACGCTGGAATCTTAACAGGTGCATCATAAGCAACTAGATAAGCTTCGCGGCAAATAGGTTGTACTGTTCTTGTAGTGTCAGCAAAGCCATAAGGGGCGTGAACTTTACAAGCGGCTAAGGGCAACGGGGCACGTTGTTCCCAAGCATGTGATAGGTTAGCAAAAACTGCAAATGCTAAAACTATTAGGTGTTTCATTGAAGTATCCTTTAAAACGATACTTATCAATATACTGGTATATTATGTAATGATTGGAATCTTAATGCATCATCCCAAGTATTAACAAGGGGCTCGCCTTTGATGTTTAGGCTAGTGTTCATTAGGATAGGGCAACCTGTACGCTTATTCCATTCTTCTAATACTGCTCTAAACACAGGGTTATCACGCTCAGTAACTGTTTGCACTCTGCTGGTATTATCTTCATGGCAAACACCCGGCAACAAGTCAGGTAGTCTGCAACGTGCAACAAACTGCATATAGGGACTGTCTTTAACGGGCATGTCAAAATACATATTAGCGTGTTCTGCTAATACTGCTGGCGCAAACGGACGGAACTGTTCGCGCTTTTTAATAGTATTCATTCTAGGTTTTGCATCCGCCCCTCTAGGATCGCAAAGTAAACTTCTGTTGCCAAGGGCCCGTGGACCAAACTCGGCTCTGCCGTTAGCCAATGCCACAACGCGGCCTGCTTCAAGGTCATCCACAATTGATTTAACATCTACATCCCTTTTAATATCTGTGCCCAAATAAGGGCCTTCCCATTTTAAATGCTGTTGGGTGTGTGCGGCAACCGCCCCAATAGCACTTCCAGCATCGCCTGGATTGGGCATAATCCATATTTCCTTAAAGAATCCGCTACGTGCAATAATACTGTTGGCTACACAATTAAGTGCAACACCGCCCATGAATATTAAATTGTCGCTGGTAGTATTGCTACGCATCACCATTATTGTTTCTAGCAAATATTCTTCAATTAATTTCTGTACGGATGCGGCAATATCAAATTTACTAGCGTTAGGATCCTTAGGCTCCCACCATAAGCAACCACGATGTAAATTGTGTCGCAATTTAAAGTTAGGTGGTTCCCATTTAGTAAAGAATGTTTCGCGTAATTCTTCTAAGTACTTGGGCACTCCATAAGCGGCCATGCCCATTAAAATATATTCTTCTTCGTTAGGCTTTAATCCTAGCCATTGTGTCATTGCTGTGTAAAATAATCCCACGCTGTCTGGGTATTTTTTATCCCAACGGCGAGTCATTTTATCACCACGGGCTTCCCAAATGCTTACCGTGTCCCATTCCCCTATGGCATCTACTACTAATATAGCGGCATCTTCAAACGGACTTGTATAATATCCTGCGGCCGCATGGCTTTCATGATGGCCCGCATAGTTAACAGGCAGTGAATTTAATCCTACTAAACGTAATTGATCACGTGGACTTACAATCCAAGGACGCTGTCCAGCAAATAGTCTACGAATATTCTTTTGTATAGGCTTTTCAAACCAAACTATTTCAGTAGGCTCCCCGTACTGACGCATTTCTTTAACCATGTCAGCATCTAACATAGTATCATTCTTTACTCTACTATAGCGTTCTGAGTGTGCCGCCCATACAATTTTGTCCCCATCAATGAGAGCCATGCTCGCATCGTGGTTCTGCGCTGTAATACCTAGTATCATATTAATAGATAAATGGGTCTCGCTTGCGTAATTCTTCTATACGCTTTTTAATTCTACGCTTTTCTTGCCATTTACGATAAGGCGATAGCAGTAAATTGATTAGTTTATTAAACATGTCTGTCCTTTAAACCAATACTTATAGCCACTGCCCTGTACCATTATACCTGTGCGTAAATGAAAAGTCCCAAGTCTTGCGTTCTTCTAATAGTGCTATTTCTTGCGAATATTCTTCATTGGTAAACTGGCTTTCTCCACCGCTACCAGGTAATGCTAGCTTACGAGCACGTTTAGCCGCCACAGAGTCAGCACGACTAAACTCACTGTAGTGCCAAGCATCGTCGCGTTGAACAAAATCATAGTAAAAGTCTGCAATCCAATGCCCATTTGCATCAATATCAAACTTGAATACGCCTGTAAAGTTACAGCCCATTCTATCTCCAAACTCTTTATTGCTGAATTCTGGAGTAATAGTCATGTCTAGCGTATAAGCACCACGACTACGCCACATTAAACGCAGTAATGGCCATATTTCATTTACAAGACTATCAGCAAAACTGTTAATGCCAGGCTTGATAATGTTGTAATCAAACACTTCGTACTCAATTTCACGAACACCTTCATTTAAAAAGTGCAATTTACATATATCATTGACACCACTGCGGTTAGTAAAGTCAATGTTTTCCTCTGTAACAATGTTATTAAGGAATATATTAAACGTAGTCAGGCGAATCATACGATGCACCTTGCTGTTAGCATAGTCCTTGGTAATCCAATTATTCTCAAAGTAGCTTTTGGCAATGTTATACTTGTCAGTATTCTGCGCTAGTATAGTATCTGGGGGAATAGTAAAGCCATGTCCAGCACTTACATTAGTTAAATTGTTGTTGCGGTTGCGCCAAATAAAGGTCATTGACTCATAAAAGTCTTGTGGTGTTTCTGTTGGGAAACCAATAATCCAATTTGAAAACGCTTCTACGCCTACTTCTTTACCGTGACGCAGGTTCTGTTCCATCTCTTCTACAGTAACACCTTTGTCCATATCAGCAAGCACCTTAGTACTGCCGGATTCAATGCCGTAACTTAGGCTAATACAACCAGAAGCCGCTAGGTCTTTATAGTATTCTAAGTCCATGCGTCCATCACAGCGAGCATAACCTGTCCACGCTATCTTCATTTCGCGAGCAATTACGCCTTTACAGAACGCACGTAATTCATTTAAATTACCATTTACTAAACTGTCCAAGAACCAAATAACATTAACGCCACGATTAAAGTATAAGTCTGCTACTTCTTCTAATATGTTACGTGCCATGCGTCCACGATACTTCCAAAAGTGTGTTTCAGAGCAGAACACACATTTAGCTGTACAGCCGCGACTTAATTCTGCGTTAACACCGTTAGGGAAACCATAGTCAAGCGGGTCAAAGTAGCTGTAGTCTGGACTGGGCAATTGATCTAAGTCTAGTCGCTGTCCATCAAGTTGACGCAACCAACGCTGTTTGCCATCATACTTGCCTGCTTCTATTTCTTCTAATGCTTCTAATAGTAGCTGTTCGCCTTCGCCTGTTATAATGTAGTCATATTCAGGTTCAGGTTGCCAATAGCTTTGATGACATTGTGGACCGCCCACCATTACAAGTATATGCGGATAGCGGCGCTTTAACTCTTTTACCATCCACTTAGTGGGTTCTTGATTACAGTAGTAAAGACTAAAACCCACTACAGTAGGATTCATTTCCCCAATTTTATCTAAATATTGATTTAAAAAAGGCTCTACATATTTGTGCAAATATTCGTAATAATGATTGTCCATCCAGCGCCATTCACGTGACCCATCCCAAGGGTTAAAGTCCAGACCAGGCCAATTGCCGTGGTCTTTGTGTGCTTTAGCGTTTAAATCAAATGCGTTAGTAGCGTAACCAGCGTCACGACTAATAGCCGCTAATCGTGCTATATTGTAAGGAGGAAAGTTGTGTGCCCATTCTGGCAACAACATAAACACAATGCTGGTGTTGCGTGTAGCAGGTTTGATCTCCACTTGCGTTAAGTTGCCCTGCGGCTTTGCTCGTGCAAATGGCTGTAATGCTTCTAGAACCTTACGGTGTTTAGCGTCATAGTCATCTTCTTTCTTTGCTGTAGGCTTTGTTTCTTTAAGACTATAAATCTTTTTCCAGCCGTATACACTATTTTCTTTGGGTTTATTCATCTTGCCATTCTGTTATAAAATCGGGCCATAATTCATTGAATGAATACTTTTTATCATTTAAGTATTTTACTTCTATTGTGTTTGTCCATTCTACAAATTCTTTTTTCTTTACTAACCATTCATCACCTTTGCGACCAATGGTTGTAATAAGTTGGCTTCTAATGTTTTCTAATGCTGACATATCGTAGCCGCTATCGCCGTATTTGGCTATGCACTTGTCTAACTCTGCTAAGGCTTTGCGCTTAAAGTTGTCTGGCAGTTTGAATACGTTTAAGCTACGAATGTTCTGTATGGCGCACCAGTATACATCATCAAAGTATCCTTCACCAATGATAAAGTCATAATACTCACATAGGTTAAATGCGCTGTATGTACAGTATAGCGGATGTGCGTTAATAATCTTAGCACCTTGAGATTTTAGATAACGCAAGTTAGCAACAAACGTGCTCCATTCTGCGCCGTGACGAACATATTCAAAACGTTTGCCTACCGTGTCAAAGCTAATGCCCCAGCCTGTATTTGGATTGTCAATGAGCTTGGGTGCAATAGTGTTATTGGGCAAGTCAATGCTTAGGTTTGTTAAAGCATAATAGTTCTTTGTGGGCAACAAATCGATTAACTTGTGGTTTTGCTTTTGTAGCAATGGTTCCCCGCCAAGCAAGTTAATCGATTCGATGCTGTCTACTGTGTTAACGTTTTCTGCTATTAGCGTAAACAAACTGTCTTCGGCTTCTACTTTGTTGGCATTAATTTTAATGCCTTTGAGAACGGACCATTTACTGCTAAAATATTCGTAGCAATAATTGCAAGCCAAGTTGCATAAGTTTGTCCAGCGTAGATCGAGCTTGTGTAATTCAAATGTATCAGGCTGTGCATCTTTAAAGTAATCAAACTTTGCTACACTACCCGAATCAATTCGTTCTGAACGTGCGCCCATTGCTTCTAGCTTTTGGCATTGGGCACATTGTGGATGCCAACGTTCTTCTACAATAGCTTGGCGTATGCTTTGGGCAGTTGGGCCTTGAAGTATTTCTTGTATACTTTGCTTGTTAATATCGCCAATGTCCATTTCAGCACTACAACAGGTTTTAACCCCGCCGTCAGCGCCTAAGAATATAGTGTTAAATGGGTAAGCGCAAAAGGTTTCTTTATTCATTGTTTAATAACTTATCTACAAGTATGTCTGCAAGTTGCTCATGACACTCAACGTAAGCATGATAAAAGCCGTGAACTTTTGATTTGTCTCCCCAATCAACGAAACTGCTAAAACTTGTGTCATGATCTAAGATGCTTCTGAGGCCGCGGGTATTACCTACCATAGACATAAAGTTAGAATTTAAGTTTTTGTTGGTTACAAACTTTGTATAATCATCCATTGTGGAATGTAAGTATTGCACCAATAGTCTGCCGCCAAGAGCGTTACTTAATAAGTCCAAGTACTTTAACGATGTAAAGTAGTTAAAGAATAAAAAGTAATCGTCTGCTATGTGCTCTACAAATTCATTGTGAAAAGATTCCGACGGCCAATATCTAGGATAGCCTATAATAGGAGTAGCGGGCCATGGCATGCCAAAACGTTCTTCCTTTTCAAAGTAAGTCCATCTTTCCATACTGGTTGCACCAACTAAAATTAAATCGTATTCGCCTATAACGCCCAATGTAAAGTCACGCTCAATTGCATAAATCATGGACTGCATACTACTGCCCGGAATACCTTTATTTAGAATTGGTACATTCAGTCTTTTTGCAATTTGTCCAGCCCAACTTAGCTTACTTTGTGCTTCTATTACATCATTGTAACCAAGTTGTAGATTGTCCCTATAAAAGTCTGGTGAACCACGTGCTGTATAATCTCTTTTAATGGTATCTAACTCTTGTCTTGTAATAGGGGTTTTCCAAAACAAGTGATCAGCTAATTCACTTCCTGCTGTGTGGCTACAACCGTATGCAACAATTCGATTAAATTTAATCGGTCTACCATTGCGTTTGATGCATTTTAAAGGAGCCATTTCCCATTCGGCGTGCAGCATTTCTACTACTTCTGAACGCAAACGATATAAGCATTCTTTGAATATACTTTTAAAGAATTCCTTTTGTATAGCATCAATGACACCTATTTTAATTAGAAAATCACCTAGTGCATTTGCACCAGCAGGAGTAATATGAAATCTATGTACAGTAACTAAGAAACCGTTGGATTCGACTGCTTTGTTAAGTTCTGCGTAAAGCTCGTCAGGTGTTAAACGCTGGCTAAGGTCAAAGCCGCCGTATTGTCCATAAGACCACTTTTCTCTGCACTCTACCCATTGTTCTTTGCTTTGTGCATATATCCAGTATAAACTTGCTTCACTGCTTAAAAGCACAGGGCGATACAAAATGTCATAGTTAACAGAAGACAACTTTTCTAGTAGTTCTCTAACCAAATTGTTTCGCCAAATAAATGGTGTTATAGGAAACTGCTCTGTTACTGTATTAACATCAACTCCTAGCACTTTAGCCGAGCAAACTTGGTCCGGACTTGGTTCACGTTCTTTGACAAAGGTGCTTACTTTTAACTTGTCCCCGTCAAAGAAATCGTCAAGTGATATGTCTTTAATTAGAAAATTCTTGCTGTCTAATATAACGCTGTAATCAGCGTGGCTTTCGCTAGCGGCCCATAGCTTTAATATTTGTTGTCTATGCCAGCCATCTGTTGCAACTAGCTTAGGACCTGTTTTAATATTAAGAGTCCAGTCTAGCATTGCTGGCTTAATGTGCTCGTTTATCCAGTCTATTACACGTTGATAAATTTCCTGGTCTTCAACAATAATGGTCCAGACTTTTCCCCCTTTCCAGAACTTAACTAAACTATGAGCATGAAAGTATAGTGTAGCTAAATCACCGCTGTAAGTAACTGTGATTAATTCTGAGGTATATCGCATGTTGGGTCAGCTGGTTGATTTTTTGTAGATCTATCATTGATCTCGTGAGTAAAGATTCTATCAATACTGCTGTACTGTCCACATGTATCTGCACAATAACTTAGGCGCCCGTTTTCAACTTGATCAATTTTCCATGTATCTGCAAACACACGATCTAAATGTTGTGCGCTTAGTATTTCTGCCAACGAATATGTATCTAAGCTAAAATGTTCCCAGCCATAGTCATTCATATGCTTATGTAGCTGTAAGCTACGAGTATCTGTGTACACACCATTTAAGTGTGTGCCAATATAACAGCAAGGCATAACACGGCCAAAGTTGTCAACAAAGATTTCCTTGCCGCCAGTCCATGTACGGCTCTTGCATTTAATTTCACAATTGTTAAACTTGGTATTGTCTTCGGCATAGATCCTATGAGTGTACACTTCTGATACTTCTTGTTGGAACGCCTTAGATATTTGCTTTGTCTCTTTTAGTTTACGATAGTCTTCTACATTAAAGGGGTAGAATGTTACTTCCGCTTCACCTTTGGGTTCTGCTAAGTTACGATTTTTGGCCTGTGTGGGTGCTTCAATGATGTAGTCTAACTGTCCATCTTTATTAAGCACAGGCATCTTAGTTAAGTATTCGCCATTGTCTACGCCCAGTGCTTTCTTGGGCACAAACTCTGTAAACTTCATTTGTTCTGCTAATGCTTGTGCCGCTTCAATTTGGTGCTCATTATGCTTAAAGATCAAATAGTCCCAGTTAGCAGAACCACCTGCATCAATAAATGCTTTAACGTTTTCCATTAGCACAGTCCAATTAACATTGCGACGATACAAGTGGTTAGTATCTTCTAATCCGTCAATGCTGAATGTAATTTGCCAGTAGGATGGATTATGGTCACGTGGAAATTGTGAAAATAAGGCACCCATTTTAGCCCACCAATCTGCACGGCGCATACCACCATTGGTATTCATACGTACCGCTGTAGTTTTGCTTACAGAGGCAATGTATTCGCAAATTTCATATGTGTCTTTCGCTGTACCAGGATCTCCGTGTACGCCACAGAATAAGATCAGCTTACAACGCTGTATAACTTCAGGAGGGAAATACTGCTTAAACTTGTCTAGCGTGATTTGTCCAATTTCCAAGTCGGGCCTAGCATGTGGACTGTTGTTGTGAAAGCGAACACACATTGGACAAGCGGCATTACAGCCATTGGTCAACTCAATGTGCATTTGCTCTAGTTCGTGCATGTTCCAAAATGCGTTATTTTCTATAGTCATTTAGATACTTTTCTAATATGTGATAATTGTTAACGTCATGGTGTCTAACTTCCACGTCAAAGTTAATGTCATTGCCTGCAGGAGTTGCACCATTGTCGCCTAGGTACTTATTGCCAATGAATGTTAAGTCAATGATGCCCGGGCAAGAATTCAAATACTCAGCTTTAACTTTTAGTGTATTGTCATCTAGCAAGCTGGGCATATTGCGAATACACATATTAAACATTATAAAGGGTATGTTACGAAGTTGCAAGAACGATGTAAACATAATTAAGTCTGTTAAGAACTTATCCAGTCTTGCACTTGTGTGTTCGACCCCTAAAAACTGCTCTGTGATTTGACCCATTGGATGAGAATCGTAGAACCCAGAATTAATGTCAACGTATTTGGCATTGTTTACGTTACTATCAAAGAATGTTTCATTCCTATCTAAAAATGTAATAGGGATAATAACATAATCAGGGTTACCGTTAAGTAAGGTCCACTCAATAGTAGTACGCATAGCCCTACGATTACTGCCGCCGTTTTTGGCCAAGTTAACAATGTTGTAACCCTCAAACCACTTGTCCGGATTCCAACCTACTGCATATGAACAACCGTTAATTAATACAGTCTTAGCCATGTGCCTTTACAACCTTGCCATAAGCTTCAAATGTCGTAAAGAAGTCTTGTTCACGATAGGTATCGTGTGTTTTAATTGTGCTTAGGAACTTGGCCCATTCTTCTTCAGTGCAAGGCGTGCCGTTTTCAATGAAGCCAATGATACCAGGCAATTGCCACCAAGCATGTTCGTAGTTCTTAGGAATGTTATGTAAGCGATTTAATACTGCTTGTTTAATGTCAGCAGGCAAGCTACTCATATTAAAGTGAGCAGGACGATGCACCAAGTTTAAGTACAGGCCAAAGTCTGTAAAGTCTTTATAATAAGCATCCAGCGTTTCAGGCAAGTTGTAGATGTTAATGCTACTAAGCGTGATGCACCAGCTAAGGCTTAGGTTGCCGTGTTGCTTGGCAAACGCACCAGCCTTTTGCATATTCTCAACTGCTTCTGTCCATACTGCTGGATAGCGCATATATTCAAATTGCTCGCCTGTACCGTCAATGCTAAAGCTTAGGTTAACGTGCTTAAAGTTCTTCCAAACTTCTGTTTCGGCAGGCCATGTTGTGCCGTTAGTGTTATAGTGTAGCTCAATGTCTTTGGCATAGCCCTTATCTACACATAGCTTTAACACTTCCCACATCTTTTTACTTAGGAATGGTTCCCCACCGTAAAAGTCAAACTGTCTAATAGTGCTTAGGTTATTAGCAAGATCATCCCAGAAAGGACTGTCTTCATCATAAGTCTGATGATACTTCTTCATGTTAATAGAGTAATCTTTATAGCTTACACGATTAGCATGATTTAAGTCGTAGTCTTCCTTCATCCATAAGCTACTAATAGTAGGATGGCATGTGCGACATTTAATGTTGCAAGTATTACCCAAGTTCAGTTCAAACTTTGCCAGGCCCGTAAAAGGTTGGGCACCTTCATACTCTATAGCATGAAAGTACTTGTCATTATCACGTAGTCGTTTACTCTTACGGCCGCCGTCTTCTTCTTGCCAGCATTGATTACAAGCACGGTCACGAACACCAGCTTCTAAATTAGACTTAATGCTTTGAGCAATTGGGTTAGTAAAGTTTTGCTGAATAGTCTTTTCACCCAAGAACCATTCTTGTTTACCGCCCATATAGTTGTATGACTCGTCAATCATACAGCACATTTTACTAGAGCCGTCGTTGTTACCGCTCATCCCATGGAAGGCATTTACGCACCAGCTATGTTCATTATTTTGGTTCATCATATGTTAGATATACTTGCTTGCATAGTTTATAGAACTCCTCGTACTCAGGGAATAGTTCTAATAGGTTAGTACCTAGTCTGTTATCGTTTTCATTAAAGAAGCTAAAGAAGTCTCTACGACCAGCACGAATATGTTCTTCAGTTAATTCATGTTCCTTCATGTAGTTTGTTACACGCTTGAACTTTTCATACTCCACGGCTGTAAAGTATTCTGGATTGCTCTTAATAAATTCTAAGTTGCCATCCATATAAGGAATAAAGTCTGGCGTTAGAATTTTAATCATCCAGTGTGGTGGCTCTTTTAAGTAAGGTGTGTCAAACGCAACTGCATTCTTACCAAACTCAGTACGCCATTCAATTACCTTTTCTAACAAGGCACGGAATGTTGTAACACATAGAACGTTGAATGTACACATTAAGTTAATTGTGGCGCCAGTCTTCATAACTGCTTTCATATTACGTTCCCAGTGGGCACAATCCATACCTGTACGCATATACTCTGCTTGTGGTCCCCAGCCTTCGATACTGGTAAAGAAGCTGAACTTGCGAATCTTCTTTTGTGCTAACAAGCTTTCTACACGTTCAATAAGTGCATCTACTTTAGCAAAGCTAACGCCCAAGTTACTGTTAAGTGTAATTTCTAACTGTGGTGCTGGTTCATCCTCTAACAAGTCAAAGAACTGCATAGCACCACGATTCATTAATGGTTCACCACCTGTAATACGAAGTGTATGCAAGTCATGCTTGAGACTTGGCCACCATTTCCAAAACGCTTCAATGTAAGGGTTCTCATCTTTAGGACCGTAGTAGGTACCTGTCTTTAAGAACTCAATGCCATACTGATTGTATGTTAAGTCGTGGTTACCAAACTTTTTAATTTCTTCCATCCATGCTGTACTGGCTTGTGGACTGCAATATCCACAACGATAGTTACAGTTATTACCAAAGCTAACTTCTAAATAACGTGGATTGATTGGTGCGTCCCAAGGTAGTTCTGCTAGCTTTTCAATGTGCGGAGCAGAAAAGTCTGAGCTACTGTGAATCATACGATCACTGATATGCTCACCTGGCAAGTCTTCAATGTTCCAGCAATAGTAACATTCGCTAGGACGGCCGCCCTCTAACATAATCTTGCGCTGTTCTTTTTTCCACTTAGTGTTATGTAATGCGCTTGGGTCAGCGGCAATTTCATCTAGTGGAATGTGATGCGGGCGTGGATGATAACAACTGTGGTTATCGCCTGTGTGCAAATACAAGGTTTGGTGCAACCATTTCATTGCACAGAAACCTGGACCTACTTTGTTAAGTCTGTCTCTTACACCTTTAATATGCTCAACTCTATTGTCTGACATTGT
>Ga0222712_10003441_pt1 | contig 17248 bp, 17 predicted proteins | sample C33_657DmetaG_FD_165043 | JGI IMG/M metagenome (GOLD analysis project Ga0222712, IMG submission 165043) | Estuarine water microbial communities from San Francisco Bay, California, United States - C33_657D | ecosystem: Environmental > Aquatic > Marine > Unclassified | place: USA: California...
GAAATTACCAGCGCACCCAACCGGCCCAGGCGCTGATCAGGATAAACAGCCCGAAGCCGATGCGGTACCAGGCAAAAGGCCGGAAGTCGTGACTGGCCACGTAGCGCATCAGCCAGCGGATGCAGGCGAAGGCTGAAACAAACGCGGTGACCGTGCCGATGCCGAACAATCCCAGATCATCGGCCGACAACAGCGCACGGTTTTTATAAAGATCGTATAAACCGGCTGCCACCAGCGTCGGCACTGCGAGAAAAAACGAAAATTCCGTAGCGGCACGGCGCGACAGCCCGAACAGCATGCCGCCGATAATGGTGGCTCCAGAGCGGGACACCCCGGGGAACAGCGCGAAGGACTGGGCAAAACCGATCTTCAGCGCGTCCTTCCAGGTCATCACATCCACATCGTCGATACGAGCCGGCCGGTCACGGCCCTCAGCCCAGAGAATGATCACGCCGCCGGCGATCAGCGCAATCGCTACCGGTACGGCATGAAACAGATGGCCCTTGATAAAGCTGCCGAACGCAAGTCCGATGACTGCAGCCGGCATGAACGCGGCGATCAGGTTCAACACAAAACGTTGCGCCGGGGCCTGCAATGCCAGTCCAGTCAGGACCCCGAGAAAACGCGCGCGAAATTCCCAGCACACCGCCAGCATCGCGCCGGTCTGGATCACCAGCTCGAACACCTTGCCTTTTTCATCATGAAAATCGAGCAGACCACCGACAATGATCAGGTGGCCGGTGCTGGAAACCGGAAGAAATTCGGTGAGACCTTCGACGATGCCCATGATCAGGGCTTTTAGTGCCAGCGCGGGATCCATCACAGGATTCTACTGTAGTGATTGAGTTATAAAGTAATTAAGTGATTAAGTGTTCGGCCATATTCACCGCAATCACCTAATCACCTAATCACCTAATTACACAATCACTCGTATCTAAGTGCCTCAATCGGCAGCAGTCGTGACGCCTTGCGCGCCGGATAAAATCCGAAAAAAATGCCGATCGCAGCGGAGAAGCCCACGGCTAGCGCGACCGGTTCAATGCCGAGCTGAATCGGCCAGCCGACAAACCGGCCGATCGCCAATGAGCCGCCGACGCCCAGCACGATGCCGAGCAGACCGCCGATCAAGGCCAGCGTGATCGCCTCCACCAGAAACTGGGTCAGAATGTCGCGGCCACGTGCGCCGACCGCCATGCGCAGACCGATTTCTCGCGTGCGCTCGGTCACCGACACCAGCATGATGTTCATAATGCCGATGCCGCCGACCAGCAGCGACACCGAGGCGACGGCAGCGAGCAGCAGGCCCATGATCTTGCTGGATTCTTCGCGTGCACTCAGCACTTCCGACAGATTGCGCAGCGTGAAGTCATCTTCCTGCCCGGACTGGATGCGATGGCGCTGGCGCAGCAGATCGCGGATCTGCGCTTCCGCTTCTGCCATGTTTTCGCCGTCGCGCACCTTGATCGACACCGAACCCACAGTGCGCAGGCGGCCGGCGCCCTGACCCAGTACACGATTGCGCGCTGTCGAAATCGGCATCAGGATCACGTCATCCTGATCCTGCCCCATCAGGCTCTGACCTTTTTTCTCCAGCGCGCCGATAACGGTGAATGGCACCTTGCGAATGCGCACCACCTGGCCGACCGGATCGGTGTCACCGAAGAGATTGCGGGCGACGGTGTCGCCGAGCAGTGCCACCTTGGCGGAACCGGAAATATCGGCGGCTTCAAAACCCTTGCCCTGCGCAACCACCCAGTTTCGCGCCTCGAAATACTCCGGGGTAACGCCATAGAACACGGTCGACCAGTTGCCCGATCCGCCCACCACCTGCCCGGCGCCGCGCAGCGTCGGTGCGGAAGCCTGCACGGAGGGCACATCGCGCTGGATCGCATAACCGTCTTCTTCGGTCAGCGTGTTGCGCGAGCCGGCGCCCATGCGCACGCCGCCGCTGGTGCTGGAACCTGGCATCAGAATGATCAGGTTGGTGCCCAGGCCCTTGATCTGGCTTTCGATCTGCGACTGAGCGCCGGAGCCGACGGCGATCATGGTGATCACTGCGGCAACACCAATGATGATGCCAAGCATGGTCAACGCGCTGCGCAGTTTATTGATGCGCAGCGCACGTAGCGCGATGCGCATGCTAGCGAGCACGTTCACGCCGGCACCTCGCCGCCCTGCGTTTCGTCTGAAGCCCGCCCCTTGCGCAGTTGCGCGGCCAGCGCCAAGGCATCCTGCGGTTTTTCAACCACGCGGTCCTCGATGACACGGCCGTCACGAAAGGTGATCACACGCTTGGCGAACTCGGCGATGTCGTGTTCGTGAGTCACCAGCACCACCGTCATGCCCCGCGCGTTCAGTTGCTGCAGCAGCGCCATCACCTCGCAGCTGGTCAGTGTATCCAGCGCGCCGGTCGGTTCGTCGGCAAGGATCAGCACCGGATCGTTGACCAGCGCCCGCGCAATCGCCACACGCTGCTGCTGGCCTCCCGACAGCTGCGCCGGATGGTGATTACCGCGCTCGGCAAGACCGACCTCGGCAAGCTTGGCCGCCGCGCGGCGATCGCGCTCTTCGCCGCTGACGCCGCAATACAGCAGCGGCAATGCAATGTTTTCGAGTGCCGACGTGCGCGGCAGCAGATTGAAGCTCTGGAACACGAATCCGATGCGCCGGTTGCGAATCGCCGCCAGCGCATCGCTGTCGAGACCCGATACCCGGTCACCAGCAAGCAGATACTCGCCACTGGAAGGTGTATCCAGGCAACCCAGCAGGTTCATGAATGTCGACTTGCCCGAGCCCGAGGGCCCCATCACCGCAACAAATTCACCCGCATGGATATCCACCGACACGCCGCGCAATGCGTGCACCGTAAAACCGCCGAGTGCATAGGACTTGGCGAGTTCGCGGGTGGTGATCAGCGGGGTCGACATCGTGCGGCGCCTGTGGCTCAGCAATCCATCGTATTAATAACTATTTGTTTTTATTGTTGTTTTAGAAGCCAAACCGCGGTGCCGCAGCCTTGGTTTCAGGGCGCGCGGCACCCGTACCAATGATCACCGCATCACCCTCCTTCAATTCGCCACCCAGCAACTCGGTAAACGTGCCGTCGCTGATGCCGAGACGTACGGCGATGGATTTAGGCGCCTGCGATCCCTCCGCCACCCACACCGTTCCGCGTGTCGTGGCCACACCGCGCTGCCCGGCTGCAATGGCTTCGTATCGTTTCAACTGCTCTTCGTTGAGGATCGCCGCAATTTCGGTGCGTGACTGCGCACGCAAGCGACCGACCTCTTTTTTGCGCTGCGCCGGATCGTCCACGCTGATGGCCGCGATTTTTTCTGCGGTCGCTTTCTGGATCGCCTCCAGTTTTGCCTGCTGCTCGGCACTGAGTCCGAGTTCCCTGGTCAAACGCTCGCGCATTGCCTGGCCCTGTCCGCCGCCACCCGGCGCCGCAGCGCTCTCGGACTTCTGCGCTTCTTTTTCGCCTTTCGCCGCCGCCGCCATGCCCGGCGGACGGAATCGCAAAGCGGCATTCGGCACACGCAGCACCTGGTCGCGGTTGGCGACAGTAATGCGCACATTGGTGGTCATGCCCGGCAACAGCGTCAAATCGGGATTGGGCGCGGAAATGATCGCCACATAAGTCACCACGTTCTGCACCACCAGCGCGGCCTTGCGCACCTGGGTGATCTTGCCGCGGAAGGTACGCCCCGGGAATGAATCGACAGTAAACGTCGCGTCCTGCCCGATGGTGATGCGGCCGATTTCCGACTCATCAATGGACGCCTCGACCTGCATGTCGGTGAGGTTGCGGGCAATCAGGAACAGCACCGGCGCCTGCAGGCTGGCGGCGACAGTCTGCCCGGCATCCACACTGCGTGAAATGACGATACCGTCTACCGGCGCGCGGATGGTGGTGCGCTCGAGATCGACCTTGGCCTGTGCCAGTTGCGATTCGCGTTGTTTCACCAGAGCTTCGCCGTTGCGGATCTGGGCGTCGCCGACGGCACGCTGCGCCTGCGAGGTCTTCACCTGTTCGGCGGCAATCGCCAGCGCGGACTGGGATTTTTCCAGCGCCGCCTGCGACACAAAACCTTTTTCGACCAGCATCTGGTTGCGTTTGAGGTCACGCTCGGCCTCGTTCATCGCCACCTGGGTACGTGACACCTCGGCCTGCAAGGCCGCGACATTGGCGCGCTGGGTCAGCACCGTGGCGCGGGCAGCCTCAAGATCGGACATGGCCTGGTTGACGCGCAACACGAAGGACTCGGGATCAATGCGGGCAATGACATCGCCCTTTTTCACCACCGAGTTGTAATCGACGAAGATTTCCTTGATCTGTCCGGAAACCTGGGATCCGACCTGCACCGAAACCACGGGGTTGAGGGTACCGGTTGCGGATACCGCCGCCACCAGTGCGCCGCGCTCGATCTTGGCCAAACGGAATGCCGGCTGGTCCGGCTTGCCGCCCAGCATCCAGTACGCCACGCCGGCAGCGCCCAGCACCATGGCAGTGCCGGCAATCAGCAATAGCTTTTTGTTCAAAAGGATCTCTCGAATACGGACAAATCAAAAACCGGAAAAGACACGCGGCCTGCGCCAATTGCGGACGGGAGGATCATTCTACTGGAGGGCGAGGTCAGTCAGTATTGCCCGGGGCCGGTTGAGAGAAATCCCGCACCGCGTCCCGAATCGCGCGTTCCATGACCTGAGACAATGCGAGGCCGATCAACGTTCCGCGAACCCGCAACTCACCGCCGGCAGTATCCAAGCGCTGACTCAACTCGGCAGGCATCGGCGGCGGCTCCTGCCCCCCGGCGGTTGCCAGCATTGACGCGCGCAGATGGGCAAACAACAAACTGACATCTTTCTCGTTGACCAGCCCGCCCAACAGCACCTGCGGGGTCAGCAACGACTCCGGTCCCGAAAAAGGATCACGTTCAGCGGCATGTGCGGATACAGACAGTGCCATACCGGAAACCAAGGCTGATATCAGACGACGCAGCTTCATGGACACCCCCGCAATAAACGTAGTCAGATACAACGCGTCATTACCGCCCGGGGTGTACCTGCCAGGCATCACATCGCTTCAGGCTTTGCGGTAAATCTCGGCGCCCTGCTCGACGAATTCCTGCGCCTTGTCCTGCATGCCTTTTTGCAGCGCATCCTTCTCGGCCACACCCTGCGCCGCGGCGTATTCACGCACATCCTGGGTGATTTTCATCGAACAGAAATGCGGACCGCACATCGAGCAGAAATGCGCCAGCTTGGCGCCATGCTGCGGCAGCGTTTCATCATGGAACTCGCGCGCCTTGTCGGGATCGAGTCCGAGGTTGAACTGATCTTCCCAGCGGAATTCGAAACGTGCCTTGGACAACGCGTTGTCGCGAATCTGTGCACCGGGATGGCCCTTGCCCAGGTCAGCCGCGTGCGCCGCCACCTTGTACGCCATGATGCCGTCCTTGACGTCGTTCTTGTCGGGCAGACCCAAGTGCTCTTTCGGCGTGACATAGCAGAGCATTGCGGTGCCGTACCAGCCGATCATTGCAGCGCCGATGGCCGAAGTGATGTGGTCATAACCCGGCGCGATATCAGTGGTCAGCGGTCCCAGCGTGTAAAACGGAGCTTCATCGCAATACTTCAGCTGAAGCTCCATATTCTCCTTGATCATGTGCATCGGCACATGGCCCGGGCCTTCGATCATCACCTGCACGTCGTGCTTCCACGCCACCTGTGTCAGTTCACCCAGGGTTTTGAGTTCGGCCAACTGCGCTTCGTCATTGGCGTCATAAATCGAGCCCGGGCGCAGGCCGTCGCCGAGCGAGAACGCGACGTCGTATTTCTTGAGCAGTTCGCAGATTTCCTCGAAGTGCGTGTAGAGGAAACTTTCCTTGTGGTGGGCGAGGCACCACTTCGCCATGATCGAACCGCCGCGCGACACAATACCGGTCATGCGTTTGGCGGTCATCGGGATATACGGCAAACGGACGCCGGCGTGAACGGTGAAGTAATCGACGCCCTGCTCGCACTGCTCAATCAGCGTATCGCGGTAGATTTCCCAGGTCAGTTCTTCGGCCTTGCCATCAACTTTTTCCAGCGCCTGATAGATGGGCACCGTGCCGATCGGCACCGGCGAATTGCGAATGATCCACTCGCGGGTTTCGTGGATGTGCTTGCCGGTGGACAGATCCATCACCGTGTCGCCGCCCCAGCGAATTGCCCAGGTCATTTTTTCGACTTCCTCCTGAATGCCGGAAGACAGCGCCGAGTTGCCGATATTGGCGTTGATTTTCACCAGGAAGTTGCGGCCGATGATCATCGGCTCGATTTCCGGGTGGTTGATGTTCACCGGGATGATCGCGCGGCCGCGTGCCACTTCATCACGTACGAATTCGGGTGTGATGATTTTAGGAATCGCTGCACCGAAATGCTGACCCGGATGCTGTTTGGTCAGCAGCTCGGAAAGACCTTCGCGCCGCTGGTTCTCGCGGATCGCGATGTATTCCATCTCCGGCGTAACAATACCTTTGCGCGCATAGTGCATCTGCGTCACGTTCATGCCGGGCTTGGCAATGCGCGGTTTGCGGGCGAGATTGAAACGCAGACTGGCGAGTGCCGGATCGGCAAGACGCTCCCGGCCGTAACGAGAGCTCGGGCCGTCGAGCTCAACGGTATCACCGCGCTTCTCGATCCACTGCTGACGCAGGGGAGCGAGCCCGGAGCGGATATCGATTTTTGCCGCGGGATCGGTGTAAGGGCCCGAGGTGTCATACACAAAAATCGGCGGATTCTTTTCAGCGCCCATCGAAGCCGGCGTGTCGGATTGGGTGATCTCGCGCATCGGCACCTGAATGTCGGCGCTGGAACCCGGGATGTAAACCTTGCGTGAATTCGGCAGCGGTTTCACCGCGCCGGCGTCAACCTGGGCGGCGGTATTCAGGAACTTCGGGTTTGCATTCATGTCACTCACTCCAGGAGGGGGAAACGTCGGAGAGAGCGGGGATGGAGATCCGGATGAAGAGATCTTCCACGCTTCCCTACGACGGCATTATCCGTATCAGGTTATGAGGGTTTGTCTCACCCTGCGGCACCCGCCGCAAGGACCCCTACGTGTGATGTTTAAGCTAATGGAATTATGGGATAATTGCAAGCTAGAAACAACCGACACGCCGCGCCAATTCCTCTTTTTTGACAAGCACTTAACCACTCATGAACGCCACCACACCGGTCTCTGCTTCGTCTTCGGATATGGAACGCAACCGTTTCTTCATGGTTGAGCAGCAGATCCGCACCTGGGAGGTGCTCGATCCGGTCATTCTCGACCTGCTGATGCGCGTGCATCGAGAAGACTTCGTGCCCGCCGCACACCGTGCGCTGGCCTTTGCCGACATGGAGCTGCCGCTGGGTCACGGTGAGGTGATGCTGTCGCCCAAAACGGAAGCGCGCATGCTGCAGTCGCTGATGATCAAAAACACCGACTCGGTGCTGGAAATCGGCACCGGCAGCGGTTTCATGACCGCCCTGCTCGCCAGTCTCGCGCGTCAGGTTGTCAGCGTCGACATCGTTCCCGAATTTACCCGCTCGGCTGCCGCCCGGCTTTCCGAAGCGGGCATCAGGAATGCAACGCTCGAAACCGGTGACGCCGCTCGCGGCTGGGACAAACACGGCCCTTATGACGTCATCGTGCTGACCGGCTCGGTTCCGGTTTTACCCGAAAGCTTCCAGCACAGCCTTAATCCCGGCGGACGGCTGATTGCCGTGGTCGGTGAAGCCCCGGTGATGCAGGCGCAGCTGGTGACCCGCACAGCCGGTACCGCCTGCAGCGCCGTGACTTTGTTTGAAACCTGTATCCCGTCGCTGAAAAACACGCTGCAGCCGCAGCGTTTCAAGTTCTAAACCGGTATGACCCGCGCAAGCCGCCCATCCCTGGCCTTTGCCGTTGCCCTGCTGTGCTCCGGCGCGCAGGCTGTTGCCGCTGATCTGCTGGAAATCTATCGTCTGGCCCTGGCCTCCGATCCGGTTTACAGCTCTGCGCGCGCCGGCTGGACAGCGTCCCAGGAAAAACTGCCGCAAGGGCTGGCCGGCTTGCTGCCGCAGGCTTCTGTCTCGGCATCCACGCAATACAACGACCGCGACCTGCGCTTCCGCAATCCGACACTCTCCGGCAGCCAGGCGCAATACAACTCGAACTCAGCCTCGCTGTCGATTTCGCAGCCGCTGTACCGCAAACAGAATCTGGTGGCCTACGACCAAGGCAAAACCCAGGTCGCGCTCGCCGATGTGCAGTTTGCCTCGGCCGGACAGGACCTGATCCTGCGCGTCGCCCAGGCTTATTTTGATGTGCTGCTCGCCAGCGCCAGTCTGTCGTTTACCGAAGCCCAAAAGACCGCCATCGGACAGCAACTGGAGCAGGCCAAGCGCAACTTCGAGGTCGGCAACGCCACCATCACCGACACGCATGAAGCCCAGGCCCGCTACGATCTGGTCACTTCGCAGGAAATTGCGGCGCGCGCCGATGTTGAAGTCAAAAACCGCGCTCTTGAACAACTGATCGGCCGTCAGGCGCCGGCGATTGCAGGGCCGTCAAAAAATTTCACCCCGGCACCACCCTCACCCAGTTCGATGGAATCGTGGGTGGAACGCGCGCGGACGAATGGTCTTGCAGTGCGCATCGCCCAGGAAACACTGAACTTCCAGACCCAAGACGTGGCACGTAACCGCGGCGCCCATTACCCCACTGTAGATGCCTTCGCCTCGCTGACCGATTCCGGTTCGGGCTCCGGCGTTCAGGGCGGCAGCGGCACCGACACCAACACCAAGATTGTCGGCGTTCAACTCGCGATCCCGTTGTATCAGGGCGGTATCGTCAACTCGCGCGTGCGTGAAGCACTCGCCAATGAAGACAAGGCACGTCAGGATCTTGAGAACGCGCGTCGCAGCGCTGAACTGGCGGCGCGTCAGGGTTATCTCGGCGTCACCAGCAGCATCGCGCAGGTGCGCGCACTGGAAGCCGCGGTGGTCTCCAATCAAAGCTCACTGGATTCAACCATACTGGGACAGCAGGTCGGTGTGCGCACACAGGTTGACGTGCTCAATGCGCAGCAACTGCTGTTCAGCGCCCGGCGGGATCTGGTGCAGGCCCGCAACAACTACATTCTGTCGCTGTTGCGGCTGACCGCAGCCGCCGGCGAACTCGACGAAGAAGACCTGCAGCGCATCAACGGCTGGCTGGAAAAATAATCAGCTCTTGATTTCGCGCAGCCGGATCAAGGCCAGCACGCGATCTGCGGCGCCGCGATGCGCCGCCGTAAACATCAGCCCCGCCTCACCCATGCGCTGACAGCGCGCGGCATCACCCGCCAGTGCCAAGGCTGCGCTCAAGCCATTACCAACATCCGCGACACGCAAAGCCGCGCCGGCCGCAACCGCTGCTTCCGTTGCCTCGGCAAAGTTGTAGGTCGAGGGACCGATCACGACCGGCTTGCCAATCGTACAGGGCTCAATCAGGCTGTGCGCGCCGTACGACAGAAAACTGCCGCCCATCAGCACGACATCGCAGGCGGCGTAATACATGAACATCTCGCCCATGGTGTCGCCGAGCAGCACATCAGTGGCAGCATCCACCGTTCCACCCGCGCTGCGTCGCTGCAGGCGAAGCCCGCGTTCGGCCACCATTGCCGCAACCGCATCAAAGCGCTGGGGATGCCGCGGCACGATGACCAACAGCGCGCCATGCATTGCCAACTGCCTTACGCCATCCAGCAGCAGTTCTTCTTCACCTTCGCGGGTGCTTGCAGCGAGCAGCACCCGCCGCCCGGCCAGCGCACGCTTCAGTTCCAGTCCCAGCAACACCTGCTGTACCGGCGGATCGACGTCAAACTTGAGATTTCCGGTCACAACCACGTGTTTCGCCTGGAGTGCCTGCAGCCGCTGCGCATCCGCTTCGGTCTGCGCAGCAATCAGGCTGAAGCCGCGCAAGGCATCGCAGGCCAGCGTGCCGACACGACGGTAACCGCGCAGTGAGCGCTCGGATAAGCGGGCGTTGATCAGGTGCAGGGGAATGCCTAAAGCCACCCCGGCCGCAATCAGATTGGGCCAGACCTCGGTTTCAATCAGCAGACCGGCCTCAGGCCTGTAATGCGCCAGAAAGCGTTTTGTCGCACCGGGATGGTCATAGGGTAGATAACAGCGCGTGACCGAATCGCCAAACAGTCCGACGCCGGTTTCGCGCCCGGTCGGCGTCATATGCGTCAACAGGATGCGATGCTGCGGGTAATGCGCCTGCAGCGCGCGGATCAGGGGCTCGACCGCACGCGTTTCGCCGACTGAAACCGCGTGCACCCAGATATAACGATGATTGCCGGCGTCGGGATAGAACCCGAAACGCTCTGACACATGATGCAGGTAGCCGCGCTGCCGCCGCCCGCGCCACAACAAACGCAGCAGCAGAACCGGCGCGGCCAGATACAGCAGCAGGGAATACAGCAACCGTGCTGTGCTCATCGCATGAGTCCTTCGATAGCGGTCAGCACGGCAGCAACCTCAGGCGCCCTGCCGATACCGCCAAGATTGACCGCTCTTGCGCAGGCATGCAGGCCCGTCGCTGCGGGATCTGTTGCACAGTACAGACCAACCGTCGGCGCGCCCAAGGCACCGGCAAGATGAGCCAGCCCGGTATCCGTCCCCACAACAACTGACGCCTGTCCCAGCAGTGATGACAGTGAATCCAGATCCAGTCGATAAGGCACAATCGCCTGCGGAATCTGCTGCGCCAGCCGCTGGCTGCGCGCCTGCTCGGCGGCGCTACCCCAAGGCAATACACAAATCAAATCACGCGATGCCAGCGTTTGGCCCAATTCCACCCAGCGCGCCTCCGGCCACAATTTGCGCTCGGCACTGGTCGCATGCAGCAGCACCGCATGCCGGCTGCCCGCCGCCAGCCATGAAAAATGACGGTTTGCCGCCGCAATGCCGTAAAGCGCCGCAGCAGGAAGCCTGTAGCCCATTGCCTGCGCCGCCAGCTGGCGATTGCGCTCGACGGCATGCTGCCCCCAGGGCACGTGATGGGTATGGTCGTACAGCCAGCCGAGAGGCTCCCGCGAACTCGACCAGTCCAGACCATGACGAACGCCGTATGCGGCACGCGCGATCAGCGCGCTTTTCAGCAAACCCTGGGTATCGATCACCGCGTCATAGGTTTCGCTGTGCAATTCGCCCAGGAAACGGCTGACCTTGCTGCGCACAACAGTGCTCCAGGGGGACTTTCGCCAGCGCCGTACTGCCACCGGCAGCACACGTGACACACCGGGATGCAGACGCGGAATCACGGCGAATCCCTCTTCAATCACCCAGTCGATGGTCACCCCGGGCAGAGCCCCGACCAGATCGCTGACCACAGGCAGGTTGTGGACGACATCACCCAGTGAAGAGGTCTTGACCAAAAGCACACGCGGCATCAGCGATTTATCTCTATGTTATCATTGAAGAATTCCGTTGCGCCGCGGCAAATCCCCGGCAAGCGACCCAACAACGACATGATACCCGTTAGCCGCGCATCTCCCGCATCGCGGCGCCCAATGATGATTGAATGACGGCATCCCCGTCACACTCACCTTGTAAACCCGGAGAACACTCTCTTGATTCTGGTCACAGGCGGCGCAGGTTTTATCGGCTCCAACTTCGTATTGGACTGGATTGCCACGGAAGGCACGCCGGTCATCAACCTCGATAAGCTGACCTATGCCGGCAATCCGGCAAACCTCGCTTCACTCAAGGGCGACAGCCGTTACGTCTTTGCACAAGGCGATATCTGCGATCGCACGCTGATCGCCGGTCTGCTGCAAAAACACCAGCCGCAGGCCATCGTGCACTTTGCCGCCGAAAGCCATGTCGACCGTTCGATTCACGGTCCCGGCGAGTTCGTGCAGACCAATGTTGTCGGCACCTTCAGTCTGCTGGAAGAAGCGCGCGCATACTGGGGTGCGCTGGCCGAGCCGGCGAAAAGTCGCTTCCGTTTCCTGCATGTATCCACCGACGAAGTCTACGGTTCGCTCGGCATGAATGATCCGGCGTTCAGCGAAACCACGCCCTACGCGCCGAACAGTCCCTATGCGGCATCCAAAGCCGCATCCGACCATCTGGTGCGGGCCTACCACCACACCTATGGCATGCCGGTGATCACCACCAACTGCTCGAACAATTACGGCCCGCTGCAGTTTCCGGAAAAACTGATTCCGCTGATGATCCTCAACGCACTGAACGGCAAACCGCTGCCGGTCTACGGCGACGGCAAAAACGTGCGTGACTGGCTCCACGTCAGCGATCATTGCTCCGGGATCCGCGCCGCGCTGGCCAGGGGAAAACTCGGCGAAACCTACAACATCGGCGGCAACAGCGAAAAAACCAACCTTGAAGTGGTGCATGCCGTGTGCACGATCCTTGACGAACTGCATCCTGCCGGCGCACCGCACGCCAAACTGATCACTTACGTCAAAGACCGTCCGGGCCACGACCAGCGTTACGCGATCAATGCCGAAAAAATCCGCTGCGAACTCGGCTGGGAACCGCAGGAGCGCTTTGAAAAAGGCCTGCGCAAGACTGTAGAGTGGTATTTGGCTAATGGTGAATGGGTACGCGGCGTAATCAGCGGTGAATATCGCAAGTGGATGGATACACAATACGGTTAAAGGCGTGATTAAGTGATTAGGTGATTTCCATAGGTGCGCATCAATCACCTAATCACCCCGTCACCTAATCACAAAGGGGGGGTTATGACCAGGCCGCATTACAAACTCGAAGCTTGGAAATCAGCAATGACGCTGGTCAGCGGCGTCTACCAAATCACGCGCAGTTTCCCCAAGGAAGAGTTGTATGGCCTGACTTCCCAGATGCGGCGCGCTGCGGTTTCAATACCCAGCAATCTCGCAGAAGGTGCGGCACGGACTGGACAAAAAGAATTTGCACAATTCCTCAGTATCGCGAAAGGCTCATTGAGCGAATTGGAAACACAGCTTCTCATTGCAGCAGACTTGGGATATCTGGACCGAAAACATGAGATATTTCAGCAGGCAGACAGGGTATCCAGTTTGCTGTCCGGACTTCACCGTAGTCTAAGCAAGTGACCAATCACCGAATCACTTAATCACCTAATTACTTAATCACAAAAAATGCGAAAAGGCATCATCCTTGCCGGCGGATCCGGCACCCGGCTCTATCCGGTCACCAATGTCGTCTCGAAGCAACTGCTGCCGATCTACGACAAGCCGATGGTGTATTACCCGCTGACGACGCTGATGCTCGCCGGCATCCGGGACATCCTGCTCATCTCGACGCCGCAGGACACCCCGCGTTTCAAGGAACTGCTCGGTGACGGCAAACAGTGGGGCATTAAAATCTCCTACAAGGTGCAACCTTCACCCGACGGTCTGGCACAGGCTTTCACGCTGGGTGAGAAATTCATCGGCAAGGATCCGGTGACCCTGATCCTCGGCGACAACATCTTCTACGGGCATGATTTCGCCACCCAGCTCTCGACAACTGCGAAGCAGACCAAGGGCGCCACGGTTTTTGCCTACGCCGTGCAGGATCCGGAACGTTACGGCGTCGTCGAATTTGACGCCAAGGGCCGCGCCCTGGGGCTCGAGGAGAAACCCAAGCAGCCGAAATCCCGTTACGCGGTGACCGGGCTTTATTTTTACGACAACTCGGTCGTAAAACTCGCCAAGACCCTGCGGCCATCGGCACGCGGCGAACTGGAAATCACCGATCTCAATAATTTGTATTTGCAGAAGAAAAAACTCAAGGTCTGCGTACTCGGGCGTGGCATGGCCTGGCTGGATACCGGCACGCATGACTCATTGCTTGAAGCTTCGCAGTTCATCGAGACCGTGGAAAAACGCCAGGGACTGAAAGTTGCGTGCCCGGAAGAAATCGCCTACCGCAAAGGTTTCATCACTGCCGCACAGCTTAAAAAGCTGGCAACCTCGCTGCAGAAAACAGCCTACGGTCAATACCTGCTGCGATTGCTGACTGACCGTGTCTTCTGATGAATATCATCAAGACCGACTTGCCGGATGTGCTGATTATCGAACCCAAAGTGTTCGGGGATGCCCGCGGTTTTTTTTACGAGAGTTTCAATGCACGCACATTTGCTGAAGCAACCGGCCTGCGAGTGACGTTCGTGCAGGACAACCATTCGCGCTCGGCAAAAAATGTGTTGCGCGGCCTGCACTATCAGATCAAACAACCGCAGGGAAAACTGGTGCGCGTCGTCGCGGGCGAAGTATTCGATGTCGCCGTCGACCTGCGCAAAAACACCCCCACCTTCGGCAAGTGGACCGGCGCCCTGTTGTCGGAAGAGAACAAACGCATGCTGTGGGTACCCGAAGGGTTTGCCCACGGCTTCCTGGTAATCAGCGAATCAGCAGATTTCCTATATAAAACAACAGATTATTACGCCCCAGCCCATGAGCGCTGCCTTGCCTGGAACGATCCGACACTCGGTATCGAATGGCCGTTACAGGGTGCACCTATTGTTTCAGCCAAGGACCAACTGGGTATGAGCCTGGCCATAGCCGAATCGTTTCCGTGAATCAGATCCTGATTATTGGTACAGGCGGTCAAGTCGGTCGCGAACTGCCTGTAGCTCTGAATAAACTGGGGCGGATTATCGCAACACAACGATCCGATCTGGATCTGACTGATGCCGACCGGCTCAGGTCATTGATCCGTACCGTCAAGCCAGACATCATTGTCAATGCCGCAGCGTATACCGCCGTTGACCGGGCTGAAACTGAAGCGGCAATTGCGATGCAGATCAATGCAACGGCCCCGGGCATCATGGCTGAAGAATCAAAACGTCTTGGCTGCCTGCTGGTGCATTACTCAACCGATTACGTTTTTGATGGCACCAAGAAATCGTCTTACTTGGAAAGTGATTCGACCGCACCGCTGAACGTTTACGGGAAATCAAAACTTGCCGGGGAAACCGCTATACGTGCTACCGGCTGCCGGCACCTGATACTGCGGACGAGTTGGGTTTACGGTCAGGGGCAAAACAATTTCCCGGCAAAAATCATCGATCTTGCACAATCCAAGGCTCTGCTTGGCATCGTTTCGGACCAGTGTGGTTCACCAACCTGGGCCAGGTTACTGGCTGACAATACCGGTACGCTGATACAAGCGATAACAGAAAATCGAGCTGAAGGCACTTACCATCTGGCATCCAGCGACGCCTGCACCCGCTATGAACTTGCAGCCGAAATCATCAGACTCATGGAAATTTCCGGGAAATATCCCAAACTGGCGTCATTAAAAGCAGCCACAACATCGGAATTCCCGGCACCCGCTGAGCGGCCGCGAAACTCAGCGCTGGACTGCAGCAAACTCCTGACCGAAATGAAGATCGGATTACCAAGCTGGAAAATCCAGCTTGAAGATTACTGGCGGTCGCTGCAAACCAGCACATAAGCATCCGGCGCCGCCGGTTTCCCCGCCACCCGCGGCAATCAACCCGAAACCGCTTGACTTGGAACAGGTGGAGGCGATGGAGTAATGTGCGTCAATGAATTTGGCAAAAAAACTAGTGTGAGCATTCTCCCGGCAGGGCAATGGTTACCCCGAAGCATTCAATCACTAAACGTCTGGTGTGCCGTCGCCATCGGCGCATCGATCTCGGTCTCCATTGCACTTGACAACCTGTTGTTGGGAGTCGTTGTCCTTACTTGGATTGCGGGGCTGCACTACCGGGAAAAACTGGGCCTCGTCTGGACTAACCCAGTATACCGGGCCGAGCTACTGCTTTTCGGGGTGCCGCTTATGGCCAAGCCGCGCCTGGTGATGCGAAGCTGTATTTGTCGAAATACATGGATTTGGCGCTGATCCCCGTGCTGGGTTTCGCCTTTGCCATGCGCCGCAACCGTAAGGTGGCTGTACTGTTACTGGCTGGAAGTCTGGCCACCATACTGCTGATTTCCTGAGCCCTCAAAACCGGCCTGATTCCGCCTTTGCCCTGGTTCCGCGTCACCCCGGAGTCGCCTTATGTCGTATTCAAGTTGCGGCTCACGCACAACATCCTGATCGCATTTGCCGCCTTCCTTTTTGCGTGGCTCTCCTGCTGTGCCGGGTCAAGGCGCGCACGACTGGCCTGAGTAATACTGGGATTACTCGCAATCGTCAACATCACGCTTGTTATCGAGGGTGCCACAGGCTATCTGGCTTTGATCATGCTGTGGATATTTTTCGGATAGCAGCGCGCCGGTTTTCGCGGCATGCTCCTGGCGGTTGTTTGTATATTCGGCATGGTCGCACTGCTCAGCGTCATCCCCGGCCCCTTCCAATCCAGGGTTCAGCAGATCACAAAGGAAAGAAGCATGAAAGCGTCGATCGTCCGGCATCAACTTCTACCGGCCGTCGCATGGAGTTTTATCGCAACACCCTCGCCCAGATCCAGAAAAACCCCCTGCTCGGTACCGTTAACGGCAGTTTTCCTGTCGTGTATTCCCAACAGGCCAAAGACACTGGCAGGGTAGCTTCAAAAAACCCCCACAACGAATTCATGTTGATCACCGTGCAGACCGGTCTTGTTGGTCTGGCCGCGTTGTTATGGCTGTTCTCTGGCAGCAGTGGCGCTACACCCCGCAATTGCCAACACCACTGGAACGCAGCCTCGCCCAGGGCCTGGTAATGATGATGGCCCTGATCTGCATGCTCAACTCGACGCTTCTTGACCACACCGAAGGGTTGTTGTTTGCATGGCTGACCGCCTTGCTTTACGGCGGGTTAGAATCCGCTCACCCCGTTTCAGATTCAGCCCCGACCACGTCCACCTGACATGCGCACCTCCGCCATCATCATCACCAAAAACGCCGGCAGCATGATCCAGCGCTGCGTCGAGTCCGTCGCCTGGGCCGATGAAATAATCGTCGTCGATTCCGGCAGCACCGACGACACCGCCGAAATCTGCCGCGAGATGGGCGTGAAATTCTCCGTCACATCCGATTTCCCCGGATTCGGTCCGCAGAAAAACCGTGCGCTGTCTCTGGCTACCGGCGACTGGGTGGTTTCGATTGACGCCGATGAGTGGATCACGCCGGAATTGCGCGATGAAATGCGCGCCGTGATGACAAAACCGACAGCTGCTGCCTATGCAGTTCCGCGGCGCTCCAGTTTCTGCGGCCGTTACATGAAACACTCAGGATGGTGGCCGGATCATGTCATCCGGCTGTTCCGTCGCGATGCCGCGCGGTTCTCC
>Ga0222712_10003446_pt1 | contig 17235 bp, 15 predicted proteins | sample C33_657DmetaG_FD_165043 | JGI IMG/M metagenome (GOLD analysis project Ga0222712, IMG submission 165043) | Estuarine water microbial communities from San Francisco Bay, California, United States - C33_657D | ecosystem: Environmental > Aquatic > Marine > Unclassified | place: USA: California...
TACATATTCTAATTCTCCACCAAAAGCTATGCCACGGGCAATGGTACTGATTTGAATTCCTGAATCTTTAAGCTTCTTATACAGATAAAAAATAGTGGTATCACCCTCCATTGTTGCACTTATGGCAAGAATAACTTCTTTTATACCTCCTAAATTAACACGTTCAACGAGTCCATCTATGGTAAGATCTGATGGCCCAATACCATCCATTGGAGAAATTAAACCACCTAACACATGATAAACTCCCTGAAAAGTACCGGTATTTTCAATGGCCATCACATCACGAGTATCTTCAACTACACAAACTAATGATTTGTCGCGTTTTACTAAACTACAAATCTGACAGATAGGATGATCAGAAATATTATAGCATAATTCACAGAATCGAATATCCCTTTTTAAAATAGTGAGGGCATTACTAAACTTCTCAACCTCAGCATTTGGCCTATTAAGCAGATGCAATACTAAGCGCAAGGCTGTTTTCTGACCAATTCCAGGCAATGCAGAAAATTCATTGACTGCGTTTTCTAACAGTTTAGAAGAAAAATTCATTCTGCAAATTTAAATTTAAAACTTAATCTTTACACATCTTGTTGAAGGATAAATTCAGACACTAATCTTTATGCCGAATTGTACCAATACGTTAAATGAATTAAGAACTTAATTGTTAATTTAGCTTAGTATCAAAACAAATAAATTTTATGGCTCCAGGAATTTTACTTAGTTTTTTAATTGGATATTTTCTGATCTTATTAGGAATATCATATTTCACTTCAAAAAAATCATCTGATAACTCTACTTTTTTTACGGCAAATAGAAATTCTAAATGGTACCTGGTTGCTTTTGGAATGATCGGAACAGCATTGTCTGGAGTAACCTTTATCTCTGTACCAGGCGAAGTAGGTAATCCGGCAGGGAATGAATTCAAATACTTTCAGTTCGTAATTGGAAATGCAATTGGCTTTATCCTAATAGCAGCAGTCTTACTACCACTGTACTACCGAATGAAGCTAACTTCTATATATACGTATATTGAAGAGCGACTTGGTACATACAGCTATAAAACTGCTGCGAGTATTTTTCTTTTAAGCCGTACCATTGGATCTTCATTCAGACTGTATTTAGTGGTGATTGTATTGCAGCGATTCATTTTTGATTCGTATGGAATACCATTCTGGGCCACCGTTTTGATTTCTCTTGGCCTAATATGGTCATATACGTTTAAGGGGGGCTTAAAAACAATCATCATAACAGATACGCTACAAACAGTATTTCTTGTATCCTCAGTAATATTAACCATATTCTTTATCTGTAACAGCTTAGACCTGAACATATTTCAGGCCTTTGAAACGATAAAGAACAGTGGTTATTCCAAAGTATTTTTCTATGAAGATTTCATGACCAGTAAATTTCATGTAAGTAAGCAATTACTGGGAGGAATTTTTGTGACCATTACAATGGTAGGTCTAGATCAGGACATGATGCAGAAAAATTTGAGTTGTAAGAATATTGGTGAAGCACAAAAAAACATGTTTACATTCACCGCAGTATTTGTTATAATTAACATCTTCTTCTTAAGTGTTGGAGCATTACTTTATGTTTACGCCAATAAGTATGGAATTGCGATTCCATTAGATAGCATAACTGGAAAACCACGAACCGATTTTCTATTTCCTGAAATTGCATTTAACCATTTGTCGGCAATTCCAGCAATTGTTTTTATGTTGGGTCTTACAGCCGCAACCTTTGCAACTACAGATTCAGCATTAACAGCTTTAACCACTTCGTTTTGTGTTGATTTTTTAAGTTTCTCAAAAAAAGCGGATATTAACTCAGCTTCATCCATTCGAAACCGCCATCTTGTACATGTAGGTTTTTCCTTACTCATGTTTCTTGTTGTTGTTCTATTTAATATTGTGAACAATGCAGCTGTTGTAAGTGCAATTTTCACGGTAGCATCGTATACTTACGGGCCATTACTCGGACTTTATGGATTTGGCCTATTTTTAAAGAGCAGAGGTGTAAGAGATAAACTGGTACCATTCATCTGTATATTATCTCCAGCAATTTGCTTTTTCCTCAATGCAAATTCAAAAATAGTAATGGGTGGATATGTATTTGATAATGAACTAATCGTTGTCAATGGATTTATAACATTCATTGGCTTATTAATAATTAGCAAACCACAAAGCACAAATACCCAATTTTAATTCGATAAATTACACAATGAGTATAGACGATAAGCTAAGAAATGCATTTGAGAATAAGAATTGGCAAGAAATAAAGGTTACTGACTCTTGGCAAATATTCAAGATTATGTCTGAATTTGTGGATGGTTTTGAAAAGCTTGCAAAAATAGGGCCATGTGTTTCCATTTTCGGATCTGCAAGAACAGCACAAGAAAATAAGTATTATAAAATAGCTGAGGATTGTGCCCGTATTCTGACTGAACGTGGCTATGGTGTGATTTCAGGAGGCGGCCCTGGTATTATGGAGGCAGCCAATAAAGGAGCTTTTGAGGCAGGTGGAAAATCTGTAGGTTTAAATATCGACCTTCCTTTTGAGCAATTTCATAATAAATATATTGATCGCGACAAAATTTTAGAATTTGATTACTTCTTTGTTAGAAAAGTAATGTTCATGAAATATTCACAAGGGTTTATAGTATTGCCTGGAGGATTTGGAACAATGGATGAACTGTTTGAAGCATTGACCTTAATTCAAACCGGAAAAGTAGCACGATTCCCAATTGTACTTGTGGGTAAAAACTACTGGTCTGGTTTAATGGACTGGGTAAAGAATACCATGTTAAACGAAGAGAATAATATAAAAGAGGATGATCTTAATCTGTATCGACTGGTTGATACGGCAGAGGAAGCCACAGAACATATCTTCAGATTCTATGATAAATATGTTTTAAAACCGAATTTTTGATGCCATTCAAGAAATAGTAGCAGCAAATCTAATAAGAGGGAACTCTGTAAAGTAAAAAGGCTATAAATAAAAAAATCGGGTCTAAGCCCGATTTTTTCAATCCTATAAAATTTAGATTATCCCAGGTAAGATTTCAAGATCTTACTTCTAGAAGTATGGCGTAAACGCTGCAAGGCTTTGTCTTTAATTTGACGAACACGCTCACGAGTCAGGTTGAATTTTTCACCGATTTCTTCAAGAGAAAGCGGATGATTTGTACTTAGACCAAAGAATAAAACAATTATTTCACGCTCTCTTTCAGTTAGTGTTGACAATGAACGTTTAATCTCTTCAGATAACGATTCATTGATCAAATTACTATCTGTATTGGGATCACTATTCTCAAGAACATCTAGTAATGTATTTTCTTCTCCCTGTACAAAAGGTGCATCCATTGAAACATGGCGCCCGGAGTTACTTAATGTATCAGAAATTTTTTCAACTGTCGTTTCAAGATTCTCAGCTAATTCTTCAGGAGATGGCTCACGCTCAAACTCCTGCTCAAGTCTTGAAAAAGCTTTACTTATCTTACTCAGTGAACCCACTTGATTCAAAGGCAAACGAACAATTCGGGATTGCTCTGCAATAGCCTGTAAAATTGACTGACGAATCCACCAAACAGCATACGAAATAAACTTGAATCCTTTGGTTTCATCAAACCGTTTTGCTGCTTTGATCAGTCCAAGATTTCCTTCATTTATCAAATCACCCAAGGTAAGACCTTGATTCTGATATTGCTTTGCCACTGAAACCACAAAACGCAAATTGGTTTTTGTTAAACGCTCCAGAGCTGCCTGATCGCCCTCTCTAATTTTTTGGGCAAGAATTACTTCTTCTTCGGCTGTAATTAGATCTACCTTACCAATTTCATGCAAATACTTGTCGAGTGACTGAGATTCACGATTGGTAATCGATTGGGTTATTTTGAGTTGTCTCATTTATGAATAAATACGCTGTATTAAAGTGTGCAAATTTAATTAAAATCTGCAAGCAAAGCGATTTTTTTTAATGAAAAATAACTGATTTTAAAGAATTTACCAATTATTATTGGAATTTCAAACCCCGCAAAAATCATTCCACAGATTATAATTTTGATATAATAAACAAAATTTATTTTATCAGATTTTAATAGATACGGCTAGGTCAAATTTCTGTCTCTAAACCAGACATCATCAGGTGTCGAATTATACTTCTCCATTGACGCAACAAGGCTTCCTGGATTATCATGGGATAAAACTAATTCACGGTTAATTGGCTTCAGGAATTTCTGATCAACCATCCTATCCATCTGCAAAAGTAATGGATCGTAAAAACCTCCAACATTTAATAACCCGATGGGGTTATTATGAAGGCCTAACTGCAACCAAGTAAGCACCTCGAAAAACTCTTCCATAGTTCCAAATCCTCCAGGCAAGGTTATTATGCCATCCGAAATGTCAGCCATTTTCTGTTTTCGCTGATGCATATTTTCGGTAATAATCAGCTCTGTAAGTCCGGTATGACCAACCTCCTTATCCATCAAAAACTGTGGAATTACTCCAATAGCTCTTCCACCACGAACCAACATTGCATCTGCGATAAGGCCCATCACACCAACCCTGCCTCCGCCAAACACTAAGGAGATATCTTTCTGTACAAAAACATCAGCCAAATCTTCTATTGCCTTAAGCAACACAGGATCTCCATTAAAATTTGCACCACAGAAAACAGAAATTGATTTCATAGATTTATATTGAGTAGAGAGTATTGGGTATTGCGTATTGAGAATTGAGCATTATTTAGCTTTTAACTTATTACTTATAACCTATAACTTATAACTTATAACTTATAACTTATAACCTACAACTTATAACCTATAACTTAAAACTTACCTACTATAATTCGGCGCTTCTTTAGTAATTGTAATATCATGAGGATGGCTTTCGCGCATTCCAGCTGCCGTGATTTTAACAAATCTTGCATTTTGAAGATCATCGATTGTTGCCGCACCGCAATAACCCATACTCGCTCTTAAACCACCAATAAGCTGATAAATTACCTCTGCAAGAGATCCTTTGAAAGGCACTCGGCCCACAATGCCTTCGGGAACCAATTTTTTAATATCATCTTCAACATCCTGAAAATAACGATCTTTTGAACCTTGCTCCATAGCTTCAATAGAACCCATTCCGCGATATGATTTAAACTTCCTGCTCTCGTAAATAATAGTCTCGCCTGGCGATTCTTCAACTCCAGCAAATAAAGACCCTGCCATGATCGTACTGGCACCTGCAGCAATTGCTTTTGCAATATCACCAGTTTGTTTTATTCCTCCATCGGCAATCACTGGCACTCCCCTTCCCTTAAGTGCTTTTGCGCATTCATATACCGCATACAATTGCGGAACACCAACACCTGCAATAATTCTGGTTGTACAAATAGAACCAGGTCCAATCCCAACCTTAACAGCATCAGCACCCGCATCGGCCAATGCAATAGCAGCCTCGCCGGTTGCAATATTTCCAACAACCACCTGAAGATCAGGATATTTTGCTTTTACATCTTTCAATTTTTGAATAACCCCCTTAGAATGTCCGTGTGCCGTATCAATAGTGATCACATCCACTCCGGCTTTAACCAAAGCATCTACTCGCTCAATAGTATCTGGGGTAACTCCAACTGCTGCACCAACTCTCAATCGTCCATGCTCATCTTTACAAGCATTTGGGAAATTTTTGAATTTCTGAATATCCTTAAACGTAATCAAACCGGTTAAATAACCTTGTTTATCTACAACTGGAAGTTTCTCAATTTTATAATCTTGCAGAATTTCTTCTGCTTGCTTTAACGTTGTGCCCTCTGGTGCGGTAATCAAATTTTCACTGGTCATCACATCCTTTACAGGACGTTTCATATCTTTTTGAAAACGAAGATCACGGTTAGTAATAATCCCAACCAATTTTCGGTCTGATGAGATAACCGGAATTCCACCGATCTTATAATCTTTCATAATCAGAAAGGCATCTGAAACCAAGGCATTTACATCAAGGGTTACCGGATCCTGAATAATTCCACTTTCAGAACGCTTTACCTTACGAACCTCTTCTGCCTGCTGCGCAATACTCATATTTTTATGAAGCATGCCTATTCCACCGGCCTGAGCAATTGCAATTGCAAGACCCGATTCTGTAACGGTATCCATAGCAGCCGAAACAATAGGAATATTCAGTTTTATTTTACGAGTAAAAAAAGTGCTGGTATCAACATCACGCGGTAAAACTTCGGAATAAGCTGGGATTAATAGTACGTCGTCATAGGTTAGGCCTTCTGCGACGAATTTTTCTGGATCTAGATGCATAGCAAATAATTGAGGGGTTATTACTTGCCAGGCAAATATAGAAATAAATATTGAAAATCCGAATTAGGATTTAAACTACAAGGTATACTATCTAATTCGAAGCTTATAACATGCAAATCGAATCAGATAGTTTATCATCATTTCTTTCCAACAATCACTTTTTCAAAAGAATTGAAATTTAAATATCGATTAGCAAGTGCTTGTAATTCGTCAGGGCCAATATTTCTTACTGTATTGATATAATTCTTATAATAATCATAGTCAAGGCCTGAGAAATAAACATTTTTAAATTTATCTGCATGAGATAGTGAATTTTCCAAACTTCCTAACATTGAACCCAGCATATAATTTCTAACCAGAGCCAATTCACCTTCAGTTACAGGCTGCTCTTTTAATAGTGTGATCTCTTTTTCGATCTCAGTTAATGTAGCGGAACAGACCTCTGCGCCTACCTCTGATGCAATAAAAAAGTATCCGGTATTTTTCAATGAAACCAATGCAGAACCAATGCCATAGGTAAATCCCTTATCTTCACGAATATTGGCCATTAATCTGGAACCAAAATATCCACCAAAAATTGTATTTAAAACTTGTAGCCCAGGAAAATCAGCATGTTTCCGATTAATTGATACTTGTCCAATTCGGATGGCAGATTGCAAGGCATCCGCCCTTTCCAGAAAATGCTCTTGGCCAGAACCCGTAGTAAATTTGAATTCATTTTCCTTTACATCAATTGAATTATTCCAATCGCTTCCAAAGTACTTGTCTATAAGTGTAATCGTATCCTCATTAACCTTCCCTGAAATGATAACTGTGCAATTTTTAGGCTGGTATGCCAACTTAAAATAGGTGTTTAACTGATCTCTACTCAACTTGTCATAATCGGCAGCTGCAATATCATAGCCATACAGCGTATCACCAAACAAAACATGGCTAAATGTTTTACGGCTCAGAAAATCGTTTTTTTCTAAACTTACACTCAGCTTTTGCTTTTGATTGCGTATAAGGGTATCGAGTTCAACTTGTGGAAAGATCGAATCTGAAATAATAGCCTTTACAATGGGTAAGGTATTAGCCAAATGCTTGTTTAATGTAAATAAGGTTACCGTTGAATGATCATTGGCATATTCAGTTTGAAGAAATGCACCATAGTAATCAATTTTATCAGCAATTTGGGTTGAACTAAGCTCTGAAGTACCATCATTCAACATGGTATTGGTAGCGAATGTTTGTAGTGGTTTAGCAGAATCGTAATTAGTATTAGAGAAGATAAATTCTATGCGAACAAGATCTTGCTCTCCCCCATCAATACTGAATAGTTTTAATCCATTAGCCAGTACCAGAGATTTGGCCCTGATCAGCTCTATATTCTCAACTTCACCATAAACCGGCGCAAGTGCTCTGTCAATCATATTAATTAGCTAAATAGTATAAAGTAGATGAATTTTCTTTCCGGAACATCTGTTTTGCCTGCGAACGAATTTCTTCAGAATTTACATCTAGATACTTTTGCGTTTCTAAATTCAATTCATTGGCATCTCCAAGAAGTTCGAAATAGGCAAGGTTCATTGCTTTGTCAAGCAGGCTCATTTCAGAAAAGACCATGGTCGATTCCATTTTGTTTTTAACCTTAGTCAACTCTGCATCTGGAACTAATTCGGTACTGATCCGATCCAACTCCTCCCATATTGCTGCTTCAGCAACATCCATAGATACTCCCGGCAGGGGCTTTCCTTCAACAACAAATAATCCAGCATCTAAACTACCCGTGAGATAAGCATTTATATCACTAAATAACTTCTTGTCTTTTAATAAATTACGAAACAATCTGGACGAGTTACCTCTTGAAAGAATATCTGAAATCAGATCAACCGCGTAATAACCCTGTTCAGTACGTGCAGGCATATGAAACACCTTATATAGTGCATTTAAAGGCACATTTGCTTGTACAGTTTCTTTTCTTTCGTCGGTCTGAACACCTTCTTTAGGCAATAATCGGGGTATTTTCTTGCCGGCAGGAATAGTTCCAAACCATTTTTCAGAAAGCCTTTTTACTTCTTCAAGTTTCACATCCCCACCCACTACCATAATGGCATTTGAAGGGTTATAGTGACGGTTAAAAAAGGCTTTAACATCATTAATATTTGCATTTTCTATGTGATCAAGCGACTTGCCGATGGTTGCCCATTTATACGGATGCTGCTTATAGGCCATCGGACGCAATTTGAGCCAGACATCGCCATAAGGCTGATTGAGGTAACGCTGTTTGAACTCTTCACAAACCACATTGCGCTGTACCTCCAGGCTTTTCTCAGAAAAGGCAAGACTTAGCATGCGGTCGCTTTCTAGCCAAAAGGCAGTTTCAAGGTTTACAGAAGGAAGCGTAATGTAATAATTGGTAATGTCATTGCTTGTGAAGGCATTATTCTCACCTCCTACTCGCTGTAAAGGTTCATCATAGGATGGAATATTGACAGAGCCTCCAAACATAAGATGTTCAAACAAATGGGCAAAGCCGGTTTGATCAGGATGTTCATCTCGGGCACCCACATCATACAGAATATTTACAACCGCCATTGGGGTTGTGGGGTCTTCATGTACCAGTACTTTAAGACCATTTGAAAGCGTAAAGCGTTTGAAAGAAACCATAAATTGGATCGGATTGAGAATGCGAATTTAGGGAAAAATATGAAGAGGAATTGGCTAATTCTCTCCTTTAATAATTTACCAATTGTCAAATTCCTCACCCAATAGCTATCGGGTTGCTAATTATCATTCCCTAAGTTACTAATTCTCCCTATCTTTGTTTATGCTTACCTCCGATCTGCTTACCCGGGCTCTGAATTTTGAATTTCTTTCTGCTGAAGAAGGTTTATTCCTTTTCAAAAATGCATCAACTGCTGACTTGATGTTTACCGCCAATGAGCTCCGTAAAAAGCAAGTTCCACACAATAAAGTAACCTGGATCATTGACCGTAATGTCAATACAACCAATGTGTGTATTGCCAATTGTAAATTCTGTAATTTTTTTAGAAGACCAGGTCATGATGAAAGCTATATCACTGATATTGAAACTTATAAGATCAAGATCGAAGAAACCTTCCGTTTTGGAGGCGATCAGCTTTTATTACAGGGTGGGCATCATCCTGACCTGGGATTGAAATTCTATGTGGATCTTTTCAAACAACTCAAGCAATTATATCCTACCCTTAAATTGCACTCTTTAGGCCCGCCTGAAATTGCTCACATCGCTAAACTCGAAGGTATTAGCCATACCGAGGTATTAAAGGCTTTAATGGACGCAGGGCTTGATTCATTACCCGGTGCTGGGGCAGAAATATTAAACGACCGGGTTCGCCGTTTGATCTCAAAAGGCAAATGTGGCGGGCAAGAATGGCTGGATGTGATGCGTGCTGCGCATCAGTTAGGATTAACCAGCTCAGCAACCATGATGTTTGGGCATGTAGAAACACTCGAAGAACGTTTTGAACATTTGGTTTGGCTGCGCGAAGTGCAAGCAGAAAAACCAGCCGATGCAAAAGGATTTATAGCCTTTATTCCATGGCCTTTTCAGGATGATGGAACGCTGCTTAAAAAAGTAAGAGGCATCACCAATCAAGTAACTTCTGACGAATACATCCGAATGATTGCCTTGAGCCGTATCATGCTACCCAATGTAAAAAATATTCAGGCATCTTGGTTAACGGTTGGGAAGCAGGTTGCTCAGATTTGTTTGCATGCCGGCGCCAATGATTTTGGCTCAATAATGATCGAAGAAAATGTAGTTTCAGCCGCTGGTGCCCCACACCGCTTTACCTCACAAGGCATACAGGACTCCATACGCGAAGCAGGTTTTGAACCTCAGCTCAGAACACAGCAATATGAGTTCAGAGATTTGCCGAAAATGACTGAACAGCAAGTGATTGAGTACTGATACTCAAAAAAATATACCGTTTACTCATTTTTATTGGATTTATGTTTTAATTACAAATATTTTAGTAAGTATACGTAATCATTATAACATGTCAATAAACGCACTTATAGTTGACGATGAAGAAATTTCACGTCAATGCCTATATTTCCTCATAAGCGAGCATTTCCCTGAGGTCAAAATCAAAGGCATAGCACAATCAGTTGCCGAAGCAAGAAAAATGCTAAAATCAGGTGAAATTGACTTGGTTTTTCTTGACATAGCTATGCCAATTGAAGATGGATTTAATTTATTACCAGACCTGCAAAAAGCAAACTCAGTTGTAATTTTTACAACTGCCTATGATCAATATGCATTATTAGCACTAAAGGCAAGTGCAATTGATTATTTATTAAAGCCCATTAAGATTAACGAACTAAAGAATGCAATATTAAAGGTTATTAAATTGAAAACCCGAAATGGGAACGACCAAGTAATTTCTGATAATGTCAAAGCACAACTCATCAGTCTTGAAGAAAATCTTAGCGATATCAAAAAAATCACTAAGATCAACCTTTCACATTCAAATGGGTTTCAAATTCTCAATATCAATGAAATTATTTATGTTTTAGCAGATAGCAATTATTCAATTTTTCATCTTGAAAACAATCATAGCATCATTGCATCAAGACATCTTAAAGAGTATGAAGAAATACTTAAGAATTCGGGTTTCAGCAGGATACATAAATCAACTATGATTAATTTGAAACATCTGAGTGACTATACCAATAAAAACGGTTTGATAGTAAAATTATCAGATAATTCAGAGCATGTGGTTTCCAGAAGAAGATCTTCCGAATTCCTTGAAACCGTCAAGAATTATTTTAAACATTAATGCATTTAAAACGAGACATTTCTAAAATACCTACCGTTAACAAAATTAAATATACCGTATACTCAATTTAAAAATTTTTCGAACCAAATTGATATACTATTGATTTAAAATAACCTGAAAAAAATTATTCTATTAAAAATGTAAATTATCGCATAGGGGTAATATTGGTTATTAAAAGGCGGTTGAAACGTTTGGGGCGTTTCACCGCCTTTATTACTTATTAAAAAACATATTTATATTTTAATATTAGTTCAATTGTTTATTCAATTTCATTTAATTTTTCTTTGAATCTGATCTAAAACTTGCGAAGTTGAAAAACAAAGTCTTGATTACTGCCTCCTCAATCAAATTGCTTCTAGTTATATTTTTTTTCTTTTTATTCATTCAAACCCACAATTTTATACAAAAAGTCTTTTGAAGATGTTTTCAGGACATTTAAAGGGATATCAGTATTAAAAAAATTCAAACAGGCAAATCTGGTACTGAAATTGTAATTCAGATACCTGTATAAAAGCAGGGAGTACCTCTGCTCCAAATCATTATACCTTAACCACTATAAAATCAGGATTGATTTTATAAATGATTCAAATTATATCTAGAAATATTATAACTCTGGGACAAACAGTGCTATAAATATCTTTTTATATCCCCGAATAATATTGGTTATTTTAAATTTCAATTCAATATTTTTAAATCATTTTTTAGGAATATAATCCAATGTATTATGTTTGTCTATGAGCCTTGATAAACCAACAAACCTAATCGAAGCATTAATCTTCGCTTCCGAAAAGAGCATTACCGCAGAAGAAATTCATCAGGTTTTAACTGAACTACTAGAAGAACCTATAGAAATTAAATTCATTCTTGAAAAGATTGAACAGATTCAGGCAAAATATCTGGACTTGGACCTTGCCATAGAGCTTGTTCACTTGAATGCTGGCTATCAGTTTTTAACCAAAAAAGAATACTATGGGGCAATCAATCAATTACAAATACAACGATCTAAGAAAAAATTAAGTCAAGCGGCACTTGAAACCCTATCAATTATTGCCTATAAACAACCAATCACAAAACTTGAAATTGAACAGATAAGGGGAGTTAATTGTGATTACACGGTTCAAAAGCTTTTAGAAAAAGAGTTGATCAGTATTAGTGGAAAGGCCGAAACTATTGGGAAACCCCTTCTTTATAAAACTAGCGGTTTATTTATGGATTATTTTGGGATTAATTCAACAAATGACCTACCACAAATTAATGAGCTGATCACCGAAAATAATACGATTGGAGAACAGGCAGAATAAGAGATTGTTTTGTGAAATAAAAAATAAAAAAAGAAGAGCTGAAAATTCAAAATCTTATTAATTTTATATTCAATAAAAACACCATAAATAAAGCGTAATTTTCTACAGATGAAGTCGCCAAAAAAAACAACCACAAGCGAAGGGTCAGGCAAGAAAGCTGCTAAAGGCCCGGTGAAGAAGCAAACTAATTTGACGGATCCAAAGGATTCATCACGTCCAGTGCTGGATGATGAAGATGACTTTGACTTACAACTAGATGATGACATTCAGGATTTCGATAATTTCGATGATGAGGATGACGATTTTTAATGAAATAAGTCCTAATCAAATATTCAGGCATTCAGTTCTCTGAATGCTTTTTTTATTTAATGCCATTAAACCTTATGATTTTAAAAGAAGTTGATCATTCCCAAACGGCTACCGAATTTTTAGATGTAGCACGTGAGCTTTACAGAAATGATAAGTTCTGGGTTTGTCCCCTTGATAAAGATATTAAAGCAATTTTTGATCCAAAACTGAATAACTTTCATAGCCATGGATCATGCACCAGATGGGTATTAAAATCTGATGATGGAAAACTAATTGGTCGAATTGCTGCGTTTATCAATGAAAAAAAAGCTTATCAGGCTAAACAAGCAACTGGAGGTATAGGTTTTTTTGAATGTATTGACAATACAGAAGCCGCAACATTATTATTTGATACCGCACAACAATGGCTCGCTGCAAGGGGGATGAAAGCTATGGATGGGCCTATCAACTTTGGTGAGAATGACAGCTTCTGGGGGCTATTAATTGAGGGGTTCACTACTCCCTCTTATGGCATGAACTATCATCACTCCTACTATAAAAAGCTATTTGAAGATTATGGATTCACTGTTCTTTATGAGCAGATCACGAATCATTTGGAGGCAAGAAAGCCATTTCCAGAGCGTTTTACAAAAATTGCTCAATGGGTTGCCAATAAACCTGGCTATACTTTTAGGCATTTGGAAGTTAGAAAACTGGAAGTATTTGCAAAAGACTTTGCAGAGATCTATAATGATGCCTGGCAGGATTTCGAAAATTTTGTTCCGCTTGAAACTAAAGGCATTCTTGAAAGTTTCAATAAAATGAAAACGGTCATGGATGAAAAACTAATTTGGTTTGCTTACATCAATGAAGAACCCGCATCAGTAATTGTCATTATTCCGGATGCAAATCAAATGATCAAAAGCTTTAATGGAAAACTTGGTCTGATTGAGAAATTAAAATTTCTATACTACCGGTGGAAAGGAGTAAGCAGAATGCGCGCGGTAGTGATGGGCACTAAAAAGGCATTTCAAAAATTTGGCTTAGAATCTGCCCTATTTATCAAAATTAAAGAATATGTTATTCCATTGAATCAATACGAAGAAATGGAATTATCCTGGGTTGGTGATTTCAATGATAAAATGTTATCTATCCATGAAGCAACAGGTGCAACACTCGGGAAAAAACATGTTACTTTGAGAAAAATATTCTAATAAAAAAGGGCTTTCAAATGAAAGCCCTTTTTTATTATTTTCTAACCTCATACAACTCGATGACCTTTTTCTGTAAATCAATTAGTTCTAATTCACGTTCATGAAGTTTCTGGCTAAGCGTAACAACTTCCATATTATAGTTTTCTTGATCTTCAGCCCCATGGGTGTTAAGCAATTGAACTACAGTCATTTCAAACAATTTCGAAATTTGCTCTAACCTAGATAAATTGATATCGGTAATTCCAGTTTCAATTTTTGAAAATGCCGGGATCGAAATTCCTAGCTGTTTGGCTACGTCTTCTTGACTCCAACTTTTTTGATGCCTTAAAAGGCGGATCTTTTTTCCTAATGTTTGCATGCAGATTGTTTTTTATAGATAGATGTTAGATAAATGTTTTTATAGATTATCCAATATAAAACGAATTAACTGAAAAACATAAAAAAAGTTAATTTTTTTTCTTATTAAATTAATAAAACAAATTTTTTTACAAATATTTCTACGCAATAAAATTACTCAATTATCTATCTTAATTATGATTAAATAAGGTTTTTAATATAAATTCATAATAAAAAGAAATATTTATTTTACTTTTTATTAAATTAATTTCTAATAAATTAATCCATGCCTTGAAATATTTCAAAAATTGCAAATTTTTGAAATAAAAATAAGAAATAAGAAATTTATTTGGAGAAGCAGGTGCTTTCAGGAATTGCCACCTTCAGATTTTATTTTTTCTAAAAAACGAGTATTTTAATTTAAGAAAGAAACTCAAACTTGGCAGAAACCCAGTTATTAAGCTCTTTGTGCTGTTTAAAAATAAATCCAATTGAAAAACATTTTTCTTTAATTATGGTCAAATCAGGCTCTTCATAAAAGCCACTTAAAAAGAGTATTGTACCTGGTTTTGCTACCTCAGAATAACGATTTAATTGATCTAGCAAAATATTACGATTTATATTAGCCAAAATAGTATCAAATTTCTGACTAGGAATCACTTCTTTTGATCCGCATAAAACACGGATATTATTAATTTCGTTAATTTCCGAGTTTTCAATTGTACTCTCAAAACAAATCTCATCAAAATCAATAGCTAAAACTTCTTTTGCACCCATTTTTGAAGCCAGTATTGCAAGAATTCCAGTACCGCAACCCATATCTAGAACGTTCTGGCCATTAAAGTTTTCGCCAAGCATGAATTCCATCATCAGGGCAGTAGTTTGATGATGGCCAGTACCAAAAGCCATCTTCGGATCAATAACTATCTCATATTCATACTCTGGATGAGGTTCATGAAATGTTGCACGAATATAACAGCGATCAGCAACCTGAAGAGGCTCGAAATTACTTTCCCATATATCATTCCAATTTTGATGAGGAATAATTGAAGCAGCAAATGTAAATGAGAACAAATCACCATATACCACCTTCAATTGTTTAATTGCATCTGCATTGAGTTTTGATAATGGAATATAAGCTTTAAAACCAGTATCGAAATCTTCAAAAGTATCGAAGCCGATTTCAGACAATGCATTAATCAGTAAATCTTTATGAAACTCTTCTGTAGTAGACAGACTAAATATTAGTTCGCTGTAAACCATTACTCATTCAGTGCTTTGATAATATCCACAAAATCACGGGCTTTTAATGAAGCACCCCCAATCAATCCACCATCGATATCTGATTTTGCAAAAAGCTCTGAAGCATTTTTGGGGTTACAACTTCCTCCATATAGAATTGTCATATTGTTTGCCAAATCCTGATTGTATTTATCAGCCAATAAGCCCCTTATAAAAGAATGGATTTCCTGCGCTTGCTCAGGGCTTGCAGTTAAGCCAGTTCCAATAGCCCAAACAGGCTCATAAGCAAGAACCATTTTACGATACTCTACTCCTTGAAGATGAAATGAAGCTTCAGTAAGCTGCTCTTTTATCACTTCAAAATAGGTCTCATTATTTCTTTGCTCTAGGGTTTCACCTACGCAAAATATCGGAGCCATGCCATTTTTTAGAACTGTATCAAGCTTTTGAGCCAACAAAGAATTAGACTCAGAAAAATATAACCTACGTTCTGAATGCCCAATTATGACATAAGCTGCACCAGTTGAAGCAATAATTGAAGCTGAAACTTCACCTGTAAAAGCCCCACTATCTGCTTGATGACAATTTTGTGCTCCAATTGACAAGTTAGTATTTGGGTTTACTAATTGCGATAAGCTACTCAAATGAATATAGGGCGAACAAATAATAACTTCCTGATCTCCATTAACTTCTTCCTTGAGAAGTTGTTGAATTTCATTAAAAAGTTGAATCCCTGTTTCAAGATCCATATTCATTTTCCAGTTACCGGCAACAATGTTTTTTCTCATTCTATATTTTTCTCAATAAAATTAAAATCTTCTGTATTGTTCTGTTAGCTCAAAAATATGAGTTAAAATTTTTTGGTCCATTTCATTAAAATCAATATTTCTTCGTGCATACACCTTCATAGCAGTTTCAAACATATTTTTTAATAAATAAACCTCACGGCCCTGACTCCCACCCCAAGAAAAATCAGGAACAAAGTTTCTGGAGAACCCCGATCCAAAAATATTTGCACCAACTCCCACCACAGTACCTGTATTGAACATGGTATTTATCGAGCATTTAGCATGGTCGGCCATAATTAAACCACAAAACTGCAATCCAGTTTTTCTAAAATTTTCATTTGAATAATCCCATAAACGCACTTCCGCATAATTATTCTTCATATTCGAATTATTGCTATCGGCACCAATATTACACCATTCACCTAAAACTGAGTTTCCTAGATATCCTTCATGACCTTTAGCCGAATTTGCAAAGATGACTGAATTATTGATCTCGCCACCAGCTTTTGAATGCGGACCAATTGTTGTCATTCCATAAATCTTGGCTCCCATTTTTAATAGTGCAGCTTCGCACAAGGCAAATGGGCCTCGAATATGACAGCCTTCCATAACAATTGAATCTTTCCCTAAATAAATTGGCCCCGTTTTGGAGTTAAAGGTTGAACATTCGGCATCAACACCGTCTTCGACAAAAATCTGATCGCCTAAAATAATATTTGTATTACTCAGGCTGGCAGATGTACGCCCATTAGTCAATAGCTCAAAATCTTTACGGAGTTCATGACCATTCAATGAAAAAATATGTTCAGGATAAGCAATTCTAGTGACAGAATTAAGGTATTCAACTCGCCTGTAAGGGGAAAGTTTATTTATATTAAATTCTTTTACTGCTGATTCATTCAATTGAACAGCAATCAATAACTGATCATGAAAAAAAGATTCGCTTTTTTT
>Ga0222712_10003447_pt1 | contig 17234 bp, 14 predicted proteins | sample C33_657DmetaG_FD_165043 | JGI IMG/M metagenome (GOLD analysis project Ga0222712, IMG submission 165043) | Estuarine water microbial communities from San Francisco Bay, California, United States - C33_657D | ecosystem: Environmental > Aquatic > Marine > Unclassified | place: USA: California...
CCCATCCATCAGTCCATCCACTGATCCACGACGTCTATCGCCCGACGTCGACGTCGACGTCTCGGCGTCATCCGCGATCGACGCGAACGACGTCGACGTCGACGTCGTCCTCGCACGTCGTCGCGTCGACGCGATCGTCCATCGATCTCTCGTCGAGGGATCATCGTCCACCATCTTCGCTCGATGACGACGACGACGTGCGCGAGGACGACGGTGGTGACGCGACGCCGAGCGCGAATGCGCGCGCGCGGTGCTTCGGATGTGGGTTTTGCGCGCACCGGGCGACGGGCGCGCGCGACGACGGACGCGCGCGCGATGACGTCGCGCGAGAGAGATGGAGTGCGCGAGAGAGATGGCGTGCGATACGACGACGGGGACATCCCGAAAGCGATCGGGAGCGCGTCGACGACGGAGTTGATGACGTGGTTACGAGCGAGGGCGCTGCCAAAGCAAAAGATGGCGCTCGAGGCGAACTTGGCGGAGGGACGAGGGTTGATCGCGACGGAGGATATCAAGCGAGGCGAGGCGTTGTTAGGGGTGGATAAGACGACGATCATCACCGTGGAGCGAGCGATCGCGGAGGCGAAACTTGGGGCGAAACACGCGAATTTGCAAGAGTGGAGCGTGTTGGCGACGTTTCTGGCGCAGCAAGCGCTGGCGCTGGAGAAGGGCGATGCGGGTTTTTTTGGGGATTACATTCGTGCGCTGCCGCGTCGAACGGGGAGTGTTTTGGATTGGCCCGAAGATGAGGTTGAGAAGTTGTTGAAAGGGTCGCCTTCGCGAGCGGCGGCGGCGGAGCGTCAAGAGAGCGTCAACGCCGCCATCGACGAGATTCGCGAGGCATTTCCCGAGCTCACCGTCGGGTCTTTGCGCTGGGCGTTTGACATTCTGTTCAGTCGGTTGATTCGGTTGGACGCCATGGGTGGCGAGCTCGCGCTCGTGCCGTGGGCGGATATGTTGAACCACAAGCCCGGTTGCGCGGCGTTTATCGACTTGAACGGATCCGCGGTGAACCTCACCACCGATCGAGCGTACGTCAAGGGCGAGCAAGTTTGGGCCTCGTACGGACAGCGGCCGTCGAGTGAGTTGTTGATCTCTTACGGGTTTGCCCCCGCGGTTGGAGACAATCCCGACGACGAGTACGCCCTCACGCTCGGGATCGACGGCAACGACCCGTTAGCCCAGGCCAAGGCGCAGGTGCTCAGGGATATGGGATTGAACCCGGTCGAGACGTTTCCATTGAAACTCACCGGATATCCGCGTCAACTGTTGCAGTATGCTTCATTCATTTTGTGTAGCCCCGAGAAGGCGAGCGATCTTCCGGGATTGGCCAAGACGGCGTTCACCGGGAGCAACGGCATCGGGCAGTCAATTTTTGACGCGGCGCGCGGCATTATGAACGGTCAGGCGCGCGGGAAGCAGGGTGTGATTTTAGGTGGAACTGCTGGTGAAATAGCGGTGCGAGAAATGTTAGCGGATATGTGCGCAGACGCGTTGAGCGCTTATCCGAACTCACTCGAAAAGGATAAAGGCGTGGCGCAGGGTCGCATGCCTGAGTTCCCGGGCGCCGACGCTTGGACTGGCGTCGCACCTGAAGCCATACGCGCGACGCAGCGAACTGTGTCTGCGGCGCGCGTGCGCTTAAGCGAGCGTCGTATCTTGGCCAAGACGGATAGCGAGGTCCGCCTGCAGCTCAAGAAGCTCAAAACGCAGCAGCTCACCGAGTCAATGTGAGATGAGTTGCATTAGAACCTTTAATAGCAAACCAAACACGCGCTCTCGATTGAATGTTATCGTTTTCGCGAGCGAGTGACCGCGTTGAAATATTTTGCGTCGAACCCTCGTTGACGCGCTACATTTTTCGCTAGTGAGTGTGCGTGTTAGAAATTATCTCTCTTCATTGTTTACACCCTCCAACAAGTTTTCGAGGCCGCGTCATCTAGTACAACGCGCCCGGAATCCCCGCAACTCTAACGGCGTGACTACCGAACGTCCAAGCGTGAGCAACTAGCCTGCATTACGCTTGCACCGGGAAATCGAACGACGCCTCCTTGCCCGTAAGCTTCTTGTACACAGCCGAAAACGTGTCAAGCTTGTACTCAGTCGTGTTCTTGTCCTTCGCGTCAAGGTAAATCTTCATGACTCTCGAGCCGTCCAAGCGGAAGCGTTGGCGCTTGCCAACAATCTCCGTGGGGTAAACCAAATCATCCAACAACGCAGTGTGAACCGCGGTGAGGGTGCGGCTGCGCGGGCGAGCGCGCGACATATTGTTCGTCGGAACCGGAGCAATGCGTCGATTCGCGACAATCACCACATCCTTACCGCTGAACTTCTTTTCGAGCTCGCGCACCAAGCGCTGTTGAATCTTGTGAAATGACTTCAACGATCGGAACGGCACGTGAATCACGATCGCGGTGCGCCCACCAGCGACGTCCACCTCCGAAGCGCCGTTGATGAACAGGTCCTTCAGTTCCGCCTTAAGTTCAGCATTCGTCGCCTCGAGGTCGAACAAAGCCTGCGCGCAAGAGAACAAATCAAAAACCGTCAGTTCGCGCGATCGCGCGCGTTCGCGTCGCTCGCGTCGTCCGAACCCGTTCGGCGCGCGCGCGATACTCCTTCCACCTTCGCCCTTCGTTCGTGCGCGCCCGCGAAGGCGACGCTACGTAGAATCGACATGCTTTCGCATGTCTCGTCTCCGTGGCCATCGCGCGAGCCAGTCGCTCGCGTCGCTCGCGTCGTCGTTCGTCGCTCGCAAACCCTACGCGCGCGCCGCGGTCCCGCGATCGCACGTCGCACGCACCTGCGCCACGGTCTCTTCGAACGCGGACAACGCCGCGCCGCCAGGCTTGACGATCTGCGCGAAGGAAAAAACGTTCGATGTCAGCTCGATGAGCGCGAGTTCGCATTCAATCGCGTTCGATGGCGAACCACGAGCGCGATCGCGCGCGCGATGCGAAAGCCCTAGACGCTGGGCATCGCGCGCGACGACGCGCGATGCATCGCTCGACGACGGGCGACGGCGTCGTCGACAACCAGCGCGCGCGCGCGCGCGCGAATTCGAAATCATGTGTATTTTGCGCACCTTCATTGCCGCGGACATCGTCGTCAACGGATGGAAGCGTCGCGAAAAGGCGGCGTGACGCGCGCGCGACGCGGTCGTGGCGCGCGTGCGAAGGAGACGAGAGTACGGGGTTTCTTTCAGCGCGCGCGCGCGAAGGCGACGAGAACGCGAAGGAAGTTTGATCGCGAAACGCGCGATGGGAGGGCGAACGCATGAGATGAGTCGTTGAATCGATTGGTCAAGATTACAAAATGACCATGCGCGGTGGTAAATGACGATCACACTGGCATCGGGCGGAACTTGAGAGGCTTTGGGGCTTCGCCGCCGAGACGCGCGAGGCGATTGGCTTCGTATTCATCGTACGAACCTTGGAAGAAAACGACCGTGGAGTCACCTTCGTAAGCCATGATGTGCGTGGCTATTTTGTTCAAGAACCAACGGTCGTGAGAGATGCAAATCGTAGTGCCGTTCCAGGACTCGATGGCGTCTTCGAGGCAACGCAACGTGGCGACGTCCAAATCGTTCGTCGGCTCGTCCAGTAATAAGCAGTTACCGCCCGAAGTGAGCGTACGGGCGAGTTGCAAGCGGTTGCGCTCGCCACCCGATAGCTGCCCAACCTTCTTTTGTTGGTCTGCACTCTTGAAGTTGTACCAAGCGCAGTACTGGCGCGCGTTGATGGTTCGATTGCCGAGGTTGATTTCTTCGGCGCCGCCACTCAACGTGTCGTACACCGTCTTGTCCGGGTCCAAGCTATCGCGGCTTTGGTCGACATACATCAACTTTACGGTCTCGCCAACGGTGAGTTTACCACCATCGGGGGTTTCCTGACCGGTGACCATCTTGAAGAGCGTGGTTTTACCCGCGCCGTTACCGCCGACGATGCCCACGACGGAGCCCGGGGGAATTATGGCGTTGAAATTATCTATGAGCAAACCGCGACCAGGGTAACCTTTTTGCAAACCCTCGGCGGTGATGACGACGTTACCAAGTCGAGGAGCGGCGGGAATGGTGATCGAATCGAGGTCCTGACGGGCTTGGTATTGCGCGGCGGCCTGGCAAAGCTCTTCGTACGCACGAAGTCTCGCCTTGCCCTTCTTAACTTGACCCTTAGCGTTGGAGCGCACCCATTCGAGCTCTTTTTCCATTTGGCGATCAAGGGAGCTCTTTTTCTTGTTCTCGGACTCCAGTCGAGTGGATTTGCTTTCGAGCCAGGTGGAATAGTTGCCCTCAAACGGAATGCCTTCGCCGCGGTCGAGTTCTAAAATCCAACCCGCGACGTTGTCCAAGAAGTAACGGTCGTGCGTGATCGCAACGACGGTACCAGGGAACGTCGCCAAAAATGTTTCAAGCCACGCCACGGACTCTGCGTCCAAGTGGTTTGTCGGCTCATCGAGAAGCAAAATGTCTGGTTGGGCTAACAACAACCGGCAAATGGCGACGCGACGGCGTTCGCCTCCAGACAGATTCTTAACGAGCGCATTACCCGGCGGACATCGCAGAGCATCCATCGCGCGCTCCACCGTGCGTTCGATCTCCCACGCGTTCGTCGCGTCGAGCTTGCTTTGCAGTTGGTCCATGCGTTTCATCAGCGCGTCGACGTCTGCGCCGTCAGCCGTCATGTCCATCGCGATTTGATTGTATTCATCCAAATCCGCTTGCACCGCCTTCACGCCGACAGCGATATTCTCAGCCACGGTCTCGCCGTCCGCCAACTCGGGCTCTTGGGATAAATACCCAATCTTTATCCCGGGCTCTAAATACACTTCGCCGTCGAACGCCGTATCCACGCCGGCTAAAATTTTCATCAACGTCGATTTCCCCGCCCCATTCGCGCCTAAAATCCCAATCTTCGCCCCCAAGTACATCCCAATATTAATATTCTTAATCAACTCCTTCCCCGTGGGCGTCACTTTCCTCACTTTATTCATCGACAAGATAATCTTCCTCGTCTCCGTCTGGTACGCCGATCCCGACTTCACCTCCCCTGGTGACTTATACTTCCCTTGTCCCCCACCTCCGTTTCGAGTGTCGCTCGAATTCCCTTGCGACGTCTTCCCCGGTGCAGAACTCCCGCCTTTCCCTGGTTTCTTCGCCATCGCCGTCGTCCTCCGTCGTCCATTCGCATTCGCTCGCGCCCCGCGCGCGCTTCGCGCGTCCGCCGTCTCCCTCGCGCTCGCGCGCCCGAGCGCTCTGGGCGCGTTCCCATTCCTCGCGTGCGCGCGCATCGCCGTCGCGTTCATTCGTTCGTTCGTTCGCCTTTCGACGTCCTCCGAGCGTTCGACGTCGAAAACCCTCCGAGCGTTCGCGCGCGCGTGCGACGCGAACGAATGCGACGCGACGCCGAGCCGAGACGCGACCTAGGGCTTTTTCGACGATCGGTACGTGTGTCTGTGTGTCCATATCTCTCGAATTCGCGCGCGTGTGCACGTCGAATTCGTGCGATTCGTGCGTGTGTGCACGTCGAATTCGGATTCGGGATTCGGGGGGGGTCACTCGGTCGGTCGGTCACTCGGTCACTCGGTCGGTCGGTCACTCGGTCACTCGGTCGGTCGGTCACTCGGTCGGTCGGTCACTCGGTCGGTCGGTCGCCCACGACCGTCGACGCGACGCCCCGATCGATTCCATCGTCATTCGATGTCGAACGACGACGACTCGGACGCGAGCGCTCGGGGGCGACGTCGAACGCGCGCGCAATTCGCGTCGTCCACGCTCCGCGCGCGCGCGCGCGCGAAGGATGAACAGAAACCACGGGTCGAAGGGCGACGCGGGCGAAGCGCGCGAGCGAGCGCGCGCGACGTCTCGAGCGCGCGCGCGTCGACGCGCGACGCCGCCGCGCGCGCGCGCGCGTCCATCGTCTCGCGCGTTCGACAGAGGTTTATAGAGTTCGCATATGCGTGGAATTCGAGGAAGAGTAAGGTGACGTGGACGTCACCGCGAACGATCGCGATCGCGGCGGCGGCGTGCGCGTCGGTGTATCTGAGGAACGCGTTCGTGCCGGCGTCGATGCGCGATGCGGTGCTGAGCCAGACCCCGGGAGGGGAGTGGATCAACGCCACCGTGCTCGCGCGGTTGCCTGCGCTTGATTTTTATGCCAGTTCGTGGGCGCGAGCGAGTGGGCCTGGGGCGCGCGCGAAGGCGAGCGGTCGGAAGCCGCGACATCCGGTGGTCATCGTTCCGGGCTTCGTGAGCACTGGGTTGGAACTGTGGCAAGGGCGGGCGTGCGGGAAACAATTCTTTCGACAACGCATGTGGGGTACGCCCGCGATGGCGCGAGCGTTCTTTTCGAACACGCGGTGCTGGATGGAGCACATGCGGTTGGATCCGCTGACCGGACTAGATCCCGAAGGAATAAAGCTGCGCGCGGTGAGGGGGCTCGAGGCCGTGGATTGGTTCGCCCCTGGGTACTTCGTTTGGGCGCGGCAAATCGAAGAGCTCGGCGAATTCGGGTACGACGCGAATACGATTCACTCCGCGTCGTACGATTGGCGGCTGAGTCCGGCGCAGTTGGAAAAGCGCGACGGGTACATGACGCGATTGAAAGGGATGATCGAGACTTTTAGCGAAGTACACGGGGAGAAGAGCGTCGTGCTCGCGCATTCCTACGGAGACACGGTGGCGAGGTATTTTTTTGATTGGGTGGAGACCCCCGTATCGAAGGGCGGAGGAGGAGGAGGTAAACGGTGGGTCGAAAAGCACATCGAGTCGTACGTCGACATCGCCGGGCCGATGCTTGGCGTCGCCAAGGCGTTGCCGAGTTTGCTTTCGGGCGAGATGCGCGACACTAGGATGCTCGGTGAGCTCGAAGCTTTGCTTGGAGGCTTGCTCGACGTCGCAGTTGGTCGCGTCATCGGGAGCCAAATTAAAGAAGTGTGCGAGACGTTTCGCACTTGGGGGTCGATTTGGGCGATGCTTCCGCGGGGCGGCGCCGCGGTTTGGGGCGATAAGGAATCAGGCTCGCCCGACGACTCCCCGGGCGAAGAAAAGCTGAACTACTTTCTTCAAGTGCGCGGCGCCGGGACGCCGAGAAACGAAGGCGTGAATCACACCATCGACAGCGCGCTGGACTTTTTATTTGAGACGACGCAACCGACCAATCCGCACTACGTCGCCGAGTTCTCGCACATGACGCATCCAGAGACGCGGAGGAGACTGCTGCAAAACGACGCGATGCTCGACTTGAAGTCTGTGAGTGACTTTGGTGATGCCCTGAGGCGGCCTTTGCCGTACGCGCCGTCTTTGAAAGTGTTTTGTTTCTATGGCACTGGAAAGTCTTCAGAGCGCGCGTACGTATACGAGCATCACGCCGACGACGAATTGCGACCGTACCAGCTTGACGTACAATACCACGCTCGCGGAATTAAGAACGGTGTGCGACAGACGCACGGTGATGGCACGATCACCCTCGCCTCGCTCGGCTACGTCTGTCGAAGTGTCTGGCGCGGGAGCCGAAAGTTAAATCCTGCGAATGTTTCGGTGACGACGCGAGAGTACGCGCACGTGCGCGATTCAAAATTACTCCAAGGCCCGAACGAGGGCGATCACATCAACATCATGGGCAACGAAGACATGATCGAAGACATCCTCGCCATCGTCTCTGGGAACGGCGACAAGCTCGTCGATCGCGTCGAGAGCGAAATCGACGCCCTCTCGGCTGAAATCGCCCGTCGGCGCGCGCTCCACAAACCACGCGCCGCCGCCGTGCGTTCAAATGCGTCGACCCCGCCCTAATCCACTTAGCTCATTTCCTTATCTCGCGTTCGCACGAGCTCGCGTTCGTCTGCCCTCCCCCGTTGTGACGAAAGTCAATTCCCGTTCGCGTCGACGCTTTTCGCGCTTCCTGACGTCCTCGCGCGCGCCCCGACCAATCCTCACTTTTCACCGCGCCCGCAGCCGTGCGTTGCGAATGATTTCATCCAAGGCGCAGTCCATCGCGAATCATCGCGCGCGCGCGTCTTCCGTCTCTCGAGCGCGCGCGCGCGCGTTCATCGATCGTCCATCGATGACGAGCGTGACGTCACCACCGCGGGATTCCTTATCCACTCTCCCACGCGCCATCGCGGACGTGGACCCGATGGCGAGCTACGACGGCACATCATGCGTGCTCACGGACGTGGACGTCGATCGGCGAAGCGTTGGAGAGGAATTACGGGCGCAGATCAAGTCCATGGGCGGGGCGCAAATAATGGACGCGCGGGACTTTGTGTCGACGGCGGGACAACGCGCGCAGTGCGCGATTTTGTTCGGATCGTGCGCCGCGCTCGCGCTGAAAGGCATGGTGATCGCAGGATTCGACGCCGATGGGTTCGATGTCGGCGATGTGGTGAGCATGGCGCTCACCGTGGGATTGGCGTACTGGACGAGCGACCTCGGGACGGGGATTTTTCACTGGAGCGTGGATAACTACGGGGATAAAAACACGCCACTGTTGGGGGGAGTCATCGATGCATTCCAAGGGCATCACAAGTATCCGTGGACGATCACAAAAAGACAGTTTTCGAATAATATCCACAAGACGTGCGTCGCGCCTTTGGTGTTCACGACGCCAACGCTGGCACTGAGCGACAGACCGACGGATTTAGTCTTCGTCGGCGTGTTCACTGCGCTCGTGGTGTTGAGCCAGCAGTTTCACGCGTGGAGTCACATGAAAAAGAGTGAACTGCCTGCGATCGTGCTCAAAGCACAAGAAATGGGGGTGTTCGTGGCGCGACGCGACCACGGGCAGCATCACAAGGCGCCGTTTGAGGGGCATTATTGCATCGTCAGCGGGTACTGGAATCCAATCTTAGACGACAGCGGGTTCTTCCGCAAGCTCGAAAAGTTCATTTACAAGCAAACAGGTGTTGCACCGAGATGTTGGTCCGATGACGTGGAGTTTTTCGTCCAGGAAGACGCGCCCGAAGGGTTCGGCGAAGGCGTCTTGTAAAACAAAACGCTTCCAGCATCTTTGCCGCCGCCGCCCATTTAATTCATTTGTACCATTAGACGATTAGAAATGCTTTGTTGATTTTTAATGATTACATTCTTTGTGGCAGTAGGTTTCTTACTACCCCCGCGTATTCGTACAGCGTAAAACATACATTCGCCTAGTCAGCCACTCGCCGCGCTACTTCGCGAGCCGAAGCGCTTCATCGATGACTCGCACGACTTCTTCGTGCGATAGCCGAGCCGCCACATCTCTCGGACTCACCAACTCATTTGCTTTCGAATGGTCCGTGTACAAATGATCGGCCTCCCATCTCCCATCCTCGAGAGACGCGCCGCGTTTGATCAACGCCTTGGCGCACTCCGTTTGTCCCCACTCGCACGCCACATACAGTGCGCTCTTCCCATTGAAGTACCGCGCGTCCACGTCCGCGCCAGCATCTAAGAGCGCATCCAACGTCTTTACATCCCCTCGCTTCGCGCACGCCATGAGCGGCTTCCATCCTTGTCGGCTTCTCGCCCCATTCGCGTCCGCGCCGCGCTCGAGCAACCGTTTCACGCAACGTCGTCGCCGTTCGCACGCCTCTTCGTGCGCATCCTCGCTCGAGGTCGCGAAATCTGCGCAGCACGCGGCGAGCAGGACGTCATCCAAACCATTCAAATCCATCCCATCGCACGCCAAGAGCAATCGCAGGACATCGTCGTTGCCGTGCGCCGCCGCCGCTCGTCCCGCTCGCGAGAGCGCTTCGCCGCGCGTCTCGCCGACGTCCGCGGCGCCGCGCTCGAACGCGTGATGCAACGCTTCGCGCGCGTCTCTTTGCATAAAATGCTTGTCCAGCACGCGTTGCACTTCTTTCCCTCGGCCGCGTGCGGCGGCGATGGACAGCGCGGCGCTGAGGTCGGCGCACGGCATGTCCGCGAGGACGTGCAAAGCCTCCCAAGTTTCGTTTTGAGCGAGCGAGCGTAAGTCTTGGAGCCACTTGGTGCGACGCGGATCGATGCGATCGACGTTGGCGAGAGGGACGACGCGACCGAGAGCGCGGGGGGTGGATGACGCGCGAGACATCGCGAGGAAAGATCGGCGCAGAGTGCAGGGAAGGGAGAGAAGCGCGACGAGACGAGAAATCGAAGACAAGAAATTTCATTTACGCGCGGAGAAATGGTGAATACGAAGCGACGTTCATTTGATCTTCTTAGCGTCCTCCGCGGCGTCGCGCTCGATCTGAGCTTGTTCGAGTCCTTCGCAGTACGCCCATACGGCGGGGATTTCGCGCGCGAGCGCGGCGCGGATGAGCGTGGCGCCGAGCACGCCCGGAACGATGTACAACAACGCCGGTTGCGCGGCGTTGAATACGTTCATGACGACGATCGTCGTGACGATCCCCGCGACGTAACCCAATGCGACGGATGGAAAGTATTTTGGCGCACCCTGGCCCTTCGTCGCCGCCTTCGGTGCGCGTGCGGCTGACTTTGACGCCGACCGCGTCAGCGCCACTCGCGGCGGCGCCGCGGCCTTCGCTCTCGCCGCATCCATTCTTAAAATCATCGCCACGTACAGACCAGGAATGACGATATCGCCTAACCCTAACATACTAAACGGTTTCTCTGCGTTCGCAATCGCGCTCGAGGCGACGCGCGGGAATAAAAGTTTGATCGGCGCGTCGAACGACCGCGCCACGCTCACCATCACCGGCGTGCAAAATACCCAGAAAATGTCGTACACGAACAACCCAGAGAGCAAGATCGATCCAATCTGCACGCTGTCGATCGTCAAGTACTCCATCCCTTGTAACGAAAACGCCAACCCAATGGCGTTGTTCGCCAACCAATGCTTCTTCGTGACGTACCAATACGATACGCCCGCCGCGAACGCCGTCGCGATCGCCTCCGCCGCCGTGCACTCGCACGTCCACTTTTCGTCGTTGATCCACTTGATCTTCGGCACGACGAACAAAGCGTGCGAACGGAGATCTCGAGCGAAGAACAAAAATCTGTGTGCGCACGGCGCTAAGACGCTCGCGATCGCGGCCGTGCCTAAGAAAGCAAAGTACGCGCCGAAGACGACGTCCAAGAGCTCTTTCGGAAGAAACTTAAACGCCAAGAACGCGCCAAAGAGCACGCACGAGCCGATTAAAGGAAATTTCGTGGCGTCCGCTCGCGACATCACCTCCCCTTGCCCTTCGCTCGCGGGCTTTTGCGATCGATACGCACCGGCGATGACGGCGAGAGACGCGACGCCCGCGATGTTGGCGTTGGCGTCGACGACGACGACGAGCGGGGCCACCGCCAAGAGCAACAGCGCGCAGTGCGCCATCGGCGCGGCGATGCGTTCGCACCGCACCAATGCGCGATCGGGAACCATGAGCGAGATCACGGGTCACGGAATGACGTCTCACTCGACTCGCGCGCGCGAGAGGTCGCGTCGAAGCGACCTCTCGCGCGCGCGCTCCGAAACCGCCCGATCGGGTGACTTATGTACATCGCTACCGCTACTCCCTACCGCACCGACGCCGGTGCGCGCGCGCGCACGCGCTCGGCCCTCCCACTCGCTCTCGGGGCATCATTACCTCGCGCTGACATCGTCGACGCCTCGCTCGCCGACGCCGCGACGTTGCGCGCGCTTCGTCGCGCGTACGCCCAGCACCGATCGCACGCTTCTTTCGCGATCGCCCCAAAGCGCTCGAACGCGCGCGCTAAGACGTCATCCACGCCCCGTTCGTGTGCGTCCACGAACGGGGCGACGACGCGGTCGTACACGTACAGCGCCCCTCGCGTCCGCGGGTGCCACAAGTACGTCGCGAACGCGAGCTGCGTCGCGCGCGAACGATGCGTCTCGTCAGCTCATTCACGCACGCACGTCTGCGTGACGTTCGAACGCAACGCCATCGAGGTCGATGAACGTACCTTACTTTCGCGATAGAACGCGACGCTCGACACGGGCGTGGCGTCGACGACGCGCGAGACGCACACGAACACGGCGTTCGTCATCCAAAAGATGCACCACCCGCGCGCGTTGGCGTGCGATTTACGGTCGTGCTCTAACGTCTTATACGTCAAATACCCGGGGTAGGCGAAGGCGAGGAGGTGGAATAGAAATTCCGTGACATGCGCGTCGAGCATCGCGCGCTCGCGAACGCGCGCGCGATCTGTCGTCGGTCGTCGATCGGGCGACCGTCGATGGCGCGCGCGAGCGCGCGTTCGCGAGCGAATCGAATGGAATAGAATGGAATCGTGTTCGCATCGATGCGACGTCGCCGATGCGTGGACGAACGAACGAGAAATAGAGATGAAAATGAACCCATCGATGCGCGCTCGCGCGTAGCGTCGCGCGCGCCGCCGCTGACCTCGGCGGACGAATGCGCGAGCGCGCGATCCGCGATCCGCGGTTCGATGTCAGTCAGTGGTCAGCGGTCGGGACTCGCGCGCGCGTGGGGTGCGGTCATTGGTCGACGGTCGAGATCGTTTCGCGAGTCCTCATTCGTCATCGGTCCTCCGAGGGCGTGCGTTTTTGAACGTTTTTTCGTCTCGGAGGACGCGACGAATGAGGACTCGCGAGCGCGTGGGGTGCGGTCGACGGTCGACGGTCGAGATCGTTTCGCGAGTCCTCATTCGTCATGAGTCTTCCGAGGGCGTGCGTTTTTGAACGTTTTTTCGTCTCGGAGGACGCGACGCGCGCGAGAGCGCGAGCGCGAGAGAGAGAGCGCGAGCGCGAGCGAAGGGCGATGCCGACGTGGGGCCCGTTCGCGGACGTCAAGCGCCACGCGCGCGGTCGCGCGGCACACGTCGCGGCGTGCGAGGCGTTCGCGAATGGGGAGTATAAAAAGTCCATCGAGCGGTTCACCGAGGCGTTGCGCGTGGACGCGCGAAGCCACTTCGCGCTGATGTCGCGCGCGCTGGCGCGATTGCGCGATGGCGATCGCGAAGGGGCGTTACGCGACGCGCGCGCGGCGGTGAGAAATGCGCCGGAGAACGAAAAAGCGTGGTTTCGCTTCGCCCAAGCGCTGAAGGCGAATGGAGAGGTTGGAGAGGCGATGAACGCGTTTCGGGAAGCGAAGCGACGGGACGTCGCGGCGGCGCACGAGAAGGAGATCGATGAGGCGATCGCCGCGCTCGAACGCGAGGTTGAGAATGTGAATTGCGAGAAAATAAGAGCGTGCGTGGCGAAGAGCGAGGCGCGACGAGAGGCGGATGTCGCCGAGGAGGAAGAGGAGGAGGAGCGACGGGCGCGAGTGAAACGGCGAACGTGGGACGCTAAGGAAGCGAAACGCGCGAGCAAGCATGAAGAGACGGCGAGGAAGCTCGATTACGAACCGAGCGCGAACTTTAAGGTGATCGATACCAACGAGTACGACGATGAATCGGCGGATAGCGATGCGAGCGAGATGGAATCGTATGACGGGCTCGGTCGGGCGTTGAACATTAGGCGGCGAATCACAAATTTTGCGAGCCTCGCTCGACGCTTCCGCACGTCCGTGGGCGCGAAGAACACGACGGATATGATGTGCGAGTTGCGAAGATATGGGAACTGCCAGATTGAGATCCCATTCAAGCTCGAGGCGATGGCGAAGTTGACCGAAGTGGCGGACGCCGCCGACGCATGCGAGCTTCCATTCGTCGTCATTCCGGCGTGGCGAGACGCCTCTTGTCCATGGCCCATGCAGCTCGCCGCCGCGCATCAGAGCGTTCAAGACGTGATGTGGTTGTTGGAAACCATCACGCGCGTCGTCGTGGAGGCCATGTACGACGATTGCGGCATCCCAACGAGCGAACTCGTTGGCACGCTCGATTCGCCGGCGAGCTTCGGCGACACGCCCATCGAAGTATCGCCGTCCGCGCTCGTGCTCGCCGACGAGGAGATGTTCATGACGAGCTACGCCAGAAAGAACAAAGCCCTCGCGCGCGTTGAGTGGCTCGAGCGCGTAGAGCTCGATATGGGCGAGTTCGATGACGCCAATGTCGGGGCGGTGATCGAATTCACGACCGGCGCCGAATTGGCTCGTCGCCTGGACGGCGAATTCATCACCGTCGAACAGCTCCATCCGCGCGATCGCGAAGGCGACAATGTGGACCCGAAAACTCACGACGACGAAAATCGACCTCCTCGCACGCGCGTATCATTCTTTTTGTGCGCCAAGTCCAGCGTCGTATCGTCGTTGTAGGCGGACCATCAGCGAGCGTAACGTAGCGAGCTAATTATAGACCTTCAAACGTCATTCGCCATCGCGCGCGCGATGTCCTTAGCGCGCGTTGACGCCAACGCATCGAACGTGCTCAATGTCATCGACCGCTTGCGCTCGTCTCTTCGCGCGCTCGACGACCGCCGAAAAGATGAGCGACATCGCGCCGACGAGTACCGTCGACGCGAGCTCAAATCCCAAACCAACGCGTGGATGCTTCGCCGCAGAAAAGTGATGAAGAAATCCCTGAGCGAGAGCAAACGCGCGCAGCTCATGTCGCTTTTTAACGTTCTCGATTCCGACGGCGGGGGCGAGGTCGATTTCGAAGAATTCGCCCAGGCGTGGTCCATGATGGCTGGTCGGGACGCCGCTTCGATGCGCGCCGCGCGCGCCGTGTTCAATGACATCGATGTCGATGGTTCGGGAACGATGGATTTCGAAGAATTCGTCAAACTCATGAACGATTTAGAGTACGACAAAGCGTCGAGCGATGCCGTGGGCGGCGGCGCGGCTTCCATGGAATCCACCGGCACGATGCTCGCCAACGCTTCGCGAGCGCTGCAAACGCGAAAAGCGGTGACTGATTTCATGAAACAATGGGCGCGCACCAACGCCTCGACGCCCGCGAGCGCGCGCGGTGGTTTTCAAACCTCAAAACTTTCCGCGCAAACAACAAACACCGCTTGGTCCAAACAACGCTTTGCGCGTTCGACGTCACCGTTTCTTTTACCGCCGCTCGACGAGCGAGCCGAGCCGTCCTTCGCCATCGCCGCCGCCGCCGCGCGTCGCCATTCCCTCAATCCCCGCTCGTCATCGTCCTCCATGGACGAAACCATCGCGTGTTGCGATCAAATCTTACTCGTTGCTCGCGAAAAGCGCATCGAGCGACGGGGCAAACGCGCGTGTTGATGTCCATTCCATTCCATTCCGTTCCGTTCCGCGACGTTCGCCTTCTCGCGTCGCCGCCAGCCTTCTCGCGTCGCCCTTCGCGCGCACACTTCTTCACTCCTCGGCGCATTCGCGCGTGCGCTCGCCTATCGCGTCATGGCGACATTGATCGCTTACGACGAAACGCGCGCGCATTGCGCCATCGCCACCGCGAGCGGGACGATCGCACTTCTCAGGCGCTCGCGCGCGGACGACGGGGCGTGGGACGACGTCGCTCGCGTCGACGCCGCGACCGCGGACCAAGTCACCATCGCTCTCGCTCTGACGCTCGATGCGCACGAATGGACGATCGCACTCGCGTCGTCGCGAGGTGCGATCGAGTTCTTCGCCATGCGAAAAGACGACGGTGGAGGACGACTGGATTTGGTCGGCGAGGCGAACGCGGACGTCGCGAGCGCCGGCGTCGCGTTCGCCCCGAGCGGGACATCTGAGATGTCCCACGCGACGCTCGCGAGCGCGGGAAATGATGGTATTTTGCGCATCTACGCCCGCGAACGAGGGCGAAGGACGACAGCGTGGGAAGAAATCGAGAGGTTTGAACCAAAATGTCCAGGCGGGCGAGCGACGTGCGTCGCCTGGCTGGGAACGAGCGGCGGGTCGAGCGCGAGCGAGAATTTTCCATGCGTCGCGTATTGCGTGACATTTCCACGAGAACAAACGTCGGTGGTGATGATAGTCGCGCGTGATGACAAACTTCAGCGATGGACGTTGGTGAGCGAGATGCGTGGGGGACATTTGCCTCGCGGCGAACGCGCGCTCGGGGCGCGCTGGAGCGGCGCGACGAGCGCGCGCGGCGCTCGCGAATTAGTCGTCTTCGCGGGGAAGACGTGTGTGATTTACGAATTCGTTGGATTAAGCGTCAGTGGTGTGGTGAGTGCGCGAGAGATTGGGACGCTGGAGCACGAGCGCGAGGTGAACGACGCGTCGTTCGACGCGAGCGGGCGAACGGTGGCGACGGCGGCGCGAGACGGCGTCGTTCGGTTATGGATGGCAAATTTACAAAGCGGCGCATGGGAGCAACACGCGATGACGCGATGACGAGATAGGGGAGAAACGATGAATGTGCGATGGGTGTGATGTGATATTCAACTAGAACGCCGAGTGCGGCGATTTATGACGACGGCGATGACGGTTTGATGATTTCGCTCGCGACGATTTCGCTCGCGGCGACGAACGCCGCGAGCGCGACCTCGGCGTCGCTCTCATCACCTCCCGCGGCGACCACGCACGCGCGCATCTCTTTTGCGCACATCACGCATGCGTTGACGTATCCAACGAGCTCGTCTTCGTCATGCGGGGGATACGCCCCCGCGCCGAGCTCCTCCACGGCGTCGCGAAATCGCTCCCCGGCCTCCACCATCGGCTCGAGCGCGGTCGCGTCCGCGGTCTTTTCCCTCACCAAAGGCGCAATCAACGCGCGTAAAAGCGCAAAACACGCCTGTGCGAAAACTCCAATCCCTCGCGCCCGTGCGAGCTCGCGCTCGTCGAAATCGTCCACGAGAAATCGTAAATCATCGCCGTCCTCCGCCTCCGCCTCCGTCTCGGCTTCGTTCTCGAGCGCCGCGAGCTCGCGCATAACATCTCTCACCACATTCGCCTGCATCATCAGCTCTCGCGCGATCGCCGCGCTTTCGGTCTTCGGCAACGCCTTAAACCTCTCACTCGCGGCGTAGATCTCACCAATCCCTCGTCTCACGTCGTCGTCGTCGTTCGCCGAGCCGTTCGAAGCGCTCGCGCTCTTCGTCGCCCGACACACCGCCCGCGTCATCCCTCTCGCGGCCTCGCGCGCTGACGACGACAAGTGCGTGCCATAGCCATCACACGCTCGTAAATACGACGCCGTGGCCAAAGTAAACGCGCAGTGCGCGTCGTGCAGGGACGCCAGGAGCGCGCGAGCCGCGCCGCCGTCGTCGCGAAGCGTCCGCGAGCAAAAAAATAAACCAACTGCGACGGACGAAAACACACAGCGAAGACGTCAGCGAACGTCGTGCGAGGAAAACTTTCGAACGTTTCGTACCTTTCGTCCCTTCGGCGTCGACGCGCGCGCACGCGGCGAGGACGTCTTCGCGAGTCGCGTTCGCGGCGTCCGCGACGGCGACGGCGTCGTCGCCGGTTCGCGCGTTCGC
>Ga0222712_10003450_pt1 | contig 17221 bp, 9 predicted proteins | sample C33_657DmetaG_FD_165043 | JGI IMG/M metagenome (GOLD analysis project Ga0222712, IMG submission 165043) | Estuarine water microbial communities from San Francisco Bay, California, United States - C33_657D | ecosystem: Environmental > Aquatic > Marine > Unclassified | place: USA: California...
GCTGCTGCTGCTGCTGCTGCTGCTGCTGCTGCTGCTGACAAGCTGCAACTGTTGCTAGCGTCAATATAACTTCTCTTGCGGCTCTGCAAAGTACAGCATCGCCGCTTTTGAGATCAAATATGCAACAGTGGATGATCGGGTATATTGCAGAGATGTCCGCGCTCGTGAACCATTCAAAATTTAGTTTGCTGAATGCGTCCAATCTAGTTTGATAATTTGGAAGGTTGATCTTATTTTGCTCCATCGACTGCAAATCGATTAGTATCTGCTGTAAATCTGCGCTCGTTGGCGAGAAGCCGTAAACAGACGCCAGATTCATACGCGCCTGTCTCGAACGCAACCGACCGAAAAAAAAACTGAGACGGCCAATAATATTGTTCAGCTCACGGCCACTTGAACGATGACGTTTCAGCAAGCTCACAAGCGCTGCAAGAAGCTGAATAAAATCGCTTTCGTTCAAGTGCTTCGAATTCACAAGAATAGCGGTAACCTCTTCGCAAATATTTGCAGCTCCTAGATTCTCTTCGGATATGAAATCAACAAGTTGCCTGAAAACGGTGAGCTGATCTGAAGTTTCCTGAACTCTGCGATTTCGGAGTCTCCTCACGGTTGCATTCAATTGCGAGAGAACATTCTGCAAAAGTCCGGAGCTTCGACTTAAAAGATGGACAGCTCCATTATCAGACTTCATATCTCTACTACTTGAATGAAGCATAACGTTCTCTAGAATATTGAACAGACATGAAGAGCAAGATTCTGATATGTCTGCGATTCCAAAACAGTCTAGAGCAAGAAGTAATATATTTTGTACATCCACGCTCGACATCATATCCTTAGCATCTTGGGAAGAGGAGATAGCCAAACAAATCTGTAGGAATATCGGTATATGCTCTGAGCTCAACTGATACCGCAAAGAAGATCCAAGTGATGCAATTGGGCGGGATAAGAGAAACCAGTATCCTGAAGAATGAACTTTGAAGCGTTCAATCAATAGTGAGGTCACAAGAGCACTAGCTCTGCGAGTTTCTTTCGATAAGCGGTCATTCCCAGTAGAATCCTTTGTAGTTTTCTGCATTGGCCTGTGGTCGTCAAACTCTTGTGCAAACAATACACACGCGGCAACACCAAAGGGAATAAGACATTTTTCGAGGTGTACATAAAGAAACTGGGAAAACGCTTGAAGATTCCACAAAAACCTCAACTTCACTTGCGTACATGGATGCAGCACATTCGTTAACTTCACCCAATCACTGATTGACGATTGTCCTTCAAGTGTTTTCTTCAAGTTCTTGAGTACGTCGAGATACGAAACATTAATCAGCAAACCATGTAAGCTCTGAGCAAAGAGCGGTAATATTTCTTGAGTTTCAAACAACGAAAGGTTGGCAAGCGCTGTAAGCTTAACGCCCGACTTTTCTGAACGCTGCGTATGCGTTATCAAGATACTAGCTAAAATAGGTACTAATCCTGCTCGACTTTCGGTCGGTATGATTAAGCACTTGCTGGCTACCTCATGGTTTGTAAAGTATATTGGAGTCGAGGTGATTGTTGATTTGAACAGCTTAGGATCCACTAGTAGTTTCATATATTTGACCGCCTCTGTGGTGAGGTAATCAATATTCCATATCTCAAGACACCGTAGAGCTTCTTTTGCGATGCCCTGGTTGTTGGATGCCACAAGAGATTTTAGCATCTCAAGTACGTCTGGAGAGTCATTGATTGATCCTCTGTGAATTCCATCATACAAAAGCATCAGCCAAGTGCGAAGGCAAATATCATACGGTCGCCGCATCAAGCGATCAATTTTCCCTGCGGCAGCCGCGAACCATAAAAATTGTTCACAAACACTGGCTGAAACTTCTCTCCAATCGCAGTTACTGAATGACTTTAAGAGAATCTCAAAGTTTCTCCAAATATTGGCATTATCCTCGTCGTCAGTATCGCGCAAAATTGAGTTTGAACTATCATTTGGTGTCTCTGCACTCTCTTCATCGTGCAAACGATCTGCCTCTGTACGCTGAGACAGGCAAACTGTTTGAAGCGTTTTCAACTCTTCATAAATAATGCATACACTACCATGATTCACGCTGGAGAGTACCTTTAAATACGTCAGCAGCTCTGGCCAACTCGTTGCCAAGCGAACGCGAAGAGCGCCCAAGCACAAGTTAGTCAGTATGCTCATTTCAGCCTCACTCTTTACTGCCAATTTTGCAGTGTTCGCCAATTTTGCAAGTGTAGCGGTACAATGTTTCATGTGCATGAGAAAATCACCATGGGCCATTTCAAATGCGTTTATCTCATAAAATATATCAAGTTCAGATCTTAATTTATTTAGGTAACTCAAAGTCTGGTCATCGGGGTGACACCCCACCATAAGTTTTAAAAGTCGAATGCACGAAACACGAATCATACGACTTCGATCGTTCAAATGTCTTAAACAAGGCTCAACAAGGTGTGATATCAGTAACTCTCTGTAAGACAAAATATGATCCGGAAAGTTCTGGAAGAAGTCTGCCACAGCTATCCATGCACACGGAAAACAGACTTCTTCAAAGGCCAAACCTAAAACATATTTACAAGCTGCATGAACCGCGGAGTGTTCATATCGACGCGTACAATTAATGATGATTGAATCGATGCACGCAGTTAATTTGGCGACATTGAACGCCTTAGAATTTCTGTCGTTGCTTTGGTTGCTTATAGCTGACAAAGACTGCTTCATTGTTGCCATTACGGCGAAATTGCACGCTGACCACTCAGCCAAATGTGGCAGCAAGTACAAATCGTGCAAGGTATAACAGCTTGGAGATTCGTTACACGCTTCAAATTTTGCGTGGTCCCAAATAGACGAAAAACACTCAGGATTTCGACCATCGTGCTTTGTAGAACGTCTCAAAAAGTGGCTCAGTTTTCGCACCAAAGGTACCGTTCGATGGCCCAACTTTACTATGGATGGGTACGCTGCTCCTAGTGACATCTTCAGTAGAATATTATGCCAGCTTGTATTATGTCCTTCCTTATGGGCATCGCTGAGAGCCTCCAAAAGCATGACTGCAGCTTCTGGACGATCCAGGGGCATCAACGATTGCCAGTTAATCTTTGTAGCCAGTGACAGGAAGCTATCGTGCTTGATCTGGACGTTACTGAGCTCAACTATAAAGTTTCGACCAGCTTCAATCAAACGTTCCGAATCTAATAGACTTAAACAATCTGGGTTAAGCACGTGATAATTGAAAACATTTATGAGCTGGTAGACGCAATCTTCGGACTGATAATGTTTGACACAGATTCGAGCGATTGAAATGGACAAAATAGAAGACGCGCGGCGATCCATTAACGTGCGATTCAGCATATTTGTCGTCTCGGCCCAGAGTTGCAAGATATGTTCCTCTTGCTGCACAAGCTCGAAAGTACATTTCAAAATCTGCTCAACGATGCAACATCTCCCTTCAAGGTTTTGAAAATCCTCGTCAAAAATGGCAGCCGAATATAGAGCTCTGATCCTTTCCAATCCAAGCGAGTGCAATTCATGCCCTGAGCTAAAAATACTGTTGAATAAGAGCTGTGCAGCTTCTGAGCAAACATCAAATCGAACTCTTTGCGGGAGCGAAGTGATTTCTAATACAAGTTGAGAGTATACAGCTCCGAACATTGAAGCTGGTGCCTGTTTAAGCAAAAAGCCGATGACGTTTGCGGCAAGTCGACGTACCGATGAACGTTTGTTTAGGCGGAGAGTTGCTGAGTCAGACAAAAACTGTGATAGGTTATCGGACAGCTGAGTGACAAAAAGCTTGCATATGAATGCTAGACACTCAAATATATCTTCTAATGCTCTCGGATCCACTGCGGCACCTTCATCAATCACTCGCGCTAAACTTTCGATTATGATTTGAACGTATGACAGAAAATTTGAACCCAGGTCATGGGCAACGGCTTTCAAGACACCCAACAAAGCAGGTAAGGAATAAATATCTGTACCTTGCAAATTTGCAATCAGTGCTGTAATGATTGTATCCCGATGAAGATATATCTGAGCCAACGTTTGACACGCATCTTCGTTATTTTTCACAAAATTAACAAAGTTCTTGGCACAACAAAGCTCCTGCCAGTGCTTTAAAGCCTGAATTGTGAAGCATGCTTCTCCCTCTGTGAGGTCCTTCGATACAAGCACATTGTTGTATATATCTATGGCTGCAACTCGCCTCGAACTCGTCTCGTATGTAAATCTATTAGACGAAGCGCCGTGCTCTTCTTTATCCGTTCCGGGCAGGGCGTTTCCACTTTTCTGTTTTTTCGACGGCTGGAGGCGATGCTTCTGTTTGCTTGGATTTCCGAGCTCACTCATCGGGCACTTTGAATCGGTATGATGTTATGCTCTCCGGTTCGGTGGGTGAATGGTGTTGTACTCGCTCGTTGTTGCACGCCGTGCGCGATTTGCAGTGTTTGGTTCGCGGCTGTGCGAGTCGCGAAAAGCAAAAACAACCATGCCTTCTCAGTCAGAGACAATACCCAGTCACCACCACCACCTTAATTAGAGCACTTTCGGGTGTTTTTCGAGGCGGACTTTCGCGACGAGTCACAAATCGTCAACGTCCCTACATTTGAAAACGTGGGTGCTACGGAGTCCCCTAACATGCTTGAGTCGCGAACCTTAGTGATATTCACGTTCACGAGCGCGCCCACGACCATAAGAGGTCGCAAATACTGTTTCCCGACGATGAAGAGCGACAATTTGAACTGTATTTCATGTTTCAATGCCATGTATCAGGTAAAACATCCATCTGCTCGGCGTTTGAATCATGCGTAGATGGCCAATTTTGGCCAAAATGACTGCAAATGCCTAGAAATGTGTAATATTCGGCAACACGCCGACGCGAGGAGTAGCGCTGAAATGCAACGCCCTCGCGCAAATAGCGATATGTCGTGAAACTGTACGCATTTAACTCATCAATTGCGCGCGTGCACGTCGCACAGCGCGTTTGTGCGTCGGTGAATGTTCAGCTCACCACGGTTCATGACTCAAGCCGAATACGGGACTCCGCCCCCGCGGTTTGGCAAGATTGCTCAAAACTAGCAATTTTCGTGACATCATCGCTTCTGCGCGCGTCGTTCGTGCGCCGATGCGCGCGAAACTTTTCACAAATGCATAACTTTGATGCGTCCACTGCTTTCCATCGAAATCACCAGCGTCGCTTTCGCCGGGCATTCGGATACGTTCGACGGAGGGACTACCGAAGGTTCATGACTCGTCACAAAGTCCGCCACGAAAAACACCCGAAAGTGCTTTAATTAAGGTGGTGGTGGTGACTGGTGTCCTTAAATAAGGTGTTGTCTCGGACTGCTTCTGTGGTAACCTAGTGGGACGTTCTCTTTTACGTTTCGTTTAGCTCCAGTACGCATCATCAGCGGAGCCACCATCTTAATTGAGCACTTCTGCACTCCGTGGAGTTTTTCGAATCAAACGTTGTGGCTGCGTGACGAGTCACGAATCGCCGATAGTCCCTCCATCGACCGTCAAACGACGCCTGGAGCAGGGACGTCGGCGAATACGACAGAAATGACTATACTGGAGTAGGAAAAATGAATCATGGTTGCAGAGTTTCGCGCGCAACGACGCAGAATCGATGCGCGCAGACGCGATGATGTCACGAAAATGCTACTGCAGTTTTCAGCGATGTTGACAAACCGTGGGGGTGGAGTCCTATTTTGGCTCGAGTCGTGAACACAGGTGATATGCACGTGCGTCGACGCGCTGATGGCCCTTCGAGGTCGCAAATGCGACTCCTCGAAAGTTGATAGCGACAAGTTTGAATTGCATGTTATATTGTAATGCCCTGTACCAGGCAGCACATCCATCTACTCGGCGTTTGAAACAGGTGTAGACGACGCAATTTGACCAAAATGCAAGGAAATGTATCTAAAATGTGACGGCGACGGTGAAGTTCCTTACCACCTTGCTAAAAACCACACTCCGCTTCTCAGATTTTCAGGGAACTAACGCTTAAAGTTGTCAAGAGTGATGAAGTGCACTCGCGAATCCATCACATCTTGTTGCGAAACACAATTCCACGTCGCAAGGCACAGCGAAACTGAAGTTCCTCTGCCGCGAGCATGCAACCACGAGCACGCTGCCTCTTAGGCAGCCACCCCGCGGCGCAGCGCGCGCAAAATCACACTTGCACATGCATACTGCATGCGTGTTTTTATTTGAACATACACGCCAACGGCGGAATGGGTCCCCAGCGGAACACTCGTTGCCTAAATTACTGAACTTCATTATGTTCTGAAAAATGAGAGCCAGAAATAGTGTTAAGTGACATGAGTTCACAATACATTAAATTTCTAAGCTTGTGTAAGACATTAAGACAACTACGCATAGCTTCATTATTACTCACCAGTCCGTAGTTTCAAAAATCCAGACCACACTGGTTTCGACAAGTGTATTGTAATTTTGAACTTGTCTACCTTCACAAAGGCAAATGCTTGAGTTATGAAAATTTTAACTCCAACTCAAAATTTTCCATCGGACAGCGAAATCTAACTGACAAAAACCATGTCCCCTCGGATATCCTTTAACTGCCGCTACATCGCTTGCAATACCTTCGCTGCAAAATCCCAAATCAAATTTTGAGACCCTCGAGGCGAACGCGAACGCCTCTTCTGTTTAGTTTTGCTGACCCGTTATCACGCTCTCGACAGAAATAAGTAAGCTAGTTGCAACAAATCTCGATCCAAGCAGGCCTACATCAGGATTCAACACTGCGTAAAGTGGAAGCGAGTTACGTAAACCATGAAATTTTGCACCAGGGCGCAAAAATGCATCCACTAAACCGCTTTGTTGAAGAAGAGGTTTTATCTTTAAGGGTATGCCCCCGGCGATGTATACACCTCCAGTTGCCAGACATTTCATGCCTAGATTAGCCGCTTCAGCACCTAAGATTTCTAAAAATATACCAACCGTTTGCTTGCAACAAATGCAGGTTCCTGATATAGCTTCGGCACTAATTTCAGCTGGCGTTCTTTCCGGAAGATCTAACTTGAGTCTCTGTCGAAGAAAATCATATATTCGTACCATCCCAGGACCAGAGCACACTTGCTCAATTTCGCACTCGTTAAATTCTTTCTCTATCCATAGCGAAAGCTCGTGCTGCAACTGACCTCTTGGTGCAAAATCTGCGTGTGAGCCTTCGGTTGGATAAACGACGTAACGGTTCAAACGTTTATCCCAGACGAGAAAAGCTTCCCCGAGCCCAGTTCCTGGCCCCAAAACTGCAATCGGTGCAGTAGAAATGGGTGTTGCCGAGTGAAGTGTTAGAATTTCATCTGGCTTCAGTTCAAATATTCCATAACCCACCGCTTCAAAATCATTGATGACCTGTATGCTCAGAACGTCGTATCGAGCTTTTATTGATTCCCCGTCTATGGTCCAATTCAAATTAGTGAGAGTGCATCGATTGTTCTCCACGACGCCGGCAACAGCAAAACAAGCTGAGTCAAAGTGTTGAAGCTGCAATTCAAGCATCATCCGTTCGAAACATCGATCAAAAGTTGTGTAATCTGCTGTTCTACAGCACCAGGAAAAAGTCGACTGGACACAACCATCGAAATCGTAACGCCACGCCATGAATCGGGCATTTGTACCACCTATGTCTGCTGCAAGAACGGTTTTAGACGTAGTTCTAGTCCTTTGAGTTTCTGTTTGCAACGACGATGCATTCGGCGACTTCATAACAAACGCGCTTCGTTTTCGGTATTGCCGTATACCAGTGATCGGTCTATTTTCGAGCACCCTCAGAATTACAGAGGCTGTGTTGTCGAGAGCACTTCTGGACATGTCCAGGAACTACTTAATTGTTTTAGATCGACGGTGCTGTTCGCTTTCTCTTTGAGGCCGAACGTATTCGGTTTGCGTCCTGCTTTCGAGTTTTCCAGTCCCTCGGACTGTCGGAGGAGGGGTTATAAGGCTGAGAGGGGGATTCAGGAGAAAACAGAAAGTTTTAGCCATGTTTCACCGTGTTCAGTTTTTCGCCGTCGCCACCAATTTAGGATAAAAAAACTGAACGGGCTATCTCCCTCTCAGCCTTCGGTGGACATCGGTGTTGTCTCGGACTGATGACACTCCCGCACAACACAGCAGTAGCAAATCTACTGGTGAAAAGTCTGTTTCGTCCAGTCAAGGCTCATCGGTCGTCGCTCGCGCCTCTGGGCGAGCGAAGACGGATTTTTGCGACGGGCGCGAGGCTGGTTTGAAATTCATGACGTCTTGAGTTACTACTTCTGTGCCAAATCACCAGTTCAAAAGACAGGCATGATTTATTTACAGAATCCGGTGTTGGACGTGACTGAACCTACAATCTTGTTTTTCGACCAACCTGTCCCTGATAGGGACGCACCATTTAGCCGCACTTTAGTAGATTAGACATCAACGGGATTCAATTCATGCAATCCAGCGTTCGCTACGATATTGAAGAATAGAGAACGGTGCTCACGCCTGTTTGAGACTTAAATGGGACTTAAGCGAGCTCGCAAAGGTCCACTGCGTTTACTAGTGGCTTTGGTTGCTACAGCGGTCTTTATTGCGATATATTTCGCGAGGCGCGCAGGGTTCGAGACTAGATTTGGGCAGCCTTCTTTCGGAAGCATCCGGACTTTTGACACCAATTCGAGCAGAGCTGAAAGAGCAACGATTTTGAGTTGTGCTGAATTGTTGGTAACTGTATTCAACGCGACGACATTTGTGCACGAGTTGAAACTTCCTGCAGATGGTGCTTACAGATCTCGTCCAGGGCATTGGTTTCATTTCAGCGAATATCATGTCCCCATGCACGCAGTCCTACGTAAGACGAACATGTTGCCGAAAGGACAGGATTTCAAAACAGTAGTCCTCCGGGTGCCCAGGAATACATGGATTGAAGACATGAACCCTATGACTCGACTTTACTTGGCAGCAGCATACTCAGATGGCGATGCTAATAATATCGTATTCGTACCCCCAGAAGCCGTCAGTATAGAGTCAGATAGAGCATTATTTGCTGACGCCCATTCGCGTACACGCCCCTGGTTGATTTCAACTCTTCAGTCACTACAGAATAGATTCGTAATGGATGCATTCGAAGATTGCTCCCTTGAGCAGCTTAGCGAGGTGCACATCAGCCGAAAAGACTGTGATTACAGCTTGGGGAAAAGCAACTCAACTCAATCTCTTGGTGCTCATAAAATTCCTATTTACTCGTGGTTCAGTGAACCTGACAAAACCGACTCTTTTCGTTTAAGCATACAGAAGCTATGCGCGCTTTCAGATTCATATACTGAATCGACAGCGACTAATCTTCCAGTGACTTTAGCTGAAGCTAGATGTCTTCTAAGTTACAGTTCGATTACAAAGCAGGCCGTAATTTATCAGCGCGACAGAACGCGAAAGTTTATGCACTTTGATGAGATGAAAGAACGAGTTGCTGAGATTCTTGGTGACCAGTGGGAGGTGAGCGTGATTATGCATAATGATAACAATCCGCCGTGCATGATTGTATCTTGTTTGTCAAGAGCAGACCTATTGATTACACCGCACGGTTTCCAGTCAATGTTGAACATGTTTCTTCCGCAAAACTCATATATGGTTGAGATATTTCCCACGCGCTACTATTGGTCTGGCTATAAATCTCTAGGGTTAGCTTGGGGTGTTCAGCACGCTTGGGTGCAGTCGGCACCGCTTACTACTCTTGCCTTCAGCCTCGCATGGTTAACAACAACTGATTTCTGTATGCAAATCTTTTACTGCAGATACTTGGCGCGCAAAGGAAATGTTCTGATCGATGAAAAAGGCTTCGAAAAAATTCAAAGAATTAAAGCAAGAATCGAGAACAAGCAGTTGTCTACTACATTCGTATTATCCGGTGTCCATGACGATAAAAATTGTTTGCGCGAGTGCGGCCACGATTCAAAGTGTTCCTCATATTCTTTTACCAAAATGAAACAGGTATCCTCTCCAACCTGCGTTCTACATAAAGATCCCTTCCAAGGCGAAAATGGTAACGACAGAGTAGGAACAGGGGTTAACAACAAACGTTGCTGGTCTCCGGGTTGTAAACGGTAATATTCGTCTCCTTCACTTCCCTATAGTGCTAATATTAGCACACTTCGGGTTTCTTTTGTCTCTGGTCACCGAATTTACTGTGCTCTGAATGTCTATGAAGTTCGCCAACTGAAGCACGCGCTTAAGATGGTTTTTACCAACGGTAACTGTCGATCTCTGTGCTTCCGCACGAGTAGAAAAGCACATACAAGCATCAACGGTTTGAGTGAGATCACTGGTGGCCGCAGCGAACTTGAGATTTTTAAGGTTCGTTCGTTTCTGAGAAAGCATCGAGCGGGGCAAAGAATTGAAATTTATAGAAAAGCTTCGTACAAAATATCATGCAAGTATTATGGAATGTCTGTCTTTGCTATCAAGCTGCGATACTCAGTCAACCTTGGTCAAGCTCAGTCAACCTCGTAAGTCTCCCAAACTTGCTCAGTAGATTGGAAAATAATTGATCTTTTTGCTGAAATTTTTAATGGGCCCAACGTTGCTAGATAGCCATGAGCTACTGACGGAAGTGAACGTGAAAGTCCCAGTAATTTCTAGTCGCGATCAAGTTTACTCTTCAGTTGTTACAGCAAACAATCCATTTGCGTGTTGATGCACATTTTAAGTAAGGTGATCAAAATATTTCAATGTTGAAATGGAGTACGTTGAAGACATGAATAAAATCAACGCATGCCCTTCGATAAAAGCCCCAGACTTCGTTCAGAATTGTGGTTTCTGCGTTTTTGCATGCTCTCTTGACGCTCCTTGGCACGGCGTTCTGCTACGGAAATTCCGCTTTCAGTTGGGTCGTCCAGTGCATCAAATAAGAACTGCATCGCGTGCCGTTCGGTGCTGCTCATTTCGGGATGCCAGAAACGGACGATAAGGATATAGCGGTCTTCGTTCTCGCTCTCATTCGCTGTGCTATGTATGAAGCTTGTATCTGCCACCAAGGCTTTGCCAGTCTTCCAGAATTTTTTGAACTCGCCAACTTGCATCCACGATGCCTGCTCAGGCACATCAAGACCCAAGTGAGCCGTGAGAATAAAATTTGTGTTATCTGTGTGTGGTTTGATGCCTGTTTTCGGCGGTTGTCGTGCGAAAAAAACTTCGACCGACGGGGATTCTGCATCTTTCAGCAAACGAACGGTATTGGGAAAAAATGTTACGTTTGTTTCTTCCCAATTGCATCTATCTTGCAGTACAAGAGTTCTCCAATTAGGCCCATAAGCTAGGGCGTCGTCTCTAGACGCAGGAACCCATATTGAGTTACCTACTGAGCTCAGGTTGGGGTTTTGAAGTGCGCATTTTAGCTCAGATTGCACTAGCTCGTACTCGGTTTCTAATTTCTGTAGCCAACAAAACTGTCCGTTGTGAACTTCGTGATATGGGTTGGCGGTAAGGCCTTCGAGGTAAGAAGATGCTCTTTGTTCGCCTTTGCCCTCAATGTATTTCACAACCTCCCCTTCTGACAAGTTGAGCTCAAGGCTTTTGAGAATTCGTTCACAGCCCGATTTCCCATACAATTTGTGCATACTTTTCCTAATAAGTTCCACAGTATTCGCCACGCCAGCTGCAGAGCAAGAAAGCATTCGATTTTGTGCACTCTTTTGCAGATATTTTGTACGTATCATCGACGAAATTCGCCCAGGTCGAGGTGTATTTGTGCTCTTAGCTCCAAATACAAAAATACAACTCGTGTAGGGTTTGTATGAAGTTCGGCCGGTGGCAGAGAAGCACGACCTGTGAGGCGAAATCATCGTACAGAGCTAGGCGACGATCTACTTTTTCGTCACACTGTTGTAAAGAATTGGCTTCGTTCTCCTCTGGCGTCAACTTCGGAAGTGCGGTGCTCAGGTATGCGCTAAGCCCTGACAAGTCAGTCTGAAGAAGAGATTGCTATACTCCTAAAAAGTCAGGCTGTATTTTGTCTTGTGCTTTGGGATGACAAAAAGGGAAACGGGAGATTGCTATACTCCCAACGGGTGGAAATGCGTCCTCGGCGACGCGCGCGTGCGACAAAAATTTCGCCAGCTGAGGGGTGGTGTGGGGTTAAGGGTTTTTCAATGTTTATGGCCGAGAGGCAGAAAGACCACGGTCTTATATAAATATAAAAAATCTGAACTATAGCTATACGGTACCGTTCAAGTTTTTTATCCTATAATTTAATAAAATGAACGAAAACGAGAAAAATTCGATTATACTGAAACCCGATTATGTTGCCGCCGAAGGCCTTATTTACGGGTTTCCGACAAGATTCTCGTCACAAGAATTGTAAGCGTCGAAACTTCGAGCCGTCTACGCTCCTCGATCTACATATACGTGCAGACAAGATGTCGAAGGGGATTTCCGTGGGCATCTCGAAAGGTCATACAGTCGCCGCTCGAACGTTGGCACCCCGTCCTGGTTCGCGCAAAGGGGTAAGATCAATACATTTCGTCGTCGATTCGCTTGCTAAACTCTTGCGTCGACTAGCGCTGCGGAAAACGAGTTGGAATGATTCGCGGTCTCATCCGCGACGTTGCGGGCTCCGCGCCTTACGAAAAACGCTTAATGGAGCTCCTCAAAACTGGGCGTGATAAGCGCGCCTTAAAGCTTGCTAAGAGAAAGGTATGTATTGACTGCGTTTTAGGGTTTTTGCGCATTTTGAAGTGTGGCGGGACCTCAACTTGGCACCGAACACTTTTTCACCACGAGATTGACTGAAGCTGTTACTCCCTCTTTTGAGTTTTGACTTTTTCATCTTGATCTAACGATCTTCGTTCATAGCTTGGTACTCACTTGAGAGGGAAGAAGAAGCGCGAGGAAATGGGAAATCTGTTGCGAAAATCAACCCGTAAACCTGCAGCTGCTCCTGAAGGCAAATGAAAGTTTTAGCTCCTAATCCTAGCCTGCCCATTTGTTATTACAGGAGAGCGGTGTCAATCAAGTTCTCAATTTCTATCCCAGCCACGACGAACGTCAACGAAGAAGATTCCGCGAAATTTGTTCCCTTGCGCTTGCAAGAACTTGTGTAAGTGGGTTTTCCATGCCACCAAGATCCGACGTAGACTCGTGCATGCATACACGTTGGTAAATACTATCGGAATCTATTTCGAGGATTAAACCTTCGTCCACGAGTTCATCAATCGCTAACATGCAGACATCAAAGTGCTCAAGAAGAACTTGCTTTTCTAGTATTCCATTTGTAAGAAGTGAAATTGCACCATATATGCCCTGTAGGACTGTAGCGATGATGACTTCATTTTCACAGCTCGGACCAATGACGTAAATTTGGAAATCACTAGCGCATCTGTATACGACCAGGCTGTTTTCAAGAACTAGCACATCGAGTTCTTGTTGGGGTGAGAGGGTAGACTTGCTAAAGATCAGGTGCTCAAAATTCAACTGTTTCTGCAGTTTTTTCCTAAGAGCAGTAGTCAGTAAAACAACATGATGACTGCTTTTCGATTCGGTATCAGACACGCTGGGTGAGCGAAATTAAGCCTTACCAAGAGGGGTCATAGTATTTAGCGGCTAGTCGTTTTCCTTCGTTGTCGAGGATGATCAAGCTCGTTACCGACGGCAAGTTCGACGGCCACATTGCGAGCTTCTTAAGTATTTGCTACAATTCAAAGCAGGTGCTAAAAGATGTTGGTTTCAGCCACAACGATACGTCTCGGCCGTGTGCTATGTGAATTCGGTCGAAGTGGTGTCCCGTTGAAACCTTTTTCAGTACTGAAAAAGTTTCCGTATGTTATAATCATGCGTTCGGTGGTAACCTAGTGGGATGTTCTCTTTTAGGTTTCGTTTAGCTCCAGTACGCACCGTCACTGGAGCCACCATCTTAATTGAGCACTTTTGCACTCCTTGGTGTTTTTCGAATCAAACGTTGTGGCTGCGTGACGAGTCACGAATCGCCGATAGTCCCTCCATCGATCGTCAAACGACGCCTGGAGCAGGGACGTCGGCGAATACGACAGAAATGACTATACTGGAGTAGCAGTCGCAGACAACAATTTGGCCAAATCGGATCATCTACGCACGAGTCAAACGCCAAGTAGATGGATGTGTTGCCCAGTACAGGGCATTGCAATATTGAATATAGTCAAAAGTGTTGCTCTTCATTGTCGGGAAATCGCATTTGTGACCTCTAAGGGCCGTCAGCGCGTCGGCGAACGTGAATCCCACAACGGTTCATGACTTAGGCCAGAAAGGGACTCCGTAGCACCCACGTTTTCTAATGGAGGTCCCTCCATACATACAGGTGTATGAAATCCATACACCTGTATGTCCATACACCTGTATGGATACAGGTGTATCCCCCTCACTGACTTTTTGCTATCCTGGATATCTCCCACGGTCAGTTTTACGGAACTTTGGGTCACTTTGACGTTTTTGGCTTACATTGGCGGCGTAATGCAAAAACTAAACGCTCTCGCTCTCAGCTGAGCGCTTCGCTCCAATCTTCGAAGTGCACACGTCGAACACTTCGAATATTTTCTCCGTTTGTACGAGCGAGTTATCGCTCAAAAGGTCGGATTAGCAAACCTGCGGTACAGAGCGTGGCATACGATTGTCTTTGCCTCCATTTGTAAAATGCTCAACAATTTTGGGCAAGTTAGAACGCTCGAACGAGTCTTACAGCAAGTTGAAAGAGAACTTCACGAAATTAGATCGTATCCGAGTTTTTCGATAGCTGGTAAAAGACCGCAAATCGTTGAACGTCAAGCAAGAGCGATTTCTCAAGCGCTGAAAAGATTCGACGCAGAGATTGTGGCAGCCTCTCACGAAGTTTCACGGGCCTTGAATGCTGTTCATTTTGCAAGCGGGACAAGTGATAAGTTGGAGTCGACCGGCACGTTTAGAGGTAATCACGGATCTCGTGCGTCCGTCGTAGCATTGCCCTCTTTCCCTATTTCCTTGTTGCGTGAGTTTTTGCTCACGATGGACGCCCTGTGCGCGTGGCAAGAACGACACGTTTTGTCAAACAGCTCCAGGGTCGCTTTCCCTTCGCCGAGAGTTTCTGTGGTCGGAAATTTTGTCGAGGTGGAAACGTTTGACGCTTATTTAAAAAGATTGACTCGGGCTTTGAGTTAGTTAACATCCTCAGAATTTCGCACCTTAAAGTGCGTGCGCTACTTCACGCGAGTTCCGTGAAAGATAATTTTCAGGTTGGTTAGGGTTGCGGGAGGCTTAGTTGCGAATCATAAGACACAGATTGATGAAGGATTATTCAAGGGTAAAATTAGTCTCAGGCATCACTCAGCAGTGCCTTGTGGTTTAGATCCATTGCCGATGCTACTTTGAGGTAGAGAACTGTTTGCTCGAATCTGACCCGGTAGGGCGAAAACATTTGCTGACTCACGTGGATTACTTTTGGAATTTGTTCCTGTACTACGAGGTAGTTCAGTCACTTCCTCTTCTGAACGTGTATTTGTGCCCGTATGCCGTAAGGATCCGCTGTCTGAGTCGCGTTCGTATTCAAGCTCTGAAAGGTGCGCAACGGCAACGTGTTTTGATTCATCAGGCGAAGGTTCATGAATAAGTGGCACGATACTTGTAAGGACGGATGGGGTATCATGGAATGGAACGCCCGGAGCTGGCTGAAGCTGACTAAGATGTTCTAAAATACGGTTCCTTATCCCTTGTAAGTATTCAACAGTATTTTGATTCTCCATGTTGCTTGTTTGTATATGAAGCTGATGAGTAGGCCCAAAATACTCTGAGTAGTCATTAACAGGAAGTGCGTCGTCCATTTCAACACCTAATAGACATCCAGTTTCATATGCCCAGCAGCGCGCCACATTTCTTATGGTATACCCACCTCCTCCTAATACAATCATCGGAATATTGAAGCCACGAATGTACTTTAAACACTCAGCGTGTCCTCGAATTGATAGATTAAAGCAACCAAGTCTATCCCCGGATAACGAATCGGCGCCGGACTGAAACACGATAGCTTCCGGTTGAAAAACCTCCATAACTTTGGACATGATAGGCGTATATAGATGCTCATAGCTGCTGTCATCGATGCCATCCTTAAGGGGCACATTCACGCTGTAGTACTTTCCTGCGTGTTGTCCAACATCTTGCAGATGACCAGTTCCTGGAAAATACTCGCCGAATTTGTGAAACGATACCGTCATCACGCGATCGGTCGTGTAAAACGCCTCTTCCACGCCATCACCATGATGTATATCGATGTCAATATAAAGCACTCTCTGGTGAACCTTCAACAGCTCAAGAATACACAGTACTATATCATTTATGTAGCAAAACCCACTTGCTTCAGCTTTTTTTGCGTGATGTAAACCTCCCGACCAATTGATAACAGTATCTGATTGCTTATGATTCAGACGAACTGCACCTCCAACTGATCCCCCTGTGTAGACTTGGCAAAAATTAAAAAGTCCATCAAAGACTGGGCAGTCCTCAGCAACGTTGAAACGTTTTAACTGCCTTAAATGTTCATGTTGATTTTCTGGAGTCACTAAACGAAGAAACTCTACGTATTCATCGCTATGAAAGAGAGTCATGTCTTCTGCACTGGCCAAAGCTGGTTTAAACACCTACGATTATTGTTATTGATGTTTGCAAAGATCGCAATTGTGGCACAAGTTAACTTACTTCCAGCCGCGAATGCAAACCATAATGCAGTAACAGGTTGTGTGTCATTCGCATTCTGTGCGGTTTCATAGGATGGCCCTATGAATTCCGAAAATGTATTTAGTTCAAGCACAGATATTCGGTTTGAAAATTAAAGTTATTTCAAAAACAACTACACCATTTCAACTGGTAATTGGTGAGCTCACCTGGCCGTAGTAAAAGTTTCCGACGTCGGCGTCGTAAAAGTATGCTATTTTAGACTTAGTCATCGTGGGAGTGTAATCAGTGCAGCTTGCTCGTTCCCAACTTTTTACGCTACAGTTGCTTCACAAACGCTCTGTTCGAAAGTAACTATACGGGAAAGAAGTAGCAAACCAACTCGTCGACCGCTGCTTCATCAACCCTCGGCACGTGTAACACATACGTGTTTATCAATATTTAATTACTAACCTCTATGTAAAAAGTAACCGGAAAGAGGCCCATTATACGCGACGTCGCATCATATCGGGGCACGCCGCACATCGCTGGAAAGCTGCTGAAATTTTGCGTACGCTGGCGCAACTTCCC
>Ga0222712_10003451_pt1 | contig 17219 bp, 3 predicted proteins | sample C33_657DmetaG_FD_165043 | JGI IMG/M metagenome (GOLD analysis project Ga0222712, IMG submission 165043) | Estuarine water microbial communities from San Francisco Bay, California, United States - C33_657D | ecosystem: Environmental > Aquatic > Marine > Unclassified | place: USA: California...
AATAGGGGTGATATAGGTGTAAGTGGCAGTGGAGGGGGAGGTGGAGGATTAGCCGCGGCATACATAAATAGAGCAACATATCCCCCGCCGTATGTTATAACTATTGGAGCAGGAGGAACAGGAGGAGCATATCAAGGTAGTCCTAACACTGAAGGAAATGACGGTAGTCCCGGAAGTGCATCAAGTGTTAAACATGCAACAAATACGACACTTATCATTGCAAATGGTGGCGCCGGTGGCAATGGTGGAACTGACCCAAATTCGGGTACAAATACAACAGCAGGTGTTAGCGGTGGAACCGGAAATGTTCTAGCTGAAATTGCAACAAAATATACAGAAACTGGAAGTTCCAGCAACAGCGCAACTGATGCAGATCTGTATAATGCAACAAATAATGCAGATAAAGGCCCTTCAAAAGGAGGAACAGTTAATTATGGAACTTCAGTACCTATAATTGCAAATAACACAACATCTAATATGATATCACCAGATAATAATGGGTCTTGGTCAAATCCTGGATATGGGCAAGGTGGAATAGGTGGTGCAAATACAGATAGTTCAAACGGGTATGCAGGACAGGATGGTGGAGACGGATTAGTCCGAGTTTATTTTATTAAATAATCAATTGTTGAACAAAAAATAAATATAAAAATACCTCGCCAAACAATCCAACAAATATGAATCCACCACCCAACTGCACTCTAATCACCGCCTGTTACGATTTGAACAAATACAGCAAGAAATGTAGAACCACGGAGGAATGTCTCACCCTTATTAATCCCCTCCTCCAAATCCCGGTCTATCTAGTGATTTACGGCTCTAAATCCACGATCCCCGCCATAAAAATGCAACGCCAACTCAACAATCTTGATAAATACACCCAATATATCGAAATTGAATTGGAAGACCTCTGGGCATACCAATTCTTACCAAAAGTCAAAGAGAATCGTAAAACATATTGGCCCACAAGAGACGAGCGCACATGCGCCGAGTCGCACATCATTTGTTGCAACAAATTCGATTTTGTCCAAGAAACCATCACCATAAACCCATTCAACACAACTCATTTTGGCTGGATTGATGCTTACCTAGGCGATGGAAAGAACGGCCTCCGCATTTGCGAAAACTACGACAAATCCGTAATACCCAGAATCTTGCACAACCTCACCAAAATCAATAATACAAACAAATTCCACATCCAAGTTTTAAATTGCAACGACAAGAAGTTCAAAGAACCCGAACACAAAAAAGAATTCTACGAAAGATACAGATGGGTTACATGTGGAGGATTCTTCGTAACACATCCAGATCCAGGCACCAAGATTCTCTCAAGACTTAAAGAGATTTTTGTTGAAACGACAATGCAAGGTTTCGGACATGGTGAAGAGATGTTCTATTTGGAAATTTTAGATGAGTTTTACGAGGATATCCAGAGATCCTATGGAGACTATGGTCAGATCCTGAATAATTTTCTAAGCCCAACAAAAAACATTGAGTATGTGTATCACACAATTATCCAAAACTTCAAAAATGCAGGATACATGAGAGAATATGAAGATGCACGCAAATCTCTACAATACTCAATAAATAATTATCTAATTCCCTGGGACAAAGAAGATATAATTTAAAAAAATGCTATTTTATATATAATAATGCCAAAGAAGTCAAAGAAAGATGAGGGAAAAGGAATCGCAAAACCGCACATTATTGGTCAAGGATCTTTTGGATGCATCTATCACCCTGGAATGACATGCAACCATGAACCCCTCGATGCAAAATACATAACAAAAATTCACGCAACCAACGAACAAACGGCAAAAAATGAAATTGCCGTCTCAAAAAAAATTCAAAAAATCCCCGACTACATATCCTATTTCTCTCCAGTATTAGAAAGTTGCAAGGTCAATTTAGCAAAAGTAAACAAAGAAGAAGTAGAGAAATGCACTTTTATCAAAGAAGATATCAAAACTAAACGGCCACTTACATACATAACAACAAAGATTCGATACATTAGTGGCAAGACATTATTAAATTATATAGAAGACAAGACCAATATCACCATACTTTATTTTCTCTACGACAAGCTTTGTAAAAGTGTAGACAAACTAATTGAACAAAACATTGTGCATTTTGATTTGAGAGAGAACAACATGATTGTGACAAAACAAGGTCAGCCAATCATTATTGATTTCGGAATCTCAATCGATTTCTCTACAATTAAAAAGAAACATATGCGACGCATATTCTACGCATACACCACAAAATACAAACCCTGGTGTATAGAGATTGTACTGATTTCATATATGGTTCATCAAAATATCACGGAAGTTTCAGTAAACAAAGCAATGGAAATTTTTGACGAAGTGATGCAAACAAATAATTTTGGAAATATCCCATATTTAAAAGAAGCCTTGTCCAAATACAGAGAACACTTCAAAACACAAAAAATAACAATTGAAAACATGCTTAGCACATACAAACGCTGGGACTATTATTCAGTGGCCATTATGTTAATCCAAATGCTGGAAAAAACGGGTCAAACACCAAACCAAACATATATAGATAAAATCAAAGAGAACCTCGGGTTCAAATAAATTTTTTTATACTTTTCTCTGCAGAAAGTATAAAAAATACACTCCATTATAATTTATACATAATATATAATGTCATATAATGGTTATTTAGATAGGAAAAAAGCCCGTAGTTATGCCAATGCAAGCGGACAATGCACAATTAATACAGTATTGTTAACGGCAACGGGTCCAACCGGACCCGAGGGAGTACGCGGTGAAGATGCTGAAATAGGAGTATTAAAACAAGGAAATACGGGACCGCAAGGACCGCAGGGTATAGTCGGACCCACCGGCGGAATTGGCGGAACTGTCTATAATACAATCATACCTGGAACCACTGGATTAAATGTGGGAACCTTGGCAAATCCATTCCAATCCGGTTATTTCCAAAGCGGAAAGTTTGGCATTTTAGAAGTATCCAACAATGCAATCATACCAACTGCAAATAACCTATATGACCTTGGTTCAACCGGACAAAAATTCAACAACATTTATACACATCGTCTTTATGTAGACAATCAAACAATCATTGTGACAGACCCTACAACCAAAAAGAACATGGAGATGTCATTCGACGTGACATCTGGGGAAGTTTACTATACATATACCGACGTATCCAATGTGGTTCACACCATCAAATCTGTGCAAACTTCCCCCAGAAATCCAAACCAAATTGATTCCAAATATCTACCCTTCTTGTCGCTTAGATTCCTTGGCTTGTATGTTCCAGGTACAACTGTGCTGAAAAACCTTCTCACCACTGTGTTCGAAAATGTCCCGTCAACTACCGTATCCACCGGCGTTCTCTACAATGATCCTGTCGCAACATATACTAGTGGTGGATACACCGTTTTGATTGGTTCAAGTACAATTAACCCAACAGCAGACGCATCTTTCAATGTAACAAATGGTACACGAACTTTCCAGATACGTCAAACATGGGATATAAGCGAGAACCTGGTTTACGTGAGCGATGGCGACATTTTGATTTCCACCATAACACCAGAATCTATAAATAGCTACGTAGTTAAATGGATTAAGATCGCGTTCAGTATGAGCCGAAACGGAATTATCAACACGCAAAATATCCAAAATGGCGCAGTAACTCGAGAAAAAATTGCCCCCTTTGCCATCACAGTGGATAAAATTGCAGACAATGCAATTACATCCTCAAAAATTGCCAATGGTGCCATAACTGGCGACAAAATTGCAGACAATTCAATTTCAAATGAACACATAATCAATGGAACCATTACTGGAAACAAACTTGCCGTAAATTCGTTTACTACTACAAATTTAGCACTTGGTACATTGACCAGTGCAAATTTTGCAACAGGTTTCATCACAAGTGACCTGATTCAAAATGGAACAATCACGGCGGATAAAATTGCCACACAAACAATCCGGAATGACAACATTCAAGACAATACAATTACGGAAGACAAACTAAGTCAAGATATACGTAACGTGTTAAATAATGGCATCAAAGGTCAAACAGGTCCAACAGGTCCAACAGGTTTGCAAGGATTTGACGGTCAAACCGGTCCTACTGGTCAAACAGGTCAAACAGGTCAAACTGGTTCAACAGGTTCAACTGGTTATACAGGGCAAATAGGTCATACTGGTCAAACCGGCCATACTGGTCAAACTGGCCATACTGGCTACACAGGTCCAACCGGCTACACAGGTCAAACTGGTCCAACCGGCGAAACCGGTGAAACAGGTCCAACGGGTTCAACTGGTCCAACCGGCTACACGGGTCCAACCGGCCAAACCGGTGAAACAGGTCCAACAGGTAATACAGGCCCAACCGGCTATACGGGTCCAACCGGCCAAACCGGCAATACAGGCCCAACCGGTTCAACCGGTCAAACAGGAACAACCGGTTCAACAGGTCAAACGGGCCAAACAGGCCAAACTGGCCAAACAGGAACAACAGGAAAAACAGGTGCAACTGGAACAACCGGTCAAACTGGTTCAACGGGCAACACAGGTACAACAGGAGACACCGGGACAACAGGCCAAACAGGAACAACCGGTGAAACAGGTCCTACTGGACCAACCGGCTCAACTGGCCCAACTGGTATAACAGGTATAACAGGTGCAACAGGCAACACAGGTAATACAGGTAATACAGGCCCAACTGGGGAGACAGGAGTAACTGGGACAACAGGTTCAACTGGCGCCACGGGCGCCACCGGTTCAACCGGGACAACCGGGACAACCGGCACAACTGGTTCAACCGGCTCAACGGGTCCAACCGGTAATACAGGTGGAACAGGCTCAACCGGTGTAACAGGTGCCACGGGTGTAACTGGAAATACGGGCGCAACAGGAGCAACCGGACCAACCGGAGCAACCGGAAAACAAGGTATTGACGGCACAACTGGTCAAACCGGCACAACTGGTCCCACGGGCCAAACCGGCCAAACTGGCAATACAGGTCCAACAGGTTCAACCGGACCAACCGGAAAACAAGGCATTGATGGATCAACTGGCAACACCGGCCAAACGGGCAACACCGGTCAAACTGGCAATACAGGTGAAACCGGGACAACCGGTACTACCGGCCCAACAGGAAAACAGGGCATTGATGGTTCAACTGGTGAAACAGGAAAAACAGGAGAAACTGGCAACACAGGTTCCACCGGCCCAATTGGTGAAAAAGGTATATCTGGCGCAACTGGTTCAACCGGTAATACCGGCCCAACCGGATACACAGGCTCAACAGGTGCAACAGGAGCAACTGGTTCAACAGGTTCAACTGGTCCCACTGGTCAAACTGGTCCAACAGGAGAAACCGGCCCAACAGGAGCAACCGGTCCAACAGGAGCAACCGGTCCAACTGGTGAAAAAGGAGAAACTGGTAACACAGGTTCAACAGGTCAAACTGGTCAAACAGGTCAAACTGGTAATACAGGCCCAACTGGTGCAACCGGTCAAACTGGAACAACAGGTGCAACTGGCGCAAAAGGAGACACTGGATCAACTGGTTCAACAGGAGAAACTGGTAATACTGGCGCAACAGGCGCATATGGAGATACAGGAAATACAGGCCCAACCGGCACAACTGGTAATACCGGCTCAACTGGAAATACAGGCTCAACCGGCACAACGGGACAAACCGGATCAACTGGTAATACCGGCTCAACTGGTAATACCGGCTCAACTGGTAATACCGGCTCAACTGGTAATACCGGCAACACTGGTGCAACAGGTGCATATGGAGATACTGGAAATACCGGAAATACAGGTCAAACAGGGACAACGGGTACAACCGGTCCAACAGGTTCAACAGGATCAACCGGCTCAACCGGCACAACAGGCCCAACCGGCACAACAGGATCAACCGGACCAACAGGATCAACAGGCTCAACTGGTAATACAGGTGCAACTGGTGCAACTGGCCAAACTGGAACAACAGGTCCCACTGGTCAAACAGGTAATACCGGCTCAACAGGAACAACCGGGCCAACCGGTCAAACAGGTAATACTGGCCCAACTGGCGACACTGGTTCAACAGGCCCAACCGGCCAAACTGGTAACACTGGCCAAACAGGAGCAACTGGCGACACTGGATCAACTGGATCCACTGGATCTACAGGTTCAACCGGCACAACGGGTACAACAGGTCCAACCGGCAACACAGGTCCAACCGGCAACACGGGTCCAACTGGTTCAACAGGAGCCACCGGCCCAACAGGCGCAACCGGCCCAACAGGCGACACCGGCCCCACTGGCCAAACTGGTAACACAGGTAATACGGGTGCAACAGGTAATACAGGAAACACCGGCTCAACTGGTACAACAGGCGCAACCGGCGACACTGGCAACACTGGTAACACTGGCCAAACCGGTAACACTGGCCAAACGGGCCCAACGGGAGAAACTGGCACAACAGGCCAAACCGGCACAACCGGTGCAACTGGCCAAACTGGTCCAACTGGTCCAACCGGTCCAACTGGTGAAACCGGAACCACTGGTTCAACCGGCACAACAGGCTCAACTGGCCAAACAGGATCAACTGGCACAACCGGTTCAACCGGCCCAACTGGCCAAACCGGTAATACAGGAAACACAGGTTCAACTGGCCAAACCGGTAATACAGGAAACACAGGTTCAACTGGTTCAACCGGCGCAACAGGTGCAACCGGCAATACTGGCCAAACAGGCACAACAGGTGCAACAGGAAACACCGGTCAAACAGGTCCAACTGGTTCAACTGGCGCAACCGGCGAGACCGGTTCCACAGGCCAAACAGGAAATACAGGAAATACAGGTTCTACTGGTCAAACCGGCAACACAGGAAACACCGGCCAAACAGGCCAAACAGGAGCAACTGGATTAACAGGTAATACCGGAACAACTGGTCCAACTGGAGACACTGGAACAACCGGTACAACAGGTGAAACAGGTTCAACTGGCTATACAGGTCCAACAGGAACAACCGGCACAACGGGTCCTACTGGCATTACTGGTTCAATTGGTGTGACGGGATTTACCGGCTTCACTGGAGCAACGGGTCCTACTGGTGACACAGGGTCAACGGGTTCTACAGGATCTACTGGTCCAACTGGTTCCACCGGAAACACAGGATCAACAGGATCAACTGGAAATACAGGAAACACAGGATCAACAGGAGCAACAGGTGCAACTGGAATAACCGGCCCCACTGGAGATACAGGTTCAACTGGTTCAACCGGCAGAACAGGTCCAACAGGTCCAACAGGTCCAACGGGTCCAACTGGAGATACAGGTTCAACTGGTTCAACCGGCAGAACAGGTCCAACAGGTCCAACAGGTCCAACAGGTCAAACCGGAAACACAGGATCAACAGGATCAACAGGATCAACTGGTAGAACAGGAAACACTGGTCCAACTGGGTTTCCGGGGTCAACTGGCGACACGGGTCAAACCGGCCAGACAGGTTGTACCGGCCCAACCGGCGCAACTGGCAATACTGGTGCAACAGGTATAACAGGCAATACGGGTGCAACCGGCAATACAGGCTCAACCGGCAATACAGGTCCCACCGGAGACACAGGTTCAACAGGTTCTACCGGTCAAACCGGCCAAACCGGCCAAACAGGTCCAACAGGATCTACTGGAGACACTGGCGCAACAGGCTCTACCGGCCAAACTGGCCAAACAGGAAACACTGGTCCCACGGGCGTAGGATATACGGGCAACACGGGTTCAACGGGTTCAACTGGCCAAACGGGTCCAACAGGTCAAACAGGAAACACAGGTGCAACAGGTGACACAGGTTCAACCGGAAACACAGGTCCAACTGGAAACACGGGTACAACAGGAGACACCGGGACAACAGGCCAAACAGGAACAACTGGCACAACAGGAACAACCGGTACAACAGGAACAACCGGTACAACAGGTGACACTGGTCCAACTGGTTCAACTGGCGCAACTGGCCAAACCGGCACAACAGGTCAAACTGGCGACACCGGCCCAACTGGTCAAACTGGTCCTACCGGCGCCACAGGACCTACTGGTCTTGCTGGTTTACCTGGATATACGGGTCCAACTGGTTTAATGGGATATACAGGCCCTACAGGAGCAACCGGTGCAACAGGAAATACGGGCTATACAGGAAACACAGGTCATACCGGTATCACAGGCCCAACTGGCAACACGGGTGCAACAGGTACCACTGGTGCAACAGGAGACACCGGTTTAACCGGCACAACAGGCCCAACTGGTCAAACAGGCCCAACCGGTCAAACTGGTCAAACCGGCCCAACTGGAAACACAGGCCCAACCGGCAAAACAGGTCCAACTGGCCAAACAGGCCCAACTGGTAATATAGGCAATACAGGCTCAACTGGATTAACAGGAATAACCGGCGAAATGGGTCCAACTGGAGCAACAGGTCAAACCGGTTCAACTGGAGATACTGGTTCAACAGGTCCAACTGGAGATACCGGCTCAACCGGACCAACTGGTACAACAGGTCCCACCGGTATGTTTGGTCCAACAGGTCCAACAGGTCCAACCGGCCAAACAGGTCCAACTGGTGTAACTGGAGATACTGGTCAACAAGGACCAACCGGTCCAACAGGAAACACCGGCCAACTTGGTCCTACAGGCATAACTGGTCCAGGCCAACCCGGACCAACCGGTGAAACCGGTACAACAGGCCCAACTGGTACAACTGGTGAAACAGGTCCTACTGGACCAACCGGTGAAACAGGTCCTACTGGACCAACCGGCCCCACCGGCATAACAGGTGACACGGGAAACACCGGCACAACAGGCCAAACCGGCGACACAGGCAACACAGGCCAAACTGGAACAACCGGACCCACCGGTACAACAGGAGACACCGGGACAACAGGCCAAACCGGCGACACTGGGACAACCGGCCAAACTGGCGACACTGGGACCACCGGTCCCACAGGACTTGGGCCACAAGGCAATACGGGTAATACCGGTCCTACTGGTCCGAATGGTCCCATTGGTCCAACAGGTACAACAGGACCTACAGGTATTCAAGGTCCGCCCCTTATTTTCACAACAGACTTGGTGACCTTCCCTGTTTCAACCTTTGAAATCAGCGACAGCCATGACCCAACAAACAATTTGTATTCGCGCACGGTAACTACTAAATCTTATATTCACGACGACAATGCATCCTACTCGGCTATAACTAGCGGATACACGTCAATGACAACTACTTACACGGTGGGCAAAAATGTGAAACCAAGTCTTATTGTGGGTGGTAATTCGCTCACTTTCAGCAACAATGGAATCAACTGGTATCAGTCTGCTACAAATATTCCATTGACCACAATAAGAACATTAGAATACAATGGAACTGTGTATGTGGCAGGGGGGCAGGGCGCGTCCAATTCACTCACATATAGTGATAACGGCACCACGTGGTACCCATCTGGAAATACCACGTTGGCAATATGTAATACAGTCAAATGGGGTGGATACGGACCTCGCGGTTCATCTATGTTTTTGGCAGTAGGAAATGCTACAAATGGCAACTCCATGGCCTACAGTTTGGGCGGTCTGCACTGGACTGGATTGGGGAACGCGATGTTTGGTGGAAATACAACAACAGTGCAAGGTCAGGCCATTGAGTACAACGGACAATATTGGCTGGCTGGCGCATCGAATGGCGCCCAGTACGCTTTAGCTCGAAGTGTGACTGGAACATCTGGATGGGTCGGAATTGATATTTCGAACATAGCCAATTCTATTTACGACATTTTGTGGAATGGATGCCAATGGATCATTGGCGGAAACACAACGGTCGGTACAGGTTTCATCGCATTCTCAACCAATGATTTGGCCACCGCATTCACTGTTGCTACTTGTCCCATCAACAATCGGGTCACTGGCTTAGCTTACAATGGTGGACGAACCGTGGCAGTCGGAAACGGAGCAGGAAACACGATTGCTTACAGTGACGATTTTGGCGCAACATGGACTGGATTAGGTGTAACCCTGTTACCCAACACTTCACCTACTGCCATTCACAAGGTGGCGTGGCACATCAACAAATTTATTATAGCGGGAACCAATGCTTCTGGAAGAATTCTTTATAGTTTGGATGGTGTTAGCTGGAAAACTACGACGGGTGCAGGGCTTTCTTCGGCAAGAGCTATTATATCGTCGTCTCGGCTAGAAAACACACTCCGATTCACATCCAACAATATAATTTCGGGTAACTACGTATCCTTTAATGGCGGAACAACATGGAACCAAATGTTTTCCGATAATATTAGTACAGCTGTCTATAATGGCAAATATGCGGTTTTTGCCCAAGGTGAGAACGGAAACACGTATGTTGCTTACGATTTAATGTCGGCTTTCAAAGTGAGTACAGCGAACACGGATCCATCGGGCGTAAAAGCCTTGGAATGGAACGGCTCACACTGGCTGATGGGTGGGACCACACATGGACCCACGTCTAGACATCTTTTACTCAGTTACGACGGATATAATTGGAAACCGGTTGCGACCAGTTTTATGACCAGCGGATATTATGTGACGGGAATGGACTGGAGTCCATCCTTGGGTCGTTGGTGCGTGTCCGTGCAAACTGGTAATACAACGAATCAAATCATTTACAGCAGTGATGGATTAACTTGGTCACTTGCCTCAACCGCGGTAGGTGGCGGACCGGTCCGATGGGTGAATACCTATTTCATGGCGGCAGTGAATGATGATTCTACAACCAAAATCGCAGTCAGCCAGGACGGAATTACCTGGGTCACCCGACTTATTGGATCGTATGGCCAAGTGCAGTCCATCGTCGCAGACGAAACTGGATCCACATTTATTATTGGAACATACCCGGATTCAACATCGGTCGAAGCCCTTCTGAAATCATCGGATGGAACAACCTGGACGCCGGTGGGCGGAACCAACCAGAATTACAGACATACGGGCGCGGTCTGGGATGGACTTAGATACTTGGTGAAAACAGACAACCCGACCAATAGCATTCGCGTCAGTTATGATGGAACCAACTGGACCAATGTAGGAGGCAATATTCCAGGCCAACAACTTTCTTGGACCAAACCGCATGTAGGCGCACTTACCATTTACCAACCGACGATTGCTACCGGCATAGATGCAAGTGGAAATAATACAATGGCTTTCTCAAGAGACGGGATTTTCTATAAATCGTTGGGTAACACTTTATTTACAGATGCGGGCAATCATGTTGGTTGGAACGGCCGAATGTGGATAGCATGTGGCAAAGGAATTCATACGCTGGGATACAGTTATGATGGCTTGGCGTGGACCGGACTTGGTTCGACCATATTTACAATTCAGGCGAACCACGTTGCATGGAACGGTACACGATGGGTCGCAACGGGCGAAGGCACAAACACTTTGGCCACGAGTCAAGACGGAATTCATTGGTCCGGATTAGGAACAACCACATTTGATGCATCCGGACTCTGCGTCCAGTGGAACGGTGATACATGGCTCGCTGGAGGCGCAGGTTCCACAAATACATTGGCTTACTCTGCAGACGGATTGTCATGGACGGGACTGAGCAAACCTTTGGATACAGCAGTCAATGATGTGCAATGGTTTGGAACCCAATGGGTCATTGTGGGCAAATCGACAACAAGCAACAAGATTCGGTATGCATCCGATCCTGCAGGAACATGGACGGCATCGGCAAGTCAGCCATTCACGACTAGTGCGAATTCAGTTTTCTGGAATGGGCAAATCACAGTAGCGGTGGGGGAAGGTACTAACACGATTGCGACATCGACAGACTTAGGGATAACATGGACCGGCCAAGGCACAACTATGTTTTCTACAAGAGGCAATGAAGTTACATGGAATGATCGGCGCTGGATAGCGACAGGCCAAGGAACCAATACAATGGTGTATAGTAATAATGGAACGACGTGGTGGCCCTGTGCCAACACCCTTTTTACGGAAGGCATTGGATTAGGAACCAATCCAAAAGTGAGCGCAACACCCATAAGAAGTGCGATTACGCTGAACAATCGAGAGAAGGTCTGCATTAATACACCTGCATACTATGATAGTGATTTGGCGGATGATACGAGTTTGGTTTTTAATTTGAATTTGTAGTAGGGGAACTACGTTCCCCCTACGACCCCCTCCTTCTTATTTGAGATGGTATAAGTGAAGGTTTATTTAATAATTTATTTGTAAAAATTATTAAATTACTGTGTTGTAAAAATTATTAAATTACTGTGTTGTAAAAAATAAGTGGGTCAAGCAAAGTAGCGCGGAACGTAGTTCTCCCTATTTGTTGATTAGATCTAACATCATTTTCTCTAATGCTTGAATTCTTGCCTCCTGATCAGCGATTCTTGCCTCTTGTTCTACAGCTTTTGCTAAGGCGTTTGCCTCTTTCTTCTTCAGTACCTTGATTTCCTTGGTTAAAATGCCGATGAGACCGTTATAGTTAAGCGACTGTGTATCTTTGCCATCTTTTTCTCCTGAAACCAATAATGGATAAAATTCTTGGACTTCGTGTGCAATAAAACCAATATCTTGTCTGCCAGTGCTTTTCAAATTATATGTAACTGGATTAAGACCATCTATTGTGAAAGATTCATCAAGTGGAACAACATTTTCTTTAACTCTGTAATCAGAATTGGCATTAAATGAAGTTGATGTTGTAACACCAGTTACCGTAATACCAGTACTTAGAACCTCCATTGTATTTGCATTTGCTCCACCTAAAATTAAATTATATGAAAGTGGTTTTATATAAAATTTATTGTCTGAGTATTGAAAAATTTGGATTTGATCAGCCAGAGTAGCACCACCATTACTAAGAGACAATACATTACTGTTACCTCCACCCAAATATAAAGTTCCCGTTGTACTTCTTATATAAGAATTAGTACCGTCTCCTTGCAAAAGTAAATTTGAACCACAAATCACATTCTGAGAAGTTGTTCCCAACTTGATTTGATTGCTCGCTGTAATTTCTGCACCATACCCTACTGCAGTTGAAGTGGTCCAATTTGTTGCTGACATAATTGTATTTCCACCCAAAAATGTATTATTACTTGCAGTTTGGGCATTAGTTCCACCAGCATTTACTCCAATTGCGACATTATTACTACCAGTTGTTACATTAGAAAGTGTATTATAACCAACTGCTGTGTTATAACCGGTTGTTGTTGTAGGTATAGAATTAACGAGAGACTGATATCCAATTGCAACATTTGAATTGCCAGTTGAGTTTTTACTGAGCGCCTGATATCCAATCGCAACATTACTATAACCACTTGTATTTGTACTGAGCGCCTGATATCCAACCGCCGTATTTGTCACCAAATTTCCAGCGCCTCTACCAATATTTACACCATTAATGCTTATATCCGCACCAGTAGTTAAATCACCATTTATTATAGCACTCACGCAGTTAGAAGCAGTTGCACTCTTTGCAGTCATTGACATACCTAGTATAGCAGTCTGGTCCCAAAACACATATTGTGATAAGGATGAATACCATAAACCACCACCAGTTAATAAATGATTACAAGCTATTCTTCCCGGTCGGTAAGATGAACCAGTATTTATATAAAAGTCAATATTTAATTCATTTGGAGCTGAAGCAGTTGGGCCAGCTGTGTTTTTCAAAGTCAATATAGTTCCAGATGGACCGGTTGCTTGCATTTGCCCGCTCACATCCAAAGATGTCTGTGGCATCTTCGTATTAATTCCCACAAACCCGGTACCGCCCGACGGGAATAAAGACACACGGTCGGCTTGCGCCGTATATGCACCTGACCCCGCATCATTCTCGATACCAATGGTCAATAAACCATAGTGGAACCCAGTTGAACCCACTGCGTTCTCTTCATACTGGATATATCCGTACTCCAAAGGATCATTGAGCGACTTAAACATGATGGACGAAGAACCGGAAGCGTCGCCGTGCAACAACGTCAAAGTACCAGAATTGGCAGAAGCCTTGGATCCAACAGGTTCGTAAATGACCGAAGACCCATTGGCTAAAAACCCACCGCAGATATCAAAGGTGTAAAAGTTGTTGTTATACAACTGATAGATCTCAGCATAACTTAATGCCTTGCCATTATAGTAACGGAAATCGTCGATGTTTCCACTGAAATCACGAGTTCCTACATTATTTAATAAATAACTGACAAATGCACTTTTACGTGCAGTTATTGGAACCGGATTATTTATTATATCAATTTGGTTATTAGAGCCGTTTATATAAATATATGAATTTGTGGGGGTAATGGTCCATGCAATATGGTTCCAAACGCCATTGCAAACATTGTATGGTATAATTGGCGATGATATAGTATTAATACATGGTGTTGCGTCTCCTGCATATGTTAAAACTGGTAAAACAACACCAGACGAATTAATATCAAGTGCAATTGTATTATTATCACCGCCTGGACTTACTAAATCCGAAATTTCAAAAATTCTATCAAATGTAGTAGAAAGTGGTGTCTGAGGTTTATAAACCCAAAATGAAAAAGACATGGATGAACTCACTGGAAATGTTGTTGGAACACTATTATTACAAATTGTAACACCATTATTGGTGGCGTTTGGATTATTTTTTAAACTTGATGCTCCAAACTTTTTAACGGTTGTGTCTATCATTGAATTTGTATTTGAACCATTCACATTTAACAGCCCATCGTACAAAGTACTTGTAGTTGCCATATTTTTTATTTCGGTTCCTTCATTAATAGTTGCATCAAAATTGTAGTAAATGGTGAGAGAAGGGTCCGCAAAAAAGTACGGTTTATCAATGGTGACAAATCCGCTGTCGCTTCCAACCTGCACATTACCAGTTAATAATGCAGTACCACTTTCTGAAGAACCAAAGACAGGTAATCCATTTACTGTAAAAACACCAGTAACATCCATGTCGCCTCGAAGTTTGGTTGTACCACTTACATCCAATGCAAAAGCAGAAGAAATGTCCTTGTTGATAGCAACGGATGATGACCCAGTACCAAGTTTTGTATTCCCGTTGAAAGAAGCATCCAAAGTAAAAACTGAGCGTTTCACCACATACAAGTTACCGTTTAAAGACAAGTCATTATTAACATACAAATTCGCATTCAAAGAAACATCGGAAGTAACAAACAGTCTATTTCTTAAAATAGTTAAACCGCTGACATCCAAAGCAAAAGCAGAAGAAATGTCCTTGTTTATAGCAACAGTTCTGTTACCAGAACCAAGCTTCACATTCCCGTTAAAAGAAGCATCCAAAGTAAAAACTGAGCGTTTCGACACATACAAGTTACCATTCAAAGATAAGTCATTATTAACATAAAGATTCGTATTCAATGAAACATCGGAAGTAACAAACAGTCTATTTCTTAAAATAGTTAAACCACTGACATCTAATGCAAAAGCAGATGAAATGTCCTTGTTTATAGCAACTGAATTAGAACCAGAACCAAGTTTTGTATTCCCGTTAAAAGAAGCATCCAAAGTAAAAACTGAGCGTTTCACTACATACAAGTTACCGTTCAAAGACAAATCATTATTAACATACAAATTCGCATTCAAAGAAACATCGGAAGTAACAAACAGTGTATTTCTAAGAATAGTTAAACCGCTGACATCCAATGCAAAAGCAGAAGAAATGTCCTTGTTGATAGCAACAGAATTAGAACCAGCACCAACCTCCAAGTTTCCATTCATAGAAACATCTAAAGTAAAAAGACTGCGTTTCACCACATACAAGTTGCCGTTCAAAGACAAATCATTATTAACATACAAATTTGCATTCAAAGAAACATCGGAATTAACAAACAGCGTATTTCTAAGAATAGTTAAACCGCTGACATCCAAAGCAAAAGCAGATGAAATGTCTTTGTTAATAGCAACTGAATTAGAACCAGAACCAAGCTTAGTATTCCCGTTAAAAGAAGCATCCAAAGTAAAAACTGAGCATTTCACTACATACAAGTTACCGTTCAAAGACAAATCATTATTAACATACAAATTTGCATTCAAAGAAACATCGGAATTAACAAACAGCGTATTTCTAAGAATAGTTAAACCGCTGACATCCAAAGCAAAAGCAGATGAAATGTCCTTGTTGATAGCAACAGATGATGACCCAGTACCAACGTCCAAGTTACCAAGCATAGAAGCATCCAAAGTAAAAACTGAGCGTTTCACCACATACAAGTTACCGTTCAAAGACAAGTCATTATTAACATAAAGATTGGCATTCAATGAAACATCGGAAGTAACAAACAGTGTATTTCTAAGAATAGTTAAACCGCTGACATCCAAAGCAAAAGCAGAAGAAATGTCCTTGTTGATAGCAACAGACCTGGACCCAGAACCAAGCTTCACATTCCCGTTAAAAGAAGCATCCAAAGTAAAAAGACTGCGTTTTACCACATACAAGTTACCGTTCAAAGACAAATCATTATTAACATACAAATTCGCATTCAAAGAAACATCGGAAGTAACAAACAGTCCATTTCTAAGAATAGTTAAACCGCTGACATCCAAAGCAAAAGCAGAAGAAATGTCTTTGTTGATAGCAACTGATCTGTTACCAGAACCAAGCTTCACATTCCCGTTAAAAGAAGCATCCAAAGTAAAAAGACTGCGTTTTACCACATACAAGTTGCCATTCAAAGACAAGTCATTATTAACATAAAGATTCGCATTCAAAGAAACATCGGAAGTAACAAACAGTCCATTTCTTAAAATAGTTAAACCGCTGACATCTAATGCAAAAGCAGAAGAAATGTCCTTGTTGATAGCAACAGATGATGACCCAGTACCAACGTCCAAGTTTCCATTCATAGAAACATCTAAAGTAAAAAGACTGCGTTTCACCACATACAAGTTACCGTTCAAAGACAAGTCATTATTAACATACAAATTCGCATTCAAAGAAACATCAGAACAAACAAACAGTCCATTTCTTAAAATAGTTAAACCGCTGACATCCAATGCAAAAGCAGAAGAAATGTCCTTGTTGATAGCAACTGAATTAGAACCAGCACCAAGTTTTGTATTCCCGTTAAAAGAAGCATCCAAAGTAAAAACTGAGCGTTTCACCACATACAAGTTACCGTTCAAAGACAAGTCATTATTAACATAAAGATTGGCATTCAATGAAACATCGGAAGTAACAAACAGTGT
>Ga0222712_10003452_pt1 | contig 17218 bp, 11 predicted proteins | sample C33_657DmetaG_FD_165043 | JGI IMG/M metagenome (GOLD analysis project Ga0222712, IMG submission 165043) | Estuarine water microbial communities from San Francisco Bay, California, United States - C33_657D | ecosystem: Environmental > Aquatic > Marine > Unclassified | place: USA: California...
AGCCACTGCTTCCGCTTGAGCCTGAAGTACCGTTAGTTCCACTTGTTCCGCTGGAGCCTGAAGTTCCATTGGTGCCTGACGTTCCACTCGAACCACTGCTTCCGAAAAAATTACCATCTACACCGCTAGTACCAGAAGTTCCATTCGTTCCAGATATTCCAGATGTGCCATTTAAACCGCTTGTCCCCGAACTTCCTGCTAAACCAATAGACCCAGAGGATCCCGTTGCGCCAATTGCGCCACTAGTTCCACTGGTCCCACTTGTCCCAGATATTCCTGAAGTTCCATTTATTCCTGAAGTTCCATTCGTTCCGCTAGTTCCAGAACTACCGCTAGTCCCGCTACTTCCGCTAGTCCCACTGCTTCCTAAAAAATTTCCATCTACACCGCTAGTACCACTTGTACCACTTGTACCACTTACGCCATTAGTGCCCGTTATCCCTGATGTGCCTGAAATACCAGAAGAACCAGAAGAACCGCTTGCTCCAGAAGAGCCACTACTACCAGACGAACCGCTCGTTCCATGAATGGTTATAGGTAGAGGAGTCTTCGTTGCCAGATTATTTTGCAGCAAAACTACATTTAATGCCCGTAAATATTCATTATGCTCTTCTGGTGAGAAATGCATATTAAGTACAACCAGTTGCATCTCCACAAGGAGAAGACCAGCTTAATTTAAAAGATAAAGTTAAGATATTATTGCTGTCTAAGTTTAAATAATCTCCAGTGTTATATAACCATCCAGTTTTCATTATTGGACTCTCTAGTGTTCCTTGGTTATAAACATATTTTTGGGGTCTTAATTCTCCCGAGCTTGTTCCTAAAAGAGAGTCTACATAAGGGACTATTTCTTTACCATCTGGTGGAACTTCTGGATATTCTGGATCTTCAGGTTTTTGATATCCTAAAACCATAGATTTCCATTGGTAATCAATAAGATTCGGGGTTGATTGTCCGATCCAGCTGAAAGTCCTAAACAAGTGCCTTTGTCTTCCGGTTTCTTCAGGAGAAACAGAGGGATAAGATATTACTGAGGTTGTGTTTTTATGTATGCCGGTTTGCGCAATTGAATTAGTGATTGTTATATCCCCAGTTGATGGGGCTTTAAAGTTTTTCCATCTTATATTTTTTTCAATAGATCCATTTACAACGGGAGCGTTATAAAGGTACTGATGAACTCCAGAACTTAACAAATAACTTGAATTTGAGCCTCCTTCTCCGCTTGGAGTAACCAAAAACTGAGCTTCGTCTTCGGAAAAGTAGCAGAATAAATTATTGGCAGGACAAGAAGGCTCCATACCCATTCCTAAATAGTCGACTTCTTTAACTTTCCCAATATCCTCAGAAGGTATCGCTGCCATCCCTTCTACTGGCAGTAGCACCTTTAAAGCTGGCTGCATTAAAGAATATATACCGCTAAAATAACCAAAAGACTTATAAGAGTCAGTAAGCGTATTAGAATCTCCAGTATTGATCACGTTTAAAAAGTTTTTTATTCCTGTATCGTGGTTAATATTTAATCTATAAGTAACCGCAAGAAAATCTCCAGTTTTCAATTCAATGTGACCTGTAGCTCTAGAAAAAGCTCTGGAATAGTAACCGGTATTGCTAGGAGATACCATGAATTCTTTCACAGTGTAATTTCCAGACACTCCACTATTGAGAGAAGGCACTAACCACGTTTTGTAGAAATTAAGTCCGGAATGATGCACTTGAGTCCCCACTCCATTTTTTAAAAAGCCAGTGAAATATTGAAAATCTTTTATAGGGGCTCCAAGACCAGTGGTATATAAACTATTGGCAATACTAGTCGACCCCAAACTTAAGTATTCTAAGTTATGAGCGAAGCCTGTAAAGTGAATGAATCTAAGACCATCAGAAGTAATGAAGTTGGAGAAATAATCTGACTCTTCCTTTATGTTTTTCTGTGAATCAAAGACTGTATATTTATATTCGCCATTTAATTTAAAATTACTCATATTAAGTCGCCTCCGAGCAACCACCCTCTGCTCCAGCGCATGGCGCGGACCACGACATATTTATGTCGATTTCTAAAGTATTCTTATCGCTTAATCCTGGGTAAGTACCGCCATGAGTTTGAGACAAAACGTCGCCAGTATAACCTAAATAATAATTATTCGGTTTTAGTCTTCCCATCTCCTTATGCATGTAAGTAGCGCTCGGAATAGAAAAGTCGGTGTATCTAACCAATCCGGTTATCTCTGAAGTTCCACGCCAAAAGGCAGGGTTATTTCCGTCTGGATTATGAAGATAAGTTAAATATAGATCTTCCCCAAGAGTGCCCTTTCCGGAGAACAACACTTTAAATTCGCTATTAGGCAAACTAAGGCCAGAACCCCTAGAAACTATCGATGATAAAAAGTTTCCATTATCAAAAAATCCCGTTACCCTATTGACTCCTGTTACTAGATCTGTTTCTTCGCCAGTATTATATATAAACTGAGAGGATGTGTCAATTTTCACATCAACCCCAGTAAAGAATGAATTGCCAGAGTAAATTGATCCAGAAAAATAATCTAATGTATATCCTTTAAGAGATTCCACAAGACTAATTTCATTAAGATTCGTTTCGGAGCCGGTTATATAGTCTTTTGTAATATAAAATCCAGAGTAAGTACTACTGTCTGCTACCGCAAGAGTATTTGATCCACTAAGAGGATTAAGATAGGCAGTGAGCCCATTTAATCCGCTGAATTTAAAGTCAGCTATTAATTGAGTGGTTGTGGTAAAATTGTAAACCCCCGTACTTATACTTCCAAAACCGCCCCTGTAGAAATATAAATCTGGGAATTTAACTGACAACAAGTTGTTTTCGATTAGTGATGTTTGAACATAGAGCTTACCAGTTGTTGATGGCTCATTTAAATCAGTAAGTTTATGAGCTACTAGTCCTAAATCATAATTGCCATTAAGATAGTCTTGCGTCGGAGATAGCCCGGTTAACTGCCCATCGCTATTTGTTGCTAAATTGTAATTAAATTTTCCAAAAGATTCGGGGCTTAAGACCATCTTACTAATGGCGGAAGAAAGACCATTACCAGGATTAAGGATATGAATGCCAGTTATCTCCCTATAGTGATCCATCAGTAGCTGCCCAGAGTTATTGGAAAACAAGCAATCTACAATCGGCCAATAATCATTTCCATTTTTAAATGCATAGACAAATGATCCATATCTCGTATTATATCCAAAACTTCTTACCGGGGTAAAAATAGCCCTTCTTGTAAGGGTCTTTTTCCTGTCTTGCTGTCCCGATGATGGATTAAATCTTAATGGCACTACTACGGATGATAAAGTTGATTTATTTCTGTAATCTAAAAGATTAGTGTTATAACCGAGTTTTCCGGGGCTAGCGACTGAGACTTCTTGACTTGAGAAAGCGGCGATATAATCTGTCTTTATACTTACTCCAGTAAATTTTATATAATTTGGATCTTGAACATCTTTATATCTAATATTAGGCGCATAATTTTTCAATCCCTGTGCATCTGGCTGTTCTTGAAATACAGTTTTATTAAAACTATAGTCTTTAGGCGGTCCCAGTGAGAACGTATCGTATTCATGACCAAAAGCGACATTTAAAAGGCCGTCTGCATTATAGGATCCAGATAAAGTTAGAGCTTTTCCTCCAGTTGGATGACAATCAAATTGGGAATTATCAGCAGAAAAATATGCAGTTAAATTACTTAAATTTTTAGATGAAGGCTCCATCGCATCTCCAAATTTTGGAATGAATGTATTGCCTAAATTATCAATTAGGCTAAGGCCATGATAAACTTGACGATAATGTCCAGTTGTTCCAGTAGCCCACAGGGTAGCTAACTCACCATCTTCTGTATCCGCTTTCGAGACATCAAAACCAGTTAAATAATTTATACCAGTAGATTGACTCTTGAGTTTTAAACGATAAGTAATAATAGAACTTGTGCCAGATTTTAGAGTTAGCTCCCTAGTAACCCTAGCGAAAGCTGCTTTCCCACTCGGATCGCTTCCACTAGAAGGAGAGACCATAAACTCTTTAAACGTAACATCTTCTCCAGCTACAGCATTTACTCCAGTAGGAATTGTCCAACCTCTGAAATAAGTGGGACCATCTGGTTCTACATGAACTCCGCAGGCATTTTCAGCGTAATTAATTGGACCAAGATATCCTAAACTTTGATCAGGCAAAGAAAAGCCATTGAAAACGTTAATCGTCTTAAGCGTAACAGGAGGATTTCCAAGAGCTAAACCAGTCGTGGTAATTGAATTGGGTAAACTAGAAGCCCCAATCGTAAGAAATCTAAAGCATTCTGGAAAATAATAGGTCAAAGGATACATCATGCCAGAATATGTAATGAAATTAGAAAAATAATCAGTGGAGTCGATTAGTTTGCCCTTACCATCGAATGTATCCATCTTAAATGAACCCTCTAAGCCGTATTCTGTATTAGCCTTCATATTTAAGTAATTTTACACTTTATTTTAGATTCTTAGTCTTATTATTCAAAACTATCAAGGGCCATAAGACCCAGTTGAGAAAATTAAACTTAAATTTCCATAATCAATTTGACTCATCAATGCGCCCCCATTATACTTTCCAGTGTTTAATTCAAACTGTAGGCTAGAGTTGGCTTTATTAACGTATTTTACAAAAGCCTCTAGAGTTAGAGCGCCTGAAGGTGAGTCTTCTATGACGCCAGAAAAAACTGGATTAAAATTTAAATCCAAATTATAGGCGTTTGAGACCCCTGAGTCAAAACTAAGAGCTAAGCCCAAAAAGACACTCCCCGTCTCTAATGGAAAATGAATTAAAGAGTTAGAGATAGATAAGGATAAATTCCCAGTATCAAAACACTCTTTAGTAATTTTGTTTCTTAAGAAGCTAAGGCCTATAAAGCCAGTTTCTTTGGGCACTAGTTTAACATCGAATAAACCATTTAAATCTAAAGAGTTGAGAGCTAATTCAGTAGCTGCCCTTTTTTGGTATGAATTTAAAGATACAGAAAGAGAACCTTTCTCAATTTCCTTGGGGATATAGACGTTGTCTTTATTTTCCCCCCCTATGTATCTAAGAGAATCATCAAATTCCGATGGAGAGACCGTCCTTCCAGCGCCACTTAATTCTTGCAGGAAATTATAAGGGACGCCCATAGAAAGTTTAAGCCTCGCTTGCTAATAGTATTGAAGCTAAGAAAGTGTCTGTTTGGTGTTTGGCTGCAATTTCAAGGACCCTGCTAATTCTTTCGTTATTGCGGTCGATGGGGTTTTCTACGTATTCAGCTACTTTACTTAGCCAATCGTTTTTCTCCTCATTTAATATAACTGTTTTGGCAATATCTTCAGCTATCGAAGCCTGAGCTTCGTTTAGTTTTTTAATTTTAAACTTCTTCTTTAGAGAGGCAATAACTTCATCTTCCACCTTCTGAAACCGCATCATATTCTCTCTAACTTTTACGGAGCTAAAAGAAGCCCCGATAGGGGAGATTTTCTTGGTTTGTTGCTTTATCTTGTTCGAACCAGAGGGTCTTCCCGCAGCCTCTTCTGCTACTTTTGGTCCGCCAATCAACGGAACATATAGGCCTTCGTCTTTTAGAGCGGCAAAATCTTTCTGGGACAGAAGTGAAGACTCTTTATCGGGAAGTCTGCCTGTCTCAATAGCAATTAAACCTTCCTCAGCAGTTAGAACACCAAGCTCAATTAAGCGAGTATATATTCTTCTCGAATTTGTATCGTCTTTCAGGCTGAAGTCTTCGTAGAAAGGAATGGGGAAATTTTTAAAACCTAAAGACTTGGCTACCTTTTTAATTTCAGGAAGTAAGAACCCATTAACGAAGGCCTCTCGACCTTGGCGTAATCTTCCCAAAAATACTTCGACTTTGCTTTCTTGGTTAGCAAATTTTTCTCCTCCAACGAGGATATTGTTAAGGCCCATATTAATGTCGCGGTCGATAACTTCATATTTTCTAGGGTCAAGTAGCTCGGAAATTTTAGGAACTACAAATTCAGCCTTAGTGGTGTAATCAGCGATAAGAACTCTTCCGACAGACTCATTCTTGAATAGCTCCTGCATAGCCGCAAGATTTTTCTGATTTATTCCACCTTTATCCGGTTCCGCACCCATAGTAATTAGCAAGATGGCCTGCTGCATAGTCCGGCTAACAGCCATATCCATCTTTTTAAGCTCATATTTGTAATTTATATCTTCTAGAACTGGAAATCCCATCGGAACAGCAAAGGGCTCGTAGTCTTGCTTCTTGTAAAAAATAGCTACAATTTTATCCTTCTCCAAAGGGAGCAAAACTACCGAGTTGATCTTCTTCTTAATTTGCTCTTGAACTTCTGGCGGAAGACTATTAAAAACCTCAAGGTCCTCGTCGCTTCTGGGATTTCTTAGGGTATCTAATTCATAATCGGACAACACCTTAGAATAATTTCCATAGGCAAAGCTTATCCTGTTTACCAACTGGATGTCGGCAGGGTTGAGAATCGTATACCTAGAAGGTATCATGTTCTTTTTAAGCGCCACTTTTTCCAAAGAGCTCTTATCCGTTTCGAGAACTTGAGTTTGAACTTTTTCTTTGCTGAAAATTTGAGTGATCTTCGATATCTCTGAAGTAGAAAGTTCAGATTCAAACTTGTAGATGAAAACGTTTCCAGACCGATAGTATTCTCTGTAAAATTTATCCTGTAAATCCCAAAGGTTTATTTTGTTAAATAAGGCGTCGAAAAACTCTCTTGATTTTGCATTTCCACCACGGTAGTAGATGTTGCTCACTGAAAACTCGGTCATTAAATCGATTACATTTCTGAAGACTGAAAAATTATAGTAAGCCTTCTGACAAAGCATTACTGCGTCTCTGATCTCTAAAGAACTCTTATCGCTATACGAACTAGAGTATTTAAATGGAATCATTCCATCTTCAATATTCTTATAACGGTCAGTTCTTTCTATTGAACCAGCTCTATTTCTTCTTGTCGTTGGCGAAGCCGTAGCTGAAGCCATTAAAGGGATCGTTTCCTGCAACTTACTTGTCTTCTTTGGTGTCTTGGCTTTGCTCATAAGCTATTATATATGGTAACTGGTGGAATAAGTAGCAATATAAACTGGATATCCATCTTTATTGGGGAACCTTGTAAATGTAGTAAATAACGATCTTCCTTGAGTCGTCGGGAAGAAGGGCGATTGATTATTAGGCCAATGAATACCAGTACCCCAAACAATTGGATTATCGCTTACGTCTCCTGGGTTTACTCCAGAATTCGTAATTCTTAAAGTAGTAACTAATCCTGTTTCAAATCCTACAGGTAAAAATTCAATCTGAACGTCATTACCAGTAATCTTACAATCCCAAGAGTCATAAATATCGAAGTCAAAATAATTTGTAGTCTCAGATCCAAGCATAACTCCATATGAAGAATCGCTCGGATTTACGTGCTTTATATTAAATTTAATAACGCCAGACGGACCTTGAATGCCAGTCGCACCGCTCGGGCCCACGGGGAATTGCAGGGGAGCTAAAGAGTGAAGACTTGTGTCACCAGATCCAGAAAGCCAAAATACGACATTAGAATAACCACCATTCACTCCGATTCCAGAACCAGAAGCAGAAACAATCGTTCTCCCAGTAGGCCCAATAGGACCTATCGGTCCACCAGTGGGGATTGGGATAGTATTAGTATAAGTGCCATTAGTTAAGGTAAAAAATATTCCAGAGCCATTAACACTAGTGGACGATGCAACGTATGGGCCTGCTTGTCCTTGCGCTCCAGTTGGTCCAGCTGGCAATGTAATTGATGGAGTTATTTGAGCCGTAGTGCTTAATACGAAGTTTACCTGATTGCCGTTTTGAATTAAGGTAGAAACATAAGGTCCAGTTGCGCCACTAGGACCAACGGGCAAACTAATAACGTTTGTCTGGCTATATGATGTATCTCCAGACCCAGACAAAAGGAATATTACCCCAGAAGTCCCACCGTTTGTTCCAACTCCAGTTCCTGAAGCTTGTACTATAGCTCTTCCAGATGGCCCAGATAAACCAATAAGTCCAGTAGCTCCACCAGTTGGAATAGAAATAGTATTAGTAGTATTTCCATTAGATAAAGAGAAGTACATTCCAGTACCGCCAACATTACTCGCCCCAGTCACATGAACTCCCGAAAGTCCCGTTGCTCCAGAAGGTCCAACCGCAGAAACAATATCTAAATTAACATCAATCAAAATATTAGTATTAAAAATACCGCTAAATATAGGATTACCTGCGGAGAGAGAACAAAGAGCAGAATTACATCCATAAGGACTTTCTACGTTAACCTTTATAAGGCCAGCTAGGTTATCGTAAACCACCACTCTTCCGTTCCAATAAGTTCCAGTATTCTCTGCAACAAATAATAGTTTTTGATTTACTCCGTAAGCTAAATTTTTAAAGTTATCGTGAGTAAATTCCAACTCATCATTCAATGTAAAACTCATCGCAGATGGAAAAGTTATTTCTGCGCTACTGTTTTTTCTAACGGAAAGCCCCGCGCTATTAGAATAGACAGATGTTTTATAAGTATCTCCTTTTGGACCTATTGGGCCAGTCAAACCAGTCGCGCCAGTCGCGCCACTTGGTCCAGGAGCGCCAGTAGGGAGAGGGATAGGATTAGTCTGTGTCCCTCCAGAAATCAAAAATATATAAGAATTTACTCCAGAACCAGAAGCTAAACTAACGCCAGTAATAGGGTTACCTTGCGGTCCTTGCGCTCCAGTTGGTCCCGCAATACCTTGAGGTCCAGTAGAACCGGTTGGGCCTTGCGGACCAGCAGGGGAAGTATCAAAGAAATTAACAGTTCCTAAAACATAATGTTGATCTAGTAAAGACTCTGCGTCTCCAGCCTCGACAAGCTCAAATCCATATTTTAATTTAGATGTCGTATCGTATCTTACCGCTCCACGAAGACCATCTAAGTCATACTCACTATTAATAAATACCTGGCCCAGAGATACGATTTGGTTCTCTATTCCTGGAATATATCTTCCGGTTGTAGTCCCAGAAGTAAAGAAGCACAATCTCAAAAGCCCTGGAACATCACCAGTTGATACTAGTAGGTTGGTGTCTGTCGGCTCTCCGTCTATAACTACGTTTGTAGTATTTAATCCAGCGTAAGAAAAGTCATAAGTAAAACCTCTTATGAGATTAAGAGCAGGACTATAACCGCTGGCCTGTAATTGATCTATGTAAGCCCTAGGGGGAGAGCTGTGTCCCGTATGAAATCCGGTGGCATCAAGGAATACATAACTAAAACCTCCTACTGGGCCAATAGATCCAGAGATACCGTTGGCTCCAGTTGGTAAAGTAATTAACGATCCAGTCGTTGCATTGCTAAATAAGAATCTTAAAAATCGATCTCCACCATAAAGACCTGAACCAGAGATCAAAGTCCCGGTTATATGTACCCCAGTTGCTCCAGATGGTCCAGTCGGCAAACTAATTGGGGCCGTATATGAGAAAGCCGCATCATTAGCTCCAGATAAAGAGAAATATATTCCAGTAAATCCACCATTTGCTCCTACCCCAGTGCCTATGGCGCTAATGATAGCTCTTCCAGAAGCTCCGGTTGGACCGATAGCGCCAGTAGCGCCACTAGGACCTACAATCCCAACGCCTAAATCTCCCGTTACGGAAACGTCGTTTAATCTTAAGTCTCCACTTACCACGCTTAATACAGCGTCATTAAAATAAACTCCGCCAGTAGTATAAACGTAATCGAAGGGAAGAGCGAGCGAACCTAGAGACTTATCACCGCTAGTAGCTGGTAAGAAATCGCCACTAAATTTTAACTGGTCGGATATGACTTGTAAGCCTCGCCCAGAAAGAGCACTATAAATAAAACCAGACACTTCTGGTTTATCCAACTGTTTAATTCTGATGAAATTGTCTGGCATAGCCTTTTACCTTTTCTTTATTACACTAATAAATCATTGTTGGACTAAAACCTTCTTCAGTTTTTTCTGGAGATTTCATTATGTCAAAATAACACCTAACTAACCAATTGCTCAGCACGAGGGTCGTGTAATTATCTTTTCTAGCCCTATTGGGGGAGCTTGACCTTTTTAAATGCTGCGGGAGCTCAAACCCCTGATTACCCCTCGCTGTAGTGGTGAATTTAACTAGCGCGCACTGTTTCTTGGTCTGGTAGATTAAATTATCCTGCTCTTCTAGGATGTCTATAAAGCTCCAATCCTTCTTCGACTCCGGAAGAAGCAGCTCTAACGGCACTTTGATTGCCGAGGACTCATTGAAAAATCCCTCATTGCCGCAAGTACTTGATCCGAACCATACTCTCTTGTAATCGATATCTCCTTGCAATTTTTCATTAGACCTTCTGATAAACTCAGATTCGAAGACTTGGGGAAAGGCTATACATCTACTTTCCTGATTATACTTCGCGCGCGCATTACGCAATTGAAGCTCGTAATCCATTCCTTCGGCAATAGAATTAAAATCAAATGTCTTAATCTTATCTGTTTCTTTCTTTATAAACTCCGAATTATTGTAAGTGTCAATAAAGGTGTCAGAACCAGCATTATCCAAGATAATCATTACTATGTTAAAGTTCGTTAATAGGTAATGGAAATACTTCACATGATTACTTAAGCTTCCAAGTCCAGCATAACAATTAACTAGTATGCCCTGCTTGTTTTCTTCGTCCAATTCCATAACAGACATGGCAAAATAGTCAGCAGAGGGACTTTCATTCATGTTAGGATCAATAGCTAGGATATACTTCTTACCTGCCGTGCCTTTTACGAGAGTGTGCGGTCGTTCGTCTTTCAAGGTGCACTCCTCCATCTTCTTAAAGCTGTAGTAGCTATCACTACCGTCAGTAAATTGAGCGCAATACTCTCTTAAGAATGAGGAATTAGAGCTGCCACCATTTTGAGCCTCTTCGATAATAGTTTTATCTATCATGTCTGGCGGAGCAGCTTCATAACCCATCTGAGAGACGGAGTATCTAGCTTCTGACTCGTTCTCGTCGGAGGCTCTTGCGGTCCATTCCTGATAAGTTCTATAAAGATTCTCGAATGTATAACTTGCCGAAGAAAGAGCCACCATCTTTGAGTTATTCTCGAAAACCATCCTATCAGACTCGTCCATGTTGCCTTCTTTTATCAGCTTATCTTCGATTTCTCTAACCTGCATTCTTTCTTTAATGTTTTGAGGAGCAACCAAGAACGGCATTAATACATTCTTAATAATATCTTCAGGTAAAAGGAGAAACTCGTCCAGAACAAGAACATTAGCGCGAAAACCTCTAATCTTCTCACCATTTAAAGGAATCGCTTTAATTGAGCCGCCGTTGATATCCCAAGTGAACTCATCGCCTCTTTTGGATTTCGCACCGAAGCACTGGAAAAGCAACTCTGCCCCTTTTGACTCGCTAAATTTCTCTATAGTATTAAAAATGTTTCTAGCTGTTCTAAAAGTAGGCCCGGCAATCAAAACCTTCGTGCCTGGCTCAAAAATACATTGCAAGAAACAAAATACAGAGGCCGAGAACGTTTTAGAAAGCCCACGACCCCAAACTAACATCGAAAAATTCCCCTGCATCATCCCTTTTATGGCGATCTCTTGATATGGGGCGAGTTTTATCCCAGAAATAAGCTCCGTAGTCAGCCCGATATTGGCCTTTAGAAACCTAGCTAATGTTATCTTAGCTTCTTTATCTAAAAGGGTGCCTTTTAGATGGGAAAGCTCTTCGTTTACGTTGACCACCTTGCGTTTATACTTGTCGGGGCAAATCCACATTATAATCTCTCCGTATCATAAGCAAATTGCAGATCAATTTTCTTATATGCACATCCGCAAGTAAAAATTATTTCTGCAACTCTTGATGCTTCCTGTCTACCTTTGACAAATAAAAACTGCACCGAGGGATATTTTTGAATTATATTCCTAACATTATGAAAAATGTATTCTGGGGTTACTCTGGTGTTTTTTTGATAAACATTTGGTAGGTGATTGAAGTTTAGACAATTGCTTAGAGACTCCTCAACCAAAACGATGAGGTTCGCTTCGTTTTCAACCGAACGGTCGACCTCTCTTAGGAATCTTTCGTAGCCGCCGCTAAAGGTGCCTATGAAATCAGAAATAGATTTTCTTTCTATGTAGCAATTACAAGTTGCATCTTTATCACTGAAAGCATAATCTCCAAACTTCAATCCTTTTACCTCAGTTGGTCTTTTAAAGACTAAAGGTTTCTGTTCTCTGCTATCAACGTATATTTTATAAGAGTCGTCATAAACGAAGCCAGATATAATGTCTGAAAAGTTATCATACTTATTCTTAAAACCCAGTCGCTCGCATAGATCATAGTAATCATCGAAGATTTCGTTGTAGGTGGAAATCGGGGGCATGACTAAAGATCTTAATTCGACTTGGGAAGGGGTGTAAGTTAGCTCCTTCTTCTCTTTTCTCTTGATTAAGATGCTATAAATGTAATCACGAACTACTTCTTTGATATTGGACTTTACCCACATCCTCAATGTCTCTCTGGAATTAAAATCAGTATTAAGGTATTGTTCTTTGTGTCTAAAATTAATTATCTTTCCATCATACATGTCGTAACGAGGAAAGTATTGCTGGTAATACTCTATGATTCGCAGCTTGTGCGCTTTAACATGCTTATGGAGGTTTGCTTCTGACTCAAACTCCTCCGAGCAGACTTTGCAAATATTACTCATGTAAGATCTGGTCTTCGGATAGGCCAACGATCTTGCATTTAATTTCGTCAATTGTCATTAGCCTATCTATCTCTTCTTTGACGGCGGCTTTTCTTGTTTCAGCCAACTTAATCATCTTCTTCCGAGTCTCTTCTTCTTTCCAAAGATAAACTAAATTTAATATACTCGCGTTTTCTTTAATATTCTTACTTAAACGGTCACTACGTTTAACTTTCAGGTCATTCAATAGCTTCTGCTGCCGAGTAACGCATTGATTATATTCGTTTCTAGCGCTATTAGAAGCTTCGATTAATGTCATCGGGATTTTCCCATCGGATTCAATTTGAGCGTCGATCTGCATTTGTATCATCTGAATAGTCTGCTGGATATTAGATGAGATAACTACTTCTGTGCAAAGAATTATGTACTGATCCACTTCTTCTTGCGTTAGATCGGATTTATCGTAGCAATATCTTATAAAAGAGCTTTCAAAAAGATCTCTATCTCCCTGAGAGGAGTAGGAGTTGATTTGATGTAGGAATCTATAAGTGTGCAAGTAAGAAATTAACGAGGTCATCTCTTTTCTCTGCTGCGGGGTTACCTTATCTTTATCTATGCCATCAAGAACATACTTATTTATTCTGGCTAGGATTCTGTCTGGCGTCTTGGGCGGCCGATACTCTCCATCGGGGACTTCTTCAGTGGTGGAATAAACCACTATATTAGAGAGTGTCTTTATATAGTCATTAACAATCCGCGCTTCAATATTTAAATTAGTAAGAGTCTCATTCTTAAAAAGTGTCCTAGCTAACTCTACTGAACTCATCGTAGAAACATTTTTTAGAACAAACTCTTTCTGCTCATCACTCAAATCAACACGTTCTTTAGCTTGGTATTCGTTTGTTGCTCTCGCTTTTAGATTACGTTCAGCTAAGAAGGCTCGGATTGTCCTGCCGTAAACGCTCCGGCCGTCTTTCATTTCTTCCGAAACGTCAGGAAAAATAATACCAGTCAATTCTTTAATACCCGGAATCTTAGAGCTGTCTGGATTGTTCCATAGCTCCAAAATTCTCCGCGATTGCTCGTCCGTTAAAGCGATTTTATCCATATTAAAAGATATCTATCTTTCCATCCGCTATAGCCTTCTTAATCTTCTTAATAATATTTTTTTTGATATTCTGGATTTGTTTGTAGCCCGGTTTTCTATTCTTTTCTCCAGTAGTGAAGCCCATTTTTCTAGCAACGCTCTCTTCCGTGTTCCTTTCTAAGTAAAACAATTTGTAAAATTCGTGTTCGGTGGGTTTTAAAAATAAATGGATTTTTTCATTGAGACTTTGTATATTCTTCTCTAATCCGTAAGACTCATCTTCTTGATTGACTATAATATTTTGATTTTCATCCGTAGACTGGCAACGCTTTAGGTTAAATGCTGCCTTTTTAGTCTTTTCCCATTTTGCATAAAGGGGACAGGTGCTGCACTGGTCTACGTAGATAGCGCACTTATCATTAGATTCTGCCGCTCCGCATTTGTTGCAAGGTTTAGTGTAATTACCGTAATTATTCCTAACTAGATTCTTTAATTGATTAGAGATTACAGTATTAATCCACGGCTCGATTTTCTTTTTGGGATTATATAGACTCCACTTCTTGAAAATGTGGATTTTTATGATTTGAGTGATGTCATCAAAATCAATACCAGAGAACTTGGAGAGAAGCCATTTATTGCGCCGCTTCTTTATCTCCGTATCTATTAGACCTAGATAGTCTTCATATTTAAGATTGTTTTTCAGATGGATTTATTACGCTCCTCAATGATACGCCGTCTTGTTTTTCAAAAGGCACTTGGATTTCAAAATCAATCTGTTTAGCGCGCTTTGCTAACGCTAAATTTATAACGCCATCTTCGTCAGCTTCAATTTCGTTTGCTGCAATCGACTGCGAAGCGACGCCAAATGAAGAACCACACGAGGAACAGAATTTAGCACCAATGGCGGTAGAAGGTGTGCCACATTTTGAACAATAGTGTTTATCCATAATAAATTATATCAATAGGCAGCCAGTTTTATAATAAAACGAGCATGAACCATTCTGTTTCTGTTGTAAATTTTAACATTCTCTCAAATGAAGAGAAGATAGATCTCTTTCAGAAAAACCAAGACTTACTAATTAAGCATAAGCCAGAAAGTGAATTTGTAATTAGGAATATTAAGAATATAAAAAGCAAAGTAGTCCAGTATTACTTTGACATAATTAAGAATTATAAAGGTAAGGTAGCAATTCATCCAGATTTCGTTTTATTCTTCCATATTATGCAGATAAATGACTTCCATGACGCTTCAGAATACGCAACGAAAAGAGCAGCCGGAGATTTCTCTGAAGATGGCAACTGCCTATTCGTAGAGTATATCGTAGGCAAAGCTAGCTTGGAAAATCTAAAGAGTCTAGAGGATTATTTTAAAGATAAAAACGTGAAGGTAATATCTTATGTCAAACACGAGAACATAAAAGTCGTGGAGTTTGACAAGTATAAAAAAGAGATACTAAAAGCTAGGTTTTGAGGGTTTTAAGCTTCTTAGTTAGGAATTTCACTAGTTCAGATCTCATTACATCGTCCTCGTTAAATTCGAAAGTAGCAATACCGTTATTTTTACTGTCTTCGTCTGAGAAAAGATTGAAAAGCTTATCAAATCCACCTTGCTTGCCATAAGGAAGGTCAGCTTGGTCTGGATCAGCTAGAACAAAACACTTCGAGAACTTGCCGATGCGAGTTAGGATTGTAACAATTTCTTTTAGTGACGAATTTTGCGCTTCATCTACAATAATAGCCTTAGTATTCCAGTTAAGGCCGCGACAGAAATTTATAGGAAAAGTAATTACCCGCTCTTCTTTCATGATCTTATCCACTTCGCATCTAGGAAGCAGCTCATCCAGCTTGTCCATAAAAGGAAGATTGTAAAAGGCCATTTTTTCCTCAGCGCTGCCAGGCAAAAAGCCGATACTCGCGTCGGAAGACTCCACAGCCGAACGAATGTAAGTAATATCAGACACTTTTTTCTCTGATAGCAATTTTAGCGCGCAATATGTAGATAAAACAGTCTTAGAACAACCAGCAGGACCTTTAACCATTATCAATTTTATATTTTTATCAGCAGCCAGCTCGATAAATGACTTTTGTTTTTCAGTCCATTCCAAATCCTTGATAGTCAATCCATCTCTAAGCTTGTCCCTTTGATACACAAACGGAGAGGTGTCCTTCTTCGGTTTGTCTTTCTTAGAATTGTTTTTGTTAGACATATTTTCTTATTATAAGACGCCGAGTGTATAATGAATATGGAATCTTATTTGAGCCGAAACTTAGAGAGGTTATCTCAATTATAAAATGCGGCAAAGATATTAATATTCCATAGGGATGATGGTTTAGTTAATTTGTGTCTCTATTCTACAAGGCATAAATCAAAAGCAATTTTAGGATTCATAGGCTCCCCGTAATTTTTTGACTTAAAGATGGTTAAGGAATGCAAAAAGTATTGGTTTTTAGAAAAATGCCCCGGTTGTTCTCCCGGAGCAGTAATGATTAAAAGGAAGGTTTTATAGAATGGGAGAGATAGATGTTAAGCCCCCGCCGCCTGATTTTTTTTTTTAGAAAAACTTTTTTTTTCAAAAATGGGGGAGCATACCACGTCCAGACCCGCTTGTCAACAAATATATTTTCACGAAAGCAAAAAAAAGGCTCGCCTTTCGGCGAGCCCCCGTGCTACGCTCCCGCTCAGAGCCATTCCACTTTCAGAATTCTCTTGATTCCTTCCTCCCTTGTGCTAAAGGAGGCGGGTCCGCCCTTGTCCGGGCAAAATCCCGTAATCCACAGATTCCCGTCTTTAGTCAGGCGAATCGTCGCGTTCAACAGCGTCCGCTTGCCGCGCAAGTCTTCGCCGTCCGCTCCGACGGAGTGAAGGCCGGAAATGGAATGCTCCGGCTTGTAAATTGCCGAGATGTTCAACTTGCGGCCGATGTTAGCGAACAGGGTTGCGATTGTCATAATTTTAACGAGTCACCGAGTTTCCGAGTTGAGCGAGTGACCTTCGAACCAGCGTCACTTTCAACACCTACATAATGCCAGAGCGTGCGAAGAATACAAGACTTATTTTCGGAAATCTTTTGCCTCGCGCCTAGCACACGCCGATGCGAAACGCGAGACAATTCTCAGAAATCTTTTGCCTAGAATTGTTAGGTGAGCCTAACATTGTTAGGTGAGCCAAGGGGGACCCCTACACAAGTCTCTGACTTAGGTGAGGCTAACATTGTTAGGTGAGCCTAACATTCTTAGGTGAGCCAAGGGGGACCCCCGCGCAAGTCTCTGACACTTGTGTGGGGGTACCCCCCCCACCCCCCCACTACTTTATTAACGAAAATCCCAAAAAACTTTGGGTTATTGAGGATGTCAAGAAAAAAATTTCACGAATACCTCTTGCTTCTCTTTTGGTTTATGCTATCCTGTTCCCCTATGAAAGACGA
>Ga0222712_10003453_pt1 | contig 17213 bp, 18 predicted proteins | sample C33_657DmetaG_FD_165043 | JGI IMG/M metagenome (GOLD analysis project Ga0222712, IMG submission 165043) | Estuarine water microbial communities from San Francisco Bay, California, United States - C33_657D | ecosystem: Environmental > Aquatic > Marine > Unclassified | place: USA: California...
CTCATGCTCTGCTCAGTCTTTCCGATACGGGCTTCAAGGGCAGCGATCTTTGCATCGGTCGCCGCCTGCGCTGCGACGCACGGGGGCGGCTGAGCGGTCGGAACTTGCGCGCTGATCTCCAGCTTCCGCATCGCGAGCTCGTGCGCCTGCTCGCTGCGCTTCGTCCAGAGCTTCCACCCTGCGCCGCTCCCGGCCACCGCAACGACGGCGAGGACCACCGCGATCATCGGGTTGTCGCCGGCGAGCTCCTTGGCCGCGGTCAAATCGACGGGCGTAGGATCGGGCTGTACAACGGTCGCGGAAACGGTACCGGCGTCCATATTGGCGCCGTCGTCGATAACCCGCTCCACAATCTGATCCTTTTCCGGGTCCATGTTGCTCCTTTGTGGCCGCTTTATCGGCTCGTTCAATCCAATGGATATGGCGCTTCCTACTTCCAGCCGGCACCCGGCGAGGCTATGGCGCTGCGTGCCGTCGGGGAGCTCCCAAAGCCCACCCGCACGCGTGACCACCTCGCCCGGCCCGACGATGCAGTCAGCGCCGTCCACGCTGCAGGACGTCCACGTCGGCGCGGACCCCGTTCAAGTCTCGCCGCAGGCTGTCGAGGCTGGATTGCTGCGCCGCCTGAATGCGGACGACGCCGTCAAGCGTGCCCTCAATGCGGTTGAGGCTAGCGCGGATCTCTGAAATGTCGGACGGCCGCAACGCCTCGCCAGCCTCGGCGCGCTGCGTCATGACGCCAGCAACGCCGCCGCCGCCCACCATAGCGGCGCCCAGCAACATGAGAGACCACACAGGAACCGGAACTAGCCGCTGAGACCACGTGGCCCCGGCATCGTTAGGCATCTTCCCTCCGACAGCTACGGGCTTAGTACCCGGTCTAATGCCGGGGGGCTAGCTGTCGTGGACGCGCAGCTCCAGAGCGATCGTCGCCTCGTCAACCCATGTGAGGGCTTGAACGGTGCAGAGCTTGGCGGACCACCCGATACGGCTATCCGTCATCGTGACGAGGTCGCCAAGCTCGATCCACGCATAGGACACCGGAAGCAGGTACCGCACAATCCGGCCCGGCAAAGCGTACCGCCTGCCAGCCCACGCAACCGACCGCGCCGCCGTTCCATTATCCCAGACGCTCGCCAGCTCTTGCGACAACGGACGACTGCCGTAGACGGCTCGCGAACGCTGCAACGCCGCGTCCGTCCAGTAAGACGGCAACGCCGGATTAACGGACGTGTCCGTCAATTCGGACGGTTCTCCATCAGCGAGTGCAAGGCGCCGGTAATACCCATCGCCGGCGTTCGGGTCGGGTTCCCAAGCGTACTGCGCCGTAATTGCGTTGACGACCCGGTTCGTATCCTCTAGCGTGATGTACCCGTCGCGCTGAACAGCGGGATCCTTGTCTGAATCAATAGCTGCGACTGCGTCTTCGGCGGTCGCCTCCCATTGCCAGACATACGGATACACGCCATCTGCCCCAACAACGAGCGAAATAGGCGCTACGGTTCCCAATACGTCCGTGATGTATTCTGAAATTGTTGCTTCCGGGTCATCAATGTATCCGTCGATCTGGTATCCATTGAGGAGGCCGCGGGCTTCAGACGTGCGTTGCTCGTCTACCGTCATCTGCGTAAGACGCAACAGGTACGCCGCAACGCTTCCCACCGTTGGAGTGACGCCGGTGACGTCGAGACCTCCCAATACGTCCCAGCGTACAAGGACCGTCGTATCGTTGAAAATCCCTGAGCTGTTCCGTTCCACCGTGACGACGGTAACCGGGGTGCCGTCATTCATGTGGATCAGATGCACGCGTGTCGGAGGTACCGCGGCCGTTTGACTTTGGATCATGTTGATCAGCGTCGCCGAGTAGAGCGAGCAGGCGTGCCCAGCGATGGCATAGGATCGATAAATCGTGGTCGACGCTGCGGGGCTGTAGAATTCTCCGACGTAATACCCCAGGCTGCCGCCGAACTGACCTAGGCCGGGTCGACCGAAGACAACAGGAAGCGTCACCGACTCTGGCGCCGGTCGTGCCGCGGGGGCCACCGCGTAGTCAGGAAGCGCGGCAACCTTACTGGCAAGCTCAGCGACGGAGGCCGTGAGGACAGGCAATGGCGTAACGTCATCGAGCGGCGCCGCTGAAATGGTGCCGCGGATAGTTTCGCCCTCGCCTCCGTATTGAGGCGCCTCAAGGCGCCCGCGAATCCAGACGTGCCGCTGCGTCCAATCATCACCCTCGGCAAGCTGCGCGAGCTCGCAGACCGCGCCGCCCAGGTCGTGTCCCTGTTCGGCGAGCTTGGCCACGTTGACGCCTAGGTCAAACTCAACCGATACCGACTGCCGCGGGGATGCCGACGACAACAGGTCAATCGCTTTGACCGCACCGTCTACGCCGATCAAACCATCCGATAGGACGATGGACCCAACGACGCCGTCGCTGACCGTCGCTGATTCGTCGGACAAGTACCAAGTACCGCCCGCGTATTCCACCGATAGGACCCAACCGATGCGGTGAGAGAGCTGGTCGGGCGTCCACCTCGGCATCTCAGACCTCCTGCTCGATGCGGACCTGCGACGTGCGGACAACCTCCGCGGCCTTGCTGCCCCACTCGGTCCCCTGCACGGTCTCTACAGACGAACCCGACACGACACGCCCGTAAAGCGAAAGGTCTGGATGCGTAACCATCTGCGTCGTTCCGCTCGGGGATCGCGTAAGGAACGGCAGGTATACAACTGGAACCGCCGGGCCGTCGAGCTGGTCGATAATCCCACGCATGAGGTAGGGGCCATCTGGCGTTGCGGCCACGGGTTCGGGCGTGCCAGATGCCGACGCGCGGAAGTAGTCCGGCTGCGACCCGGACATATCGCTCGTCAACTGCGTCTGATCCGTGCCGTCGGTCCATCCAAACTCAACCGCTCGTCGCGAAGGCCCTTCAACGTAAGACGTGCGGCGCCCGCTGTTTCCGGTCGTGAGCGTGGTGTTCGGGTCCAGCGTGAGCGACCGGCCCCAAGAATACCGTCGCCCGAATACGGCGACGTGGCCGATCATGATCACGCCGGCCTCGTAATAGGTCTCGGCGACCGGCTGCGTGGGGATGGTCAGGCGGAACGCCCGGTACATCGTGTCGGTATTCCAAAGCAGGACGGCGCCGCGGGGGACGACCGACAGCGTCCCCGACGTCGGGAGGCCCGTCATGTCGCCCGCAAGCTGAAGCCTGGCGTGCTTCGTGGCCTGATGCGTCCAAGCTCCCTCGGCCTGACGCTCAATGACGCGCATGGGGCCAGCACCCGCAAGCAGGACGCGCGACCCGTCGAGAACGCCGTAAGGGTACCAATATGCGCCGACGGTTCCAGGTGTCGCCGTGATGGGCTGCACGACCTGCCCGTTGCGGTTGTACCGGAGACCGGTCTGGCCCACCGATGCGTCCCACGTTCCAATGGTGACCCAGGCCCCTCCAGCGTCGCGGCCCTCCAAGGTCGCCGTGCGGAAGTTGGCGCCTCCGATGTAGAGCGCGCCTAGGCTCCCCATCAGCGGGGACGTCGTGGCGCTCGTCGTCCAGACAATCTGTTGTTGGTTCGTGTTGCTAGAGCGCCACGTCGACGAGGGGGACGCCGACCGCAGCGGATCTACCTGCTCGATCCCGTGAGCGAACCGCGGCGGAATGCTCCAGGTGAGTCCCGTAACGACCGGCCCGCCGGATGCAGACAGCCCCAACCCCTGCGATACTTCGACAGGGTACGCCGACATGGCACGCCCAGCGAGACCCGACGGAACGATGATGTTGTTAACGGACGAACAGTCCCTGTAAGAATTCCACCACCAGTAACGCCAAAGGCTAATTCCTGCCCCGCAGCCAGCCTCGAACTGTTGCTCTAGTGCTACGCTTGCTCCAGACGTCAAAGATACGCTGGCAATCCTCACGTAATCGCGGTTCACGAGATGCGCGCCGGTCGTGTTCTCAGAGACCCACACGTCGACAAATCCGCCACGAACAAACATGCGGACGCCGACGAACCCCGAACTGTTCCGCAAATAGGTCACAAGATCAACGGCAGCAATTCCATCGCGCACAACGATTGACAACGGTTGGACTGATACGGTCACTTCGTACCGGCTCGTTCCTGTATCGTTGACGATCCGTCCCGATGCCGATGTCGCGGTATTGGGATCTGCCTCAAACGCTCCTACGATTGTTGATCCGCCGGGATTTGTTGCAGTAGCCGAAAAAGTAACTATCGGACCAAATCCTTTGTTAACGGACAACGTCCCGTTGTTTGTGAGCGACAACGTTGCCGCTCCCGTCGTCGTCCAGCCAAGGTCAACCGGCAGGTCGAACGGGAGGTAATGCAGCCGCCCACCGACGGACGTAAGCCGATCGGCTGACTGTTCTGTCATCAACGGAAACGTTGCACCGGTGTACCCGGCAAGCGCAACAAGACCGAGGTTTCCGGACCTCGCTGAGCCGAGGACGGTGCAGACTACGTAAAGCGTCCCGGCGTACCACGCAGACGACAGAGCGCCTGGCTGGTTTCCGTCAAACTGCATTGGCGACGTTTGCAGTTCCGGAATTCCAGGGTCAGCTTCACCCAAGGAATACCACGTCCGGCCGTCGTTCGTGAAGCGAAGCGAACGGACATAGTCTCCCGCATTGTATACCGCGGAGAACAGGTAAACCGTGCCATCGTCGTCCGTAGAGATCGACAGGTCAGTACCGTCCGACAACGCGCCATTCCCAGATAGTGATGCTGACGGCGATGTGCTCGTAAGGGCTACGGCGTCTTGAGATTTAAACGGTACGTATGCGCTTGGGATGAGAATTGAGTAAATCGTAGAATTTGCGCCAGATGCAACAAACGCACTGGTTGCGTAAACCAGCAAGAACCCGCGCCCAGGAATGACGGCGATGTCGTGGGCTCCACCGTTGTAGACGTCGGATAGCGACGTCCCCGGAGAAGTATCGCGCAGGCTGAAGCTGTACCCGTCCGTCGCGCTCGCGTACTGCCAAAGTGCGTCGCGGCACGTTGCCGACGTGTTGCGAATGGCGACGACAAGAAGAACCTGTCCGGCGTAGTACGCCGCACGCAGTCGTCTAATCTGAGTGGATGGCGAAGGCTTTCCGTTTGAGCTGATGGCGTTGTCAGCTTGCAACGTCCACGTCGCGCCGTCATCATCTGACCGGTACACCCGGATCGCCCATTGAGCCGTCGTCGCATCCTTAACCATGACAAACAATGCGATACCGGTTCCAGGCAACTTGCACAAGCAAGCTCGAGCGCGGTCTGCCAGACTAGCGGACCAAGAACTCTGGACTATCGTTGTCAGAGACAGACCACCGCTAAGCGTCTTTCGGATGACACGGATGGAATCAGACGTCAAACTCGTATGCGACGCCGCAACTAGAATCGTACCCGTCGAGGTTACAACCGTATCAGTATCGTCGTAAGCTGTCCCAACTACGGTGGTCCAAGTGTGAAGGGCTGACATGCCGGACATTACGGTCGGCCCGTCCCATCCCTGCCAGATGCCCCCGCTGTTACGCCACGCGAACGTATACGGAGTAGAGCGGGAGGGTGCGGCGCAACCGGCAGCGCCGACCGTCTGAAGCTCTACGGTCTGCCCGTTTCGCTGCGCGCCGCTTGTTGTCAAAGCGACACCGGTAGCATTCGCCGGCACCGGCACGCCCGGTTGCGGGAGCGCCTGCGTGTAGTTGGACAGGGCGGCATCGATCGTCGCGTGCGTGATGCGCGTGTCAGGGATCAACAGTCCGCGCATCGCGTCAGGCGTTACCTCGTTCCCCATCTGCTACCTCCGCTGGCCGGTACGGCTCGTTCCCCCTATCGCACGCGCGAGAGGTCCGCGGGTTGCGAGGTTGTCTGCGACGAACGCGTCAAAAACTCGATGCTGATAGACCATTTGCACGACCATTTGCGAGCCACCCACGCCGGCATTCGCTGCTCGGATCTGGTCGTCGCCGATGGTGCGCCGGCCCATCGGGTTCAGCACCGCTTCACCCGAGCGAACAACTGCCGACTGTTCGTCCGGCGCCATGCTTCCGATCAAACCGCCCTTGTGGAAGGCCGGCTGTTGCGATGCGATCGTAGCGACTTGGACCGCGGTGTTAGCACCGACTGCCGCGGCAAGGACCAAGTTTGCAGGAGGAGGCGTCGCTAATGCGTTCTGCACGGCCACCGCCCCCGCCATGATGGCTTGACTGAGCTTTGCGGCTTTGTCGATCGCAAACGCCCGCATCGCCGCCTTACGTGATTCTTTGACCCGCTTTTCAGCGTTCTTCCGCTCTGCGGCCGTGGCGTCGTCGTCCAACGCCATCTGCGCTTCCTTCGCGGCCTGGTAGTTATGCAGCGTCGCATCAGCCGCAAAGCTCGTAACGTTGACGGCGCTTTGCGCGACCTCGGTAACCATCCGGATCTGTTCATCGCGTGCGGCCTTGGCTCGCTCCATCTCGCGCTCACGCGCAGCAATGTCGGCCTCTTCAATCTCAGCAAGCGCATCCTTGCGCGCTTGGACGATCTGCGCTTGGATCGCCAACTCGGCGCCGCCGATGTCCACGCTAGCGCCCTGCTCCGCGAGCGCCGCCTGACGCGCCTGCAGGGCGGCAAGCTCGCGCTCAAGGTTCTGGACCTCGGTAGAGGTCTTTCGGATCTGGTCGCCCTCGATCCGCATCGCGTCGGCGGCGAGTCGATCCGCTTCTGCCGTTAGCCTCTTCGATGCCGCGGCTTCCTCGTCGGCCTTCTTTGCGGCTTCGCTCGCTTTCGCGGTCTTTGCGCTAGCCGCGGCGCTGTCCGCCTTGGCGCGCGCGGCTGCGATCTCCGCATCGCGGCGTCGCTTCGTCGCTTCGGTCGCGCGCGTGGTTGCTGCGGCAGCGTTGGTCTCAGCCTCGGCGAGCTTGCCCGTGATACCGACGGCCTTGGCGGCTTCGTTCACCAGCTCCGACACGGTCGGGACGCTCTGCCCGGTGGCCTTGTTCCACGCGCGGATCGCCCACCCGGCGAGGCTGATGCGGTCGATGACCGAGGCGAACGAGTCAACGATCGCCTGGTTGCGGAGCTCCACCTCTCGAGCCGCGGCGATCTCCTCGTTCAGCCCCTTAAGGTAGTCGCCCAGCGCATCGGCCGCGGTGCCACGGGCAACGGCTTCGTCGTACGCGAGCTGCGTGATCTCACCGGATGCCAGCGCAGCCGAAAGCGACGCGGCCTCGGTCGCGCGCATCTGATCCGAGGCGAACGCATTAGCCGTCGCTGCGACACGCGCAGCCTCAGCCTCGCGGCTCATCTCCGCGGCGAGGACTGCCACGTAGGACCCGGCCGTCAGCGCCGCCACGCCGAGGACTGCGACCGCGGGCGCAGCAAGGGAGCCCATCGCCCCCGCGGCCACCTCGCCCACGTCGGCCAGGTCCGCAATCCCGCGACCGACAGCGCCGAGACCAGGCGCGATCATGTCGAGGGCCCCGGCAAGCTTGCCACCGCTAGACCCAATCTCGCCGAACTTGTTGCCCAGCGCCTGCGCCTCGTTGGCAGCGCCTCGAGCTGCGTCGGCCGCTGACTTCATTGCGGCCTTGGTTGCCGCGGCGCTCTGCTTCGCGGCCTTCTCAGCCGACCGGATCGACCGGTTGAGCTCGGCCGTCATGGCCTTCGCCTGTTCGGCCGTCATGTTGGGGATGGAGGCTAGCTGCTTCTCAAGATCCCCTAGCTTTGCGCCTACGGTAAATTCGACGTCCGCCATGACTTAGCCCCGTGCGTTGCGTCGCATGTATTCCGCTAAGGCGTCCGATCCATACTGGACCATCTCTTGCGCCTGCTTCGTTCCGGGCTTGCGGACGTTCTCCTTCCACATATTGGCGCCATCCGACGCTAGCGGGTTGGGCGTCGATCGCTTCAACCGCGTCGGCCGACCGTCGCTAAACTTTACGCCTAATTGCGTCCACTCCTTCGGGAGCTGCCCGGTGCGTCGATACTGCGACATCGCCCGCGAGTATTCTTCATTCGTGGCGCGATGGACGGTCTGAGACAGCGGGCCCGGTCGATGCACCATGTACGTCGCTTTGGTGCGCTCAGCCTTTACAACGACTTGTAGCTCGTCTTCTGCGAGTTGCATGATGTGCTCAAGGTCGCCGGTCTCGCCGGTGCGGCGCTTGACCTGCGTGTACCAAGTGCCTTCCGCGTCGCTGACCAGCTTCTCCCCAAGGCCATCCAGCGTTTCACGGATGCCCTTATACGCCGTGTCGAAGACTTGCTGCAGCTTGGCTTCCAGCTCGCCCGAAACGGTCACCGTGACGTTGCCCGACCTGACGACGATAGGCTTCATTTGTTGCCTCCCAGGCCCCAGAAAGATCGCGCCGCTTCGTCGATGCTATCGCCCTTACGCGGTTTTGGTGCCGCCTTGGGTGGCGGCGTGTGCTTGACGCGCCACCATGCAAGGACGCGCTCCTGCGCCTCCACCGGCCATCGGTAGAAGGCGTCAGGATCGCCACAGTACGTCAGCCCGATCTCAAGTGCGATCGCGTCTAGGTGCCCGTCGGGCTTTCGGTAAAACCCTCGACACGCGAAACCCCATCCTCAGACGGCGCGTCGATGCACAGGCGCAGGGCCTCGCCAGCCGCGGCGTAAATGTCCGCCTCGGGGAGCCCGATGCCCATGAGCTCGTCAAATACGGCCCCCCCGAAGCCGAGGATGTCGTATTTGTGATCCGCAAGCTTTGCGCGAAGCGGCTTTGCGCCCCAGCACACGCCGAGGGCCGCACACATCGCGCGAAGCGGCGAGGCCCCAACGGACATCGCCACCTCGCGACGCAGCATGAACGACGCGGGCGCCTTGAGTTCGACGGCGTGCGTGCCGATCTGAACTTGCATCAAGCCGCCGTGATCGCGCCGTAGACGGTGCCGTTGATGGTGAACGAGTTGGGGTCACCCTCAGCAAAATCAAGCGCCAGATGACAACCCGTCATCGTCAGGACGTGGTCAGTCTCGCCGCCGCCGAAGTTGGAGCCTTCGATCGTCAGCTCCACCGTCAGGCCGTACACGTCAGACCCGCTGATCGTGGAGACCGCCGAGGCCCACGGGGTCGCCGCGGTCTTGTTCACCGCGTCAAAAAGAGTCTTGTTGCTGCTATCGGAAAGTTCCGTCATGTGCGCCGTGAAGCTGAACGTCGGGAACAAGCGATTGGTCTTGCGAACCGTCCCCAGCTCGCCGCGGTCCAGGTACGTCGTAACCTCGGTCAGCGACTCGTTGAGGCCGGTGACGCTGAAGTCGCCCGACTCAAACTGAACGGTCATGCTGATCGGGGTGGGCGTGGTGCCGTCCTTGATAACGATGGTACCGTCGCGGAAATTCTTAACGACAGAGCTGAGCGGCATAGCGAAGCCTCCTATGAAATCGGCATGATGTGGGTAACGCGAAACGTCGCGGTCCCGACAAACCATTCGCCGGGGGCGTCCACCTGGGAAGCCACGGTAGCCAAGCGAACCTTAAGCTCACCCGGCCACGTCGCATCGTATCGCTCGCAGGCGACGATCAGCTCCTGACCCGCGGTCTCGGCGGCATCGCGTGACGCAAGCTGGTCCTTGGGGGTCAACCGGTACGCCCACTTGACCGCCAGGTCAGTATCGACCAACAAACCCTCGCCAGGGCGACCGCGGAAGCCCTCGCCGGGGTTGCGGTTTGTAGTCGTCCCCAAGCCCACCGTGAAGCATCGAGACAAGAGCGAGTCGGGGTCACGCCCGAACGCATCCGAGGCAAACCGGCTCTGCGTCCAATTCGGCAACGCTGCACACAGCGCCGCAAACGACGCCCGAACCTGCGCGCGCGTCTTGGCCACGGTCTACCCGCCCACGCGGCGAGGAATGCCAGAGGGCCAAGGGAACCCACGCGAACCCAACCACATCGTCGGCGTACCTGCCGCACGGCGGTTAGGGTCGATCTTGTTTTGATCGGCCTCGTCGTAGACGAAATTAAGGCGCGACCATGCGTCCTCGTACGCCTGCCGGTAGTGCGTCGCGAGATCGCTGTACCGGGACGTGTCGCCCGCGCTCGTCGCGTAGTCCGTCCAGATCAGCGCGAGGGTAAGCGTCAACTGAACTTCACGGAACGCCGACGGCGACATCACGAGGAACGGTCGACGCCCGCCGCTGATCAGTCGGTTCTGGACGACTGCGAACGCTTCGTCGATGTAGTCCTGGTAGCTGGTCACACCCGGCGCACGCAGCGCCGTCAGGTCGCTATGCCGACGGAGCAGGTCCGCATCCGTCACGACCGGGAACAGGCTGCGCCGCACGAGCGCCCCGTCACGCTGGTACGTGCGGGCGACGCCGTCCAGCAACAGCGACCAGGTGACAAGCCAACCCTCCTCGAGCGCCAGCGGCGCGAGGACACCGGAGGGAATGGTGTACGTGGCGACGCTGCCCACGATGGAGACCGGGGCAGCGTTCACCACGACCGTCTGATCCGCACGGGTGACCGTGACGGTACCGGACGCAGGCGCCACGAGGGCGCCGAACCGAAACACCGGACACGTAATCGCGTTGTCTCGCCCGCGTTCAAGGAACTCAGGCCAGAGGAACCGCGCCGTGTACAGCGTATCGGATGCGCTCATCTCAGGTCGCGCCCTTCATAGCGACCCAAGCGCCGGCAATGCGGGCATAGATCGCCGTGTCGGCGTCAGCGGGATTTGTTCGAAGGAAGATCGAGCCGTTGGGCTCGACCGCCGAAGGCACGCCAGGGCCCGACGTGATCGTCGCAGCCTGCGCCGGGAGCGTGTCGGCCTGGGGCTTGACGATGTAGCCAACGGCGGCAACGCCGGAACGCATGTTCTGGGAAGTCTTGACAGCCATCGGAACTCCGACACCGGCTAGGCCGGCAGCTTGGGGGACGTGGAAATACTATCGCAAACGCTTGCGATCCGCCTCATGCGCGAGGCGGCGCGCCCGCTCCTCAGCTTCGCGCGGCTTGACGCCGTTGCGTACCAAGGTCTCGGTAAACTGGTCTTTAGCCTGACGGATTCTATCAACCGTCACGGGCGGCGCCTCGTTGCTCACTTGACACGTCCCTTCGGCGCGGTGCCAGGCGTGTTCGCCGACTGCATCTGCGTCAGGAGGGCCTTGTCGGCATCGAGGCGTCGGCGGGCTTCCGGGTCATGCCCGGCGCGCTTCTCGTTCTCCGCAACCCGGATGCGCTGGCGCTCCGTGATCGCGTCGATGGTATGCGGGTCCGGAGGACGGATGACACCGTTAGCGACGAGGCCGCGAAGGAACTCACGATAGCCAGCGTCGTCCGTGGTCACGACGGCCTGACCGGCCACCATCCTCGGCGACTCCCAACGAGAAAGGTAGACCGGACCCCGCGCGCCGTCGTACTGGACGACATAGCCGCCCTCGACAACGTCCCACGGGATCACCGTCCAATGCTCACGGCGCAGGCGCGTTTCCGCGCCGGCCGTGTCACCGTCCTTGTCTACGCCATTCACGCCGGGAGTCGCCCGCATCTGAGCGAGAACGGGAAGCCACTCTCCGTCGATACACTGCCAGCGCGCCGGGTGGGAAATGTACCACCACCGCGAATTCGGCGAGAGAGGGAGCTTGGGGGCTCCCGCCTGCGTCGTCACGGCGGGCCGGCCTGCGAAGGCTGGCCCAGCGGTCTGGGAATGATCGGCGAAGGTGACTGCCACGTTCTAGCTCCTGCAATGACGCATCAAGCGTCGGTGATGATCGACACGCCCATAAGGTCCTGGATCTTGCCGACGCCGAGGTAGTAGCTACCAAGGATCGACGTGGTGCCCGCGCCGATGACGCGGTCGAACTCCACGACGAGCGGGGTACCGGCGGGCTGCACGATGCCGGGGGCGCCGATCACGGGGAAGGGGGAACCCTCCACGTAGCCGACGGCCCCAAGGCCGAACATCGCACCGGCACGATCGGCGCCGGCGTTGGCAGTGGGAACCTTCGACGAAACGAAGATGTCCACGCCGTTGAACATGCCCGCGAAGCCCTGGCCCTTGATCTTGAGCATGTCCTGCGTTGCCTGCACGAACTGCGTCGCACCGTACTCCGCACGGAGGGACGACTGAAAGTCCGCAAGCTGGCGCGGGTGAAGGACGCAGATGTAGGGGCCGTTCACGCTGTTAAGCGTGAGGGCGAACTGAGCCGAGTAGAAGTCATCGACGGACATGTCGACGCCCGACGTGCCGGCCGTGGTCGTGAACCCGTCGATGACGTCGCAAAGAGCGTTCTGAAACGCCATGACGGTCGATCCGACCATCGACTCCGCGAGGCGCTGCACGTTCAGCCCGACCGAGTCGGTCAGGTTCGCCAGATCCGTGAAGTCGTAGCGGAGAGCGTAGCGCCCCAGGGTCAGCGTCGCCGCCGAGCTCGTGAGGGTGGTGTTCGCCACGACCGCGCCGTCAGCGGCGGACGCAAGCAGATCGGAACCGTCGAGACCGACAATCGGCACCTGGAGCGCCGCGGAGCCACGCCCGGCAAGGCTGCCGAAGTTCACGAGGCTGGGGTGATTGTGAAGACTCGCGCGGTCGGCAAGCTTCAGGATGATCTCCTGAGCGAGAACGGCCGCAACGCGAGCATTACCGGAGAGGGTGCTGTATTCAGTCGTCGCCATGATGTAGAACCTCGATGCTAGGTGTTGGATGAACCGGGCATCGCTGTTGCGGGGCTCGACCCGACCGGTAGGGTGTACGTACCCGTGCGGCCGGGTCTGTCAAGGTCAGCCGCGCAGCGTTTCCAGAATAGCGGCTCGATGTGCGGCGTATTCCTGCGGGCTCATGCGGCTAATGGCCTCCGGTGCAAATGCCGAGGACGACGCGGGGGCCGACGTTGCCGCTGCGTTGGCCCGTGGCGTCTGGACCGTGGGGGAGGGTGCGGGCGCCGGTGCCGCCGTGGGCGCGGGGCTTGCGTCAGGCATGTACGCCCGAACCGCCTTTGGCAGCTTGTCCGCCTCCGCGAGCCAATCGCCGAGAGCGGGACGCCCCTCCGCGGGCAAACGGTCGTAGGCCATGCGGACGAAATCCATACCCTCTTGATCGGTGATGCCTCGCTTGAACAGCTCGCGCTCCGTTTCCCAAGTCTGCCCCGCCTGCTTGAACTTGGTTTCCCATTCCGACGCGGTAGCCTTGTATGTGTCGGCCTGCTTGACGAGCTCCGACGCCTGCTCATAGCGGCTCTGCAGGTCTGCGAGCTGCTCGCGGAGCTGGCGCCGTTCGGCGCTCAAGGATCGGATCCGCTCCTCCGCGCGGGACGGGGCGTCGGTCTCAGTCGTGGTCTCTTCGGACATTGGGTCACTCCTTGCGGGTTTGTTCGTAGGCCCGCAGGACGCGACGTGACCACGCGCGCCCCGAGTCGCCGCCCCATAGAAGCCAGGCAATGCGACCCGCGGAAGGATAGCCGGGATGCCCGCGCTGTGCGGCGGGCGCTTTTAAATCGATCTCGTGTCTCTCAAAGTATGCCACCATGCGTCGCAAGGTCTCAACGCTAACGACCTTGCGACCTCCCAATTGCAACGCACGCCTGACACCGATCAGCGTCCCGCCGCGGTTGTACTGATCGCGCAGCTCCAGACCGCGTCGCGCCTCGGCCGCGACGGTTGCGGGAGGCCGAAAAACCGTAACGCTAGTCGGCAATCGCCGCCTCGCCTGTCTCGGGGTCGGTCTCGTCTTCAGACTCGCCGTCGGTCTCCATCGCCGGGTTGACGCGAGTATCGGCGGGCACCATCGGGTCAGAAGCGTCCTCGTCCACGAGGCGTCGCGTCATCGCGTCGATCTCAAGGAGCTTCGCCACGGCATCCTGTTCCGTCAGGCTGTCGTCAAGCAGGCGCATCGCGTCGATCCGCGTCATAAGGCCGGCTTCCATCAGCTCGAGGGCGTGCTTGCGGCGGGCCTCAAGCTCCTGACCAGACAGCGGGATCGACCGGTAAGCCACGCTGTATCCGCCCTCCGGGTACGTCGTCCCGGTCGCGCGGTTGAGAAGGATCGCGGTGGTCATAACCAACTGCTCGTCGCTCGCGCGGAAGCTCTGGGCGTACTTCCGCTGACAATCGCGCTTCGCTTCGGAGCTAAGGGCGATCGCGTAGCCGCTGCGTGCGGTGCCGCCCATGCGCTGAATGTCCGCAGGCGACACGCCCGCGTCCTGCGCGAGTCGGTTGGCCACGGCCGCGATCGTCTGCTCCATCTTCTCGACGTCCGCGCCCGGTTGCCATTGACCGATGACCGGCTGTTGTTCGCTTTCGGCCTCCATTAGCAGGACCGTCGCCGGGTCGGCGATGACCTCCATCCGGCTCCCGGCTGCGTCGCCGGCAACGCCGGCGCCCACGGGCCTCGCGCCGACGGCGTATCGCTGGGGCCAGCTCGCGTCCTTCATCGCGTGAAACAGCATCGAGAACATGACCGCAAGGTTCAACGAACCTTCGACGACTTCGCGACCTTCCCACGCGTCAAACAGCCGGTCTCCGATCCGCTCTGCATGGTAGAGCACATAGGGCAGGATCGGCCGGCCGTCGTTGCGACGGTACGGGTATGCGTCGCCGCTGAACGTTCCGCCCAGGTACATCGCCGTCATGTCCTCGCCGAGCTCGCCACCCAGCTTTGCCTCCCGGACCTCGTAGACCGGGTAGGCCGGATCCTCGATGCTCAGGACGTCCCACGTCCAGCAGTAAGCGTTGCGCCCCTCATGCCATCGGGGGCGCAGTTCCTGGATTCGCACCGGGTAGTCGGGCCGATCTTCGGAAGCCTTGGCCACCGTCATATCCGGAGGAACGGGGCGGTACGTCACGCGACCGTCGGCCGTGACGTGGACCCGCTGCCAGTATTCCCGGCATCCGATAACGAGCGCCTGGTACCGGCTCATGGTGGCCCATAGACCAGACCGCGCGATCACGCCGTCAGGTCCGACCAACCCCTCTGCAAACTGACCGCGCGTCGGATGCGACACGTCGGGCGGGAGGACGTAGAGCGCCGCCAACTCCCGGCAGATCTGCCGGTACACGTTGGACGACATATCGGGCCAGCCCCACGCCTGACGCCGGACGGTCCCAAGGTGGACCTCTAGGCGCTCGACAAGGTCCATTTCCCAGGTACCCTCAAGGAGCCGACGGCGAAGTCGCGTGTGCTCCCAGCGGCGAGCCTCGATGGTGTCGCGCGGGAGGATCGGCTGCAAGGTTCCCGGATACATCGTCACCCCATCTTCAGCGCGTTGGGCGCGTAGAGGTTGCGCCTAGTCACCAACTCCACGCCCCCATAACGTAATGAGTCGATCCCGTGCTTGTGTTCGTCATCTTGCCCCGTCCATGACGACAGGTCGGCGATCAACTGCGTGCATCGAGGGTGGATCGTAAAGTCGCCGGTCCTTAGCATGGCGCTATGAAGGATGCGGACGCCCGTGAACACGGAGCCCGCCGGCTTCCATGCGGTTCGGATGGTGAAGCCAAGGTGACCAATCGGAACGCGCGATACACGCTCAAACCCCTGCATCAACAGGTTGTTTGACTTCTGCCCGCCCCATCGCTTGCCACCGTGGCGACGGTCGCCGACCCAGCGATCCACCGATTCGAGCTGCAGGCCGTTTCGGTTCAGCATCGCGAGAATGTCGCGCGCATCCTGTTCCGGTGTCGTGAGGCCGTCGCTAATGCATTGATCGAGGACGTGGAAACGCGGGTTCCCTTCCACGCCCCCACGAGGCGCAACGGCCACGAGGGTCGCCACCTGGGTTCCGCCGTCGGTTCCGTGGTCGATCCCGATCCCGACTTGGAGCTCGCCTACCGGTGCGGCGCTGCTCACGTGTACCTCGGGATTGAAGCCCTGGAACACGCGGCCTTCGATAAAACCGCTGTCCCAATCCCCGTGAAGGCGCTGCGCCCGCTCTTGGGGCAAGTACTTGTTGCTCAGGTTGTCTATCTCGGACTGCGACAGGAGCGGACGCCCGCCAAGCGGCGTGACGTTCGCGCAGCTCATCCCGTAGTGAAGGTCGGTGATCTCGCCGGCCTTCACGAGCTCCCGGATCCACGACACGTCGCGCCCAATAGGCGTCATCGTGATCCGGATGCGCCCACGCTGACGCAGGACACGCGCGACCAGCTCGCCCCACAACTCTTCCGGTGGGGGCTCGTCGATCAGTACGTGCGACAGGGTGGCGCTTGCCAGGCCCAGCGCGCCTTGGTTGACCGTCTTGAACCGGACGACCGAGCCATTGCGGAACCGGACCACGGGCACGCGACCGGTGAAGCCCTTGCCCGGCGTGAACACGCTGTCGCTCTGGAGCTCGTTCTTCGGGACGAGGCTCCAGAATTTCGCCTGAACAGCAAGGAGCTGTTCCCAGCTAAACCCAACGATCCAGATCTCCTGAGGCGGCGGCGGGACCACCTGATAAGGGTGCCTCCCGATCGCGCGGTAGATCACGTCAGCGAGACCAGCCCACGTCTTCCCCAGCTGGTTGCTTGCCCGCAGCATTGCCACCGGCGCCGTGCTCTGAAGGAACGCGAGCTGCGGCGGGGTCGGACGGAAGTAGCGCAGCGGGTCCATGTCGGCCCGGCGTCCCAGCGTCGTCAGCCCCGCAGCGAGGCGGGTAAGGTCCGCGGTCACGTCGTCGGCGCCCCGTGTTCCCGCAGGTCAAGCGCCTCGCGGATCGCGTCCAAGTACTGCGGGGGGATGGCGTGGATGGCCTGACGCACGAGAAGAAGGAGCTGTTCATCGCTCATGGAGTCCGACGGGGCAGACTCCTCGCGGATCGCCGCGTCCAGGTCCACGCGCAACGCCGATAGCTGACGAGCTGCAGCGGACGCCGCCGTGTAACTGCGCGACATCATCGCCGCGTCGAATACGGCCTGTAGCTGCGCGATGACGTGGCGCAGGTAGTCCAGCCTCCCAAGGTCGGCCATGTGACCGGCAACGGCAGGAGGCGGAGGAGGAACGGGACGCGGAGGACGTCCGCGAGGGCGACCGGTGGGCGGCATGTTGCGAGCTCCATGAACGCCGGCAGCTCGCGCCGCGTGACCTCGCCACGCACCGACGTCAGACCCGTAGCGCGACGCCGCAGCTAAAGCAACGCCGCCCCGGTCATGGAGTCGGACCCGGAGCGGCGGCTGATGCCCGCGTAACGCATTTCGGACGCCTGCGTTTTTGCCGAATTGGTAAAGATCTTGCCGGCTCGGTCGGCCTCTTGTTGCAACTTTGTTGCAGGAAGAGGGCGAGAAAGTCGAGGTGACGAG
>Ga0222712_10003454_pt1 | contig 17213 bp, 16 predicted proteins | sample C33_657DmetaG_FD_165043 | JGI IMG/M metagenome (GOLD analysis project Ga0222712, IMG submission 165043) | Estuarine water microbial communities from San Francisco Bay, California, United States - C33_657D | ecosystem: Environmental > Aquatic > Marine > Unclassified | place: USA: California...
CGCCCGTGCCGTCCAGATTGGCACCGAAGACCGTTTCCATGCCGCCCAGCGCGAAGCCGATGGCCCACCAGATGGCGGGAACCGACAGAACCGCCGTAACAAGGAAGCCCTTGTACATGGCGCCCATGACGTTGTTCGAGGAACCGAGCTTGACGAAGTAGGTGCCGATGATCGACGTGATAACGCAGACGCCGCCAATCAGCAGCGGCAAGGTCATCAGCGGAACGAGGCCATCGCCTGCGCCCTTCACGAGCAAGGCAATCAACACCATCGTCGCACCAACGGTGACGACATAGGTTTCGAAAAGGTCAGCAGCCATACCGGCGCAGTCGCCGACATTGTCACCAACGTTATCGGCGATCACAGCCGGGTTGCGAGGATCATCTTCCGGAATTCCGGCTTCGACCTTGCCGACCAAGTCAGCGCCGACGTCAGCAGCCTTTGTGAAGATGCCGCCGCCCAAGCGTGCGAAGATCGAAATCAACGAAGCGCCAAAGGCAAGAGCAACAAGGGCATCAACGACTTCACGGCTATCCGCAGCAAGCGCCGCCGGGCCGGTGAGGTACCAGAAGAACACCGCGATCGCGAGGAGCGCGAGGCCCGCCACGAGCATGCCGGTGATGGCCCCTGCGCGGAATGCCATCGTCAGACCAGCCTGCAGGCCGGTCTGCGCAGCAGCCGCTGTACGAACGTTGGCGCGGACCGAGATGTTCATCCCGATATAGCCCGCAACGCCCGACAGAACGGCACCGATCAGAAAGCCGATGGCCGAAGTTGTGCCCAGAAAATAGGCGACGAGGACCGCAACGACCGCGCCCACCATAGCGATCGTGCGATACTGACGGCCCAGATAGGCTTGTGCGCCTTCCTGAATAGCAGCCGCAATTTCCTGCATCTTTTCATTACCGGCCGACGCGCCGAGCACCTGACGGCTCGTCACGAAGCCGTACAAAACGGCCAGAAGGCCGCATGCAATAGCAATTTCAACAATCATCAGGGTTATCCCTTTCCCCCATACGTGTACGGACTCCGGAGGTTTTTAGGCCTCTGGCGGAGTTCGGCGGCGGTATGAAGCCTGCGAGTCGCCTTGGCAACCCTTTGGAAACCATCCTAGCCGTGCAGCCAGCCAAGCCTTTCAGGCAGTGGAACGGCGCCATCCGCATCAATGAGTTGAAGCCCGGACCCGCGCACCACCTGGCCGATCCGCGTCATGCGGTCGGTCACCTGCGGGGGCGGCAGCGATGCTGTGAACAAAAGCGCATAGTCATCGCCCGCGCTGGCCGCCCGCAAACGCGCCGCGCGGTCAGAGCCGAAGGCCATCGCCTCAGCCGACATCGGCATCGCGTCCAGATCGATGAGGACGCCGGCGCCGCTGGCATCAGCCAATCGTTTTGCGTCGATCAACAGCCCGTCGGAAACATCCATCATCGCGGTCACATGCCCGGCGAGCAGTCGTCCGCTGTCCAGCAGCGGCATGGGACGATGATAGGCATTTAACAACGCCTCCGGCCCCTGCCGCTTGCCCATTGCGATTTCCAGACCAAGGCCCGCATCGCCGATAACGCCCACGACATAGAGCACATCGCCCGGCGCCGCCCCGATCCGCGACGGCGGCGTAGCCGACACCCGCCCGATGGCCGTCAGCCCAAAGGTGCGCGGCGCTCCGTCCGGCATGACAACCGTGTCTCCGCCCAAGAGCGGCACGCCCATCGCCCGTGTCGCTTCGCCTAAGCCCACCACAAAAGCCGCATTCCAAGCCGCATCGCGCGTCAGCCCGGTGCCTGCAAGCATGCCCACAGGAACGGCGCCTTTCGCCGCGAGATCGGACAGGTTTACCGCAACCAACTTCCAGGCGACGTCAGCAGGGCTATCCTCGGGCAGAAAATGAACGCCCTCCACAATCATGTCGTGCGTCAACACGAGGTCACCCAGCACCGCGACATCATCCATCAGCCCGCGCGCGCCGCTGTCCGTGGCGATGCGCCGCAGGCCGACGAGAAAGTCGTTCTCGACGCTCATTGGCTCTTCACCCAAGGGTTGAGGGTGACAAGCGAGAGCAGAAAGGAGCGCGGCTTTTTGATCAGCGCCTTTTCAAAGACGACTTTCAGGCCAACGGCTTGCGCCACCTCTCCCACGAAATGGATGCAGTTGCTCTTGTTGAGGTTGTAGCTTTTGCCGGGCCGCGTCCGCCAAAGCTCGACCACGGCCAACACGTCCTTAAACTGCCGGTCATCGAGTTGGACGGAGAATTGCCGGTCGCTCGACGCCACATAAGACGGCTTGGATGTTTCCACGACACCGCGGACCGAGCCCATCAGGATGGCAGGGGTCAGCGTCTTTGCGGTAAAGCCGAAATTGGTGTCCACATCGCGCCCTTCTTCTGTTTTGCCCTTCAGCACCACAAAGGCATGCGGGAAGGACGAGCCAAGTTCATGCGAATAAAAAGAAAGGACGACCTGCGCTGCCGCCGGGGTCGGCAACAGAAAGAGGGCGAGGATCATCCCCAAAATTCGCATTGGCGCGACCGGCTCCTTTGGTTACGGGGCTTCTTAAGGATATAGCAGGGGATGTAAAATGGCGGATCAAAAGTCCATATTTATTACAGGCGGCGCATCGGGCATTGGCCGTGCAGTGGCGATCCATTTCGCGCGCAAGGGCTGGTTCGTGGGGCTGGCCGACATCAACGATGCAGGAACAGCTGAAACGGCAGCGATGCTCCCAGCAGGGCAGAGCGCAACCTACCATCTGGATGTCCGCGATGCTGACCAATGGGCTGCCACCCTTGCGGAGTTTTGGAAAGCGTCTGGCGAACGCCTCGACGTGCTCTTTAACAATGCGGGCCTTGGTAAGGGCGGTCCCTTTGCCGATGTGCCACCGGAAGATCATGATCTGATGCTCGATGTGAACCTGAAGGGCGTCATCCGGGGCGCGGAAGCGGCCTTCCCCTATCTCTCCAAGACACCCGGCTCCTGCCTGCTCAACACCTGTTCGGCGGCGGGCATCTATGGATCTGGCGGCTTGGCCGTCTATGCCGCGACAAAGTTCGGCGTGCGCGGGCTGACCGAGGCACTCGACATTGAATGGGCACCGCACGGCGTAAAGGTCCGCAGCTTGATGCCCAGCTTCATCGATACGCCGATCCTCGACGGCATCTCCTCCGGCTCCAACCGCTCTTCGCGTGAAACGTTGAAGGAAGCGGGCTTTGAGATTTCGCCCGTGGAATTGGTCGCCGAAGCCGCCTGGACGGCGATTGAGGGCAAGAAGGTCCACACGCTTGTGGGCAAGACGGCAGGCCAGCTCGCTTTCCTCGCCCGATTTGTGCCCGGCATGATCCGCAAACGGGCCAAGCGGTTGCAGGACGCGCGGGTTTAAAGAACGCCTCCCCCGCCGGGGGAGGGCCAGCCCTAGACCGTCAGCACAATCTTTCCGACATGCGCGCCGGATTCCATGCGCGCATGGGCGGCGGCGGCTTCAGCCAGCGGGAAGGCTGTGTCCATCACCGGGCGGAGCTCGCCGGCTTCGATTAGCGGCCAGACGGTGCGGCGCAGTTCATCCGCGACCAGTGTTTTGAATTCGACCGAACGGGGCCGAAGCGTCGAGCCGGTCATCATCTGGCGGCGCAGCATGAGAGCCGCGATGTTGATCTCCGCCGTGATCCCGCGTTGGACGGCGATGGTGACATGGCGGCCATCCTCGCCAAGGCATTGCAGGTTGCGCGGCACATAGTCACCGCCCACCATATCGAGGATCAGATGAACGCCCGTGCCGCCGGTGATTTTGGCCACGGCGTCCACAAAATCGGCAGCGTTATAGTTGATCGCATGGTCCGCACCGAGGCCAAGCGCAGCCGCGCATTTGTCGTCTGACCCGCAGGTGACGATAACGGTAAGGCCAAAGAGCTTGCACAGCGCAATCGCCATGGTGCCAATGCCGCTCGTCCCGCCATGGATGAGGATTGTCTCCCCCTCGCTCGCATATCCGCGTTCAAACACATTGGTCCACACCGTGAAGAGCGTTTCGGGAATGGCGGCGGCTTCCTCGATCGAAAGACCATCGGGCACGGGCAGGCACTGGCCGACCGGGGCGGTACAATATTGGGCATAGCCGCCGCCCGCGACGAGCGCGCACACGCGTGTCCCGATCAGCGCTGCGTCGATGCCGTCGCCGACCCCGACAATCTCGCCTGCAATTTCAAGGCCCGGAATGGACGTTGCGCCCGGTGGTGGCGCGTACATGCCGCGCCGTTGCAGGACGTCGGGCCGGTTCACGCCAGCTGCGGCCACTTTGACCAGCACTTCGCCAGCGGCGGGCGCGGGCACTGGCCGCTCGACCGGCTGGAGCACCTCAGGCCCGCCGGGCGCAGCCGGATCAATACAGATCATGGTCGATGGCAGGCTCATTCAACGTTCCCCTTGTTGGGCGACCTCGTAGGGGCAAAAACATGCTCTGGTCAACGCATCGATACAGTCACCGGCTTGACATCAAATCGCTTTCGAAGGACGCTTCAAAGATGGATCTCGATGACCTTTTTGCCAAGCGCCCACAAGATCCGTTGACCCTGTTGGGCCAGCAGGATCTCGACCCCCTTTCGGTCGAAGAACTGGCGCTGCGCAAAGAGGTTTTGCAGGCGGAAATCGCCCGCACTGAAAGCAAGATTGCCGCCGTCGTTAACTTCAGGGCAAGCGCCGACGCCCTATTCCGGAAGTGAACGGGACAATGACGGCCTTGATCTCGGGGCACCGGCACCCGACATGGGTGTCTTAAGGAGCGTTTGAATGCCATCTTTTGCCCGAGAACTGGAAACCACCCTGCACAATGCGCTGGGCGCGGCTGCTAGCCGGAAGCACGAATATGCGACGTTGGAGCATCTCCTCCTCGCGCTCATTGAGGACGTCCATGCCTCCAAGGTGATGGTCGCCTGCGGTGTGGATACGGGTGAGTTGAAAGACACCGTTGCCCATTATCTGGATACCGAACTGGAATCGCTGCGGCTGGAAGGGGAGTCTGATCCTTCGCCGACCAGCGGGTTTCAGCGCGTCGTCCAGCGCGCCATCCTCCACGTCCAGTCGTCTGGCCGGGATGAGGTGACGGGCGCCAATGTGCTCGTTGCACTCTTTTCTGAACGCGAAAGCTATGCCGTCTACTTCCTCCAGCAGCAGGATATGAGCCGTCTCGATGCCGTCAGCTTCATCAGCCACGGCGTCGGCAAAGGCGCCGAAGTGCCGGAGCAGAAGAAGCCCGAGGGCAATGAGGAGCGCGAGGAAAAGAAGCAGCCGGCCGAAGCCAAGGGCAAGCAGGAATCCGCGCTCAAGCAATTCTGCGTCGACCTCAATGAAAAGGCCAAGGTCGGCAAGGTTGATCCACTGATCGGCCGTGGCCCTGAAGTCGACCGCACCGTTCAGATCCTGTGCCGCCGGTCGAAGAACAATCCGCTTTATGTGGGGGAACCCGGCGTCGGCAAAACCGCGATTGCCGAAGGCCTCGCCCGCAAGATCATCGAAGGCGATGTGCCCGATGTTCTGCTTGAAGCTGTCATCTACTCGCTCGACATGGGCGCGCTGCTGGCGGGCACCCGCTATCGCGGTGATTTTGAAGAGCGGCTGAAGGCCGTCGTCAACGAGCTGGAAAAGCTGCCCCACGCCATCCTCTTCATCGATGAAATTCACACGGTGATTGGGGCCGGGGCCACCTCAGGCGGGGCGATGGACGCGTCCAACCTGCTGAAGCCTGCGCTCTCGGGCGGTCAGATCCGTTGCATCGGGTCCACCACCTATAAGGAATTCCGCAATCACTTCGAAAAGGACCGCGCGCTGTTGCGCCGGTTCCAGAAGATCGACGTGAACGAGCCGACCATCGAAGACACGATCAAGATTCTCGCCGGGCTGCGCTCTGCGTTCGAAGATCACCATCATGTCAAATACACGCCCGACGCCATCAAGGCGGCGGTGGAGCTGTCTGCCCGCTATATCAATGACCGCAAATTGCCCGACAAGGCCATCGACGTGATTGATGAGGTCGGCGCGATGCAGATGCTGGTGCCTGCCAATAAGCGCAAGAAAACAATTACGGCCAAGGAAGTCGAAGCCGTGATTGCCACTATGGCGCGCATCCCGCCGAAATCGGTTTCAACCGACGACAAGAAGACGCTGGAAACGCTGGAAGGCGATTTGAAGCGGGTTGTCTTTGGGCAGGATACGGCAATTGAAGTGCTGGCCAGCGCAATCAAGCTGTCGCGCGCGGGTCTGCGCGATCCCGACAAGCCCATCGGCAATTATCTGTTTTCCGGCCCGACCGGCGTCGGCAAGACAGAGGTCGCGCGTCAGCTGGCGTCGATCATGGGCATTCCGCTCCAGCGCTTCGACATGTCGGAATATATGGAACGTCACTCCGTCAGCCGCCTCATCGGTGCGCCGCCGGGCTATGTCGGCTATGACCAGGGCGGTCTGTTGACCGATGCCATTGATCAGCAGCCGCACTGCGTGCTCCTGCTCGACGAAATCGAAAAGGCGCACCCGGACCTGTTCAACATCCTGTTGCAGGTCATGGACAATGGTCGCCTGACGGACCACCACGGCAAGACGGTCGATTTCCGCAATGTCATCCTGATCATGACCACCAATGCGGGCGCGTCCGACATGGCGCGGGAGAGCATCGGCTTTGGCGATATCAGCCGCGAAGATGTGGGCGAAGATGCCGTCAAAAAGCTCTTCACCCCCGAATTCCGCAACCGTCTCGATGCGATTGTGCCATTTGCCTACCTGCCGCCGCAGGTTGTCACCCGCGTCGTCGACAAGTTCATCCTGCAGCTTGAACTCCAGCTTGCGGACCGTGACGTCCACATCAAGCTGGATCAGGCGTCGAAGGATTGGTTGACCGAGCGGGGCTATGACAAGCTCTACGGTGCCCGCCCGATGGGCCGCCTGATCCAGGAAAAGATCAAGCAGCCGCTCGCCGAAGAATTGCTGTTCGGCAAGCTTGTCCATGGCGGTGAGGTGAGCGTCCATATGAAGGACGGGGCGCTCAACTTCGAAATCGTCGCAGCGCCCCCCAAAAAGGGCAAGAAGGGCGGCAAGGCCGGGGCCAAGGCGAGCGCCTGAGCTCCGGTTCCAGCCTCAGAACGTCAAAGATGTTTCTTGAAATGCGCGAGCGCCCGTGACCAGCCGTCACGGGCCGCCGCCTCATTATAACTGGGCCGATAATCGGCAAGAAAACCATGATCGGCTTGCGGATAGAGATGAATTGAGGACGGCTTCTTCGCGGCCTTAAGCGCCGCGTTCATCGCCTCGACGTCCGCCACCGGAATGCCCTTATCGAGTGCGCCGTAGAGGCCCAGCACCGGTGCCTTGATATCTGCGACCAGTTCAATCGGGTTCTTTGGCTGAAGCGCGGTCCCGGCGCCCTTCACGCGGCCATACCAGGCAACACCGGCCTTCAGCTTCGGGTTGTGCGCCGCGTAAAGCCAAGTGATCCGCCCGCCCCAGCAAAAGCCCGTGAGGCCGATGCGCTTCGCATTGCCGCCATCTCTGCCGACAAAGGCGGTGAGCGCATCGAGGTCCCCCATCACCTGCGCGTCGGGCACCTTAGAGACGATCCCAGCAAAGAGCTGCTTGAAATCGGCAACCTTGGTCGCGTCGCCCTGCCGCTGATACAGGTCGGGCGTGATGGCATAGTAACCCGCTTTGGCAAAGCGGCGGACGATGTCGCGGATCCATTCGTGAACCCCGAAAATTTCCTGCACGACGATGGTGACGGGCAGGTTTGTTTTGCCCTTGGGCTTGGCGCGATAGGCGCCCATCTGAATGCCACCGGTCGGGAAGGTGATCATGCCCGCGTCCAGCCCGTCATCCGGGGTCGCAATGGCTGTGACGGACAATGGCTGGGCAGCCAACGCATAGCTGGCCGCAACGACGGTTCCGGCCAAAGCTTGGCGACGGGTCACGCCTGTGTCCGCGATCCAGCTTTGATCCGGGGGGATCGGCGTATCTTGGGCGTCAGACATAGACGACTCTCCTTTAGCCGCGCATGCTAACGCCCGCGGCGCTCGGCACAATGTCCTCTGCGTTTTCTGCCCGAATATACAGGTAAACAAAAGGCCCGGCAGGTTTCCCCGCCGGGCCTTCTTATTTCAGTCTACCAAAGGCAGATTAGTCGCGGTTGCCCATGAAGCTGAGCAGGAACTGGAACATGTTGATGAAGTCCAGATAGAGCGACAGAGCGCCCATGATCACCGTCTTGCCGACCATGTCGGTGCCAGCAACGTAGCTGTACATCGACTTGATACGCTGCGTGTCATAGGCGGTGAGGCCCGCAAACAGCAGCACGCCGACGAAGCTGATGACCAGGTTCATCGTGCCCGACTGCATGAAGATGTTGATGATTGATGCGACGAGCAGGCCGACCACACCCATGATCAGGAACGTGCCGAAGCCGGACAGGTCCTTCTTCGTGGTATAGCCCCACAGGCTCAATCCGGCGAAAGCGGCCGACGTTGCGAAGAACGTCTGCGCGATCGAGGCGCCGGTATAGACGAGGAAGATCGTCGACATCGACAGGCCCATGACCGTCGCAAAGCCCCAGAAGCACGCCTGCAGCGTGAACGTCGACATGCGGTTGATGCCAAAGTTCATTACCAGAATAAAGGCAAGCGGCGACAGCATGATCACCCACTTCAGAATGCCGGGGCTCATCATGATGCTTTGCGCAGCCCCCGATGACGCGAACAGCAGGGCAACGATGCCGGTGAGCAGCACGCCCGAACCCATATAATTGTAAACAGACAGCATGTATGACCGCAGGCCCGCATCGACTGCGGCACTGCGTGCGCCGACATCACCTGCCGGAGCCGCGCCCACCGAACGGGGGTCTGACCAGTTAGCCATCGTAACTCTCTCCAAATAACAGACCGGCACAATAGCCGGATGTGATGAAATATCGTGTGTTCGTTAAAAAATTCAAGCGAAACACGACAGGGGACAGCGCAATTTATTAAGGAAACTCCTGAAAACCCTCCCCGACCGACATCATGTGCCTGTAAAACTGCTTTGAACGGGGCGCATTCTCTGTAAGATCATGCCTGAGAAAAAGAAGCTGGGGGAGAGAGATGGCAGGGTCAGCCTATCGCATTTACGTGCTTGTCCTGTTGATGGTCATTTACGCCTTCAACTTTCTCGACCGGCAAGTTGTCACGATCATCGCCCCCTATCTTAAAGAAGATATGGGCGTGTCCGATGCCCAGATCGGGCTGCTGTTTGGCACGGCTTTTGCGCTGTTTTATGCCGTGTTCGGCCTGCCTCTGGCCAAGCTTGCCGATGGCTGGAACCGGGTCCGGACCATTTCCATCGGCCTTGGCTTCTGGTCAGCGATGACGGCGGCATCGGGCCTTGCTTCCAATTTCGGGCAGCTTGGCGCAGCGCGGATCGGAGTTGGCATCGGCGAAGCGAGCGCCTCTCCGGCCGCTTATTCGCTGCTGCAGGACTATTTCCCAAAATCGATGCGCGCCACTGTGCTCGCGCTATACTCGGCCGGCATCTATCTCGGCTCGGGCGCCTCGCTCGTCTTTGGCGGCGTGGTGATCGAATATTGGGCAACGCATTATACCGCCGGCAACGCGCCCTTCGGGTTGACGGGCTGGCAGGCGACCTATTTCGCTTTTGGTCTGCCCGGCATTCTCCTCGCCTTCCTGATGTGGTTTACCGTGCGCGAACCCGTGCGCGGGGCAATTGACGGCATCCCCACACCCGGCATCGCGCGCCCCTTTCATGCAGTGATGACGGAGTTTGCAGCCATGCTGCCGCCCTGGAACTGGCGTGGCTATGCGCGCATGACGGGCGCGCGCCAAACGACGATTGCCAATGTGCTGTTGCTGACCGCGGTCATCATTGGCGCTGTCGCCGTCGTCCTTGTCACCGACGGCCTGCTCCGCCCGGAAAAGCGCGCGGTTGTGGGTGCCATTGGTGGCTTCAACATCACGACGAACATGGTGCAATGGGGCGCGATTGGGATTGGCGTCTATTGTGTGGGCAGCTGGTTACAGACCATCCGCCTGCGCGACCCCGCCTGCTTTGCGCTGGTCGCCAATCCGGGCTTTATCGCCTTGACGGTCACGGGCGGGCTGATGTCCTACATCAGTTACGGGCTGTCGCCCTTCATCTTCCTCTATGCCAAAACCCAATTCGGGGTCGGCGCAGAGGCTGGCCTGACCTTGGGCGCTATTCTCGCCATCGGCGGCGGGCTCGGCGCGACCTTTGGAGGCATCTTGGGCGATTGGCTCCGCCAACGTACGCCGAAAGGCCGCATGATTGTGATGCTGATTGCGGCGATTGGCTCCGCCATCACGATCATCGCAAGCTATAGCGTGTCCAGCCTGACCTCATTCTACGTGCTGACCGCAGCCAATGTGTTCATCCACATCATGTGGCTTGGCCCCTGTGCTGCATCCATCCAGGATCTGGTGCTGCCCCGCATGCGCGGCACATCGACAGCGGCTTTCTTCCTTGGCACGACCATCCTAGGACTGGGCCTTGGGCCTTATATCGTTGGCCTCTCCAGCGACGTGTCTGGCGATCTCCGGCTTGCGTTGATGGGCTCCATCATCGTCATGCCCATCATCCTTGGCTGCATCCTGCTCGCCATGCGTCGGGTGCCCGATCTTGAACGCACCGTCCTTGACCGGGCCCGGGCAGCAGGAGAACCAATTTAACGCAGGCGCAGGACGCCACAGAGGATGCGCTTCCCGCTCTTGCCGCTGGGGTCTGTCATTTCGTCATCCGCATCGGCATGGAGCACGACGGCCGCGCCATCCGCGTCCAGCAATGGCGTTGCACCCGTCGCGACCAAGCCTGCGCCAAGCCATGTCTTCAGCCGTCCGGCCCCTTTGGCATTGGCGATGAGGTTGGGCGCGTCGCCTGCGTGCGGGCCTTGCGGATTCTTATGGCCATGCTGATGTCCGGTCGGGTTCCAATGCCCGCCCGCCGTCACAAAGTCCGGGGCATCACATTTTCCGACGGTGTGAACGTGCAGGCCATGCGGACCTGCCGTCACGCCTTTCACCGAGACATCAAGCCAAAGGCCGTCGGTGGATTCGGTGACGATGGCGGTCCCGGCGGGCTTGCCAGTTGCGTCGACCAGATCGGCGACAGCTGCGGCGCCTTTGGAGGCAGAAACAGTCGGCGTGCATCCGGACAGCAGAAGCGCGCCAGCAGACAGGCCCATCAAAAACATCGTCTTCATAAAAAATCTCCATGGCATCGCGCCTTAGATAGTTTCGGCCACATTTTACCGATACTCAAGACGATCTATGCATATGATATGTGATCCGCGGCAAGACGCCGCCACGAGGGACATTAGATGGCCATTGTCGTAACAGGCGTTGCAGGCTTTATCGGCTCACATGTTGCGCGCGCGCTGCTGGCGCGGGGGGAGCGCGTTGTCGGCATCGACAATCTCAACGACTATTATGATGTTCAGCTCAAAAAAGACCGGCTGGCCGACATCGCCCACCCCCATCTCGCCTTTCATCACACCGATTTTGCAGATCATGCCGCGTTGGAAGAGGCGCTGCACGGCGTGGAGATTGAGACAATCGTCCATCTCGGTGCGCAGCCGGGGGTGCGCTATTCGCTCGTCAATCCGCGCGCCTATCTCCAGTCCAATCTGGCTGGCCACCTCAACATGCTGGAAATTGCGCGCCACCGCGGCGTCCGGCAGATGGTCTATGCGTCATCGTCGTCGGTCTATGGCGCCAATAAGAACTTACCGTTCCGCGTGACCGACCGTGTCGATCACCCGATCTCGCTCTACGCTGCCACGAAAAAGGCGGATGAGCTGATGAGCGAAACCTATGCGCACCTCTTCCGCATCCCTCTTACAGGCCTTCGCTTCTTCACCGTCTATGGACGATGGGGCCGACCCGACATGGCAGTTTGGGGCTTTGTGGAGCGCATTCTGAACGGCCAGCCCATCACCGTTTACAATCAGGGCCAGATGCGGCGGGACTTTACCCACGTCGATGACATCCTGGCCGGGATCCTCGCCGCGATTGACAAGCCGGTCGTCGATGACGGCGCCGAAAAGGCGGGTGGCGGCATCTCCCCCCACCGGCTGTTCAACATCGGCAACAACCAATCTGAAGAGCTGATGAAGATGATCGCCGTTGTTGAGCAGGCTTGTGGACGCAAGGCGGAGATCGACTTTCAGCCGCTGCAGCCGGGCGACGTTCTCGAAACCTATGCCGACATCACCGCCATTGCGGACGAACTGGGCTTTGCGCCCTCAACCCCGATCGAGGTCGGCATTCCCGATTTCGTGGACTGGTATCGCGCCTATCGCGGGCGCAGCACTTAGTCGCCGGTCGGCCGTCCGATAGAGGTGTACCGCAGGCCGTGGCGGCGGGCTTCTTCCGCCTTATAAACGTTGCGGAGATCCACAAGGACTGGACTGTTCATCGTTTTGGCAATCTTGGCGAGGTCAAGGGCGCGGAACGCATCCCACTCCGTCACCAGCGCAAGCGCATCGGCCCCTTCGGCCACAGCATAAGGGTCTGACTTAAAGGTCACGCCGGGCATCACAGACTTCGCGGCCTCCATGCCTTCCGGATCATAGGCGACGACGTTGGCACCTGCATCCTGCAGGGCTTGGGCAATGGCAATGGACGGCGCATCGCGCATGTCGTCAGTGTTCGGCTTGAAGGTGACACCCAACAGGCCGACCGTTTTGCCGCGGGCCTCACCGCCCATGGCCTGAATGATCTTCCGGCCCATGGCCCGCTTGCGGCTGTCATTCACCTGCACCACCGCCTCGACGATGCGCGACGGCACATCATGGTCTTCGGCGGTCTTCAACAGCGCAAGCGTATCCTTCGGGAAGCAGGAGCCACCATAGCCGGGACCTGCGTGCAGGAATTTGGAGCCAATGCGGTTATCGAGGCCAATGCCGCGCGCCACATCCTGGACATCGGCGCCAACGGCCTCGCACAGATCCGCCATCTCGTTGATGAAGGTGATCTTCGTCGCAAGGAATGCGTTGGCGGCATATTTAATCAGCTCTGCCGTCCGGCGTTCGGTGAACAGAAGCGGTGCCTGATTGAGGTAGAGCGGACGGTAAATGTCCTGCATGACCAATTTGGCGCGGGCATCGGTCGTGCCGATGACAATGCGGTCCGGCCGCTTGAAATCCGAAATGGCCGCGCCCTCGCGCAGAAATTCAGGGTTGGAGACAACCGCCACTTCAGCATCCGGAACGGCATCCCGTAAAATGCGTTCCACTTCATCGCCGGTTCCGACGGGGACTGTGGATTTGGTGACAACCACCAAAGGACCCGTAATTGCGGACGCGATATCGCGGGTGGCCTGATAGACATAGGTTAGGTCCGCATGGCCATCGCCGCGTCGCGACGGTGTGCCCACAGCGATGAAGACGGCATCGGCGCCGGCGACACCCGCTTTTAGGTCGGTCGTGAAGGACAGGCGTCCGCTGGCGACATTGCTTGCGACCAGCTCGGCAAGGCCGGGTTCGTAGATGGGCATGATGCCGCTCAACAACGCATCAATTTTCCGCTGATCAAGGTCGACGCATGTCACGCTGTGCCCGAAATCGGCAAAGCAAGTCCCTGAAACGAGCCCCACATACCCCGCACCGATCATCGTAATTTTCATATCTGCCTATCCATCAGTAAACCGGACGTCTCCACCCATATTCAAGATCTAAGTCGAAGATATTACCGACTCAATTAACGGCCAAAGAAAAAGGGGCCGACCCAAAGGCCGACCCCCCAATCTTTAGCCATAAGGCGTCAGGTCGATTACTGACCCGAACCCGGACCGTAGGTGATTTCCACACGACGGTTCTGCAGTTCGCGAACACCGTCTGCGGTTTCGACGCGCGGTGCGCCTTCACCAAAGGCCTGCGTCGAGATCACGCCGCCCGGAATGCCCTTACCTTCGAGGTAAGCACGAACCGACGTGTTACGACGCTCGGACAGGCCGAGGTTGTACTTAGGCGTGCCCGACTTGTCGGCGTGGCCGGCAAGCATGACCTGCGCGTTACCGCAATCGGCGTAAGCCGTGACAGCATTGTCGAGGATCGACGCTGCTTCAGCCGTAACGTCCGACTTGTCCCATTCAAAGAAGACAATGTACGGCCCCGGTGCGCAGACCGCTGCAGCCACTGGCGGCGGCGGAGGTGGCGGCGGGGGTGGCGGCGGCGGCGGGGGTGGCGGCGGCGGAGCGGCCGGTTCACCAAAGTTATAGATCAGGCTGCCGAGGAGCGAGTGCGAACGCATCGTCGTCGACGTGGCGCGACCGACGCGATCCACCAGATCCACATTCGGCTGATTGAACAAGCGATACTTCAGGCCGATATCCCAGTTCGTACCGATCGGCGCGCGGATACCCGCAATCGCCTGCCAGGCAAAACCTGTGGTGGAATCGTTCAGGAAGTCAGGACCTGCCGGATCAATGCTAAAGCTGGCTTTCGTGCGGGCAACGCCTGCACCACCACCGATAAAGCCTTGAAGGCCGTCATCGTCACCGAAGTCCAGCAAGCCGTTCAGCATGAAGCTGAGCGTGCTGCTATCGCCACCTGCGGAGTTGTAGACGCCGCCAGGAGCCAATCTCACCACAGCGCCAGCCGGCGTCGTGGTCTGCGAAGCCCATGAATCGATCGAGGCCTGCTTGTAGCCGACTTCGGCTTCAAGGCGGAAACCGCCAAAGTCATAGCCGATGATGGCATCTGCATCGTAGCCAGTCTTGAAATTGGCGCTGGCAACGCTTTCCAGAGCACCAATATCCGTCTTCTGTTCTTCAAAAAGCGACGCACCGGCTTCGACACCGATATACCAAGCATCGTCACGCGCCAGCGCGGGAGTAGCCATGGCGGTCGATGCGAGCACTGCTACGAGAGCGAGCTTCCGCATAATAAATCTCCTTTCTCAATTGTCACTTGGGACAGCGAGGTGGTCCTAACTGATGCCATTCTGACGTGCAAGGGCACATTGACGGGAAGTGTTGCGTAAAAGCCTCAGTCTTCGTGGAATATTATTGCGCCAGTTTAGTTTGAGATGAGGCCATGGGTTTGCAATGCTGCAATTAATTCAGCCAAGCGGGCGCGGCACTCCGTATCGACCACCGCGCCGCCGGAAGGCTCGGAAATGCGAGGACTGCGTGGCCCGACGACCTGCTGGCCACCGATTCGCAGGCTGGCGGCGGCAATATTTGCGGACCAACTCCACCCAATATGGCGCAGTGAAACACCTGTTGGCCGCTGCCAAATCTGAAATCCGTCAAAGGGGTCAACAAAGCGCCAACCACCCTGCGTCCATTGGGCAATTGCACCAGCATGGCTCGACCAGTCCCCCGTCGGAGGCGGGATAGATGAGCTGGAGTTGTTACTTGTTTTGTCCTCAGATGCCGCGGGCGAAGGGATTCGAACCCTCGACCCCAACCTTGGCAAGGTTAAAGTCTACCAATTCAAGGCCATTACTTTCGGATAACTTTGATGAGTTATGGTGAGGCGCTGCTGGCGACGCGCGGTCGGGCGTGATCGCCCAGCGCGCCGTTTTAGCCTGGCCGCATTGTCAGAAAAAATCAATAAACAAAGCAAATCAGGAAATTAATCTAAACTCTTTGTAGCCCGTTTGGATACCTTTTATCATCCGAGATACGGGGTCCAGATTAGCGAATATTGACCCTCGGTTGTTTTCGCTTCAACCGGCTAATTACGTGCAGCTTTTGAGACGCCCATGACCACCCTCCTCATCCTCTACCACAGCCGCACCGGCGGCACCGAGGCGATGGCGCGGGCCGCCCTTGCAGGCGCTGAACAAGAACCCGGCGTCACGACCCGCCTGCTGACCGCCGCGGAAGCCACCCCCGATGATCTCCTCTCCGCTGACGGCGTCATCTTCGCCTGTCCGGAGAACCTCGCCTCCATGGCAGGCGTGATGAAGGATTTTTTCGACCGGGCTTATTACACCGCGCTCGGGCAGATCGAAGGACGGCCTTATGCCGCGATGGTCTGTGCGGGGTCAGACGGAGAGGGCGCCGCACGGCAGATTGCGCGCATCGCTGTCGGCTGGCGGATGAAGGCGGTGGCCGATCCGCTCATCCTCTGCACCCATGCGCAGACGCCCGAAGAGATACTGGCGCCGAAGACGATCCCGCCTGAAGCGCTTGCCCGCTGCCATGACCTCGGTCTGGCCCTAGCAGCGGGACTTGCAATGGGTATCTATTAGTTTGCAGGCACCGTTTCGGAGACGGAGAGGTCAACCTCACTCGCCGGCTGGATCTGCCCTGCCGATGTATAGGGAATGGAGATGCAATACGCGGCCAGACCCAAGAGTGTCAGCATGGTGATAAGCGTGCCCACCATCCGGCCCTTGCCAAGCGTCCCGCCATCCATGCCCAGGCCATGCGCGACACGGCCAAGGAAATAGACGCCTGCCACAATCCAGAGCCAGGTTGGTGCGGCACCCGGCGTGTTGGCGAGCTCAATCGCGGCAATCATGATGAGCACAAAGGGCGTGTTTTCAATATAGTTAGAGTGCGCGCGCATCCGGCGGATGACGGCTTCACTGCCGCCATCGCCAATCGAGACCTTCTCTGTTGTGCGCGCCTGCCCACAGCGGATGGCGAGCCACAGATTGACGAGGGCAGCGACGCCGACGAATGTCAAAGTTACGGGTAAAATCATGATCTTCTTCCCCTCCTGTTGGGTGGGCCGACCCTGCCACGCGGCGCCCATGCTTGCAACCGCGCGAAATTTGGCTATACGCGCGCCTTCGCTTGGGCGGCCTCGGATTCGTTTTCGGATGCGGGATTGTTGGCCAAGGTTTGTGATCACTCAATCGAATAAGGTGCCGAAATGGCCGTCCCTAAAAGAAAAACATCGCCGTCGCGGCGGAACATGCGTCGCAGCCATGATGCGCTGACGGCCACCACGTTTCAGGAATGCCCGAACTGTGGCGAACTGAAGCTGCCGCACAATCTTTGCCAGGCTTGCGGTCATTATAACGGTCGCGAAATCGTCGCAGCCGCTGACTAATCCCGTCGCCTGAACCACAGGAGACGGGCAAGTGGCCGAAGCGCCGCGCATCGCAATTGACGCCATGGGGGGCGACGGAGGGCTAGCAGTGATGCTGGCCGGTGTCGCTCTTGCGCGCCGTCAATGGCCGGGGCTAACCTTCGACCTTGTCGGCGATGAAGCCGCGATCAACGCAG
>Ga0222712_10003456_pt1 | contig 17205 bp, 35 predicted proteins | sample C33_657DmetaG_FD_165043 | JGI IMG/M metagenome (GOLD analysis project Ga0222712, IMG submission 165043) | Estuarine water microbial communities from San Francisco Bay, California, United States - C33_657D | ecosystem: Environmental > Aquatic > Marine > Unclassified | place: USA: California...
CCGACGCCGATCACGTATATCCCGTTGTGCCGCCCCAGGAACACCCCGGTCAGCCTGCTCCTGCCGTTCTTCCTGAGCCTAGCCCCCACCGACTGGGGGTCGCCGTATTCGTCCACGTGGACTTCGTCGGGCACCCCTCCCAGGCGTAGAGAGCAGAACTCCGCCATCCAGGGCGACATGCGCCTCAAAGTTGCCATATTCTGACTCCTCGCCTTGACCTTACCCTAGCTTAGGGTATGCTGATAGGACTAGTGCCTGCAATTGGCACCTCCCGGGGCTACGAAGCGCCCCACTCCTCTATCTTCTTCCTCAGCTCGGCCTCGTGCCGTTCCCTCAGCGAGTGCTCCTCGTCGCTGAACCGAACGAAGCTGCATGGGACGACGAACTCCCCGTTCCACTCCACCTGGCCGGTGTGCTCCTTGTACAGCACCTCGGCCTTGTCGTACCCGGGGTGCCAGGGGTGTACCTTAACGATGTAGTACTCCCTGAAGTCCGCCACGTGGCTGCGGACGGTGCTCCAGAGGGTGGCCCCCATCTTGAAGCTTATCGGCCCCTGGAAGTCCGCCCTGAACTCCAGAAGATGCTCACGCCTGCTCATCGATCACCTCCCCGTACTCCCCACGGGCCTCCGTCTTGCCGAAGAACGCGTCGAGGTCGTCGTTCCGCCTGTCGGTCCTGCGCAGCACGTAGTCTGCGTAGGCCATGTGGACGGCGTGCCTCTCCTCGTCGCTGTAAGGACCGTCGCCGTACTTGAACTTCAAGTACTCGTCGAAGGACATCTCGTCCTTGCCTAGCAGCCGCTGGAAGCTTTCGGGGTATATGCCGACCACCACGCACTCGTAGACCAGCCCGCTGGCGTGTACCGCCTCGCAGATATCGACCCCCAGTCTTCCAGGCCCGCTAGGCGCCCAGACGAATCCGTACTTCTTCGCCACCTCGGCCTCCGTGATCTTTAAATCCTCGGACAGCCGCTCCAGCGCCGTTGCATCCGCAACGACCAGGCCGTAGGACGTCGACTTGACGACCCCAGCCTCCCTTGACTTTATCATGGCACCCCTTCGGTTAGGACATCATGCGATTCGTCGCGCAGGCCTAGGACTCCTGCACGAACCCGACCAAGCGAGGCCTACCGAAGGCGTCCACCTCGATCCCGGCGTCGTCGTACAGCCCCGACTCCTCGTGGTCGGCCCCCTTGTACCCGACGTTCTGGTCTATCAGCGCGCCCTTCTCGTCGTAGAGGTTGTAGCCGTAGATGTCGTCGTTCAGCCAAGCCACGTACTCGTCAAGCTCCTCCTCGATGCCGAGCAGGGCCAGGTCGCGCGACTCCTCGGTCCACTCTCCGAACTCGGCCTCGACCTCCTGGCGGCTCATGTAGCAGAAGCCGATCATGCCGCTGTTGGCCTCGTCACGGAACGGCTCGATGCGGAGGTCGATCTCCCCGTTCAGCTCGTGCATGAAGACCGGGGCCAGCAGCACGTCGTTCAGGGAGAGGGCGAACTCCTCCAGGGCCTCCGGGGTGACGAAGGTGTGGCTGTCGCCCAGGGTGTACTTCCGGTGCAGGAAGAACATCTTGGTCTTGTTGTCCATGCTGAGCCGGGGGTTGGGCTCCTCGTTCATCGCCTTGAAAATCACTACCTTGCGGCCGCCCTTCGACTCAATCGTCTCTGTCACTTGCATCGGCGTCTCCTCTTGGGTTAGAAAGCTCATCAGGGATTCGTCGCGACGGTCGCGATTTTCCCCATCTTGACTTAGGGGGATCGATATGTGGGACCTGGGCGTGATCAACGACCTGAACGACCGTGCGCTTGAGATGGGTTGCCAGCGCGAGGCCCTGCGGGAGATACTCGCCCCGGGCATGAGGCCCAGGTACTACCTGCCCATTCAATGCACGGAGCCCAAGCCCGCCGAGCGCGAGGACCAGGTGCCGGCCTGATCCCCACGCCCGGAAGGCTAGGTGAAGAAGATATCGTCCAGGTCTGGGTTGTGCCGGTCGGCCTTGGGCTCGGGCGACGCCCTGGGGGGTGGCCTCTGCTTAAGCTTGTCCAGCAATGCCACCAGCTCCTCGCATTGTGACCTTGCGGTGGCCAGCAGCTCCTCCAGCCTGGATAGCTGCTGGCCAGTCATGTTCAGCATTTGTTGACGGCCTGGTGAACCTGCAGCAGCAGCTGCACCTCCTGCGGGCTCTCGGCCTTTTCGTCCATCAGATCGCGAAGGATCTGGATGACCTTGGTGCGCATGCTCTCTGCGCCCATCTGTTCAAGCAGCTTGTGGTCCATAAAGCCCTCCTTGTTTGTGGGACACTCGCCCACAAATACCATTCGTCTCGACTGCCAGGTTTTTTCACTTGATGACGGAATCGAAGAAGGACCAGACGAACTCGGTGCAGCCCAGGAACTCGCAAAGGTCGAAGAATGCCTTTTCCATCTCTCAGTCCTCCAGGGGTCGAGGTCCCCGGCTTCTATTCGTCGCGCCATCGCTGGAAGTTCCGGTTCCGAACCGGAACTTTTCGTATCAGGGTCCTACGTGCACGTACACTCTGTCAGTTCCTAGTTGGCCGTTATAGTTGCAGCCCCACGGGAAGGATATTCTGACGCCCAAGGAGCTCAAGGCTTCGGATTCTGCCCCGGGAAGGGCTTGCAGGCTCGGGACTCTTGCAATTGCAACACGTGCACGTGATTTCTGTCCCAGGAAGGGCATTCTTACCTGGGAGTGTTAAGTTCTATGCTAAATTGCAGCACGTGCACGTGAAAATGATACGCTAAATAAGAAATCAGGCCGATACCTTCGGAGTTAACTCTTGCAATTGCAACACGTGCATGGGAAAACCTTTCTGCCCGCCGAAGGGCATCCTACACGAGAAGGAGTTACTTGTGAGCAAAGTTGAGTTCATTAAGGGCCGTCACTATGGCGACCACGTGCAAAGCACAGAAAATATCTTCGTAACCTGCCTAGGCAAAGAGATTTATCAATTCCAAATCAAGGACCAAGAGGAATCGGGAGAAATTAAAGAATACGAACCCATCGTTATAACACCGCAAACCGATTTGAGTTCGATAGATGAAAGTGTCCTAGAAGAATTTGACATGCAAATGTACTACGAAGCAGAGAGTGGTACTCCTGAAGGTGCAACCGCAAAACATTCAAAGGTCAGACAGCATATCAATGATGCCTACGCTGGGGATTAAGGCGCGAAGTTCTATGCTCGATTGACTATAGCGCAATGCACGTGCACGTACATAATTACGATAATTATAATGCCTCGTCTTTTACGAGAAGGCGCAAAGTTCTACGCTCGATTCGCTATTGCGTTTGCAACGCCCCAGGCTGGGTCTTCTTCCTGCGCTCCTCTTCCCTGGTCCGGGCCAGGAGCTGCCTGTGATCCTCCTGCCCCCTCTGGACTATCTGGTCGACATCGGGGCCGTGAAGCCTCTTCAATTGCTCCAGAACGTCGTTGCGGACCAGCACCTGGGGGCTGACACGGGTGTATCCGGTCAGGAAGCGCCTCACTAGTCGGTCATAGATGAGGTCCTGCTTCTTATCGAAGCCGTAGAAGCTGAGGTACTTAGCCGGCTTCATCACATTGCTCTGGACTTCCTCGAGGAACTTCTTGATCCCGAGCATCACCTGGGTGTAAACGTCCCCGGCCTTCGCGCCCTGGTCGTTGGTCGGGCTGAAGCGGCCGCCGCTGGCGGTGAAGCTGATGTCGTACCCGCTGAGCCTGGAAGGAGGGGCCACGGGGATAGGGGCGCGACCCCGAAAGGGCAGCTCGTCGTCGTCCGCCGAATGGTCCGGTTTTGGCTCGAGCTCCAGGACGTCCTTCACCATGTGGTCCATGGTGAGCCGGTAGTTCACCCCGTTCACATTGAAGTCATAGAGGTATATGCCGTTGATGTACTGAAGGTCCACATGGCTGGTGTCCATGGCATTCAGGTCGCCGAACTCCTGGAAGAGGCCCCTCTGAGCGCAGTAGTCTTGGAATGTTTTCATAAGGTTAGATATGCGAGCCCTAAACAAAAGCGGCCCCGGGGACTAGCCCCGAGGCCGCTCTTCGCCGTGCCAGTCCCGCCTTACAAAGGCTGGCGCGACACTTTGCAGTATATCATGTCGGGCGCGACGGGGAAATACTTGTACAGGGCGGGACAGAGCCAGCCCTTGCGGCCATGCTGGTCCTCGTACCAGTTGCCCCCCGACTCCGGGTAAAGCCGCTTGAGGCTCACCTGGCCAGGCTCGGGGTCGCCCGGGAAGGGAGTGCCCGCAAAGGTCAGCAGGAAGCCCTTGCCCGCCTCCTCGAGCGGAACGCCGGCCTCCGCCAGGGCGGCCTCCAGTATCTCGGGTATGCCCTGGACGAACGGCTCCCGAACCAGGCCGACACGGTCGTCGTCGAAGACCCAGGAGCCGTAGTAGTTGTACGGGCGCAGCACCATGATGCTGTTGCCCTCGAAGCGCGCCTTGGGCGGCTTGACGCCCGTCAGGAACTCACCGACCTTGCTTAGAAAGCTCATCTTCCCTCCCCTGTAAACCATTCGTGTCGCTAGACCCTGTCCACCACCCCGGCAACAGAACGAAGTCATCCCAAAGACCCCCGCCTAAGTCCACCCGCTTGCAAAGGCCCCGCCTCCGGAGGACGCCGAGGCAGACAGGGTAACCCCTGTCGCTTACGGACATCTCCTTGATGCGGTTGACCCTCGCCCAGGTCCCGTCGAACGGGTCTGATATGCTTAACAGAAGCTCGTATGCCTCTTGGATCTTCATCGCTTCCCTCCTGGCATCCAGTCCGGGCTGCCGTGACGCCGGTATCCCCTCTCGAGGACGTCGGTCGCCTCGTTGCCCATGAACCTGTGGACAAGGACCATCATCGTCTGCGCGAACAACTTCCCGTGGCCGTTGTTGCCGGTCAGCTGGTGAGCGATCTCGTGCAGCACGGACACGGTCGAGCCGCCGTGCGGCGGGAACGCGATCACGTTGCCGGTAGAGTACGCCCTGTCCCGGTACTCGCTGACGCCGACCCTCGGCTTCCTGGGGTTGCCGAAGGTCTTCCGAACCCATTCGTCTCGGTAGACCCTGTCCACCAGGTCCGGTATGTCGGCGTGACTGACGGGCCTGTTCGAGGGGCACCCATGGAGGTCGGCCTGCGCCCGGTAGAAGCGGTCGGCCTGGGCCTGGCCGCCCGTCTGGTCGGCCGTTGCAAACGCAACGGGCCAGGCGAGCAGCGCAAGCCATAGGATCGCCCTCATTCGTCGACCTCCACGGGGCTGTTGAACTGGCAGACGTACAGGTAAGCGCCCAGAACCATGAGAATGGCGGTCATGCCCAAACCCTCCTTGGTCAGCAGATCTTGAAGCCCCCGCACGCGCGAAGGAACCCGATGAACTCCACCACGTTCTCGACGCTGAAGCGGTAGGAGGCGGCGAAGGGAGGCCGGGTGCCACGCCCGTCGCAGCCGTTGCACCACCCCTGGGTGCGCCCCAGCTCCTTGGCCTGCTCGATGGTCAGCTCCTTGTCTGCGAACATGTCCTGGCGGATGCCAGTCGCGTCGCAGAACTCGCACTTCTCGTGGGGCATGGCGTCGATGCCCGCCTTGAACTCGGCCTCGTACTCGGCGGCCACGCCGTCGTCCACGGCCTCCTGGAGCCTCTCGGCGAGCTCGTGGGCCTTGGGACCGTCCAGGCCGTCGCCGTCGTTGGTCTGGCCCGAGACCCCCTCGGTCAGGTCGGGGGCCACGGTGCAGCAGAACCCCCAGAGGTGGCGCCACCACCACACGTTGTTCCTGAAGTACTCGCCCGCCTCGCTGGTGGGCTCGTTGCCGAACACGTCCATACCCATCTTCGGTCCCTCCCTCGGTTGCTCTCCTGGTTCCATTCGTCGCGCCCGGGTTTTATTTTCCTGGGGGCGAAAAAAAACCCGCCCCCTTCTCAAGGGGCGGGCTGGGGGGCCAGACGGGGCGATTAGCCCTTCACGCCGGCCTGCTTGACGAACTGGACGCTCTCGCCGGGGCGGAGGACGTAGTCGGCCTCCAGCGGGGTGTTGCTGCCACGCAGGTAGGCGTCTGCGTCGGCGGGGATGTTGTAGGCCTCGGCCAGGGTCTGGCGGACGGTCGCCACGTTGTGCCCGGCGACGGGGTGCATACCGTCGGAGGCCCCGTAGATGACCTGGACCAGCTGCGACTGGAGGCTCTCCAGGTAGCTGCCGACGGCCTCGGGGGCGTCGGTGTTGGCGTTGGCGAAACCCTGAACCTCGTTCACTTGCTCGGACATGGCTCTCTCTCCTCTCGTTCGGGGGTTGTCTTGGCCCCACAATGATCATTCGTCGCGACTCGCCGGTTTTTTTAGGACTCCGTCCTTTTTTTTCCGGCCGGCCCCCCAGGGCCTGACATTAGACGGCCTTTGCGACCGGGATGCGCTCCCGGGGCACGGCCTTGAGCGTGGGGAGGTCGATGCAGACCTCGCCGTGGAATGGAAGGTTCCGCAGCACCCGACGGGAGTATACCTCGGGGTCGGTCACGTTGTGGAAGGCGGCCAGCATCAGCGCCGCCACGATGTTGTTGGTGATGACGATCTGGGCATTGCTCTGGGCCAGGACGTCGCAGCCCGCCTGGCGGGCCTCGTTGGGGTGCAGGTCCGTCGGGGAGTCGATCTCCCGGTGGTACTGCGTCATGGGAGGGGTCAGGTCGACCCCGTCGCGCCGGATGTGGACCAGGATGTCCCCGTCCACCAAATCGTTGCCACCGGAGATGACCACCACGTTCTTGAGCTCGCAGGCACGGTCGGAGACCAGCTTGCGGGTCTTGTGGTTGTCAACGCAGAGGAGGACGACATCGTTCTCCCGCACGTGCCGGACGACGTTCTCCACGTCGACGTAGGACTCGTGGGCCACGAAGTTGATGCGCCCGAACTGGTCCTGGAGCTCCTCGGCCGTCACCGTGGCCTTGTTGCCCTCACGTCGGAAGGACTGGCGCTCACGGTTGCGCTCCTCGAACTCGTCGCCGTCCACCAGGTGGATGGTCGGCTCGGGGAACAGCCCCTCCTTGTAGTTCACGTACCGGCTGAGGACTGGCAGAAGGCAAAGGCCGATACCACCCGTCCCGATAACCCTGATGTTCATCGAACACCTCCTTTCAAGAATCCATTCGTCGCGCCGCCAGTATTTTTTCAGGTCGGCCTCTCGACCTCGATGACCCAGTCGCCGCCGTCCTTGGAGACTGCGAACTTCAGGCCGTTCAGTGCCAGCTGGTAGATGATGGCGATCATCTGCCCCTCGTCCCGTGCGCTAATCGTTCCTGCGATCATTTCGAACCTCCCTTGAGCCAGGTCAGCCACTTAGCGCTGAACTGGTAAAACCTGGAACCACCACCGATGTCATTCGTCGCGTCTTCGGCCGGCTTTCTGTCGGTCGGCTCCCAATCCGAGCTGCTGACCGTGCCCGAGAAGGGCAGGGTGCGCTGGCGGTAGCGGGTGTCGACGTGCGAGTAGTCGTCCATGCTCCTGGGCGTGTACTCACGGCTGGTGTAGCTGATGCCCCCGTAGTTGGTGAAGGCGCGCTTGGTGACCTTGGCCATCCAGCCGTCCACGATCTCCCCCACGGTGGTCGGCGTGCCCGCCATCCCCGACCAGGAGAGGGACCTGTCGGCCACCTGGGCCAGCCGGTAGCGTGGGTGCTTGTCCCTGTAGTAGCTGCCACGCACCTCGCCCTGCTGGTAGCTAACCGTCTCCCCGGCGACCTCCACCCCCTCCACTACGGATAGGACGTCGACCTCCTTGCGGTTGTTGCAGACGGCGATGGTGCTCACCATGCTGAACTCCTCACGGTCGACGTGGCCGATGGTGATGTGCAGGCCGTCGAAGCTGGCCTCGTCGCTGGTGTCGGTCCCCGAGTGGAACGCGCCGAAGTCGCAGTGCGAGTGTATCGTCCCCACGCTCTGCCACATCGGGCCGGCCTGGTTGGCGACCCCCTCGTCGTCGGGCACGCTGTCGGTGCGGTCGTAGTCGACGCTGGAGTACGTCACCGTCTGGGACGGGCACCAGAGCCGGTACTGGTTCAGCGTCCGGCTGTAGAGCAGGGTCAGGTAGGACTCCGACCGGTGCTCGGCGAAGACGCGCTGGAAGAAGGTCTTGGCCTGGCGGACGATGCAGGCGGGCAGCTTGGGCAGCGTCCAGGTGAACAGGTTGGGCGCCTCCTGAAGGAAGGGCATCTCGCTGATCTTCACCATGGCCGAGCCGAACGCGCGCTCGACCCTCATGTACGCCCCGTCCTTGCAGATCAGGTAGTACGTGCCCTTGTCGGGAGCCTTAAACCCCTGGCTGTTCAGGTAGATGGGGAATGCCTGGATGCTCATCTGTCTCTCCTCGTGTTAAGCCACAATGACCATTCGTCGCGCCTCGACCCTTTTTTCACCCTACCAGCATGTCGGCGTCCAGGTCGTCCCAGATGCTGCCGGTCACCCTCACCTGCCCTGGGCCACGGGGGGTCGTCGGGTCGTCGGGGCGGACCGCCTGGGTGGCCGTGGCCGGCTGTCGCCGTGGCCTGCGGGTGCGGGGCGCCGGGGTTGCGTTTGCAACGACCGGGGTGGCGACCGGGGTCGGCTGGGTCTGGGTCTGGTTGGTGACCGGGGCGTTCTGGCCAGCCTGGGCAAGCGCCCGCTCACGCTCGTTCAGCTCGGCCTCCTTCCTCTGGAGGGCGACGTGGGCGGCATGGACCTGCACCTGCTCCCGCAGCTTCGCCTTCTCGTACTCCGACCGCTCGGTGCGGAGGCGGGCCCTGTCGGACTCCAGCCTCGCCTCACGGCGCCCGATGCTTGACTCCCGCTCACGCAGGGGGATGTGTACCTCGTTCCAACGGCGCATGTACTCGTCGTGGTATGCCCTCTGGATTCTGGCAATGCCGCCGTCGAGCCATCGGACCAGGGTCGCCTTGATCGCCTCGCCGTGGACGGCAGGGACGTTGCTTTCGTTCACCTCCGTCGCACGCAGAGTGCCGCAGAGGCGCTCCGTCAGGCTCGTGATGCCGTTGCTGATGGTGGTCTTCACCCTGTTCTTGAAGGCTGTCTTGCCCTGCCGGGTGGTGATGTCGCTGATGAGCAGAGTGCCGATGCGGACGGTGGAACCCAGGTTTACGGACGCGTCGTCCTCCAGCATGAAATGGGGGTTCTGGCGGGACCTCTCCTGCCAGCGGTCGAGGGCTGCGAACACCGCCTCGTTGTTGCCACGCTGCGTGGCCTCCAGGCCGAAGTTGGCAATGAGGAAGTTGAGCATGGGCTCGCTGAGGTCGGTGTTGAACTCGCTCTGCCAGAAGCCCGTGACCGTGGTGTTCACCTTGTCGATGACCGACATGCTGCCGCTGCCGACCGACATGCCGTGGGTCCCACGGCCGGTGCATATCTGGAAGGGGCCGCCCAGGCCGACGTTGGGGAGGGGCAGCTTGTGGACCTGCTGCTCCAGGCTGGTGACGGGGGACTTGCTGCAGCTGGCGCGAACGCTGTCGAAGGTCATCGTGCGGCCGGAGCTGCGGAAGACCGTGACGAACTGGGTGAAGGGCATGGCCAGCTCGTAGACGCGCGTGATCGGCTCCCCACGCTCCCCGTTCCGTCGGTAGATGATGCGGCGGAGGCCGGGGGCGTACTCGGTGAGCACGTTCATGTAGTTGCCCTCACGGGCGAAGTACCTGGTCCCCTCGGGGACGAGGCAGAGCTGGTTGGTCCCCTCCTCAAGCCAGGCCTGGGACAGGTCGGTTAGGCTCTCGCCCAGCTGACGGGTCAGCGCGCCGACCTCGGCCTGGGTGTTGTCCTCAACGCTGGCGAGAAGGCTCTCCTGGTTGCGCCGCAGCACGCCCTCCAGCGAGCGCTGCATGGCGTCCGTCACGATGGCGCGATCGGCCTGGGCCAGGAACTCGTTGACTATGCCGTTGGTGTCGACGCTGAATTCTGACATTTCTGATTCCTCCTTGGGTCACGATACCCATTCGTCGCGCCACGTACACGTTTTCCGGGCGACAAAAAAAAGATTCACCGGCGGCGGGGCTTGCGCATGAACAGCCAGTCGTCGGCCTTGCCCCCCAGGTAGGTCATGTCGTCGGTGTCGATGATGCGGTTGAAGCAATCGTCTGCGAAGCAGCTATCGGAGTTTATCTTTTGAAAGAACTCTGACATATCCTCCAGCAGAACGGTCATGTCGGCCCCGATCATCTGCTTGAGGACCGGCCACCCCTCCTTGCCGAAGGCGGCCACGCCTTTCTCTCGCAGCATGGTGCGCAGGCCCTTCCTGCCCTCGCCCGTCAGGCAGGTATCGCAGTGCTGGCCCTCCTCCACCTCGCTGCCGAACCCGCACTTGATGCAGCCGTCGACGACGTCCTTCTCCAGGATGGCGCCCGCCAGGTGGCCGACGGCCGACTCCGGGTTGAGGCCCATCTGCACGGTCGTGAAGGACAGATCCCCCGCCCGGAAGTGGTGCCGGTGGAACTGCGTCCCACGGATGCCGTCCACCTCCACCAGCTCGCGCAGCGGCGAGGTGATGCTCTTCTCGACGAAGCACCTGCCCACCAGGCACTGGGCGACCAGGTGGAACAGGGTGTTCTTCATCCCGAAGGTCGGGATGGCGTGCGCGAGCATCACCGTCTTCACCTCGAGGGGGAAGGGGCCGGTCTGGTAGGCCTTCTGCGCAAGCGTGTAGCCCATGAGGTGCTTCTTCAATTCACTCTCCCGTGTCGATGACGACGTCCTGGCCGTGGACGGTGTAGGGGATGCGGCCGATGAGGACGCCCTCCCAGATATTGTCGGGTATCCCCGGGATGCCCTTGCACCAGACCTGCCTGATGTGGCGGATCAGGTTCGTTATGGTCTCCCCGTGGTGCAGGGCCACCTGGGACTGCGCCAGGAAAAGAGGCGCGTTGGTGCCGCCGGCGCTGGAAAGGACAATCCTCATTGGTCGCCCCCCTCAAAGCGGAAGCATCGGTAGGGCACGGTCATCTGCTTGCCCTTCGCCGCCCCCTCAATGAAGGTCAGGACCGCCTGCTCCTCCATCTCCACCGTCTGGCAGCCGTGGAAGACCGCCTTCACCTTGTCGCCCTTCTTGTACCCGCAGCCGTCCTCACGGATCTTGATGAGGTACTCCCTGTCGATGCGCTCTTTCATGCCTCACCCCCGTTCGCCTGCTGCTGCTGGGACGCCCAGCGATGGAACCGCTCCGGAACCGAGTCCACGATCTGCCTGAAGGCCGCCTGCACCGACTCCAGGGTCACCTTGGTCTCGAACACGAGGCCTCCCTGGCGGCGGCGGATCACCACCTCGGAGCAGAGGGCCTGGGCCTTCTTGATGAGCAGGGCCTTGAAGCGCTTCGCACCGTCTGCGCGCGCGTCCAAGCGCACCTCGGTTGGAGAGGCTATGCCCAGCGCCTCGTTCAGCGGGTGCGGTTGCAGCCGGCCTGCGGGGGATGCCGGGATGCCCAGCGCCTCGTTCAGCTCCGGGCAGAAGCCGGTGGTGTACCAGTTGACGCCCAGCGCGATCGCCTGCTCGATCTGGCGGCAGGCCTTCTTCGTCTCGCCCGCCCTCTTGGCGGCCGCCGACTTGATGGGGAACAACTCCTCTTCGCTAATCCTCTGCATGGCTACCTCCTCCTCGTTACGTCCACGTATACCATTCGTCGCGAGCCATAAGTTTTTTTACAGCCGCCAGACGCCGGTCTCGTCGCCAACGGACTCGATGATGTGCACCAGCGTGTCGTGGTCGGTGCCGGACAGCTCCAGGAAGCCGACCTCCTCGCTCCCACGGAACAGGGCCGCCCGGAACACGTCCCTGCTGCCCTCGCCCACCAGGGACCACTGGCCCCCGCTCGACAGGCCACGCTCGGCCAGCTGGGCGTAGTGCCAGCCCAGGCCCTCCACGTCGCCCGCCAGGCCGACGATCTCCCCGTCCAGGACCATGGAGAGCCGGATGTCGTGGAAGATGCTCCTGGCCATGCGCTTGATCTTGCGCTCCCAGAGGAAGGGGTGGCCCTCGGCGTCCCTGTCCTCGGACCAGTCGTGCCCGTACTGGGGGCGGAGAGGGTCATCCTCCAGGACCTGGGCGACCCTCTCGGCGACCACGCGCCGCTGGTCGGTCCCCAACAGAGCCTCCACGTGCTGGACCAGGCTATCGAACCCCGTGACGATCATTCTCGCGCCCTCCTTCAGTACACCCGGCAGGGATTGAACCTGCGACCCTCGCTTTAGGAAAGCGATGCTCTATCCGCTGAGCTACGGGTGCATGTACCACAAGGACAATTCGTCGCGCCCCCAGGATTTTTTCAGGAACCCCACCGAATTCACCGCCGGGGTGCACCGATCCCAAACCGCCTGCAGACCCAGGTCCTCGCCTTCTCGGCGGGCTTCCTGGCCAAGGGAGCGGCGATCGCGACCTTGGAGGCGACCTGGGCGACCATCAGCGCCGCCCAGACCCTCCTCGAGAACTCGCCGCTCATTTGTGCTCCAGGACGAAGCAGTCGGCCCGGCTCTCGTCCAGGACAGCCCCGAAGTAGCGATCCTTGGCCGTGGACGCCTCCAGCACCACCGGCTCCCCCAGGGCGTAGTAGACGCACCAGGAGTGACGGCGCCAGACCCCCTCGGACAGGGCCAGCCCGGTGCAGAGGTGCAGGTCGGGGGAGCCCCAGCCCTTCAGGTCGCGCCACATCCGGGCGACGTTCCTGTGGCGGTGGAGGTCGGGCTTGCCCATCTCCACGACGCCCAGCCTCGGGAAGGCGCGAGCGCCCTCCAGCTCGTCGGGCGCAGGCAGCGGCCCCTCGACCGCATGGCCGCCCAACTCAAGAAGCCTGGCTCTCAAAGCTTCGTCCATGTCGCGCCCCCTCGCTAAGGTTACCACGATCCATGAGTCCTATTCGTCGCGACTGCGAAACCTTTCAAAAAAAACGGGCGGGGGACCCGGAGGCCGCCCGCCCGTCGCAGTCGCAACCGACCCGTCAGGAAACCGTCACGCTGACCTGGGTGGTCTGGGAAGGATGGGGGAGGCTGTAGCCGAGGATGTCGGCGGCGCACTCCACCGTGCGGCGCAGGCGCTCCTCCTCGCTGCTGGCCTTGGCGAACTGGAGGTCACGGGGGTAGACCCTCGGGACGATCACGGTCAGCAGGGCCTTCACCTGATCGACCGAGCGGCAGTAGGACTTGACCCGGGAGAAGAACCCGGCGTTGACCACCACCTTGGTGCTGCGCTCCAGCACCGCTGAGCGCTCCTCGTCGTTCAGCGGCTCGGGGGTGCCCTCCCCCGTGAACCCGATGAGGGCGGCCAGCTTGCGGCCTGCGCTCTGCTCCACCTCGGTGGAGGGGATGAACTCGCGCTTGGCCCCGTAGCGGCCCTCCAGCAGCTCCGAGATCGGGCGGAACCCGATGATCGGGGCGAAGTTCAGCTCCTCGCAGACCAGGCGGGCTGCGTCGTCCGGGTGGAAGCCGAGGTCCTGGACGACCTGGGTGAGGTGGTCCTGGGGTTCGACGCCCTCGGGGCACTCGGGGAAGCGGACGGAGAACGAGTCCTGCATGATCCACATGAACTCGTGGTCGTCCACCACCACCGTGGGGTTGCTGGGCTTGTTGCCCGACTCCCAGAGGCGCTCGGCCACCTGGCCCAGCGCGTAGGCGTTGAAGGCCGCCTTGGCCGTCTCCTCGCGCGACTCGATCGGGTCGAGCAGCACCCGTGCCGAGAGCCACCGGGTGGCGTCGGCCTTGGCCTGGGGGGTCAGCGGCATCTGCCACCGGTCCGCCTTGCCCGTGCTCTTGACCTTGGGCTTGGAGGCCAGCGCCCCCAGGCTGCCCAGGATGTTCTTGGCCTCTGCGCTACGGCTGTTCTTCACGCTCATCGTCAACACTCCCTCTTGGAGGAACGGCCTCGGTCAACCGTCGGCAAGCCGCCTTGGCGTCCGACCCTGCCTCGTGCCGTCACATACCATTCGTCTCAGCACCAGGATTTTTTTCCTGGATCCAGGAAAAAACTCTCACTCAACCCCCTCGAGCCTCGCAAGCAGGTCCGGCCCGCCCCCGGCCAGCAGGCCCAGGGCGCGCTCGACCTCGGCCTTACCCGCCTCGCAGTCCTCGAGGTTGAAGCCTCCGACGTGCCAGCAGATCTCCTCGTCGGGCAGCAGGGGGCGGTACTCCTTCCAGTCGTACACGGTGAAGACCTTGCCCCCTTCGGTCTGCATCTGCCAGTCGAAGTTGACCTTGTCCCGGCCGCTGTTGCAGTAGAACCTGGGGTCCCCGAGCACGTCCAGCAGCTGGTTGGGGGTCGCCCGGAGGGTCACCCCGTGGTAGCTCGTGCCCCAGATGTCGCCTTTCGTCGCCTTCATGCCTCGCCCTCCCTTTCGGGTTCCATTCGTCGCGCCGCCCGAAACCTCTCAGTACTCGCTCGGGGTCATCACGGTCAGGCCGCCCTTGCCGTTCGGCATGACCCATACCTTGCCCGCCACGGTCCCCTCCAGCTCGATGAAGGTGTCGTCGGACTTCTTCTCCATGCGGGCCCTCACGGCCATGATCACGTCGTGGAGGAGGGGGACCAGGCACTGGTCGTAGGTGCGACCCTTCTGCTCCTTGCAGGCGACGTGCACGCCGAGGCTGACGAGCAGCCAGGGCCAGCGGTCGGGGTAGGGGTGGATCAGGGTGCCGTCGTTGACTGCGTCCTCTTCGGTGTACTGGAAGATCATCGCCTTCTCCTCGGTTGGGTTTCTCTGACAAACTCCATTCGTCGCGCCCCGGATATTTTTTCCCGTCCCTAGCGCGAGTTCGTCACCCTGACCTCGTTCACCTTGGTGTTCACCCGCTTCGGGCCGTCTTCCGTCTCGCGATAGCACCGGATGCCCCTCGCCCAGGCGCCGAACTCGAGGTCTTCGTCGGCCCTCGCCATCGCCTCGAACTTAAGGTTGAGGTTCCTGCGGAGGCCCGACGACGACACCGACCAATCCTTGATGTCCGAGAACTCGATGTCCGCCCCGTCTGGGCCCACCAGGTACAGGTCCTCCAGGGGCACCCGCTCCGGGTTCACCTTCGCCAGCACGTCGACCTCGAAGTAGATCTTCCTCATGTCACCACTCCCATGTCCCACGGGCCAGCTGGCCCACCGTGACCGCCCGCCACTCGTTGCCCTGGAGGCCCCTCTCGGCCATCCAGCGCTCCGCATCCTCGCGCGCCCCGAACGTCCAGGGCCTGGCCCCCTTGTAGAAGGGGTTGCTCCAGCCCCAGTCGAACCTCCTCACCACGACCCATTCGTCTCCGGTCAGCATCTTCTCACCCCCATTGCTCCGCCATGGCGCGAGCTATGCCCTCGTACGTCTTCGAGCGCACCTTCCACCTGTTGGGGCCGGGCGCCTGCCAGTGCATCCTCGACCGCTCCGTGTAGGGCAGCGCGAAGGTCTCCTCCTTCAGGTCGGTCGTCGGCACGAGGGGCGGCAGGCCGTCGAGCCAGAGGCAGGTCGCCTTGCACTCCTTGTGCCCGAACATCCACGGCTGGATCGTCTGCGTCTGCCTGCGCCCGATCAGCGCCTTGGCGTGCTTGTGCTGGATCGGGTTCTCGATGCACCGCCTCGGGATGGGCGCGTTCAGGAAGGCGAGGAACAGGTCGGCGCCACCCTTCATGGCGTCCCAGCGCGCCTCGTTCCTGGTCCCGTCCTTCTTGTTGTACAGCCACTGCACCCCGCTGTTGGCGAGGTACGTGCACGGCGGGTGGGCGATCAGCAGGTCCCAGCCCTTCCCGAGGTGGGAGGTCGCGTCCCCCAGCAGGTGGAACTCCGAGCCGTCGTCGGCAGGCAGCAGGTCGGCGCTCCAAGCGTCGTGGCCCCTCGCCCTGAAGGCCTCGCGCACCGTCCCAGAGCTCTCGCAGGCTACAAGCACTCTCATTTCAATCCTCCCCGTTGGTGACGAGGGCCATTCGTCGCGCCACGCCGGAATTTTCCGGGCCCATCCGGACGGCCCGAAAAACGAATGCCCGCACACTCAAGTAGAGCATGCGGGCATGGTGTAGCGGTAGCACGGGATCCTTCCAAGTTCTTAGCGCGAGTTCGATCCTCGCTGCCCGCTCTCAGAAGGGGACGTCCCCGTCCTCCACGGACTTCTCTTCCTGGACGGCCAGGTGGGAAAGGTCCAGGTCGGCCACGTCGTCTTCGCAAGGGTCCTCGGGGTGCGGCACCGCCGGCCCCTGGTAGAACGGGTTGCTCATCCAGACATCGAAGTCCGTCAGCACCCAGGCCCTCTCCGGGTTCTCCGCCCCGAAGTTGAGCGCGTACTCCCGGCAGGCGTCCATCGGGCTTGCCGGCCCACCCCAATCCCTCTCGTCGAGCATGACCGCACCCCCAAATCAATCCCTGTCCCAAGGGACGAAATCAAGCGACAGGGGCTGGGAGGCCAGCGATGTCCCCTCCAGGCTGTCGATCGCGCCTTGGAAGACCCGGATCTGCTCTTCGGCCCAAGCGGCGTCCCCCCCACGGCTGCCGTGGTCCCACAGCACCTGTTGGATCATCCGCCGCAGCCTCTGGCCGACCTTGGCAGCCATCAGCCGGCACTCTGCGTCTAGCTCTTCCATGTCCTTCCCCCTCAAAGTGATGTTGACCGTCCCGTCCTTCATTCGTCGCGCCGCCGTCAGATCTTCAGGTTGGAAACCCTGTTCCTGACGGCAAGCAGGACGGCCACCCTCTCGCAGGCGGCGAGGGAGTCCCTCTTCCCGCCGATCCCGTCCTCGATGGTTTTGTCGATCATGTCCTGGACGAGGGCGCAGACCGCAGTCCGCATCGCCTCGGCCCCACCGTGCTCCAGCAGATCGATGTCCTCTTCCATGTCAACCCTCCGAATACCGTTCTTCAGCCGCAGCCCTTGAGGAGCAGCAGCACGATGAAACCGAAGAAGAACAGGTTCCCCACGGCCCTGGCCGTGTACCACTCGTCGTACCCCTTCGGGTCGTGTATCTTGCTAGGCGGTCTGCCCATCCCTCAACCCCCCACCCGGGCGCCGGACTTAACCAGCTTGCCCTCGTAACCCAGGGAAAGCGCCTTGGCGAGGAACCGCCCCGCCAGGTCGTCGGGGGCCATGAAGACGCTGTAGCGCCTCCCCCCGTGCTGCTCCTCCCTCTCGTAGAAGACGTCCTCGACCGAGCCCGACGAGAACCCCTCCATGATGTCGCACGGGTCCATCAGTTCGTCGGCGCACCCGTCGGGGATCCGCAGCATCACCTTGGATCGCGCGATGCCGTCG
>Ga0222712_10003457_pt1 | contig 17202 bp, 10 predicted proteins | sample C33_657DmetaG_FD_165043 | JGI IMG/M metagenome (GOLD analysis project Ga0222712, IMG submission 165043) | Estuarine water microbial communities from San Francisco Bay, California, United States - C33_657D | ecosystem: Environmental > Aquatic > Marine > Unclassified | place: USA: California...
TTGGAGTAATGGGTTACTGAGGGTTACAGTAAGGTTCGATTCTGAAGTGCTCAGTTGGAATTTAAGTAGTTCTGGAACAATCAGTTATGGGTATTCACTGGAGTTAACAGTATAACATAAGTGCAACACTGGGAAGCATTTAGGCATAGCTAAGCATTAAACGGAATCTGCGTGAGATTTCGTTTCAAAAGGTTGAACTCAGAACAGGGGCTTAAGCCCGTCAGCTCTTTGGAGAATTCAGCCAATCTGCGCTGTCGCCAGCGTTTCGCGCTTTGGTGATGTAGTTGATCCAGCCCGAATCGATCTTCTGATGCACGTGAACTTGCTGGTGTGCGTACGGGCACATCGCCCAGTTGGCTCTAATCATACTTTCGAAGGTATGTGGGCTGTCTGGGTATGGATTTTGGAGAGCCAGGTGGTAATGCAGGCGACCTGTTGCTGAGTATTCGTAGGCGGAGACGACTCTAAGTCTTTTCCCGAACCTTCGAAACGATTTGCCATAAACTTGCGTATTGAGTCGATTGAGCAACAGGCGTATCCATCTAGGCGCACCTTCCGCATCCAATTTGTATCCGTTTTCGTACTGTTTGAGCGTCAAAGTAACGCCAAAGCAGCCTTCATAGGCGAAGTCGCTTAGATGCTGTCTGACCGCTTCTTGCAGTAATTTATCGGAATTGGATTGCACATAATTTATTTATCCGGAAAACGCGTTAAATTGCTGGTATTCGGTAAATTATTCTAAGTTATTGTGCTTGACATACATATAGTTGCGATAAAGTAACAACAACTAATGTAAGTACCTGTTAATCAATGTTATAGGATACACTTGACGTCCCGACGAAGTGAGTTTCCTATAACAGTTAACTGCTAACTACCACCGTCGCTTATTGCTCTTATTGAGCTGTGAGCGACGCACCTAAAAACCGAGGATGCAACGTCCTCGGTTTTTTGTTTTCCTGAATCAGAGAAGGCGGCGCTAGCTCCGCTTCCGCCGCCGCCGTTTGCGCGCCGTAAATACGAGCGGAACGGTGATGTTGTTCCTGCCTTCTTCTGCGTAAGGAAGGCGGAAATGAACGGTGCATTCGTAGCGATGACAAATTTCAGGGAATCTGCGGTATCCGAGCAACCTAACCTAGCGCGCTACGTCTGCGCGCAGAGGTAACGATGATCTCCCACTTGTATCGCTGTATTTCGGTTCATATCCCCAAAGCCGCAGGCAACAGCGTTAACCGCGCCTTTAGCGTGGACTGGCAGGATCATAAGGATCTTGCCCGCTACCGGGCTGAACTCGCTCCCGCCGTGTTTAATTCTTATTACAAATTTGCATTCGTGCGGAATCCTTGGGAACGGCTGCTCTCGGACTACAACTACCAGCGCCGAAAGAAACAGCCGCCTGAATTTAAACTCCACCTCTTTGACAGTAGTGGTGCTATGAGAAACTTCGCTACGTGGACCCAGGCTGCACTCTCGAATCCTTTCAGCTATGTCCCTGCCACTTGGGGTGGCGAGGTATCGCCCGGCATGCATCGCTTTAGCCCTCAGCTGGACTGGATCAGCCTTGAGGGATTCATCGCTGTGGATTTTGTGGCGCACCTCGAGCGACTTCCAGAAGACTTCCGAACCATCGCTACCGCTGTTGGGCTGAAGCGACCAAAGCTCCAGCACCGAAACTCTCGGTTTCATTTTCACTATTCACGATATTATGACAATGCGACGCGCGATCTCGTGGGGCAATACTATGCCCGCGATATCGCTGCTTTTAACTACGATTTCGAAGATCGACGCTTGCTTTTCTGTTAGCTGAACGCCGTTTCTTTTCGGATAACGGGACTGTCGATGAACAGCTCCGCCTTCAGTTTCTACCGCCCCACACACATCAGCTTCCCGCCCGCGATCTCTTATCCCGTTGCGCGCCGTTTCACCGCCGTAAATACGAGCGGAACGGTGATGCTGTCTTTGCCTTTTTCTGCGTAAGGAAGACGGAAATGAACGGTGCATTCGTAGCTATTCTCTCCGACCGTTTTTGCGGTGATTGTGCTGACGACGCCTTCGAGGAATTCTTTCTTTGCCTCCTCTTTCATCGTCTTGAGCTCAGTAATCCGAGCGCCGAAGTCCGTCACCCAGTTCGTCCAACGCTTCAACTTAGCCGCGTTCTTGAGCCGAGAGAGTAGGTCGAGCTTACGTGCCTCGATCGCTTGAAGGTGTTGATCGAGATTTTCTAAAACACCCGCCACGACATCGTTGCCTCGTTTCTGAATAATGCGATCCGACTCGACCGAGATCATCGACCTTTTGACGTCCTGAATTTCACGTTCACTTCGGCGGATCTGCGCCCGAAGACTCTTGGAATCGACCATCTCGGCGAAGCCTGTTTTCTTCGCGTTGAGGCTGAGCTGTTTGATTTCTTCGCGGTAAAGATGCGACTTTTCCATCACCTCGACGACCTTGGTCCAGATTGCTTCATTGGTTTCCTGAATTCGCAGGTAGGGTCCTTTCGCGCATTTCGTGAGGTTTTTCACTCTCGAATACGGATCATCGCGTAGCCGCTCGTGCCGCGTGCAGTAGTACGCCGACCGATTCTGCGCTGGATAAATTCTGCCACCCATCACCGAGCCGCAATGACCGCAGCAGAGCAAACCGCGAAGCAGGTAGAAGTTCTTCATATTACTCTCGCCGTCACGCAGCGTTCTCCGGCTGAAACGGAAGAGATTCAAAAATGAGTCCCAAATTCTTACTTAGCGTCATTCTGATGCCGTTGCGATTTCCCTAAATCGTAATCTCCGCGCCTCGTTTTTGTAACTTAAGACCTCTAAGTTAACTCCACAAAACTCCGTTCACCAGTATCCATCTATCACACATGAAAGAAACCATAATTTATGAGGATCTTAGTCGTATTATCGTAATCTCTCCTAACGTCTTCCGTCTCGTCGAAAGCTCCGAGTTTCGCATGTGCTTCGAATCGAGCGGACACTTTGCAACTGAAACGTTGCCCGAAAACCATCCGCCGATGGGCCACGATTTAAGCGTAGCTTAGATTGTTTATCGTTAGCTTCGCATTCTTTTTGAACTGCGAGCCCCGAGTTTGCCGCCGCTGCCCATATTTCTGGCGGCTTTGGCCGCATCTTTTTGCGCCTTGCTGGGCGATTCCGATCACGTGTTGCTAATCTTTGGGTAGCACAGGGGCAGTTTGACTCGATTTCGGGGTGGCGCCGGAGGTATCAGAGCGTTCGGTTTTGCCCACCGTGTATAAAATTAAGGCGAGGATAACGAAAAACCACCACTTTTTATAAAATGCGTTTTTGGAACTCTGGGTTTCACTCATGCCTCGCTGAAATAGCGTCCTGTTTGTTTGTCAACCGATGCTGCTGGGTTTAGCGGCGCTAGAACGTTTCTCGATTAACCGCGCGGCAGTTTGAACGCCCAGAGGTCGTTCGTACTTCGGCTGATCTCGGCCTTCGCACCAGCGCCTACGCCATGTGAGACTTTTTTCCCACTTCATGGATCAACTGCTGTGCGGATAATTCTTTTGTTTTTAAGGCTTTCTCGGCCACCGGCGTGATCGGATCGTTGGCGGTAAGCTCGAGGATTTTTAGGCCTAGGCGCATGCAGAATCTCATCGTGTCCTGATCGGTCATTTCTAACGCCGCTGCGGTCGCTTTGATTTCCTTTAACAAAGAGTCGGAGATGCGTATCGGAATAGGTTTGGATGGCATGAATGAAATTTCTTTATACAGAATGTTTTACGCTTAAAAATAAGGCAAGGAGCTGCGATGGGGATATGACGTGTAGCTGGAAAATTAATACCAAAATTTCGACGTTCTTTTAATTTTATTGAGTAGAATAAGCATCTACGTTTTCTCAGGCTTGATGCCCTCGAAAAACGTTCTGAGTAAAAAAATTACGCTGCTAAAATCTGATCAGAAGCGCGTACGTGTGATCGCGGCGAAAACCAAAATGTCGGAGCAGGCTGTATTGGAAAAAGCGCTCCTCACGGCCCAGCCGCTCTTAAAATTGATCACGCAAGCCGCGCGGGCGCGGAAATAAATCAACTAGACCACATGGGGCCCCTCGTCATTCGTCTTGGCGTTATGGGATAGGCTTGATTCCGATTCTGTGCAGCTCCGATTTTCCCGACGGCGCGCGAGGCCTTCGAAGAGCGAAATTTAGAGGTGGAGTCGAACTTGAGGGTCGGCGGTTTTAGGTCAGCGGTAAAAGCGGTACGGCTTGAGATGGGCTTAGAGCGGCTCGTAAGCGGCTCAAACTCGGGCTTGATTAACTCCGAAATATTTTTCTTGATCAGACGCGAAGGTTGGTTCCAATCGTCGCCCTTCACCATTTTGCCGCTATCGTATAACGGTTAGTACAACGGGTTTTCATCTCGTTAATCGGAGTTCGATTCTCCGTAGCGGTACCACTTTCAAGTCTGAGCTTCGGGTTTCGCCTCAAGCCGAAACCCACTGCCCGTAAAACCGAGGATATTGCCTCGGTTTTTTATTTGGCTGATTTAGTCGCCGATTTTCAGCGCAGCACCGTGTCGAAGAGACGATAAGCGGTCTCGCGTTGGGCGTCGGGGAAATCGTGGTCGCTGTCAGGGTGTTCGACGCGCAGGCCCGCGGTCGCGCCATGGAGCGCGTAAGCTGCGCGTGCGCTCGCGACGACGCGGTCCACGGAAGCCCAAGAAAAATTTGAGTCGCGCAAGGGCGCGTTGATGAAGACCGGGCGCGGTGCGAGTGCGCCGAGGATTTCGTGGAAATCAAACGGGATGTCCGCGAGGCGGCCGGCGTACGCGATCAAGCCCAACATGTAGCGCTCCTGGCACCAACCCTTGCCCTCGGTCCAAACCGCCGGTTTGCCGCCGTAGTAATCGAGGTACGAATCGAAGCCACAACTCGACACGATGGCGGCGAGGCGCGGCTCGAAGACGGCGGTATAAAGTGCGTTGTGGCCGCCGAGCGAGTGGCCGATGGCCCCGTAATGGCCACGCCGCACGAAGGGCAACGTTTCCAGGACATCGAGCGCGCGCGTGTTGTCCCAGATGGCCTTCATCGTGCCGCTCGCGTAGCCTAGGCCCTTGATGTCGGGCGCGTAGCCCGCGAGGTGCGGATAAGCGGGCGCAATCGTCACGTAGCCGCGCGCGGCGAGCTCGCTCGCGTAGGCGCGATGCGGGAGCGGGCCGAGGCCAATGGTGACGCCCGGGCCGACCGTGTTGTCGGTCGGATGCAGACACAGCACCGCGGGCACGCTGCCGGCGGGCGCGGTGAGCGCGGCTTTGGGAATGCAGAGCAACGCCGGCACGCGGCTGCCGGGTTCGGCTTGGTAGGTGATGCGACGGATGACGTACGTGTCGTGATCGGTTTCGGCTTCGACGCGCACCTCGAGGGCGACGCGCTTAGCTGACGCGGCCCCGGAAAATGCCCCCATGACCGTTTCCATGCCGCGCACGATTTCGGCGCGACGATCCGCCCAATCGGCCACAGTTTTTACGGCGACAACCGCGCCCGTGCCGTCGTGGCGCAGCAGGAGATTTTCGCGCGGAAGTCGCGTGGGCGCAGCGGCAAAAACGGCCAGCGGCCAGACTAACAACGTGAGCAACGCACGGCGGGCGAAGTGGGGCATGACGCAGCGTCGCGCACGGAGGCGCGGGATTCCAAGCTAAACCTTCGCCGCATCGCGGGTGACGGGCGCTACTGCTACCGACGCGGAATTAAAACGGTTGGCCGTTGGCCTTGGTGCCGCAGAGGTTGACGACGAGACCGAGCTCGGCGGCGAGGGCGGCTTTGGCGTAAAGGGCGAGATCGGCGGCCTTAGCGCTGTGGGCGTAGGCGACTTGGATGTGGTTGGCCTTGTGGCGCGCCATCATTTGATCGCGCGAGACGCCGTAGGTGACGGCGTGCATGATGGGCCACTGCTCGGTCGTTTCCTTCCAGCGCCGTGCGGTCTCGGCGGCGGGTAACGTGATGACCTGAGCGCGGCCGAGATCCATTTTAAGTTTACCATCTTCGACGAAGATGCGGCTCCAGACGATCTCGCCGGGCTTGGCGATGCCGCGCACCGTGCCGCCGCCGAGGCGAAAATACATCGGAGGCTGGCGTAGCGAATCGGTGCCGGCGTAGCCGCCGATGTGGTGCGCGGGCGGGGCGCTGCCGGAAATGAGAAACACCCAGACGTAAGCGTCGGTCGTGCCGCTGGCATCGTATGCACCCCAACGCAGATCGTGCAGCGTGTTTTCGACGGGCTGGCCGAGGGCGGTGTGAACGCGTTGCGTAAAAAGTCCGTCGAGCCCGGCGCATTCGTCGACTTCGTTGAAGTGCGTGAGCGGTTGTCCGGCGCGAATGATTTTTCCGGCGGCGTTTTTCACCGGCGGGCGATCGCTGTTGTTGAGCAGGCCCTCGACGAGATCGCTCGCGGGCAGGAGGTCTTTGAGGCCCTGTTGATATTGGATGCCGATGGACTCGCAGCCGAATTCATCGGCGAGGCGGAGGGCGGCGACGTAGGTTTTGCACTGCCACAGCACCTGCTCGCGCGTGAGTTCGGTTTTTGCATCGGTGCCGAAGTGGAACTTCATGCCTTTTTTGACGAGCCAATCGAAGACCGCGCGCGCCTCGGCGTCGCTGACTTGAGTGGCGCCGTAGTAAAGAGCGGATTGGGAAAGACGCTCCTTATAAACGCCCGTCGGGAAAAGCAGTTCGTCGGGGATGATGGCGTTGTACATGCCCATGCAGCCTTCGTCGAAGACGCCCATGATGGATTTGCGCTGACGTAGATCGGCGGCGATTTTCTGCGCGACGGCCCGGGCTTTCGCCGGAACCGCGGCGCGGGCGAGAGGTTTGACGTGAGTGGTGCGATGGCGGGCCTGACCGGTGGTGAGCCAAGATTTCAGACCGTTCAGGAAATACGTGTCGGTGAACGCTTCGCTCCAGAGGGTCGAGTAACGAACACCGGCTTTGGTGAGGGAGCCGTTGAGGTTCAACATGCCGACGAGGCCAGGCCACGTGCCTGACCAATTGGCGACGGTGAGAATCGGCGCTTGGTGCGAGATGAGTCCGGGCAGCAGGTGATGGGAATATTGCCACACGGCTTCGGCGACGATGAGCGGCGTGTGCGGATCGATCGTGGCGAAGACCGCCATGCCCTCTTTCTGCGAACTAATGAAACCGTGTTTCTGCGCGGGCTTGTGGGCGTGGGCGCGGACGAGTTTGTAACCGAGCCGAGCCACGGCGGCGGTGAGCGCCTGCTCCATCGCGTGTTGGGCGGGCCAGCAGACTTCGTTGGCGGACTGGCGGAGATCGCCGTTGGCGACGAGGAGGATGGTTTTCATTTTGGCCATAAAAATCAGTGGGGAAGGTTGGCTAGAGAAAATCGGCGAGACTCGAGCCAGAGAATGCACTCGATCTCGCCTTTAGAAAATGGATAGATGCCGCAACGACATGGATAATATCGGCCCTCAAGAAGCCACGGCGCTGCTCTCGAAACAGGTTACGCGGGCACGATACTTTTTTCTCAACTTGGCGCCGTCGCGCGCGCAGGCGCTGGTCTTGGTGATGGGCGGGCGCGAACAGTGTAATCCGGATTACGCACTCGCGCGCCGATATTTTCCCTTTCACGGGCTGGAGTTTGTCGTTTCCGGCCGCGGCTGGGTTACGCTCGACGGCAAGGAGTATCCGCTCGGACCGGGGACGGTGTTTGCTTATGGCCCCAACACGCACTGCGCGCTGCGGGCGGACGCGCGGGATCCGATGGTGAAATATTTTGTGTCGATCAGTGGCCGCGGCGTCGTGGGTCGTTTGCAGCGCTGTGGCGTGCGGCCGGGAGCCGTGCGCGTCTTGGCGGTCCCTGCGGAAGTGACGAGCGTGTTGGAAGAACTCGTCCGCGAAGGCCAACGCACGGGCGCGCTCACGGCGGCAATCTGTGCAGCGCTCGGCGAATTGCTGCTGTTGAAAATCGAAGCAACGACCACGCAAGCTACGCCGACGCTTGAGCCGGCGCGTGAGGCCTTTTTGCGCTGCAAGGCCTTGATCGATGCGCAGGCGGAGCGCTTGGGCACGCTGGAGGAAATCGCGCGCGCGGCCGCCGTCGAGGCCTCGAGCGTGTGCCGCTGGTTCCGGCGCTATCAAGGCACGAGCCCGTACCAATATCTCTTGCGGCGAAAAATGACGATTGCCGCCGGGTTCCTCCTCGAAAATGGCGGACTCGTGAAAGAAGTCGCGCAACGCGTGGGCTTCGACGACCCGTATCATTTTTCGCGGGCGTTCAAAGCCGTGCACGGGGTGGCGCCGCGCGCACTCTTGCATTACCGGCAGGTTCGCTAGGCTCTTTGCTCTCATGATTTCACCGACTTTGATCCGCGCGTGCACCGTGGCGCCCCTCGATATCCCGTTGCATGTACCGTTTGGTATTTCTGGCGGCGCGCAGGCGATGGCCAACAACGTGCTCGTCACCCTCGAGCTCGCCGATGGCACGCGCGGCTACGGTGAAGCGGCGCCGTTGCCGCCCTACAACGGCGAGACGCAGGCCATGGCGCTCGCGGCGCTCAACAGCGCGCGCGCGTGGTTACCCGGACGCGAGGGAAACGACTGGCGCGCGCTCGCGGCGGAATTTTTTACGCGTGGCGGGGCGGGTTGTGGCTCGGCGCAGTGCGCGCTTGAGATGGCGTTGCTGGATGCGTGGACGCGGCAGCGCGGCCAGCCGATGTGGAAATTTTTCGGCGGCGCGAGCACCACGCTTGAGACGGATATGACCGTGACCACGGGCACCGTCGCAGAAGCGGCGGACGCAGCGCGGGCCATCCGCGCGCGTGGCATTCGGATGATTAAAGTCAAAGTCGGCGGCGCGGGCGGACCGGCCGGTGACCTCGCGCGCGTGGCGGCGATTCAAGCGGCGGCGCCGGATGCGCCGTTGATTCTCGATGGCAACGCCGGCCTGAGTCGCGCGGCCGCGAGCGAGTTGGTGCGCGGTTTGAAAGCGGCGGGCATCACCCCGGCGTTGCTCGAACAATGGCTCGCAAAAGACGACCTCACGGGCGCGGCGGCGTTGATCAAGGAATCGGGTTGGAACGTTGCGGCCGACGAAAGTGCATGCACCGCGGATGATGCGCGAGCGCTCGCGGCGGCGGGTGCGGCGCACGTCGTGAATATCAAGTTAATGAAATCTGGCATCCTCGCCGCGCTCGATCTGGCGCAGGCGGCGCGCGCGGCGGGACTCGGCCTGATGATCGGTGGCAACGTCGAAAGTATTTTGGCGATGAGCGTCTCGGCGTGTTTCGCGGCGGGCCTCGGTGGGTTTGAATTTGCCGATCTGGATACGCCGCTGTTCATGGCGACGAATCCCTTCGACGGCGGGTTCACGCTCGATGGCGGTCGGATCTCAGTCGCGCACCTCGCGGCCGGACACGGCACGCAACCGCGAGCTTAAGCGGGCCGCCGATATTTGGGGCGGCCGCGCTCAAGCTGGCGGAGGGAATTTATTTCTGCGCGGGCGTCTCGAGACCGCGGCGGACGAGGAGCGGTTTGATGTCGGGCTCGCCGCCGGTGAAATCGCGGAAGAGACCCAAGGCATCGGCGGTGCCGCCGCGCGAGAGAAGTTTGGCGCGGAAGCGGTCGCCGTTGGCGCGTTGGAGGCCACCGTTTTGTTTGATCCAGTCGACGGTGTTGGCGTCCAGGACTTCAGACCAAATGTAAGAATAATAACCGGCGGAATAGCCACCGGAGAACGTGTGCGAAAAATACGTCGAGCGGTAGCGGGGCGGGACGGCGGCGAAATCGACGCCGTATTTTTTCAGCGCGGCGCCTTCAAAGGCGAGGACGCCGTCGGCCGCGGGGATTTCCGCGGCGCTGACTTGATGCCAAGCTTGGTCGAGGAGCGTGGCGGCGAGATATTCGGTGGTCTTGAAACCTTGGTTGAATTTCGCGGCGGCTTGGACCTTTGCGAGCAGTTCGGCCGGGAGCGGCGCGCCCGTCTGATAATGCTTCGCGTAATTTTGGAGAATCTCCGGCCAGGTAGCCCACATCTCGTTCACCTGTGAGGGGAATTCCACGAAGTCGCGCGGGACGGACGTGCCGCTGAAGCGCGGGTATTTTACGTTGGAGAACATGCCGTGGAGGGCGTGGCCGAATTCGTGGAAGGCGGTGTTGACCTCGCTGTGCGTGAGGAGCGTGGGCTGGCCGGCGGGCGGCTGGGGAATGTTGAGGTGATTGCCGATGACCGGGCGGGTGCCGAGCAAATGGCTTTGCGACGAGTAGGAGTTGGCCCAGGCGCCACCGTTTTTGTTGGAGCGGGCGTAGGGATCGAAAAAGAAAATCGCGAGGGCGGAGCCGTCGGCGTTGAACACGTCAAACGTGCGCACGGTGGATTCGTAGACGGGCAGATCGTGGCGCTCTTTGAACGTGATGCCGTAGAGTTTGGTGGCGGCGAAGAACACGCCGTCGATCAAGACTCGGTTGAGTTCGTAGTAGGGGCGCAACTGCGATTCGTCGAAGGCGTAGCGGGCAGCGCGAACTTTTTCGGTGTAAAGGTCCCAGTCGGCGGCGCTGAGGGTGAAGCCGCCTTTTTCCGCATCGACGATCGCCTGCATGTCGGCGGCTTCTTTGCGGGCGTTGGCGACGGCGGGCGGGGCGAGTTGGGCGAGGAGTTTATTTAACACCTCGACGCTGCCGACGGTTTGTTCTTCGAGCTGGTAAGCGGCGTGGTGCGCGTAGCCGAGGAGGGCGGCGCGGGCGGCGCGTTTCTTGGCAATGGCGGAGACGACGGCGCGGTTATCGTAGTCGCCACCGCGGCTACCGCGGGTGAGGGAGGCGGCGATGAGTTTGACGCGGGCGGCGTGATTTTTGAGATCGGTGAGCGGGGGTTGGCCGGTGGTGTTGACGAGGGCGATGAGGAACTTGCCGTCGTGGCCGGTGGCTTTCGCGGCGGCGGCGGCCGTGGCGATTGCGGTTTCACTCAAGCCATCGAGTTCGGCGCGAGTATCGAAGAGCACGCCGGACGCGTCGCGTTCTTTGAGGACGTTTTGGGTAAACGTCGTTTGGAGCGTGGCGAGTTCGGAGTTGAGCGCGCGGAGTTTAGCTTTGTCGGCCTCGCCGAGTTTGGCGCCGGCGCGAACGAAGTCTTGATACGTGCGCCACAGGAGGCGGTCGGATTCGGGGTCGAGCGCGAGGGAGGCGCGGGCGGCGTAGAGGCTCGCGATGCGGGCAAAAAGCGCGGCGTTGAGGCGGATCGCGTCGCTGTGTGCGGCGAGACGCGGCGACATCGTGCGCTGGATTTTTTGCATCTCGGGGTTGGTGTTGGCGCCGGAGAGGCCGCCGAAGACGGTGGCGACGCGAGCGAGCAAACGGCCGGAGCGTTCGAGGGCGACGATGGTGTTGTCGAACGTGGCCGGCGCGGGATTTTGCGCGATGGCGGCAATCTCGGCGAGGTTCTCGGTCATGCCGGCTTCATAGGCGGGCAGGTAATGCTCGTTTTTGATGAGATTAAACGGCGGGTAATTGAAGGGCAACGGGCTCGGCGTGAGCAGCGGATTCGCGGCAGGGACGGCGGCGGTCGCGGGCGCGTCGAGGCCGCGGCGGGCGAGGAGCGGTTTGATGTCGGGCTCGCCGCCGGTGAAATCACGGAAGAGACCGAGGGCATCGGCGGTGCCGCCGCGCGCGAGAAGTTTTTGGCGGAAGCGGTCGCCGTTGGCGCGAGTGAGGCCGCCGTTTTGCTTGAACCATTCGACCGTGGTGGCGTCGAGGACTTCGGACCAGATGTAGGAATAGTAACCAGCGGAGTAACCGCCGGAAAACACGTGGGAGAAATACGTCGAACGGTAGCGCGGTGGCACGGGCGCGAAATCGAGACCGACTTTTTTCAACGCAGCGGCTTCGAAGGCGAGCACGCCATCGGCGGCGGGAACTTCGGCGGGTTTCAAGCCGTGCCACGTGAGATCGAGGAGCGCGGCAGCCAAGTATTCGGTGGTGACGTAGCCTTGGTTGAATTTGCGAGCATCGAGGACTTTGGCGAGCAAGGCGGCGGGGAGCGGTTCGCCGGTTTTGTAGTGCTTGGCGTAGTTTTTAAGAATCTCGGGCCAGACCGCCCACATCTCGTTCACTTGCGAGGGAAATTCAACGAAGTCGCTCGGGACGCTGGTGCCGCTGAAGCGCGGATATTTCACGTCGGAGAACATGCCGTGAAGGGCGTGGCCGAATTCATGGAAGAGCGTCGTGACTTCGTCGAAGGTGAGGAGCGTGGGCTCGCCGGCGGGCGGTTGGGGAATGTTGAGGTGGTTGCCGACGACGGGCTTGGTGCCGAGGAGGGCGGACTGCGATTCGTACTCGTTCATCCAGGCGCCGCCGTTTTTGGAAGGCCGCGCGTAGGCGTCGAAAATGAAGAGCGCGAGCGTGGTGCCGTTAGCGTTGAAGACTTCAAACACGCGGACCTCGGGGCGGTAAACGGGCAGATCGGTGCGTTCCTTGAAGGTGATGCCGAAGAGTTTCGTGGCGGCGAAAAACGCGCCGTCGACGAGCACGTGGTTGAGCTCGAAGTAAGGTTTCACTTGCGCCTCGTCGAAGGCGTAGCGGGCGGTGCGGACTTTTTCCGAGTAAAGATCCCAGTCGCTGGCGGCGGCGGTGAAGCGGCCGGGTTTGCCGGCGAATTCGGCGTCAATTATTTGCTGAATGTCCGCGGCTTCCTTGCGCGCGTTGGCGACGGCGGGCGGGGCGAGTTGGGCGAGGAGGGCTTTGGCGGCGGCGACGTTTTTGGCGGTCTGATCTTCGAGGACGTAGTCGGCGTGCGTGGCGTAGCCGAGCAGGGCGGCGCGCTCGGCGCGGAGTCGGGCGAGAGTGGCGACGTTGGCGCGATTATCGAATTCGCCGCCGCGGCTGCCGCGGGCGAGAGAGGCGCGCAAGATGAGCTCGCGGCTGGTGCGATCGGTGAGAGACGTGAGCGCGGGTTGGCCGCTGGTGTTGATGAGGGCGAGGGCGAATTGGCCCGCGTGGCCGGAGGATTTGGCGAGCTCGGCGGCAGCGGTGATTTCGGCTTCCGAGAGACCGGCGAGCGCGGCGCGGTCATTGAAATAAACGGCGGAGGCGGTGCGTTCCTTCAGCACGTTTTGGGAAAACGCAGTCTCGGCGGAGGCGATTTCGGCGTTGAGGGCTTTGAGTTTGGTTTTCTCGGCTTCGGAAAGCCGTGCGCCGGCGCGGACGAAGGATTTGTAAGTTTCGTCGAGGAGGCGGGCGGATTCGGGATCGAGGCTCAGGCCGGTGCGAGCTTCATGCAGCGAGCGGACGCGGGCGAAGAGCGCGGCGTTGAGGAGAATGGCGTCGCGGTGCGCGGCGAGTTTGGGGGCGAAGGTTTTCTCGACGGCTTGGAGGGTGGAGTTGGTGTTGCAGCCGTTGATGTTGGAAAAAATCCGGGAGACGCGGCCGAGGAGTTGGCCGGAGCGCTCGAGGGCGACGATGGTGTTGTCGAAGGTCGCGGGCGCGGGGTTAGTGGCGATGACGGCGACCTCGGCGAGGTTCTCGGTCATGCCGCGTTCGTAGGCGGGCGCGTAGTGCTCGTCTTTGATTTTGTCGAACTGCGGATACGCCAACGGCAGCGGGCTCACGGAAAGGAGCGGATTGGCGGCGGGAGCGGGCTGGGCTTGGACGATGGACATGAGGGCGAGGAAACCAACGAAGGGGCGAACGAGGTTAGGCATAAAAAAAGCCTGCGCCCAAAAAGGGGACGCAGGCAAGGGCGGGAAAGCGGGGCCGGAATTTATTTCTTGGCGGCAGGTTTGGCGGGTTTGGCCGGGGGCGGGGTGGGCGCGTAATAGGGCGTGAGCGCGGCGACGATGGCAGCGCGCGCGGTGGCGTGGTCGATCACGCCGTTGTGGCGCCAGAGGATGTTGCCGTTGGGCGCGATGAGCACCGTGTGCGGCAACGGGCCGGGCCAGTCGGAATCGAGCGCGCTGACAAGAGCATCCTGATTGGCGCCGGTGAAGAGGTAGTGATTGGTGGTGCGGCCTTCTTTTTTTACGGAGGCTTGGACGTTTTTGGTGAGACCGGCGCCTTGTTTTTGGAGAAAAGCTTGGGCTTTCGCTTCGTCTTTAAGCGCGTCGAGCGAGATGGTGATGAGTTCGAAGTCGCGCATGTCGAATTGGCGCGAGAGCGCGACGAGCGAGGGAAATTCTTCGACGCACGGGGCGCACCACGTGGCCCAGACGTTGACGAGGCGGACCTTGGACGTGGGGTTGGCGCGCAGGGCGGCGACGCCAGCGGCATCGATGCGCTCGAGCGTGACCGGGATTTGGGTCCAACTGGTTTCGCGAACGACGTGGGCGGCTTTTTTCTCACGCCATTTGGTGGAGCAGCCGTGCGGTTTGGTGAGCTCGACGGGGACGGGTTTGCCGTCGAGGAGGGCGAAGATGGCGTTGCGGGCGTCGGGCGATTTGACGGTTTCTTCCTGCGGGAAACGCGAATCATCAAAACGGCCGGCGTAGCGGAGGCGGCGGGCTTTATCGAAGATGAAGACGTGGGGCGTAGCGAGACAACCATAGGCGCGGGCGATGAGCTGTTGGTCGCCGTCGTAGAGGTACGGAAAATCCCAGCCGAGGCTGGCGGCGTAGGGCTTCATGTCGGCGAACGAGTCGTTGTATTCGCCGTAGCCGAGTTCGTCGAGGCTGAGGCCGTCGGGGTGGTTGGGATTGATGGCGACGAGACCGAAACTGCGGCCGCGGAGTTCGTCGCGAAGTTTTTGGAGACGTTTTTCGATGCCGTGGGACGTGGGGCAGTGATTCGAGGTGAAGAGGACCATGAGCACATCGGGTCCGGCGAAGTCAGAGAGTTTGTACGTGCGGCCGTCGATGCCGGGGAGAGCGAAATCGGGGGCCGCATCGCCGATGGCGAGAGTGCGCGTACCGGCGGGGTTGCCGGATTTGTCGAGGAGGGGTGCACTCGGAGCGGGCGTAGAAGTCGGAGGGTTCTGGGCGGCGCGCGAGCTGAACCCGGTTAACAAAAACGCGGCGCAGAGGCACGCGGAGCGAAGGGTGTGCTTGGGGAGGAGCATGCGAACACGGTGCCCCGTGGGATGCTTTTGGCAAGAAAGGGACGAGCGGATCGCGCGGTGTTGCTGGCGTTTTTTAATACGCTTTAAAGCAAGGCCTCAGCGGCGGGCGGCCATCGCTGGGGCGATCTCGACGGCGTAGGTGTGCGTCTGGGCTTTTTTGCCTCGGCCTAAATTGGTGTCGAAATTGCCGCTGAAAATAATCCATCGGCCGTCGGGCGTGAACGTGAGGTTCGGCTCGACGCCGGTGTCTTTGCTGTAGTTGTGACCGGCCATGTTGACGAGGCGCTCGGTTTTAAACGTGCCGATATCGATGAGGTCTTTTTTGTCGCGGAACGAGCTGCCGCGCACCATCGCGGGACGGAACAGATAAATCCATTGGCCGTTGCCGGGCGGGTTGAGCAGTTCGCCGTCGCCGGTGCGCGTGGCGACGCTGCCGGGACCGCCGCCGTCGCCGGCGAAGAGTTTGCCGTCGCGGGAGACGTTGTAGTGGACGGACCATTCTTGGCGCGGGAGATGGTACCACGTGCGGTGGCCGGTCGTGAGATCGACGCCCGCGAGCCAGAAGACGGTGCTGCGCGGCGTCTGCAGATCGTACCAGACTTGTTTGCCGTCGGGGCTGAAAAATTCGTGGCCTTGGATCTCCATGTTCATCGTGCGCTCGTGCAGGAGGCGGGCGGGCGAGGAACCGTCGGCGCGGATCGTCCACGTGCGGTCGTTAAAGTGCCACGGGCCTTCGTGGCAGAAAAGAATTTGGAGCGGATCGGTGGGCGAACATTGGAGGTGATTCGTCCAGTCGTTTTCGCGGTGGATGACGCGGAAGGCGCCGGTCTTGAGGTCGACGGTGTAGATCATTTTCGGCGTACCGGCGGCCCATTGGGCTTCGAGCGTGCCGCCGCTGCCGCCCGTGGGAGGCGTGCGCGGGATCGTCTGGCCGTCGGGATCGGGCGCGATGCCGACGAGGAGCGTTTCGTCGCAGTTGATCGCGTACTGGCCGCTGCGGACGCGCGCCGGTGCGGGGAGTTGTGTGACTTCGCGGACCGCTTTCGTGTCGAGGTGGATGGCGATGATGGCATCGCCGCGCCGCACGTAGGCTTCGCGCGTGCGCCACGCGGTGGCGATGACGCGAGAATCTGTAGCGATGATTTCAACTTTGGGCGGTGACACGCCAAGCGTGGACAGATCTACGGTGGCGATGCCTTTGGGGGTGTTGAGGATGAGTTTATCGCCCTCGGGCGTGTAGCCGTTTTGGTGAAAATAGAGACTGGAGCCGCCGGTGTCGGGCGAGAGGCGGATGACGCGATGGCCGGTGTCGGGGTCGATCCAGTCCGAGCGAAGCGCGGGGGGCGTGGACTCGGCGGCGGCGCGAGCGAGCGAGAGCAACAGTAGCGTGAAAAATAAACGCAGGGTAAGCGACATGGTGTAAGTGGGGTTCGCGCGCAAGACGAGGCGCGCGCAGGGGCGTTGCGGTTAAGACGCGCGGACAGTCTGAACGCTGCGCGCCTCGCTCTCCGAAGCAGGTTGGTAAAAATCAGGATACGCCGAGTGGCGGCGGATTGCGCCAGCGCCGCCAACGGTGCCAGGCGAGGGCAAAGCCCGTGTAAACGAGCACGCAACCGCCGAGCGAGGCGAGGGCGGCGACGAACTGACCGAGCGCACCGAGCGCTTCGCCGGTGTGGAGATAGCGCGTCCACGAGCGGACGCGTTGGGCGGCGTTGAGGTTGGCGTAGCCGTTGGTTTTGAGGATTTCGCCCGTGAACGGATCGAGCGTTAACGTCGTCAACGCCGTGCGCGGCCACGCATCGGCGGTGCGTACGGCGACGGTGGCCGACGTGGGCGCCGCAGCGGGGTTGGCCGCGCGATACGTGAGGGACGTCCACGCGGGCAGTGCTTTTTGCGCTCGGGCGATCAAGATTTCGGCGGATAAAGGTTGGGCCTGGGCGGCGTGGTTCGGGAGCGAAGCGCTGGGCGCGGTCGGCGCGGCGGGCGCGGGCGCGGACGTGGGTGGCGGTGGTGGCGTGCCGGTGAGCGTGAAAATCAAGTTGCCGGCCCAACGGTACGAAATCGGCAGCGCGGTGAGCGTGAGCACGATCAAGACCGGAGCCGACCAGAGGCCGATGACGTTGTGCCAATTCCAGTCGCGCGCTTTGGCGTTGGCGGCGGGGACGAACCAGAGCGAGCGCTTGAGGC
>Ga0222712_10003458_pt1 | contig 17201 bp, 17 predicted proteins | sample C33_657DmetaG_FD_165043 | JGI IMG/M metagenome (GOLD analysis project Ga0222712, IMG submission 165043) | Estuarine water microbial communities from San Francisco Bay, California, United States - C33_657D | ecosystem: Environmental > Aquatic > Marine > Unclassified | place: USA: California...
CAGGCCCAGACCGTCACTTCTGGAACAATCGGCATATTTATCGGCGACATGATTGGCAGTTGGACGATGATCTATTTGTTGAAAGGGCTACTGACTTTCTTCGGCCGCCGGCCGATGTGAGTATATATTGGGACGTGGGCAGTATTTTACATTTGTATATGAAATGAATTGACCGCATTGGGCAATGCTTATACCGCCGTAGGGCATTCCAATTGGAATGGCACAACTGACCCATACTAATACCCAGCATCTTCGGATGCTGGGTTTTTTCATAGCATAGATTGCGGTAGCGGTTCGGCGGCAACTGAACAGCTCACAGTTGCTTGAAGTCAATTAAATTCCTGATATTATTCTGGATTTCCAATCAACCAGCGGTTTTGGCGAAGATCCTTGTACATCTCGATCCTGCAATATTTGCACTCTGAAACCAAATGATTATCGATATATTTCGCGCGCTGTTGTGAGCGGATATGATAGCCGAAAGTGCAAAAGAACAATCTGCGAAGCAACGACATGACGCCCCCTTTGATAGGCAATCATATTCAATTCTGAAATCATATTTATCACTATTGATGCCGTTTTGGCAGTAATCATCCCCAAATGTGTTACAAATGCGCGAAACTGGAGAGTGATCTGCCGAATAGTTCGTGCGTCGTTACAATAGAAAGTCTGGAAGCAGGATTTTTCTAAACCCTTGGAAAACTGGAGCGGGCGAAGGGATTCGAACCCTCGACCCCAACCTTGGCAAGGTTGTGCTCTACCCCTGAGCTACGCCCGCTCTGGCGGCTGGAATCAGGTGATGTCCAGCGGGTGAGGCGCGCCATTAGCAGGCGATTTCAGGGGCCGCAAGCCCTTTATCACGGCAAAATTGCTTTGCATTTTGTAGCGATAGCAACGCAATCACTTGGCATATGGTGGTCGCACCCCACATAGGGCGTGCAGATGATTCGAATTCCGGGAGCATGAACTTTGGCAAGCATGGGTTTGACCACCGAAGAGCAGAAAGCGGTGCAGGCGTTTCGCAACGATGTTGTCGAACCGTCGATGACCAAGCTCGTCATTCTCGATTTCTGGGCTGAATGGTGCGGCCCGTGCAAACAATTGACGCCGGTGCTCGAAAAGGTGGCAACGGATTATGCCGACAAGGGCGTCGTGCTCGCCAAGATCAACGTGGATGAGAACAAGTTCATAGCGGCGCAATTCCAGATCCGGTCTATCCCGACGGTCTATGCGATGTTCCAGGGGCAGCCCGTTGCAGACCTGACCAATGCCCGTACCGAACCCCAGCTTTCTGCGATGCTCGACCAGCTATTGGCGAAACTGCCAGTGCAGGCGGGTGCAGCCGGCGATGCTGGCCCCAGCCTGGATGAAGTCGCTGCTGCCGGGGCGGACGCCTTGGCCGAGGGCGCGAATGAAGAGGCCTATGCGATCTTCACCGAGATACTCGGCGTCGATTCCGAACATAAGGCGGCGCTTGCCGGGATGCTCGAAGCGCTGATCGCGCTTGATCGGGCCGCCGAAGCGCAGGCGATCTTTGCCAGCCTGTCGGACGACCAGCGTGCCGACCCTGCGCTGGAACGGGTGGGTACAAAGCTCTCGATCGTGGCTGAAGCACGCGATCCCGAAGAGCTGCGTGCGTTGCGCGCTGCGGCTGAGGCGGACCCCGCCGATCACCAGGCCCGCTATGACCTTGCCAACGCGTTGATGGCAGCCAATGACCGTGACGGCGCTGCAGAGGCGCTGTTGGCCATCATTGCAACCGATCGCGAATGGAATGACGGTGCGGCGCGCAGCCGCTTGCTCGAGATTTTCAGCATGATTGGCCTCGAAGATCCCTGGGTCGCGGCGACCCGACGGAAACTTTCCGCGATATTGTTCGGCTGATGGGCACCAAGCGTATCTCGATCTTTCCTTTGGGCGGCGCGATCCTGCTGCCCGATATGCAGTTGCCGCTGCATATTTTCGAGCCGCGCTATCGGGCGTTGGTGGGCGACGCGCTGGCGCGAGACCGGATGATCGGGATGATCCAGCCAATGGGTGGCGGTGATAATCCTTCGCTTTTCGCGGTGGGTTGCCTTGGCCGTATTGGCGATGTCGAGGCACTCGCCGATGGTCGCTACAATATCGTTCTCGAAGGTTTGCAGCGCTTCACCATGGTGCGCGAACTCGAAGTGACCACACCGTTCCGTCAGATTGAGGCGACCTTGTGGGACGAGGATGACACCAGCGATACCTTGTCGCTTGGCGAACGCGCCGCGCTCGAAGCAGAGGCGCGCCGCTTTGCCGATGCACAGGGCTATGCGGTTGACTGGAATGCGGTCAGCCAGCTCGATGATTTTTCGCTGGTAAATGTGATTGCCCAGATCGCCCCTTTCGATGTCGCTGCCAAGCAGGCCTTGCTCGAGTCAAAAGGTCTCGCCGCCCGCAACGAACTGGTTATCCAGCTGATGCAGTTTTTCGGCCGCCAGGATGGTTTTGACGACCGCATGACGCTGCAATAGGCCTAGCCGCCGAAGCTGGCCCGCAAACCGTCAATTACAAACTGCGCAGCTAGCGCGCCGAGCAATACGCCGAGCAGACGGGTGATTACCGCCTCGGCTTTGGCACCCAGCACACGCATGATCGGCCCTGCTGCGATCAAGGCGATGAGCGTGAGCAACAAAACGGCAGCGAGCGCGCCGAGGACGACCAGCGATCGGTCCATGCCTTCATTCTGGCTCATCAACAGCATCACCGATGCGATCGAGCCCGGCCCCGCAATCATCGGCATCGCCATTGGGAAGACCGAGACATCCTCAATCTCTGGCGTTTCAATGATCTTCTGCGCTCGCTCTTCACGCCGCTCGGTGCGCTTTTCGAATACCATGTCGATCGCAATGAGGAACAGCATGATGCCCCCCGCGATACGGAAACTGTTCAGTTCGATATGCAGGGCACCGAGAAGGTCTTCGCCGAACAACGCGAAGACGAAGAGGATCGCAGCGGCGATGATCGAGGCGCGGATTGCCATGGCGCGGCGCTGCTGCGCGCTGGCACCCTTGGTCAGGCTGGCATAGATCGGCGCGCAGCCTGGTGGATCGATCACCACGAAAAAGGTGATGAAGGCGGAAATGAACAGCTCAACCATTGGGTGCCGCCGCAACCTTGTTGGCAATCACCGTGTCAAAATCGCTGCCATTCCAGAGGCGCACGATCAGCGTTCGCTGCCCATCGGGCATTACAATCCACGTGTAATTGAGGCTCTGGTCAATCGACAGTCCCATTTTCATTTTCGCCCCTTCGGGCGGCGCTGAAATGGGGGCGTTGGGTTGGCCCTTGCAACTGGCGATCCGCGTTTCGATCATTTCCGGGGCGGGTAAGGGCGCAGGCAATGCGTCGCCATGGTCGAGCACCCATTTCCATTCGCCCTTGCCGAGGAAGGAGGGCGGGGCATACTTGGGCAGCTTGCCCTTTGCCTGCCATTGCCAGACAGTGGTGAAATAGCCGGTTTTTCCATCAGGAAGCTGCCACGCCCCGGTCGTGACGCCGGTTCTTCCGTCACACGACATATAGGCCTTGTGCGGTTGCCATTTGGGCGTCACCTCAGGCCCTTCATTCAACTTCAGCGCATCGGCAAGCAGCGTTGGTTGCGGCAGGAAAACCACCGCATCCTTGGTGCCGGTTTCTTGCTGTGCGGCGCGAAACCCTTTTTCCTGCGCGAGCCGGTTGAATGCGATCTCCGCGGCAATGATCGCGCTGGGATTGGCGCTGGGCGATGTACCGCCGCGCATCATGGGTTGTGCGGCACAACCACTTGCCAGAATTGCGATTGCGGCGGTGGCAGAAAGCAGTCGGTAACCGGTCATCACCGGCTTATAGCCCTTCAGGGTCCGCCAAACCAGCCCGGCGATGCGCAGCAACCAATGTGTTGCGCAACAGGCAGGCGATGGTCATCGGCCCGACACCACCTGGAACCGGCGTGATGGCAGATGCAAGCTCGAGCGCGCTTGCATAATCGACGTCGCCCACAAGCCGGCCTTTGGTTTCGCCCTCTGCAGGATCAAGGCGGTTGATGCCGACATCGATGACGACCGCACCCGGCTTCAACCAGTCACCTTTCACCATTTCGGCGCGACCAACGGCGGCAACGACGATGTCGGCCTGCTGGACGCGGGCTTTCAGGTCGCGGGTGCGGCTGTGCGCGATGGTGACAGTGCAGTTTTCAGCGAGCAGCAACTGCGCCATCGGCTTACCCACAAGGATCGATCGCCCGATCACAATCGCATCCTTGCCCGACAGATCGCCGATATGATCCTTCAGCAGCATCAGCGAGCCGAGCGGCGTGCAAGGGACAAGTCCGGGCAGGCCGAGAGCGAGGCGACCGGTGCTGATCGGAGTTAAGCCGTCGACATCCTTGTCGGGGCTTATCGCATCGACCACAGCTTGCTCGTCGAGATGTTTGGGCAGGGGCAGTTGGACGAGGATGCCATCGACACTCTCGTCAGCGTTCAACTGGCGCACAAGTGCGATCAGCTCTTCCTGTTTGGTGTCGGCAGGCAGGCGATGTTCGAAACTTGCCATGCCGGCAGCAACCGTGGCCTTGCCTTTGGAGGCGACATAGACTGCGCTCGCCGCATCATCACCCACCAGCACAACCGCCAGGCCAGGTACACGGCCGGTGGCCTTCGAAAAAGCGGGAACCGCCTCAGCTATGCGCGCGCGCAATCCTGCCGCAAACGCCTTGCCATCAATGATCGTCGCACCGCTCAAAGCGCACCGCTCATGTACAGGTCGCTATAAAGGCCGCCCAAAAGCATCTGGATGATACGCAATCCGATAATCAGCACGATTGGCGAAAAATCGATCATCCCGGTGTCGGGCATGATCTTGCGAATGGGCTTCAGCATCGGATCGAGGATGAGGTTCAGCGATTGCCAGATGGAGGCGACGAAATTGTTCGACAGGCTGACGACATTGAACGCGATCAGCAGGCTGAGCACGAATTGTACGATCACGACGGTCGATACGATGGTAACAAGGTAACCGATGATCTGGATAAGCGCGAGGAGCATCTTGGACTTTCCAAAAGCGAATGATGCGCCCGATTAGCCGAGGCAGCGCGCTGTATCAACTGGGCATTACACCTTATTCCCCTCTCCCGCTTGGAAAGGGGCCGGCCTTACTTATGCACCAGCGTGCCTGCACCGCGTGCGGTGAAGATTTCGAGCAGGCTGACATGCGGCACCCGGCCATCAAGGATAACCGCGGCTTCGGTTCCGCCTTCGACCGCTGCAATGCAGGTTTCCAGCTTCGGTATCATGCCGCCCGTGACGGTGCCGTCGATGCGCAGGGCCGCAATCTGCTTGGGATCAAGGTCTGTCAGCAGCTTGCCCGACTTGTCGAGAACGCCGGCCACATCGGTCAGTAGGAAAAGGCGCGCGGCACCCAGCGCCGCGGCAATCGCGCCAGCCATGGTGTCGGCATTTATGTTGTAGGTTTGCCCGGTCGTATCGACGCCGATGGGGGCAACAACCGGAATCATTCCGCTCTCGGAAATCGTGTCGAGCAGGCTGCGGTCGATATGCTTGGGTGTTCCGACAAAACCAAGGTCAACAGCGCGCTCGATATTGCTATCGGGATCGCGGGTGGTGCCCTCGACTTTTTCGGCGATCACGAAACCGCCATCCTTGCCCGAAATGCCGACAGCGCGGCCTCCGGCCTGGGCGATCCAACTGACCAGTTCTTTATTGATGGCGCCCGATAGGACCATTTCCGCGACACGTGCGGTTTCGGCATCGGTGACGCGCAGGCCATCGACAAAGCTCGATTCAACGCCCAGTTTCTTTAGCATCGCACCAATTTGCGGCCCGCCGCCATGAACGACGACCGGATTGATACCGACAGCTTTGAGCAGCACGACATCCTCGGCAAAATTACGCGCCGCTTCGGGATCACCCATGGCGTGGCCGCCATATTTGATCACAAAGGTCTTGCCGGCATAGCGCTGCATATAAGGCAGCGCCTCGGTCAGCGTTTCGGCCTTGGCCAACAGCCCCTGCATTTGGGCGTCATCGGGTGCGTGCGTCGTCATGCGGCGCGGGTTAGCGCCCGTTCGCAATACGCGCAACTATATTGCAGGTTCAGGCAGGCTTGGCATCCAATCGTTGCCCAAGCTTGACGCAGGCAGTGATCAGGATTGGGACAAAAACCACGACCAATGTCAGCTTGGCGATGATCTGGCCGGTCATGATGTCGACTATTGGCATTTCCTGCCCTGATCCTGGATCGACCACGCCATAAAAAGCGATGGTGATGAATAGCACGGTATCGAGCGCTTGCGAGAGCAGGCCCGCAATCAACCCGCGCAACCATGCCGCCCGCCCGGTGCCCTCGCCTTTCAGCTTAGTGAAGACATAGACGTTGAGCGTTTGCGAGATTCCATAGGAAATCAGACCTGCCAGTTGCAGTCGCGCGCCTTGGCCCAATATGCCGGCAAATTGGTCCTGCAAGGTCCAGAAAGGAGCGGGAGGCATGCGGATAACAATGAAAATCAGCGCCATCGACAGGATCAGCGGGATGAAGCCATAGCGCACCAGCTTGTCGGCTATATCCTTGCCGTGCAGTTCGGCAACCGCGCTCGACAGCACCACCAGCATCAGGAAAGCGAAAATTCCTGATTCCACGTGAAGCGGACCAATCTCGGAAATCTTGGTGCCAAGCACACCTGCGAGAACGACAAGCCCGCCATAGAGCAGCGCATAGACGAATAAGGATCGCGGGATCATCGTTCCATTATTCTGGTTGTCGGTCATCGCGGCGCTCCCCTTTTTGTCAGATTGCTGATGGTTAGCGGCTATTTTCGAGCGTGCAAGCGTGCGAACCGGCTATTCACAGCTTATCGTCACGCCGAACTTGTTTCGAGGTTGATTTCTCCGCATAAACCGCTGGCCTCGGTCGTTATGTGTGCGGAAAAGTGCGCAGCACGACGACGTTCGAGAGGTTTGGGGAGACCAAGTAATGCAAATCCTGTTGAGCCTTGCCGGAATGGTGCTGATCCTTTTGATCGCCCTCCTGCTTTCCTCCAACCGCAAGGCGATCCGCCCACGCGTGGTGTTGTCGGCTTTCGCATTGCAGGCGGGGTTAGCCGCGCTGGTGCTCTATGTTCCTTGGGGCAACCGGGTTTTGCAGGGCGCAGCAACGGGCGTGTCGAACCTGCTCGGCTATGCCAATGAAGGCACCAAATTCCTCTTTGGCGGTCTTGCCACCGATCCCTTGGGCCAGAATTTTGCCATCCAGGCACTGCCCGTCATCATCTTCTTCGCTGCCTTCATCTCGATCCTCTATTATCTCGGCATCATGCAATATGTGATCCGCTGGATCGGCGGCGGATTGCAGAAAGTTACGGGGATTTCGAAGGTCGAAAGCCTGTGCGCAGCCTCGAACATCTTTGTCGGCCAGTCGGAATCGCCGCTGGTGATCCGCCCCTATCTGGCAACGCTCAACCCGGCGCAGCTATTTTGCGTGATGACGGTCGGCATGGCCGGGGTCGCGGGGACGATCCTCGCCGCCTATGCCTCAATGGGCATCCGCATCGACTATCTAATCGCAGCCGCCTTCATGTCGGCCCCCGGGGGTATCTTGATGGCAAAGCTCATCATGCCCGATGATCCGAGCGAACCCGCGGTCGACGATCCCAATATCGCGCTCGATATGCACGATGATGAAAAACCCGCAAACCTGATCATGGCAGCTTCGCAAGGCGCGCAGACCGGTGTGAAACTGGCCGTGGCCGTCGGCGCGATGGTGCTGGCCTTTGTTGCGCTCGTTGCATTGGCCAATGGCGTTTTGGGCGGGATCGGCAATCTGGTCGGGCTCAAAGGACTGAGCTTCCAGGGCATATTGGGCCAGGTCTTCGCGCCGGTCATGTACCTGCTCGGCGTTCCCTGGAGCGAGGCAGTTACAGCAGGCGGGCTGTTCGGCACCAAGATTGTCCTCAACGAATTTGTAGCCTTCATTGATTTGGGCGCAATGAAGACCCTGTCGGCACCGACGGTCGCCATCGTCACCTTTGCTTTGTGCGGTTTCGCCAATTTCAGTTCGATCGCGATCCAGATGGCGGTCACCGGCGGCCTTGCGCCCAACCAGCGGCCAATGATTGCGAAATTGGGCTTGAAGGCGCTGGCAGCAGGATCGCTGTCGAACCTGATGAGCGCTGCTTTGGCGGGATTGTTCCTGTCGCTCGGGTGAGGATCACTCCTCGCCCGCAAGCCCTTTCAGTTCATAAAGCAGATCGAGAGCCTGCCTTGGGGTGAGCGCGTCGATGTCTAGGCCGGAAAGCTTGTCGCGCACGGCATCGACCTTGGCCTCTGCGGCATCGAGTGCAGCGCCGAACAAGGGCATGTCGCCCAAACCTGCGGCGAGCCCGCCGGTTTCCGCGCGACCCTTTTCGAGTTTTTCCAGTACCTGCGCCGCGCGCGCCAATACCGCCGGTGGCAGGCCTGCGAGCTTGGCGACGGCGATACCGTAACTCCGATCTGCAGGGCCATCTGACACTTCGTGAAGCAGCACGAGGTCGCCTTTATACTCCTTGGCGCGGACATGGTGCAGCGAGAGCGCATCGAGCGTATCCGCCAGCCGCGTCAATTCATGATAATGCGTGGCGAACAGGCAGCGGCAGCGGTTGCTTTCATGGATTCCTTCGACCACCGCCCAGGCGATCGCGAGGCCGTCATAGGTTGAAGTGCCGCGGCCAACCTCGTCGAGGATCACGAAACTGCGCTCGGTCGCCTGCGCAAGGATGGCTGCAGTCTCGACCATCTCGACCATGAAGGTTGACCGCCCGCGCGCCAGATTATCCGAAGCGCCAACACGGCTGAACAGCCTGTCGACCAGCCCAAGCCGCGCTGAACTCGCCGGAACATAGCTGCCGGCCTGGGCCAGAATGACGATGAGCGCATTCTGTCGCAGAAAGGTGGATTTACCGCCCATATTGGGGCCGCTCACCAGCCAGAGTCGTTTCTCGGGTGCCAGATCGCAATCATTGGCGATGAAGCGCTCACCCAGCCGCGCCAGCGCGCTTTCGACAACGGGATGGCGCCCGCCTTCGATGTGCAGCTCGTTTCCGGAAACAAATTCGGGTAGGCACCATCGCCCCTCTGCCGCGCGTTCGGCCAGTGCCGCCGCGACGTCTATCCGCGCAAGCGCATCGGCGCTCGCGGCAATCGCGTCGCGCCGCGTCAGGACATGCCCGATCAATTCTTCGAGATGCGCAGCCTCAGCTGCCAATGCATGGCCAGACGCCTGCGTTATCCGCAGCGCCTCTTCGTGCAGTTCGGGCGAATTGAAACGCACCGCACCTGCCATTGTCTGGCGATGGGTGAAGCCGCTTCCCGCTGCCATCAGCGGGTCGGCATTTTTGGCGGGCACTTCGACGAAATAGCCGAGCACGCCATTGTGCCGGATCTTAAGAGCCGCAATTCCTGTCGAAGCGCGGTAACGCGCTTCCATCGCGGCAACTGCTGCCCGCCCGTCGCGCCCGGCCATGCGCAATGCATCGAGCGCGGCGTCATAGCCCTCGGCGATATAGCCGCCCTGGCTTGCTTCGGTGGGCGGCGTTGCAACCAATGCGCGTGTAAACAGGTCGACCATCGCGCCATGCCCGTCGAGTGCGGGGAGCAAGCTTTCGAGCAATGCAGGTCGCTCGGCCATCGCGCCCAGCCGCTCGCGCAGGATGCGTGCGCCATCGAGACCATCGCGTATTTGCCCCAAATCGCGGGGACTTCCGCGCCCTGCGACCACACGACCCAAAGCACGGGCAATATCGGGCAATTGGCGCAACGCCGCGCGCGTGCTGTCGCGCAGCAGCGGTGCGTCGTGGAACCATTGCACCAGCGCCAACCGAGCTTCGATAGCGCCCTTGTCCATCAACGGGGCCGATAGGTCTGCCGCCAATTGCCGCGCGCCAGCGCCGGTAATCGTCCGGTCAACTTCGGCGAGCAACGAGCCCGTCCGCCCGCCACCATTGGCGGAGCGGGTGATCTCCAGGCTGTCTCTCGTCGCTTGGTCGATCAGCAGATATTGCTGCACCTCGCGGCGAACCGGCACTTTGAGGAAGGGCATCTTGCCCTGCCCGACATGCTCCAGATAGGCTAGCAGGCCGCCCGCTGCGGCGAGTTCGGCGCGGCTCAACACATCGAAATCGGTGCCACCGAAATGCAGGGCGAGTGCGGTCTTGCCTGCCATGCTGTCGAAATCATCGCGCGGCCGGTCAATCGCACCATAGGGTGCCGCAGCAAATCCGCCGGGCGCCACCACTTCGCTTGGCCCCAGGCGGGCCAATTCTGCCTCTAGCGCGGACGCAGAAACACAGCTGACTTCAAAATAGCCGGTCGAAATGTCTGCGGCGGCGAGGCCAATCTCACCGCCAGCCTCTGCAAGCGCCACAAGGATGTTTGACGACCAGCTTTCGAGTAGGCTGTCTTCGGTAAGCGTGCCTGCTGTCACAAAACGGATGATGTCGCGTGCGACCAGAGCCTTGGAGCCGCCCCGCGCCTTCGCTTCTTCCGGGGTTTCAGTCTGTTCGGCAATGGCAACGCGATGCCCTGCCTTTATCAGCCGCGCCAGATAGCCTTCGGCTGCGTGAACCGGCACGCCGCACATGGGGATGGGTTGGCCGCCATGTTCCCCCCGCGAGGTCAACGCAATGTCGAGCGTTTGCGACGCAGCCTTGGCGTCATCGAAGAAGAGCTCGAAAAAATCGCCCATCCGGTAAAAGAGCAGGCAATCCCCGGCCTTCGCCTTCAGCTTCAGATATTGCGCCATCATCGGCGTCGGCGTTTCAAGGCCGGGCAGCGCAACATTCTTGGCGGGGCGTGAGTCCATTGCAGCCTGATAACCGCTTGCCAAGGCAAGGCAACAGCGGTGCAGCGATGATTTGTGGAATACCCATGCGCAGGGTTTCGAGCATGCAGACTTGCGCCCCTGCCATGCTTGCCGCTAGGGCAAGCCTGAGTACGTAAAACAAGGCAAATCAGACTATGAGCGACAGCGACGTCCCTTTTACCGCCCGTGAGGCATTGCAATTCCATGCACAGGGACGTCCCGGCAAGATAGAGATCATTGCCTCGAAGCCGATGGCGACGCAGCGTGACCTGAGTCTCGCTTATTCGCCGGGCGTTGCCGTTCCGGTTCAGGCGATCGCTGACGATCCGGCAACCGCTTATGATTATACTGCAAAAGGCAATCTGGTCGCAGTGATTTCCAACGGCACAGCCATCCTGGGAATGGGTAATCTAGGCGCACTGGCATCGAAACCGGTTATGGAGGGCAAGGCCGTGCTCTTCAAACGCTTCGCCGACGTCGACTCGATCGATATCGAAGTGAAGACCGAGGATGTCGATCGCTTCATCGATTGCGTCGAACTGCTCGAGCCTAGCTTTGGCGGTATCAACCTTGAAGACATCAAGGCGCCCGAATGCTTCATCATCGAGCAAACGCTGCGCGAGCGGATGAACATTCCGGTCTTTCATGATGACCAGCATGGCACGGCGATCATTTCCGCCGCCGGACTGATCAACGCGTGCCTGCTGACAGGCCGCAAGATTCAGGATGTGAAAGTCGTCTGCAACGGCGCTGGTGCGGCGGCGATCGCCTGCACCGAACTGATCAAGGCCATGGGCGTTCGCCACGACAATGTGATCATGTGCGATTCCAAGGGCGTGATCTACCAAGGTCGCACCGAAGGTATGGATCAGTGGAAATCGGCGCATGCCGTGCCCACCCAGTGCCGCACGCTTGCCGAAGCCATGAAAGGTGCCGACGTGTTCCTTGGTCTTTCGGTCGCAGGGGCAGTATCGAAGGACATGGTGAAATCGATGGCGGATCAGCCGATCATCTTTGCCATGGCTAACCCCGATCCCGAAATCATCCCGCCCGATGCGTTGGAGGCACGGCCCGACGCAATTGTTGCAACCGGACGGTCGGATTATCCCAACCAGGTCAACAACGTCCTCGGCTTTCCCTTCATCTTCCGCGGTGCGCTCGATGTGCGTGCGACCACGATCAACGAAGAGATGAAGATTGCTGCCGCCAATGCGATTGCCGAATTGGCGCGTGAGACGGTGCATGAGGATGTTGCTGCGGCCTATGGCGGCGCCACGCAAAGCTTTGGCCGCGACTATATCATTCCCGCACCGTTCGATCCGCGCCTGATCGAGGTAGTTTCTTCGGCAGTGGCCAAGGCGGCGATGGACAGCGGCGTCGCGCAAAAGCCGATTGCCGACATGGATGCCTATCGGGCTTCGCTGCGCGCGCGCCAGAACCCGACCACCTCGGTCATGGCGCAGGTTTATACCGCCGCACGCAATGCGCCCAAACGCGTGATTTTTGCCGAGGCGGAGGAAGATGTCGTGCTGCGTGCGGCCGTCCAGTTCCGTCAGGATGGCTATGGCACCCCCGTGCTCGTTGGCCGCGACGCGACCGTGCTGGAGAAATTGCAGGCCATGGGTGTCGCCGACCCCGAGAGCTATGAGATTCACAACAGCGTATCGAGCCCGCTGGTCCCCGCGATGGTTGACCGTCTCTATGCGCGCTTGCAGCGCCGTGGCTATCTGCGCCGTGATATCCAGCGCATGGTGAACCGCGATCGCAACATCTTCGGCGCGCTGATGCTCGCCTTGGATCAGGGGGATGCGATGATCACCGGTATCACCCGCACCTTTGCGCAAACGATGCGCGAACTGCGCCGCGTGCTCGATTCGAAAAAGGGCGAGATTCCCTTTGGTATCCACGTTCTTGTGGGCAAGACGCACACCGTTTTCATGGCGGACACAACGGTGAACGAACGGCCAAGTGCTGAAGAACTTGCCTATATCGCCGAACAGACCGCACAGGTTGCACGCCGCATGGGTCATGTGCCGCGCGTTGCCTTCCTGTCCTACTCCACATTCGGCAATCCGGCGGGTAACTGGCTGGGCAATATCCGTGAGGCGGTTTCGATCCTCGATCAGCGCAAGGTTGCGTTCGAATATGAAGGCGAAATGGCACCCGACGTCGCGCTCAATCCCGCGCTGATGAAAAACTATCCCTTCTGCCGCCTCTCAGGCCCCGCTAACGTTCTGGTGATGCCGGGATTACAGTCGGCCAACCTTTCGGCCAAGCTGCTCCGCGAACTGGGCGGCGATCAGGTGATCGGGCCGATGCTGGTGGGCATGGAGAAGCCGGTGCAGATTGCAACCATGTCGTCAAACGCGTCGGAAATCGTTGCGCTCGCGGTGCTGGCCTCGGCCGGCGTCGCGCAGTAAATCGTCTTAGGGGCGGCCGCCAGAGCTGCCCTGACCAGCGCCAGCGCCCGGTGCACCCACGGCACCGATATTGCCGAACAGCTCTTCGAAGAAGCTGGTTTCGCGGCCAAGCGTCGGCGTCTTGTCGCCTTCGGGGCTAAGCTGCACAACATTTTCGAGACCACGCTGGTTGACCGCAACGACGTTACCCGCATTGTCGAACTGGATGTGCAGGATGGTTTGCGCGGTCGGGCGCGGATTGCGGAAAGCCAGCTGCTTTGTATCGCGGGCGAAATAATACCAGTCATTGGGGCTGAACTGGCCGACAAAGGTCGGGCGGCCGAGTGTGCCCTGCACCGAATCCTTGTTGTCGACGCCGGCCTGGACCGATGAGATCAGTACGCTGTCACCGATATAGCCCTGGTGCGCGCGAAACTGGGTGCATCCCTGCGCCAGCATGGCGGTACCAACCAGTGCGGTAATTTTCAGTACGGTCGCAATTCGGGTCTTCGGCATGTTTTGGCCTTTTAAGTCTTTAAGCGGCATTGCCATTGCATCCTTGGGCAGCAATGGCAATATCCATCACGAAATGAACAGCGGATGAGCGTTTGATCGCCGCCGCCTGAACCGGAGCATATTGATCGTCGTGTCGTTGTTACGTCGCCTGTTTGGAACGCCCCAGCCTGACCCGCGTGAGGCATTGCGCCCGCTCTACGAACAGGTTGTCGCCCACGCCCGCCAACCGCATTGGTATCTGGAAGGCGGCGTTCCCGATAGCGTCAATGGCCGGTTCGAAATGGTTTCAGCAGCGCTGTCGCTGGTGCTGATCCGGTTGGAGAAGGAACCAGAACACGCCCAAGCCATGGCTTTCCTGACCGAGATTTTCGTTGACGATATGGACGCGCAGCTGCGCGAAATCGGCGTTGGCGACATGATTGTCGGCAAACGTATAGGCAAGCTGTTGGGGGCCTTTGGCGGCCGGCTTGGAGCGTTTCGGGAGGCACTGGCCGACGGCGCAGCGCCAAATCTCTTGAGCGACGCACTCACCCGAAATCTATACGGTGATGTTGTGCCGACCGAAGCCCAACTCGCCCATGTCGCGGAAGGATTGCGCAAGGCGTCAGCGGCGCTCGCCGGGTGTGATGCCGCGGAAATCGTTGCAGGACACACCAGATGGTAAGCCCGCCTGCAACCCCCGAGTTCAGCCGCGCCATCCCGTTGTCGGAAATTGGAGCAGCAACCAAGCCCCGCCATATCGCTGCCGATGAAAAGGAACGCGCGGCGCTCGCAAGGCGCTTTGGTTTGATTTCGCTCGATCTGCTTGAGGCAGATGTCTCGCTTCAACCGGATGGCGCAGGCTATCTTGCAGAAGGAACATTGCGCGGCACGGCGCAGCAGGCTTGCGTCGCGAGCGGGGAGCCTGTGCCCGCCTCAATCGAAGATAGCTTTCGAATCCGCTTCGTTGCCGAGACCGGATATGACGCCGAAGCCGAAGTCGAAGTCGAACTCGATGCCGATGATTGCGACACATTGTTCCATGATGGCCGTGCCATCGACCTCGGCGAAGCCGTCGCGGAAAGTTTCGCGCTTGCGCTCGATCCATTCCCGCGCAGCCCCAATGCCGATGCCGCGCTCAAAGCGGCTGGTGTGAAAGACGAGAGCGAGGCAGGGCCCTTTGGGGCACTGGCCGCGCTCAAGGAAAAGCTTGAAAAGAAATAGGGACCGCATTGTTCGACGCCCGCCTGCGTAAGCTGATCGATCCACCGTTGAACCGGATCGCTTCACTGGTGGTGCGCAGCGGGGTTGGGGCGAATGCAATAACGCTTGCCGGGGCGGCGTTGGTGATCCCGCTCTTTTATGCATTGCTCGCGCAGAACTGGCTGCTGGCCTTGGCGCTGCTGCTCGCCAATCGGGTGCTCGATGGACTCGATGGCGCAGTCGCAAGGCTTCGCGGGCCGACTGCCTGGGGCGGCTATCTCGACAGCCTGTGCGATTATCTCTTCTACATCGCCGTGCCCTTGGGCTTTGCTTTTGCCGCACCCGCCAATGAGCTTTCGGCGCTGATCCTCACTGCCAGCTTCATCCTCACCGTCGTCAGCTTCCTGGCACTTGCGGCGATCATGGCCGGGCGCGATCTCGGCCATGGGGTCAAGGCCTTCACTTATTCTTCCGGGCTGATGGAGGGTGGTGAAACAATCGCCTTTTTCGTGGCGATGTGCCTGTTTCCCGCACTGTTTCCGCAATTGGCGCTGTTGTTCGCGGCGTTATGCGGTGTGACGGTGCTGCAAAGGCTTTGGCAGGCGCGGCGGCTGTTAGGCTAAGCCAAGGAAGGGTGCGGCGACCTCCATCGGCACCCGCATCAGCCGCCCAGTTGCACGATCGAGCATGGCCCATGTCGTATTTGCGCTGACAATCACCTTGCCCGAGTCGTTCACAAACTCGACCCGCCGATCAAAGGTCGCGCCGCGTGGTGGCTTTTCGATCCATGTACGCCCCGTCACGGTCTCACCCAGCGCCACATTGCCGCGATAATCGATTTCGTGCCGGGTCACGACCCAGATAAAGGCATCGACATGTTCGCGCGCGGCGGTGGCCGACCAATGCGCGGTCGCCATATCCTGAATCCAGCGCACCCAGACGGCATTGTTCACATGGCCCAGTTCGTCAATGTCTTCGGGACTGGCCGTGAAATCGCGGGTAAAGGGCTGGCTCACTTTGCGTCAGCCAACCCCAATTGCCACACCAGGAACGCCGCTTCCTCGGCATTTTCGCGCAGCCGGTCAAACCGGCCCGATTTGCCACCATGTCCTGCGCCCATATTGGTCTTGAGCAGCAACACATTGTCGTCGGTCTTCATTGCACGCAGCTTGGCGACCATCTTGGCGGGTTCCCAATAGGTCACGCGAGGGTCGTTGAGGCCGGCGGTCCACAGCATCGGCGGATAGGCCTTTGCCTCGACATTGTCGTAGGGCGAATAGCTGCGGATATAGTCGAACGCCGCCTTGTCGGTGATCGGATTGCCCCATTCGGGCCATTCGCCGGGGGTCAGTGGCAAAGTCTCGTCGAGCATGGTGTTGAGCACATCGACAAAGGCGACATGGCTGACGACCGCACCGAAGATTTCGGGAGCCTGGTTGAGCACTGCGCCCATCAACTCGCCGCCCGCTGAGCCTCCGCTCGCGGTCAGCTTGCCTTTCGAGGTGTAACCCATCTCGATCAGCGCCTTTCCGGCATCGACAAAGTCGTTGAAGGTGTTGGTGCGCTTGGTCAGCTTGCCATCGAGATACCATTGGTAGCCGAGATCATCCCCGCCACGGATATGCGCGATTGCATAGGCAAAGCCGCGGTCGACATAGCTCAGCCGGTTGGCCGAGAAGCCCGGCGGCATCGCATAGCCATAGGCGCCATAGGCATAGAGATGCAGCGGCTGGCTGCCATCTTTCTTGAAGCCTTTCTTGTAAAGGATCGACACCGGAACCTTGGTGCCGTCGCGTGCGGTGATCATCACCCGCTCGGTCTGGTACTGGCTGGCATCATAGCCCGAAGGGATTTCCTGCACCTTCAGCGTCTCGAATGCGCCGGTCGCGACGGTATAGTCGAACACCGTGTCGGGCGTGACCATCGATTCATAATCGAGGCGCAATTTGCTCACATCATATTCGGGGTTGTCGCCCAGCCCGGCGGTGTAGCTTGCCTCGGCAAATTTGATCGGCTCGGCCTTGGTCGGGCTGTTGTAGCGACGCACCTCAACCTGGTCGAGCCCGTCGATCCGGCCTTCGGTGACGAAGAAATCCTTGAACAGCGAAACCCCGGTCAAATAATGCCGGTCCGATCCTGCTATCAATGTGGTCCACTCACCCGGAGCCTTGAGGCTCGCTGTGGCGACGCGGAAATTCACATGGTCGTCATTGGTCAGGATGTAGAGCGTGCCGTCGCGGACAT
>Ga0222712_10003459_pt1 | contig 17196 bp, 24 predicted proteins | sample C33_657DmetaG_FD_165043 | JGI IMG/M metagenome (GOLD analysis project Ga0222712, IMG submission 165043) | Estuarine water microbial communities from San Francisco Bay, California, United States - C33_657D | ecosystem: Environmental > Aquatic > Marine > Unclassified | place: USA: California...
ACAAAAAACCCCGAACCTTGTGTTGGTTCGGGGTTTATATCTTGTTACGTTTAACTCAATTTTAACCTATACTCAATTCCGAACCATTATATGACACACGCGGATACCAGCAATTTCTAAACTGCGACTTGCTGATAATGACCATATGTTTATTAATTGTTCTCATTGTTTCTATTTTTTAATTCGTTTTCTAATAACTATTACAAATTTAGTAAAAGTTCTTTAATTGACAAGCTTTTTCTAAAAATATTTATTTTTTCTTGAAGATATAACCTTGATATGTTTTGTCCCAATACTTTCTAGTACGACACTTATACACCCAAATCTTTACTCTCCACCATCTTCTTAACTTAATATACCATGGGTCTTTTTCCATTTCATCTATTAACTGTTGAAGAACTTTACTTCTCATAACTTTAAACTTTTGTAGTCAGGACAGGATTCGAACCTGTGATGGTATTCATTATATTTCCAACACCCCCACTACTGTGGGAACACCAATGTCACCTGACTATTTTTTATACCAAATTAAATTTGGTTAATGTATCTCTACTTTCTTCTTTATGTAAATTAATCAAGTAGTTCTCCACGTTTTTAACAATAACATTACTATAAAAATTCTTAATGTAAGATAATGTCAAGAATTTTGTCACCACATTATCGTTTTTAGTTTCTAAATTATCATTTACATACTCACTTATTGCAGATAATATAATTTTCTTATACCCTTTTGAAAAATCAACTAAATTAATCTTTTGTTTTGTGAGTCTACCATTGATAACCACTCTAAGTTGATGTGGTTTAGTCCCTTTCAAATAAGTAACACCGTATTCATCATAACCAATGTGTTCAAACCCCGATTCAGTTTTATTATACTTTGCAATTTTAAATTTTGTTACCATAATTTTTATTTTTACAAATGTAATGATTTTTTTTAATCCCTCCAAGTTATAATCATTTTATCGGGACCATGTATTAAAACTTGGGATTCGTTATCCCACGCCATTTTAATTGATGGTGATGTTAACTCACCATTTGGACATTGAATCACCAAAGGTAACTTTCGTTTTTCTTCACTAATTCTTTGTAGTTCCTTAATAAAATCGTCAATCGTTTTCATATTCAATTTATTTTATAAAAAGTAATTCTAATTACAACGTTTACGTATTCCATTTGTCATTATACGCTCATGTCTTTTATTTGTAATTCTACTTCAACCCGTCTTTGACAACTTCAACAGGTATTACTTTTGTAGTCAGGACAGGAATCGAACCTGTATGAACTATAGTTGATGTTAGTTGGCACTCTTTACGAGGACACGTCTTATGATTTTCATCAACCTTATTGGAATGTGTTACGTATCAGATGTTTACCCAACTTGTGTATCATAACCTTTTTCCCCATTCCATTCTCACCGATTTCAGTTTAGCGTCTACCATTCCGCCACCTGACTATTTTTTCATTTCTTCTAACATTCTATCTAACTCTTCACCATACTTCTTTGACTTCTCTAATCGTTCTTCAGATTGTTTAATTAACTCCTGATAGTCAATTGAGGGTTTTGACTTAAATTGGTTAATTGTAATTAATACAATTAAACTACCAATAAAACATCCAATAATTCCAAACAATATTAATTCCATAGTTTTTAATTTTAGTAGTCAGGACAGGATTCGAACCTGTAGTGTGGTTTTAGAACTTTCAGGGGTCTTCCCACATTGTAACGAATACCATTCCGTCACCTGACTAAAAATGTGTGTTTTTTGGTTTATCCCCAGAACACACAAACTGTGCCGACACACGATTCGGGGAGCGTCCACGCCATTACATAGATGTATCCGAAGATATTTTTTATTTCAACCTATGTCTGTAATCTCCATCTTCGTTCCCTTGTACTTCGGGCTACTTGTAGTCAGGACAGGATTCGAACCTGTGATTTAGAGCTGAGAATCATTTGTCAATTTAGGAATGTTATTCACAATACCACCTTTCTTAAAACTATCTCAGATAAGCGTCTACCATTCCGCCACCTGACTATATTAAAAGAGGCTTCGTCAACGGTGCACAACGATGAGGTCTTACGAAATCATCTACGTACAAAGTATCAACCTCTTTTGTAGTCAGGACAGGACTCGAACCTGTGTTGCCCTTAGTTGCTCTTACTTCTCAGTAAAGTGTGGGGTCGAACCACACCTGGACCAAAATTCCACCTGACTAAATTTTCGTCCAATCATTTCTGACTGTCCCTAATACCGAATAGCTTCTTGAGGCTTCAGCGGCAACCCACTTACGTGAGAGGTTAGAACTTGTGTGTTAACTTACTCCTGTTACTGGTACACTAACCAACCGACTTAGGTTCAAGTAATCGGCTCAGGTCCCTGTGGTAGTGACACCACTTCTCGTCATACGGGAGCATATTAGGCGGGTACTACCCTCTTTTATTATATTTCCGAAACACGGAAACCACGTGTAGTCAGGAGAGGATTCGAACCTCTCTACAGGGTGCTACCCGACATCCATGACCTTCCATCGGACTCGAACCGACCTTGTGTCCAACCTGACTATATTTTTTGTTACTCAACCCCTCATGTCCTTTTACTCTTGGGGTTAAAGGTCTTGCGGACCACCATTACGACTACGAGCGCCAAGGTACAGTAACCTCGTAGTTTGCTCCTCTCTGAAGTAACTTGTGGTTCCGAAGGGATTCGAACCCTCGACTATCGGTTTTAGAGACCGAAATGTTACCGCTACACCACGGAACCGTTTGTGACTGATGGTCGTCTAACACCCCAACTTTCGACTGATACAATTTTACGTGTGCCCCACTTGGTCTAATCGTCACTGTCAGTTTTCAATCACATTACAAAGATACAAAAATTTAATTAATATCCAACTGTTTTAGTTTTTCTTCTCTTCTTTTTTGTATTCTTTTCTTTTCTCTACGGTCATACCAATAAGAACCAAGTAGGTTAGTTGTCTCTTTATCAAGAGCAACAATTTTATCGAATAACTCAATCTTTTCTTTATCTGTTAATTCAACAGGTTTAACTCTCCATTTATCTCTGTTTCTAACAGGATTAGGGTTAAGTAATTTGTGTACTGAGTTACTAAAAGTACATTTAATCATTTGTGTTTTTGTTTTCATTTTAATTAATTTTTGCGGTTATTATATTATCCTCACTTTGTTCCAAGGTTAAATAACCTTTGATTTTAATACTCCCCTTTGTGTGAGGGTTATTGGGAGTTTCCTTGGTTGAGAATCCTACTCCAGGACTCACATCCACATGATGAACATAATATGTGTCACCTCTACATTTGATTACCCACATTGGAATTGTTGGGTCCTCAAGATGTTTCTTGTTAAAATGAAAAATAATTTCACATTTTTTTTCTGTCTACATTTTGATTGATTTTTAGGGTTTATTAAATTGTTTTAATGATAATGGTAATGAAGATACCAAACGATTTGATACGTCCGTTGATTCGAACGCAATCGAGGTTAATTGATTGTCAATATCAGGTTCTTGGAAATAAGAAACACTAATACCTTTTTCAAGTAACTTGTTCAATAATTTTTGTAAGGATTCTTCATTCTCAATGGAAAGTGAAATCAGATAACTGTTGTTCCATTGACGAGCCTTCTCGGGGTGTTCTAAAAAGAACTGAGAAATGGCGTGACCTGATTGTGCGATTTGATAACCTGGGGTTAGGTCTCCCCTTGTGACTGTATAAAGTTTTTTAATCTATTTCATAATAACATAAATATAAGTAATGTTTTACAAAAGTCAAATTTTATTTAGGATTGAAGTATTTATTAGATATGAAAAGAGTTATAAAATTAACGGAATCGGATTTGGAACGTATTGTTCGTAGAGTTATTCAGGAACAAGAAACCGAAATGGAAGAAGGTTGGTTGACAGATAAGATTAGGTCAGCAAGTAGAGGGGTTAAGAAAATCACCACAGGTAAAGATACTCACCCAAGTGAATACTTTATTGATGAGTTATTAGACCTTGAGGATGAGGTCACAGAAAACCCTGATGAGTTTATTCACGGTAACAATTGGGAGAGGTTAAAACGTGATTTAATTGCCAAAGCCCAAGATTCTAATTATTCGGGTCAATTGGTTAAGAAACCAAAAAAATCAGGAAAAGTATTAATAGATTATGAATTAAACTAAAAAACCGTAGGAGACTACGGTTTTTGTTTTATAATGAAAGTTTCATGGTGTAAAAGAACATCATATTCCTCAAATAGATTTACCAATTTCTTACGTTTTTCTTCAGTTATGGCAATGTAGATTAAATCAACCCCATCCTCATCTTCATCCTCCATCAACGAGTCCATATCGTTCTCATCAAGGATGTCTGTCATCTTATCAAAAATAACATCTTCGTTATCTTCATTCTTGGGTTTACCTACTTTAAAAACGCTAATTGGGTTCATCTTAATATTTTTTGGAAATTTCTCTAATCATTTGTTCATCTTCATCACTCATAACCAATCGTGAGGATTGTAATCTTAAAACTACCTCATCCCACTCATCATCCAAAAGATTTCTATCTTTGGGTTTTACGACAGGTAAGGCCGTTTGGGATAAGTGTCCATCCTCAATTAGGACCTCAATCAGTTCTCTAATTTCTCGTTTACTACATTCCGACACATAGTCATATGGGTCAATATCAATTTCTGTTGTGAAATCAGGCATTTTATTTTAGTTTAAAGGTTAATATTTTTTGAACTTCTAACATCGCATCTGTAACTCCTTTTTCGGAAAGGTAACCAAGAACATCGTTGGTAACAGGTGTGTCGTATGTTAGGTTACCATCAGGTCCAAGTACCGCTAATTCATATCTACCCCGTGAACCACCATAAGAGTGTGGTGTTTTAACAACGGATACCCCATACCCATTATCAAACATCATTATTGATTGTACACCACCTAATGGATGGTCTTTAAATTTTAAATCTTCAAATGTTTTCATCGGTTTAATTTTTTAGAACAATTATCACAGAATTCATAATTTGTCTCATTTATGTTATGAATAGCCATTAAACATTTTTTATCATCACAGTGATGTAACCCCAAAGAGTGACCAAACTCGTGCAATAATGTTTTCTTTAATGTCTTAGTTCTTACAATCATATTAGGGGATGAGTTTAACGAAGAACCTTTAAGTTTTTGATTATGAACCCTTGAATATAGTCCTTCGTTAGTAATGTACACAACTCGGTTATTTGATTTTAATTTAGAAAAACATCTTTCTTCATCTAAATATAAACCATCATTAGTGTAGAAATCTTTATCAGTAGATACTGACCCGTCAATTTTACAAACCACACCAAATTCATCCTCAAGGATTTCTTTAGAGTTGATTAGGTCCGTTTGATTAAAATTCCCTAAACCTTTAATATATACGGTGTCGTTAACCTCAACACTGTTTTCAGTTGATAACGGTTCGTCCGTGTAAGTTTTTGGGTCAAACAAACAGTTAAAATCGTAGTTGTGCATTGATAACAAATCATCAAAACCTTTGATTATAAAAAATAAGACCGCGATAAATACAATTTCCTTTAGTTTCATAAGACAAAGATACACAAAAGTTTTGAATGCACAACATTCATCACAAATTTTTTGTGTCGTCTATCATATCTTTTTTGAAAGTCGTTTGGTCATATTTCCATTCCTTCCAATAGTCGAAGTCTTTTAACCGTTCTAAAGTTTGTTCAGGAATCAATAGGAAACCTTCAGGTGCAATCCCCTGATATTTGTGATAATGAGAATGTTCAACTTTCTCTTTAATCATTTGACAAAATAGTTCGGAATTAACGAACTCATTATGTTCTTGTTCTAACATATCATCTTGATTTCCCATATAAATTAAAATAGTAGTCCCGACAGGATTCGAACCTGTGACCTACTGCTTAGAAGGCAGTTGCTCTATCCAGCTGAGCTACGGAACCATTTGATTATATTTTCTTAACCTCGTATTTGTGACCTGAATCTGAGTTGGTTTGGAAAATTTCTTTCATTTTTTCAGCTTCTTCTCTTGTTTCAAATTCCCAAACCTCAGTATCACTATTTAAAAGTATTACAGGTACTTTCCTACTCATAGAACTTAAATTCATTTTAACGTGCTTAACTATTACGTACATATCTCATTTTTTTTATAAGTATAGTAAAAGTAAAATCAGGAATCAAACAGAATTTCGTCCATCTCGTTTATTATTACCACTAAAAATATTTGGGGAGTTACTTCTCTCAGTTTTTTTGGATTTGCCAAATTGTTTATTTAAATGGGATAATGAATCTTTTTTAATCTCAACAATTTTAGACCTATCGACAGGTTTATTCTCTCTTACAGGTTTAACCCCCGAGTTAATATTATATGTACCTTGTTTTTTAACAATTTCATTTATTTTGTCATAATCAACTTTAGTGTTAGTGTTTTGTTTTTTACTTAACACATCATTAAGAACCGATATTGCTCGGTCTTGTTTTATTTTAACTTCATCAATTATTTTAATTGGTGGTAAAGATTTAATCGTTAATTCATAAAATGGTTCGGTAACTAATGAAAATAAAGGACCAAATGATTTTTTGTTGAAGATTAACTTATTATATTCCATTCTACTTTTTGAACCGTGACCCGTTTGTTTTGATTGGGTTAAACTATTTTTATGAATTCTACGATAAAAAAGAATGTCTTTAGTTGTTGATGATTTACGACTATTTTTATATAATCTATTCATAAAGTCAGTATCTGCGGATGTTCTCCATGGCTCAAAACCATTCATTGAAGTAAACAACTTTTTATTAATACTAAAAACCCCTTCTCCAAATAAGTTACTTTTTTTAGGTAGGTTTTTATACCCATCAACATCGTTAAAATTAATATATTTTGGTTTAACAAAATCAAATCTTTCGTTTAGTTGTATTATTTCATCTACCATATTTTCTTCCATTATATCGTCAGAATCAAAAAATAGAAGAAGGTCAGAATTTGATATGTTTGATAGTGAGTTTTTAATAATATATGGCCCAACATTTCTATTAAATACAAAAAAACGTATCCTACTATCAAAAGTATTATTTTTAATGAATTCAATAGTTAAATCACAATTATCAATACCAACTAAAATCTCACAGGGGTGGGTATTAATCGATTTAACCACAGAGTCCAAACATTCAATTAAATAGTTAGGAGTCCCAAACGTAGGTATTATTATCGATAATTTTTTTTTAATATCGTATTTATCATCTTTTTTTCCAAACCCATCCTCAACATCTCTTTGTAATTTAGTGATAACTTCATTAACAAAAATAGTGTTAGGAATTTTATCAAATAATTCAGAAGCAACTCTATAGTCCCCTCGTTTATATGGTTCCCATTCTACTTTATGTTTAATGTGGAATGAAAACCCAATACCCGAAATATCTTTTAATACAGGTCTTTTACCAAAATTTTCATCCGAAGGTACTAATCGGTTTGGGAACCCAACTCTCCATATTAAAAAATCATCATCAGTTTTAATATTACTGATTAAAGTTTTTAAACTATTTCTATCATTTAATTTGTCATCATCATCTAAATATATTACAAATCCATCTTTAACTTGATTTTGTAAATCATTAAGGTATAAATTGTAAATAAATTTTACACCATAATTTTGGTTGTTAGGGGGCGGTGGAACACTTAACGAAGAATAATTGTATAAAATATCTCTACCTTTAGAGGATTGTGTATATTTTAAACTTTCTTTGTTATCCACCCCAATAATTAAATTCCAATTTTTGTAAGTTTGTTCATAAATTGAGTTAACACAATCTTTGAAATAATGTGGTCTTCCCGAAGTCCGAACTAATATATTAATTAATGGTTTTTTTAAAACCCATTTTTGTCTAACTAATTCTACTAAATCGTCATAAGAGTCAACATGTTGAAATACTCCATCCCCTAATTTATGATACCATTTATAAAATGAATTAATATTAGGGTCTAATTCTCGACATGTTTTAGAGAAAATAATATTTTCACCACCAAAATAAGCAGATAAAATTAGTTGACCACCATTAGATGAAATATATTTTGAACAATTAGCAAAAATCCTTAACTGTATTTCATTGATTGATAATTCAGGATACATATCCATAACATCATATAAACTATATACTTTTGGGTATTTTTTTAGAACCTCGTCATCATTAAGTTTCATAGGTAATGCACCGTCAAAATACTTATCACCTTTATTTAAATTAATATAAACTACTTGGTAATTCTCATTTAACATCTCAAATAATTTATCTAATGTCCCTAAATCTAAATAATTTATTGGTGGTTTACCCCACTCTACATTATATCTGTTAAAAATAACTATAGTTTCTTTTTCGAACTTAATCATTTTATTCTGATAGTGTTTTTTAAATGGTGGTGGACTGAATAAATCCCAATCTAGTTGTGGTCTATGAATATTAATATTTGGGAATTTAGTATCCCATAATTTTTTCATATTATCCCAAGAACGTTTACAATTCGATTCGGTATGTTTAGGACTGAAAAAATAAAGACATGACGTGTCAAAACCTGAAACAGTCTCCTCAAGCTCACCTTTTATAAATAAATTATACGCGTAGGGGATTGAGGATAATAGTTCGTACCCAAATTCAGGACAGTTAGAATTAACAACTTTTTTACTCATTTTTTAGCAATAATATAAGTTCTATCACCCATTAAATATGGTTCAACCACATATACTTTAGAATAACCACCAATACTTATTAACATATTAGTTAAACAATCTAATGTTGGCCAAAAAGAAGTTAAATTACTAAATGACGCCAATGGCCTACCCTTTAAAGAATCAAAAGTTTTAGATTCCTCATAAATCACACCATGTATTTTATCTTCTTTAATGATTGATAATTTTTCATTATTGGTTGTGTTTTTAATTACTCCATTTTCAATTACTGCGAAATGGGTATTAATAACTAATAAATCAGTTTCTATTGAGTTTAACAATTTTACTTGTTGTTCATAATTTAGATGATATAATAATCCAAAGTACAATACAGTGTCACTTTCTATAGATTCTATTTTCGATACATCCTCTATTTTCCATGTAATATCTTTTTCATTGAAAGGTATTCTAACACTTCTCGCATCAATACCTGTAACATTATATCCTAAATCACGACACATTACTGAAAATTTACCATGGCCACAACCTAAATCAGTTACTGTTTTTCCAAAATTAAATTTATTATGTATGTTATAAAACCCTTGATATACTTTGTTTTCATAATCAAACTCATTTAAGTCCATTATTAATTTTTCGTACATATTAACCATTTTACTATAAATATACTTGGTGGTTAAAACTTGTCAATTACAAATAAATAACTTATAATTTGTATTATGGATAAAGTATTAGTATTAAATGCAGATTTTACCCCTATTAACGTAACCACTGTTTTTAGAGGGTTCAACCTTGTTACAAAAGGTAAAGCGGAGGTTTTGAAATCTTCTGAAAGTCCTATTCTTGCAGGTGAACAATCATTTGTTAGACCACTTATTATCCGTTTATTAAATTATGTTAGACATAGAGTTCATAAATTAAAAATTAATCGTCACAGATTGTTTAAACGAGATAATCATGAGTGTGTTTACTGTGGTAGTAAGAAGAATTTAACAGTCGACCACATCCAACCAAAATCAAAGGGTGGGTTAAATACTTGGCAAAATCTTATCACTTCTTGTGGGACTTGTAACCGTGTTAAAGGTGATAGAACACCTGAAGAAGCTGGGATGAAACTAAGATTCAAACCTTATGAACCATCAATATTTTCAGAAATTATTAATGCGAATGTTGAACCCATTTGGAACGATTTTAAAAAATCATTTATGTAAAAAACAAAAGGGTGTCTCTCGACACCCAATTTGTTAGATTTGGAATACCCCCTTTCTTTAATTTGGTTTATCCCGTGTGAGTAATTACCTCACAGGTTTCTTATACAGATAATGCTTTTTGTTTTAAAGCACTTGCTGCACTATCCATTTTGGTACTTAAGCCTCCAATTAGAGGACATAAGACATTACCAAGTCCCTCTTCAAGTTTTTGTACGAATGATGACTCTTCTAACGAATCAACTAATGTATTTCTAAGAATATCATAGAATGGACCTTCAATCCCCTTCTCATGAGAAATCTTTCTAAGAGCACCTTCACCAACTGATTTCGATACCAATTTAGTTAAATAGTTACAGTCAGTTAATTTTGGAATGTCTCCAACAGGTAAGTTACCAATTGCGGTGATGATTATACTACCAATCCATCCTTCAGGGTCGATAGGGGTTAAGTTATCAACCAACCATTTACCAACATATTCTTTAAAGTATTCTAACACACCATCAGGGGTATGACCAAAAATACCTTTTAACATATCCCAAAATCCTTCAGAAATAATTTCTTTATTAAATCCTTGAGTATTCATGTAAGTCATTTCAGAAATAACTTCACCAAAAAATTTATTTAGGTCTTTTTTAGTTTTTAGTTTTCTACCTTCTGAGATGATAGCAAATCTACTTGTAATAATTTTACTTTCACCTAATAATGTTTTTCTTTTAGTCTCTTTAGCAGTAATTAAACTTTCTCTAATTAAATTTTTTAATTTAACATTACTTTCGTTCATTCTTTTGGTTGGGTTATACCCTCTCATACCAAATTGATTTTGTTGTTCACTTTTTGTATATAGAGCGTCTAACTCATTACCCAAACCAAGGATTCCTGGTGCAAACTTTTTGTTATTTCTACAGTAATGAACTTTATTTTTAATTTGGATTCTTTCTTCCGCGGTTTCGATATCAGGAAAATCAGGTTTTGAGAAATTTTTATAAAGTCTTTTAATCGCTTCTTTACATTCCTTTTTAACTTTTTCAGTGTCAAATTGTCCAGCTCCCATTTTTTCTTTCATCATCCAAACAAAAGGTTCACCTTCTTTAAAATATGTTTTGTAACTATCCCCTAATATCGCTGAAATAGGTCTACGAGTATTCCATAAAGCTTCATCAGTCCTTTTAGGTTCTTGGAAAGTGTATCCCGCGTTATTCAACGCCGTTTGGATTTCAGGATATTGATTAATATATTTATTCTCAATATTTTTTTGTCTGTAAACAAACCCAACATTTGGTTTAGGGAAATTTGTAGGGTCAAGAGTTGACATATCAATAACTTCCCATTTACCATTATCAATCTCACCTTGATTAGGTCTAGTTTTAACATAACCTTTAGTTTCAACAAAATGGTCAATAATTTGATTTTGAGTTGAGGTTAATGGTTTTGGTGCGTATGATGAAATTTTTTCCTGACAGTCTTCTAATAAACCTTGTTTCTCAATAGTGTTATCAGGTTTTCTTTTTTCTAACCAAACTTGATTATTATTATTAATAATATAATTATAACCCTTATCTTCTCTTTGTCGTCCTAAAACTTCAAGTCCTGTTCCAGGGTGTTTAACCCATCCGTAAGCACCATTTGTATCAATGTTACAATATTGTTTTACTAATACTAACATTGAGTCGTGGTTAGCATTAGTTGCGTTAACTACAGGTGGTTGAGTTCCTTGTTCTTTTATTAATTTTCTTTTCATATTATTTTTTTTTAAGTGTCTTGAGAACCATAAGATGTTCTTTCAGGATTATAAATAGTTGTTGTAGTTGTTGTAGTTTTACCCTTACCACAATCGGCCATTATTTTATCATATAATTCTTGAGTAATTGTTGTATCATAACCTTTTCTGATTAACGCGGCTTCAGTTTTATTACCGTAATCACCATCAACAGATGCTCCAACACATCCTTGGATGTCACTAATTACACTACTATGACAACCTTTTTCGTATGGGAAAGAAGTACAGTTCTTATAAGAACCTCTACCACCATTTCCGCCGCCGCTTCCGTCGCCTCCACCATTACCATCATCTTCAGGTTCGGCTTCAGTACCAACACAATCCATAGGGTATTGATTACTTCCTATCGATATTACAACTTTACCACCTTCTTCAGACCAAGTACCTTTGTATCTACCGTTTCCTGTTGAGAAGTTTTTATCATCAAAGAATAAACCTCCACCATTACTATCAATAGTTCTATTACCTGTTGTTGTTACAACGGCGTATTCTAATCCTTGAGTTGCCATTTTTTCGATATCCTCAGGACTTGCACTTCTTGTTATACATTCAGGTAATGGAGTCGCATCTTCAGATGTATACCATTTCCAAGCTAAATATAAACCACCTGCGGCCACAAGATATTTAAACGCTTTACTTCTTGCCATATCTTTTATCGCTGACTTGAATTTCATCCAATTAGTTTCTTTAACTTTAGGGAAATCTTTAGATTGTGCTCTCCTACTTCTACCACCTGATGGAGTTTTACCACCTGATGGAGTTTTACCACCTGATGGAGTTTTACCACCTGATGGAGTTTTACCACCTGATGGAAACGCATTATCTACTTTAGATTTAAGTTTTGAACTAACTTCAGCACTTTTTTTAATTGTAAAATTTTTAACCTCTTGTACGGTAGGGTATTTAGGGGGATTACCTTTAGGAGTATTCATGAATAACTCAACATCCTTATTTACCATGTCAATTTGATGTTTATCAATTTTGGACTTAGGTAATTTTTTACCATTTTGTTTGGCTAACGCCAGTTCCGCATCAAACGCATTTTCTAAAGCTTTTCTTTCACTTTTAAGTGCGTTAATCGCACCTGTAGCATTTAAGTGAGGTTTTGATTTTACATTAACATGAGGTTTAGGTTTTACACCTTTTTCAGTAATTAATCCCGCCTTTTCTTTTACATCCTCATTTAATAATGATGTTATTTCATCAACGTTTTCAGTTAATGTTTTTGAAGGATTATAACTCATCATTAATAATGCTCTTCTTAGTTCTTCGTTTCCGTTATTTGTGTTCATAGTTATATTTTTTTATTACGCCGCAACACCTTGTGCGATTAATGCTTGTATTTCAGGGTCTTGTACCCCTTTTGGTAAATTAGGATTCATACTTGGTGATGGTCCTGAGACCGAAGGTGATGAATTAGCCACCTTAACACCTTTATTAGCGAATTTTTCGTATTCTCCAACACCCGCGCCAATAAGTTCTGTTTGTGCGTAATCCTGACCAAATTGAGTTCCTGTTTTTGTCATTGTTCCAACATCTTTAATACCTTCTTTACCAGCCTTTAAGTGACCTTTTACACCTCCGTGTTGATTTGGTAATACTTTTTCAAATGTTTTTGGTTTAACCGCTCCACCCGCTTTTGCGGTTGTTTTAGAGGTCATACCAATTGCTTCACTAGCACCTTTAACTAAATCATCTATCCACGATTTGGCTTTACCAACCCAATTAGATAAGAATTTAATCCCAAAGTTTTTAGCTAACCAATCAGTACCTTGTTTTACAAAACCGAGTACTTTTGAGACGCCAGCTCCTAATTTGGTCGCTAATGTTTTAACAATTGACCCAAATTTACCACCTTTAGTGACTAAAGATTTAAGAATACCACTTAAACTTCCTCCTTTAAGAAGTCCCGCACCTTTAAATAAATTACGTGCGATTGGTGCTAAAGTTCCTGAAGTTAATACCCCAAGAGCCGAACAAATAAGATTTCCCCACGAACCTCTTGAGTCACCTGAAGCCATCAAATAAACGTCCCAAACCAACATTAATCCATAAAGGATTATAACGACAGGTGCACCAACACCTGTAACAGTTAAGAATGCTTCAACCGCCATACCCGCGACACTATACAGGGCACTTCTAAGACCTTCCATTAAACATCCAACAAAGTCATTCGCTAAACAGTTCCACGCGGCACTTGCCTTATCTTTAATCCAATTCCACGCCTTACTTGCTTTGTCTCCGATGTAACCAAATACCCCTTTTTGTTGAATTTGTTTTCCTTGGTCTTTAACCCAATTAACACCTGATTTTACTTTGTTACCTACCCAATTAACCGCACTTTCTCCCCAATATTCTTTAATGATTAATTTAACACCATTCCACGCTTCGTTGATACGGCTCTCAATAATTAAAGAATCAACAGATTCATTCAACATTAATAATTTTTCACCAAAATGATTTTCCCATTCTTTTAAGACAGTTACACTATTTTCAGGTAATAAAATATTGGTTAATGAAATCATAGCTCTTCTTGGATTTGAGGTATGTTCTTGTAAAGAAATTTGATTTGTTTTATATTCAAAATCTTGTACTTCTTGTAGGATGTTAATACCATCAATCAATGATAATGATTCATATCGTACAGATTTATTTTCTACTAAATCATGGATACCCCCACTTGTGAAAATATATCTTAGATTTTTAGAAACTCCTTCGAATTTTAAGTTTAGTTTTTCCATAATTTTACTTATAAATATCTTTAATTAATAAATATCGTAGTTTATAATAAAGTATTTGCTTTACCTCGATTAACTTTAACAATGTCTTTCCATTTAGTTAAAGTTACTTGATTTGCGGGTCCCGTTCTCGCCAAACCTGTTTCCCATTTTGTAACTGAAGGGTATTTTCCACCACCACCTCCTGTTGACGCTGCGGCACCCGCATCATCTTGTTCCCCAAGTTCACCATCTTTTCCATTGGTGGTATATTCTTTCATTAAAGAAATAATATAATCTACGTCATTTTTCATAGTTATAAATATTTTTGGTTTCAAAAAAAATATGTATATTTGTGGAATAATAAATCTTACCTATGAAAAAACTATTTTTTGTCTTAATGTCGGTGGCGTTTTTAACGTCTTGTCAAAAGTATTCTGAACCAACCTCACTTAGTTTAAGTGGTGAATATGTTGTAGATAGAGTTACGTACTCAAAAGTGGATGGGTCTATGTCGCCTGGTGATACCACTTACGAGCCAGGTACAGTTTATTCAAATCCAAATGATATCTTCCCTATGGACATGATTAATGTTGGATTTACTAAATGGCATTTTGATTATAGTGTAATATCATTCTGTCCAACACCCCTTCCATCAGGACAAGTTATATGGGGACAACAATATTTTTATGATATTGTGGGTCATCACTCAATATATGATTTAGGATATATCCAATTTGATATAAATTCAAGTACAAGGACATTTAAAATTATTAGTGATGGTTATGAAAGTTTGGTTTTACGGACCTCAGGGTTGTGGCCAGGTGCTAGTTCAGGGTCTAACGAATCTGTTACATTATATTTGACAAGAGTCGGTCCTTAAAATAAATCGGAATCGGGTAGTTTACTTGGATAGATAAGATAGTATTCATTTAAAAATGATGTAACCTCTTCTTCATCAACGAATAATTCATTATCATCATAATCGTCCTCATCATATTCTTCTTCAAGTAAACTCCTATATCCACTATTGTCCTTGGATACAAAATCGTACCCAAAATCAGTTATCTCGTCAAAGTGAATCTTATCTTCCCTAATCTCATCCTCAGCGTCTAAGGTAGTTCTAAATGTAACCTCAAGAACTTCTAAAGTTTCGTTCAGGTAATATGATATTAATTCGTTAACTTCCATAATGTTTTATTTAAAAAATATCCGAGAAATTATTAAAATTCAATTATAGATTTTTAAATCTTCTGAACATGTCTAACGATTTATTGACTTGTTCTTGTAATGAATTAATAATTTCCTCATCGTCATCATCAGATAAACCTAAAACATCTTCCAATCCCATATCATCAAATCCAGGTTCTTCATCATCACCGTAGTATGGGTTATACATACTTAAATCTTTATAATCATCTTCCTCGTTGTCATATTCGTCATGTTCAGGACTAATTAATATAATATCGGTATCGTCATCATCTTCAAACGTTCCATGTTCTAAATCGTCATCACCGTCACCAATCATATCTAATTGTTCACCAACACTAACCATGTAAGATTCATCTTCTTCACTTTCAAGAACACTTTCATTAATCCCCATATTTTTATATGAACTCACTTCACCTCTATTGTTAATAGTTACCCCACCTTTATCATTAGCGAAATCCTGAACATATAAAGGTTGTTCGTTACTATTAGAATAATTTGTAACATATCCATCATAGACATGTTTATGTTGGTCAAGGATATTAGTTCTTTCCTCGTTTGTCATTTTAAAAAAATATTGGTTCATAATGATTTGTTTTAAATATAAATATGTTGATTGGGTAGAATAGTTTGTTTATTATTGAAGTATGAAAGTTGATATTGACGAATATGCTGAAGGTGCAATCCTTTTAGATGGTTTAGAAAGTGCAATAATTGGTATTGTTGAAGAATTCGGTAACGGCAGAAGAATTCTTTATTCTAAACCTATAATACTATCCATACTACAAGAAAGAGATGGTATGACCGAACAAGAATCTGAAGAATTTTATGATTATAATATCTTAGGATTATATGCGGGAGAACAAAACGCGGTTTTCTTAGACCTGTCCATATCACCTGTTAAAAATGGTGACAATTGGGTTTTTGAATTAGAATAAGTGCATGTAGTTCTCAAGAACTTTTGTTGCAAATCTTGGGATAAATCTGTTAACACTCTCAGGTGTAATTTCTTTTCCCTGGGACTCGAGGTATTTCATAACACCCCCAATCATTTCCATTTGAGCTCTGTTTGCCTTTTCTAATACAGTTTCAAAGGCCTCCTCATCATGAATCTCTTTATATTTGAACTCATGTTCAATTCTTTCTCTACCCATATACAAGTAAGGTGATGCTCCAAACATATTAACTATAGAAGATTCTCTAACATCCTTCAAATATTCATTTAGAAATTTCATATTGAAGAACTTAAACACGTCAATGTTTTTAAGAAATACTCTATTAGCGTCGTCTATCTCCGTAATACTTTTTTTAGTTATTACTCGTTCCTCAACCTTCTTTTTATGTTGATTTCTATTTTCCTCAGTATCCCATAAATCAACTGATGAAATAATCGCCAATTTTGAACCTGAATCCCAATCTACCGTATATTGGTCATCTCCAAAAATTCTTGAATGTGCCAAAACGGTTCCCATGGTTCCTGGTGGGACAGATGTTTCTCCGTCCATGTGAAGTAAAATTATTCTATCTCCTTTTTTTATTGGTGGGTTAAGCATATTTTTATTTTAAAGTTAACAATAAATATAAA
>Ga0222712_10003462_pt1 | contig 17191 bp, 32 predicted proteins | sample C33_657DmetaG_FD_165043 | JGI IMG/M metagenome (GOLD analysis project Ga0222712, IMG submission 165043) | Estuarine water microbial communities from San Francisco Bay, California, United States - C33_657D | ecosystem: Environmental > Aquatic > Marine > Unclassified | place: USA: California...
CGGCAGTCATGGTCAGGGTGATGTGCTTGGTAATTTGTACGTGTTTCATGTTAATTCCTTAGGTTAAAAATTCATGCCCATTTCAGGGTAAACGCAAAGTAATCTCGATCAAGATCAAAATACCATACATATCGTCCAGGCCGATGATCTGTTGAAACGTCGATCAACTGCCAGCGCCAGGCTCCCAAAAGTTCGCTTTTGCTCCAGGTCAAAATATCGTCAATGTGTCCGTAGGGTTTGGAAATTTCCATACTGAATAGAAAACTTTCTTTGGCTCTAACATCAAACAAACCATGGTCGATCATTATTTTAGCAGTTCCTCTACCACCATGGTTCTTTCATGTCCGTTATGTTGCCCCAACACCACAACTGCAAACAACCCGCCATTTCGTTCAATCAACATGGCCACACACTTGCCAGCGGCATCGGTAGTTCCAGTCTTTGATATCAAAATATTGTCGTATGTAAAAATAGCCGGATTTGTATTACGAAGATTTATTGTCACTGTCTTTTTTCCACGATGAATTTGCGATCGGTGTGTTCTTTCTGACGATAACATTTTTATAATATTACTATTTCTCATAAAAAACAGGAAATCACTGAGATCCTCAACGGTACTGATATTCATTGGACTCAGCCCATGCGGATCAACAATTTTGGTATGTTTAAGACCCAGGCCATATATGTGCCAAGCTACGTCTTGAATGAAACCACTGGTGCCGCCGGGGTGTGCTGCTGCTAAACTTTGCGCCGCACGGTTGTCACTGCTGATCAACATGGCTCGCATGAGTTCCAGTCGAGAAACCATGGCGCCCGGTGGATACCTTCCGGCAACCCCACTTTGTACCTTGACCAAAGCAAACAGATCGGCTCCACTTTCAATCACAGTATAAGCTGTGAACAATTTGGTGATACTGGCAATGCTACGTACTTCATCTATGTTGTACGCATGATGCCATAGATTTTCATTCCATCCTTTGAGGCCGTATGCTCCGGTGGCCTGTGCCTGTCCCGAGATCAACAATAATAATATAATAATGTATCTCATGCCCACCTCAACGCAAACCACATAGCATCCTTCTCATCACTGAAAAAGTAATCAATTCTTGTGTTATCGTATGAATTGCCATATTTGTGTATGTCATTGCTAATATAACCGGAGCAATGTTTCTTGGTCCATTCTAAAGGGGCCCATAACGGATCGTAGGGTAAAGTAACTATCATGACCATTTCAATTGATAAAATGATGCCAAGGACCCTTGGTCAAATGTAAACACCGCTCGGCGATCAAGCGTGGGATCGTAACTGAAATTATCCCATTTCATAGGCTGATACTCCCAATCAAAATCCTGGTTCATGATCAATCCGTCTCTTAATAATTGATTTTTTAATTTGATTGCATCATCTGGAGTTAGATTGAATATGGTAACTGTATGCATTCAACTTGGCCATTGCGTAAAGTAAACAAGGTTCGATCTGCTGGTTCTCGAAACCACCAGATCATCTCGTCTATGTTGATCTCTGTGACATATCGATTGCCGGGCAAGCCAAATGTTTCCAGTCCCCAGGTGGCAACTTCATCCCACCGAGTGATACTGTCGTACGGGCGACCCCATTTGATTCGGGCACCATGAACAAAATTAATGTCTTGCAATCCACTCTCTCCTGATCAGTTGGTCGCAGCGAGCCCAATCACGGTCATAGTAAATTCGATTGTCTTGTATGTTAAAATTATTACAGAAACTTTGACCGTATCTTAAATCTTGCAATGCGTCAAATGTAAATGCCTTCTGCCATTGTTCGTATTGTTCCAACAAAATTTGAGACTCGGCGTTGCTGCGGCACTCGACATCAAGAGGATCAAACTTAGTTAACAGTTGTGTGACCATTGAATCAAACATTGTTCATTACCAGTTCTACGGCACCCATGCTAAAATGCTGCCTAGGGGCACGGCCTTGGAATGGTTTTACAAACATCTGAGCTTTCAACTGTAGTGATGGACGGGTAACAACGCTTTCAATCATGGTACGCAACGGGTTGTCAGATTTTACAGACAACAGGTACGCCGCAGGGCTTAGATTGCTGGTAAACCAATACTGGTAATGCTCTCCACTGCGCCGGCTACGCAGTACTTTTTTCAGCAATTGAAACTGGCCTGACAGTGCTTCAACCTCATCAAATGGTGACCTGGCAGCAGATTCAGTAACTCTTGCAATTTCATCCAGTGCTAGGTCTTCTGCATAGAAGTAAGGCAGTCGATATAGCAATCCAATCTCTGCCTGAGTAATTTTGAGTTGGTTATTAATTAGCAAGGAGAGTTTTTTCCGAAATTCACTTATTGGTCGTTGATTATTGGTATGTTTCAATACATCAAACAGCACATGAGCAGTCTGGTCACGATAGTATGCTCGTAATTCACTGGCAGTGTCACGATCACCTTCCCACACAACCACCTGGTCAAAATCAGCCCAGCGTTGATTACAGTTTTCCGTCCAGGTGCGATAACTGGCACAGGCCAACGTGATAGGATCATCGCGAAACTTTATGTCAGGGCTTGCTTCTTCTCCGGACATTTGCAATAATTCTACAATACTTCTGTTTCGCATGTTGTTCCTAAAAGTTTACAAATTTGATTATAACACAGATTCAATTGGCAGTCAATCCTACCAGGTATCAACATCTGTAATGTCCATGGTGCCTTGTGGCACCTTGCCTAGGTTGTAAAAGTACACATTAACATCGGGACCTATACCTGATTTTGATTGTTCTACAAACTTGATTGTTTGGATATTCTGATTCAAGGCCAACATGGTTATCACCTGTTCAAGCTGGTGTCGAGATAGTGTTAGTTGTGCAGACATTACCAATCTCCGTTGTCTGTCCAGGCTCGCACAGTCAAACACAACCAAGATACCATATACGTGCTTTCATTGGGGCTGGGCCAATCTATATTGCTCTCATTCCGGGCCACAGGAACCAGGTTCCAGTGCAGTGGGTTCAGTGTGATGCTTACACTGGCGCCACTGTACTTTACCCATTTTAAATATTCACGGTAATCAGTTCCCATTCTCTGGCCCTTTCTTCATGTCCATGGTAACCACGAGGGTTGCATACAATGCGGGTGGCGCCAACCATGTAATCAAACACATCATGAGTGTGCCCGTGCGTCCACAGTTTGATCTGTGGCCGGTCTTGAATAAACTCACTCAGGTCCGAACTGTATGCACCGTTAACTAACACATCCTTTTGATATTGTGGTTTTGTACTCAGTTTGCTGGGTGCATGGTGACCAACCACAACAAATCGAGCAGCAGGTGCCGCAGCCGTGGACTGGTCAATGAACTTCAACATGGCCTTGTGTTCCTCCACGCTGTCTTCTGGGCTGAATTTCCCCACTCTAGTTTGGAACTTGCCGTCATGATCTTTATAATGCACCGGAGTTGTGCTGTTGCTAATAAGCCGGAAGTCATTCATTTGACTGCGAATTTGATACAAGGTCAACGGATCTTCACGATTCATGTCAGTCCACAAAGTACCAGCTAGAAAAGTAGTATCGTCGATGGTCAACTGTTCTTTTTCCATCACATGCAGGTTGGGCAAGTATGCCAACATTTCTTTCAAGTGTGTGATGGTATTAACAAAGTCATGATTATAGTGCTCATGATTTCCCACAATATAAATCACATGCGGGAACCGAGTGCTACATCGTTGGAAGAACTCGTGATATCGATCGCTACGATAATTTGCAAAAAGGGTAAGGTCGGGATTTGGTACTTGAACCAGGTCACTGACTGTACAGATATCGCCTGACAGGATTAATACCTGGGCGTGGTTGGTGTTTTCAAAATCTAAATCTCCAAATTCAAGATGGAGATCTGATGCTACTGCTATTTTCATGGAGATCCTTGCTCTGTAGTTGAAGTGCGGCAATCACAGCATCGTCACCTTTGGCAAATGCTGCCTGTTTGTCCGGGAATCTTGCACGAAATCGGTTGACAATCTCTTCAAGATTGGCGCCTTGACATACAAAATCGTTTGTCATGCTATTATAGCACAGATATTGATCTCCGTCAACCTCTATTGACAAAGGGATCAACTGTTCCTTGTGCAAATCTATCAGGATTTTCTCATGGGTGGAATTCACTGAGTGGCCAAACATCCTGGATGTTATTCGGGTGGTCACCCACACCAACACCATTAAAAAAAATGCATCAATTAATGTCATAATTGTATTCTCCGTAGATATATTTACTCAACCACGCATGGATTCCAAAGTGATCATCTTGCCTAATTCTCGCTCAAAATCCATATCTTCTGGAATAACATAGTGACGGAATTGGTTGTCATCCTTGCGACGATCGTAGTGCCGGAATGTTATAATCCGGCCACCTATGGCCGGCATCACAGTGATGTTCAAGCCGGCATGACTATCAATGTCATTGGATTGACTAATGGTCGAAGTTGAATGGTTTAAACCTAACATTTTTTTGTTCGAGGCGATGTTGATGTTATTGCCAACGGTTTCCCAGTCTTCTCGCACCCAACGGGTGATCATGCGTTTAAACCATTTCATGTTACTTTCCTCTGTTGTAAGTATTCTTGCCACTGCACCCATTTGTTCTTGACCAAAAACCCCCACTCACGTTGTTTGGGTCCCGGCATAAACAGTGTCCAACATGATACATTGGGATCCAGTTCAATGCGATGAAAACTCTTGGCGCTGCATGTACGAAAGTGTCCAGGGCCACGCCAGTGTTGGATTTCACCAGTTTTCCTCCCCACAGAGTCAAATATAGGAATCCATTCCCAATAGCCACCTTTTAAAATAACAGTGGTATAGGGCCAAGGATGATCGTGTACATCGTCTGGATCACTCTTGAGAAACTTATGTAGGAACACATTAAATGGAAAACTTTTTCTTTCTTTAAGGAAAAGGTAATATCGTTCTAGATAGGGTTCGTTTTCCACCCGGTCCATTACAATTCGTTTTCGTCCTATCCGATCTAAAAATTTTAAAAACATTGAATACTCCGTTACATTGACATTATACACGATTGTGTATTACTGGTCAAGAAAAACCCGCCTGGGCAGCGGGTTTTTTTGGCTGTGTCCTGGTTGATCAGAACAGCGAGGTTGGATTAGACCAAACCAAGTGCCATGGCCTTGTAACCAGCGGCAACAAGTTTGCGACTGGGTTTCCCAATTGCATATTCCGTAACCTTTACACCGTTACCAGCCACACGAGTGTTGGCATAAACTGCAAAACCCCCGGCGCGAATACGAGACACTTCAGCAGAGATGTTCTTGATGCCAAAACGCTTGGAGGCTTGGCTGGCAGTCACTGTGTCGCCTTTGTGCAAAGCAGTGAACAGTTTGTAAGTCTTAGTTTCTGGATTAAAACGCATATTAAATTTACCTTTCATGTAAAATAGCTGTTTGCGTAACAGCATGTGACTATTGTACTGTATCTGTTGCAACTAAGCAATGGTATTTGGCATGTCATTTGCCAAACTCTAGTATTTTGGCAATGTTACCTAAATGTGTAAACTGATATCCAGGCTGTGGCGTTATATATATGTAGCCAAGAAGGTCTTGGTCTACAGTTTCGAAACTTAACCTAAAGGATGTATTATGAAACAACTTATCGCTATCATCGCCGCAGTTGCTGTGGCTTCTGCATTTGCTGCTGAGCCAGCCAAGGCTCCTGCTGCTGCTCCTGCTGCTGCTCCTGCTGCTGCTCCTACTATCAAGGTTGAAGCAACTGCTCCTGCTGCTAAAGATGCTGCCAAATGCGATCCTGCTAAAGATAAAACTTGCAAGGTAGATGCCAAAAAGGACGCTAAAAAAGATGCCACTAAAAGTGACACAAAAGCTGCGACTGCCGCGCCAGCAGCAAGCGCACCGGCCGCTGCTAAAGAAGCCGCGAAGCCCGCTAGCAAGTAATCACTCAGCCGACGACCACGATGACGAATACGATGATATTATACCAGATATGCACGTGGGTCATCGTCGTCCGACACTGGCTACCTGGGTCAATGATGCGGAATTGTCGACCCATGTGACCACAAGATTATTTCTGGCCCGGATGCGAGCCTTGAAAAAATATCAAGAAGTTTGGGGCTAATTGCCCCAAATTTTTTTCTCTATACACATGTGATAAATAGATATACATAACGAAACGGCGTACATTATGTTATACACCATAACCACAATCACTGAAGATTTACAAACTCTAATCCTAGACGACCCAGTTCGTCCCGAAATTCCGTTGACTGACCGTGTGAATATCAACAGTCGAATGTATGTGTTGAAAAATGGTGATCAAACCCAAGCGGTCACTTGTGTTAAGTTTTTGAGTGCTATTCCGGCAGCAGTGGAAGATATGGCGGTGCTGGTTGAGAGTGCCACAATTGCAGTATTTTACACCATTTGGTCGTATGCTGCTGGTGCTGGGCGAGCATTGATTCGAGAAACACAACAAAGCATTGAAACCGAATTTCCAGAGATTGACACCTATGTCACGCTCAGTCCCAAAACTGATATGGCTCGACGATTTCATTTGAACAATGGCGCACAAGAGCTCCGAGAAAATTCTACCACCATCAATTACATTTATAAGTAATAGGCTCGTGTAGCAATCTTGTCCTGCATAGGGCGGGACTTGAACGACACACACATACACAGGAGAAAAACATGAGCAAAACACCGTACGAGATTCGTCTCGAAATTCTCAAAATGGCCAACGAAATTCTTCAAACGCCAATCTACCAAACTCGCCAAGCATTAACTGATGAGTATCACTCAAAGTTAACTGATGCCAACCGAGGAACAGTGGCTTACCCAACCTTACCAAGTTTTCCGTCTAGTACGGACATTATTAGCAAGGCCGAAGAACTCAAAAAGTTTATAGACCAGCCTTAAAAAAAAGCCACCCTAGGGTGGCTTTTTTATTTTCTCACACAGTCTTTATTTCTTATTAAAAGACCAATAGATCACTGCCACGGCAACCAAACCAACTAGACCTTGGCTGCCCAAAGCACCAACGAATTTGATCAGACTGGTGGTCACATCAATTGATAGGAACGGTACTGCGGCACCAAAAAGGATTTGCAGAACAACACCAGCGGCGATCAATTTCACGCCCATATCAATCACACTATTTAATAGGCTATTGCCCATTTCAAACACTTTGTCCATATATTAGACTCCTTAAAAAAACAGATTGTGCATCTGTAGACAATTATTTAAGAGTCGACAAGAGAATCTGGCCATTAGGACCAGATTATTGGGTGGTTTTGTGATTAACTACGCAGTTCTTTCACATGTCGGCAATCACCACGAAATCGAAATCCTGAGCATGAGCAAGTCCAGTTGCCGTTGAGTTCGGTCACAGTGTGTTCGTCGCCGCGACTGCCTTGCACCTTGATCACTCGACCTTCGGGTTCGGGCACGCTGAGTTTGAGATTGTACACGTCCGGCACAATACGAAACTTGCGGCCACGAATGTCCAGGCGGATAGGTGTTCGAAATTGAAATGGCTTGCCACGTCCAAACTTGACATAGGCAAACATCTTGCTCTTGGAGTCGTCCATTAGATAGGTGTGATTAACACCACCTTGGGTCCACTCTGTAGTTTCTTCAAACCATTTCATTTTATAATCCCAATTACCAAAATTTTGGAAATTGGCCCGATGCCAACCTATAAGCAAACCAAACAGCACCGTCACGCCCGTGCCAATGTTCGGTTGCAACAAATTTTGTTCGATTTGCTTCAAACAAAAATATCTGCCACTTACCACGTTTGGTACGGTGTTTGCGTATTTTGAACATGCCGTTGGGTCCAGTTACGGTGCTAGTAGCACCACGTTGTGTTACTGTAGTCATATTATCTGTTTCTTAAATTTTAGTGAGTATCCAAACTTTAACGGCAAAGATCACTGCTACCACTGCCGCTGTGGCAAGAATTTCTGAGTCTGACATTTTAGACTCCAGTATGAAAAGGGTTGCGACGGCGAAGGTGGGCCAGCGCAGCCGCCTTGGTTTCAAAGCGACCACTGATTGGGGTTTGATGTGCGCCACGCACAATGTACCAGCCGTCTAGTAAACCGTTATATACAACTTTCATATCAATTGCTCCAAAATGCTTCGCTGTCAACACGGCAAGCCCAAGGGGTATCAGCGTCAATTTCCACAGGCAGGCCGGTCATCAAATTCTTCACAGTGATCCGGCGTGCAGTGTAGGTGTCACGAGCCACAATGTTCAATTGGCTTTCGTTCCAACCTGATTTGCGGCACAGCCGAGTTCTAGTGGCGCGAGCAGCACCAAAGGTCTTGTATGCACGAGTCCGGTTGGGACCATCTGAAACAATAAGACCGGTATCTTTGGCTACGATTACATATGACATATAAAGTTCCTTTGTTACTTACTATACTTCTATTATAGCAAATTGGGAGATTCTGGTCAACCGTTTTCAGCAGTGAAATACAGTCCATTGGCAATGTGCAGACGCAACCAGTAGGTGAAGTGCCGGTTGCCAAAGCGTCTGCGATACTTGTTCAGCATTTGGCCAGCCATTTTGAACTCTCCGTAGTTGACTGCTTCTTCAACTTGCTTAACGGCGGTCTTAACTTTCATCTTGTTCTCCTGGGTGTTGCTGTCCATGTGTGTATTACTTACTATACTTCTATTATAGCAAATTGGGAGATTCTGGTCAACCGAAATAATCCAGTTTAATCCAGTGTTTATTCCAGTATTCCAGTGTTGTTTTTACGCAACATTGTAAATCAGTCTGATAATAACTACTGAATTGGGGTCAACAACCATCCTTGGCCGGTAGCAGTATGTTTCCATTGATAGAATGGAATCTTGTGTTTCAACTGCCAATGTCCATTAAATCCAATATATGCACCAGCAGGACCTTGCCCTTGATCGTGTGCATATTTTACCTGGTCCAAATACCGCGGAACCAAGTCAAATCCGTCTACTTTTAAACTTTCAATTACCACTGCGGTTTCTTGCTCGGCTGAATATTGTTTACCACTCATTGTGATGGAGATGTCCAAGGGATTCAACAACAAAGTTGACACACAAAACACCGTGCTTTTTAGCATGACATGACTATAAATTTGTTTGCCATCAATTACCACTTCAACATGTGGCGCACCGTTGTCAATTACCGGACGTAGAACCAACTCAATGTCAATACTGAGATTAGTAGCCAGCAGTTCTGAAAAGTTCTTCATATTCTGGAAGATAATCTAGTATCGAGTTGTTGCGGCCGCTTTCAAGTAATTTTAAATAGTCAACCAGTGCGGGCAGCAAATGGCTTTCATCTGGCTCAGTTTCTAAATAATTTATGTAGCTTGAGAGATCTTGGCGGATCTGACCCTTCACAAATTCTGGATTTCTAATGTTTAACACAGTTGGTCCAACAGACTTGTGAGTTAGTAGCCATTGTTTCATTTCACTAATAATCTGTTTACGATAAGGTAGCGGTAGCACACTTGACCTCATATACTCGGGATTGGTTAAAAAATTGCAACTTTCTACCACAATGTCATGGTTCCATGCAAACTCATAAAGTGGTAATAATTGATGTACGGTGAGTACTGTGGGTGTGGTCCGAAGTTGAACCAACCACTCTTGTTGCCTTGCAATTTCTAACCAGTTGTGTAAACATGATGTAATCTTGGATAATTGGCTTGGCCATCGAACATAATCATTAACGGAATGAAAACACTCTATACTCACACCCAGATTAACCTTATTAAATTTACACAACAAATCATTGATGTTGTTATTCCATACTGTAAGATTAGTAGTAAATCCAATTGTTACTGTACTATGTAATTTGGCTGCAACCAATGCCTTTAATATAGTGTTAAACGCAGGCGTAATTATAGTCTCGCCACCAATGAAATGCAAATACTGCAAGTGAGGAGACTGTGTTAGCATGTCAATAAATCTCTGTAACAGGACAGGATCATTGCACCAAGCCGGTGGTGGCGTCTGATCTATTAATTTTAATTTGTGGAATTCTGTGGCTAATTTTGAACTAGAAGATGGACTGCAAAACACGCATGCAGAATTGCAATAATTGCCAAGATCAATTTGCCAATCCTGAGGTAATAATTGAGTTGTGCCGTCTGTCTGAGATTTATTAAACTCACTCACCCATGGCGAACTGGCCAGTGTTTTTGTAAATTCTTCAATTTGTATTCCAGTCTTGAGCAACTGTTTTTGTCGTCCACTGATTTTTTTATGCGTTTCCATTTTCACACATCGATCACAGCCTGAAACAACATTGCCATCTAGCATACTTTGCCTAATAGGTGCTAGAGTTTTTTGAAAGAAATCACCAGGTGAAATATCTCGTAGGTTATCAATTGCAGTATTTTGATCAGACCACCGACAGTATACTAATCCGCCGTCGGTGGTAATTCGCATGTGGAACCACGGACTTGAACAAAAAGTAGACTGCAATGACATTATCGATTGTGAATAATTCGATCAGCCAGCCCGTATGCCACAGCTTGCTCCGCACTCATGAAATTATCACGTTCCATGTCTGCACCGAACTGCTCAAATGTTTTCCCTGCAGAATTATGTCGGACATAAATCTCAGTCAATTGTTTTTTCATAGCAAGAATTTCCTCCACTTGAATCAGCATGTCTGTTGCCGGACCACGAGCACCACCTGATGGTTGATGAATCATGTGTCGGGCATTGGGCAACATCACACGGTTGCCCGGTGCACCGGCCGTGGCCAACAGCGATCCCATGCTGCATGCTTGTCCCATCACAATGGTGTGAACATTGGGTTTGATAAATTGCATGGTATCGTAGATTGCAAGGCCTGCTGTGACAACGCCGCCGGGACTGTTGATATATAGCGAAATATCCCGGTCCGGGTCATCACTTTCAAGAAATAGCAGTTGACTCACAATCAAGCTGGCCGAATGTTCTGACACTTCTGTGTCCATCATGATCACACGATCTCGTAGTAACCGGCTATAAATGTCATACGAGCGTTCACCTTTTGATGTGTTTTCAAGTACCATTGGGACTAAATTGGGCATTGTATTTTTCCTTTATCACAGTTGATTGACAATAAGTAATTATAACATATTTTATTTAAAGAAACAACCACGCATGTCCGATATTTCAATCGAAATCACACCTGATCGACACAATTACTCGGCTCTTAAGGTCAATTGGCCCTGGACTCGAGATCAACTGATACACGAACTTGATCAGGAGAACTGGAATCCTTACGGTGCCGAAACAGCAGTCAAACACGATGCTTGGACCGGAAAACGATTTAAATTGCATCGTCCACAAAGTAAAATACTGCAGGAAATTATCAATTTCTTTAGCAAAGATTCAGTCCGCGATTATGTGATCGAGTGCTTGTATCGAGACAAGCCAATACTACAAATCAACTGGCAGATGTACCCCTGGCGCATGAGTCAAAATACAATACTACACGCTGAATTCAGTAAAGACATGCCAGGATTTGAAAATGGGGTGCATTGTGACATGCGTAGGTTGGTGGGTACTGGCCTGATCTATTTCACCGATGGTGACAATCCCAATCTGTCTAGTGCATTTTACGACCACCCGGACCGGCATAATCCACACCGTGTGGAAACTGGATACTGCAAAGGATGGGTTCATAGCAACGATTGGAACACCTGGCACGAGGGCTGGAATCGCACAAACGAAACTAGATATAGCATACTGCTGGGGTTGACACTTAAATTAGAACATCAACCCGAGTCAACTGATCAAGCGGTTATCTCGGCATCAAGTTGATCAAACCACGGTTTTAATACCGCGGCAAACTCGGGCAACTGCTGTTCAAAGCTTTGACCTCGTGTGCGATCAAGTCCACGAGTATAGTAATGAAACTCTTTAAGATAGGCAGCATTACTACCGGGGTCGTTATCAATGTCCGAGTTTAAAAAGCTCAATATCATATCACAGTGATCTTGCCATTTATATTTGTCACGTTGTGTAACCGACGGCTTATATGCTAATAGTTTTTGGGTGATAATCTGTTTAATTTCCAGAGGTAACATTTTTATACTTAGGTGACTGGGCAAATGTAACATGTTACAATTAATCATCATTCCTGTTGTCGTTGTCTTGGTAGAATTAGGTGATGGTACTGCATTGGCATATTCGATCCATTTGCCAAATAAATCGTCGGTGTCCGAATCAAGACGCCATTGCTTTTCTCGAGCTGTTGCATATTCCAGGTCGTTTGACTCCGGTACTGCATTGGCATATTCGATCCATTCTGAATATATAGTGGAAGCTAATCCCACAAATTCCTGTGGGCGAGAGGTTGGATTAGCTTCCAGCCACACCTCATACTCTTTACCTGCAGATTGAAATAATAAGTTTTTTTCTGTGTTGTTAATCAGCCAATCACTAAAATTTAATTTATCCGGTAGATGTAACCATTTAGTTCCGTCTCCGTTGATCCATACAGCTGGCTGTACGTGTTCAGGGCTAGGCACACGTAGCCAATCCTCAAAACTTAATTTGTCCGGTGAATGTACCCAGGGTACCAACTGGGTGTCAACGCACGGGATTTTGATGTTGGTAACAAAGTAATCAAATATTTCATCAATATAATAAATGTTTAATGCATTGATTGTGACACAGATGGTAAAGATAAAATTATCATTGCGAGTTTTAGTGTCTATAAATTTTTGAATGTTGCCGCTAACCAGATCCCAGGTGCTACTATATCTGATATATCCGCACCGATCTTCCACATCATCAATGCTTAGATCAATGAACACAGTCTTAAAGTTCTTTAATAATTGTTCATGATAATCTTCCCAAATTGTTCCATTGGTATTGATATGCAATGTTATATCTTTAGCAGTACATTGATCCACGGCTGCCTGTAACACTTCAAAGTTCTTCTTGATCAACATGGGTTCGGCACCATAAAAGTCAATGTATTGTGTGTTGGGCAACCAGGATTTAAGTGTTTCCCATACCCCGGTGTTATCATCATTATAACTGGCTGTGATTCTGCGCCAGCGTTTTAGATAATCTGGATAACTGATGTTTTCTTTGGGACCAGCATTGAGTTCCCAATCCTCGCGATACCATTGGCTGGATACTTCGGGGTTACACGTTCTACATTTCATGTTGCAGGTGTTGCCCATTTTAAGATCAAGCAACTGAGGTTGGTCGGCGCGGACAGTCAAATGTCCCCATGATTCGTTGAAATGATTCCGGCGGCTTTGCTTGCCAGCATGTTCGTCCTCCCAACAGGCTGTGCAATTTGGGTGCTCTATATTATTGTTCAGCGCATGTTGAATTTCAACTCGGGTAGGACTGTTCCACGCATCCTGCAATGTGCTTGAATCAAGGTAGATTTCCTGCCCATTGTCGTCTTTTAAGTATGTTCTACTGTGACAGCACAAATAACATCGCCCAGAATTGTGCAATCCCAGCCCAGTGTCAGCGATTACACATCGTAAATTAGTTTTGCTCATAATTCAGTTTGTGATAAGTATATATTTACTACAAAACAACATGAGAGATTTATTAAATTTGCTGGATAGAGTTGCGCTGCCATTGGTAGAAAGTGTGGGTCTTGCCAATCGCAAACCTGGAGAAAAATTCAAGAATCATGTGGGAGATATAGTCACATTTCAGGGATTGGAATTTTATCCCGAATCGGGTCGCTTTGCCACCCCTGACGAATTGCAAGCCGGAGTAGATTCCATGTTGGCCAGCAAACAGATTGATGCCACCCAGATACACTGGATCAACACGCCCAACAAAAGTGCAGGTGCCTTCAGCATAGCTACATTCACCGGCGAAGATGGCACACCCTATTATCTGGGTCGTTGGACTGGAGCAAATAGTCCAAATCGCGCAGAGAACAAGTTTGCACACAACGACATTCCAGGCGGATTTAAATATCAAAGTGGTGCAGGGCTCAAAGAAAATACCGGATACCAACCCAGCAAAATCCTCACCCAACTCCAAGACAACACCCCTGACTCAATATTACAACAGATTGTTGCCAAGTTTGGAGAAGATAGTGATGAAGCTGTGGCAGCACAAACTTTTATCAGTTCAGACATTCCTTGTAAGATACCAAAAGGCAACATGAACCCTGACGCTTTCCGTGACTACTTCTGTGAGATGTTGCAACCCATAGCCTTGGTCATGGGCAAGAACGTGACTGGTAATGCTGCCGAAGCTGCCGACATCTTCTTTGGTGGCGGCGGGTATGCTGATTGTACCATCAGTTTCAACCCCAACACAGTTGGTGGATTGTACGACAGCTTGTTGGTCAATCCCGATGGTCTACAGATAAAATTATCCAGCAAAGGCAAAGATGGTGCCAGTGCTAGTGTGACCAATCTGTTGAAATCTGTAGAAGAACTGGCAAACAAACCTGTTGGTCAAAAGCTCTTGAACAAACACAAAGAAGCTGTGGAGATCTTGAACACCATCAATCAAGGTGGCCACTTTGGTGCTCCGTTGACCTTGGCAGTGAAATACGGTATCATCACTCCTGAAGAAGCTGCACAAATCCCCGGCCTCAAAGGTCTAGGGCCCACGTACGATATCGTTGGCAAAGGCATATTGAGCCCAAAGTTGGAAAAATTCTATACAAATCGCAAGAGCAAAGATCCCAAGCGAGTGATTCCGCTGGAGCACATGACTGCCAGTATCGCATACAATGTGGCAGATCATGTGAACAAAAATACCAATTTTGGACAAGCTGCTTCAGAGATCTTAAACAATGCTGCTCTGGTACAGATCTACACAAATACTTCAGTAAGTGCCGACACCATTACCATCACCAAAATGGACGCTGTGTATCCCAGCAAAACAGTTACCGGGGTGTATCTAGATGCCGGTAAAGTTTATTTTAGCACAGGTGGCAAAGGCAATTTCACATTCACCATTATGAAGAACGGTGCCACACAAAAAGATACAAACCCCATGGATCCAGTGGATGAACCAGTTGACAAGTCTGCTGCTACCACTGCTGATTTAGACGCAGAGATCGACAGACCCAGGTTAACTGGCCCGGGCGCAAAGGCAGCACGTAGATCTCGTGATCCTGACATGAGTATAGATACCCTGGGTCGTGCTGCCAAATGAAGATTGGATTTTTTGGAGATAGTTTTTGTGCAGATTTACAACCTGGCACATACCTACAATTGCTTGCCGACCATTATGGTGCCGATGTGGCACATGTTGGATACGGCGGATCATCCATCTGGGATGTGTTATTACTACAAATAGATCCATTTATAAAACATAATAATATTCCGGATATTTGTGTGTTTGTTTGGACTGAGCCGCACCGGTTATTCCACCAAGTATTAAGAAATATAACTTTTTCATCTGCCGTTACGGGTGCCTGGCGTAGTACAGAGAAAAGTTATGAAATTATATATGAGGCTGCCAAAGATTATTATTTGCATCTGCACAATACTGAGCTAGCCCACTACAGATGCACAGCAGCCTTGCATTATTTTGATACAGTTATACTACCAACTTTTCCTAATAACACAAAGATAGTGCATCTGTGGAGTTTTGGTGTTGATGAACAAGGACTCAGTCATCCCTTCCATACCTGGAAAAATGGGATAGAAATACACCCATCATTTACCTCAATTATTGTTGGGAGCGGAGTCATGCCAAAAGAAATGCGTGAATACGTCTACAATCATGTGCCATTCGGCAAAAAGTTTGACCCAACCAACAGATTGATCTTTAATCTGATTAAAGATGCAATAGATCAACAATAAGTTGTCAACGACTCAGCGTTGATATGTTGTCACAGATGTGCAAGGCCATGGCTTCTTCTGCACTGAGCCATACATCGTGCGGAGGCAGCAGGGTTTTCTTGATTTTTTCATCATCCAGCCCAGTGCAATCTTTATAGTGCTGTACCATGCGCTTTTGTGTTAACTCAAATTCTTTTATGGTAGCAAACAATTCATGTACCTTGCCGTCACTGCCCCAGCTGTACTGATGGCTCAATATGCTGGTATTAGGAGTGAGTGTTCGTCGGCCGGGACTTCCTGCTAGAAATATCAGCAATCCTGCACTGGCTATTTGTCCCAACCCCACTGTTTTGATGTGAATATTACTGCTACGCATGACATCAATCAATGCAAACGCAGAAGTCATATCACCACCGTCGGAACAAATTATCAACAGCAATTCTTTGCGTTTCTTCTTGTTCACAAAATTTTCATGCAGCAGCCATTCAATTATGGGTTTGATTGATTCGTTGTCAACCGGGCCCATGAACACATACATGCCATTGTCGGCCAATAATTGGGAGTGTGTTTTTTCCCAACCAACTTCTGTGTCTGTAACCATAATATAGTTACTTATAGAAGCAGCACAGTCACTCTATTTTTTTGGTTTAACCCAATCGGCCACAGTATCTGTGCCAGTTTTGATATCTTCTCCGGCACCCCGCAATGTTCCGGCTATGGTACCACATCCGGCAATTGTCACTGCCACTAGCATTAAAATTACAAATTTCATCACAAGTACCTTTTCTAAAGTTACACAATTATTTCTGATTCAGATGACACCCAATCTTTGGTTTCCCAGTTCCAGTGTCTATTATCATGTATTTTAGCAGACAATGAATATCCAAACAGGCCAATCAAAATTTCCGGTCCAGCATGATCACGACCTTTCCAACTGAGATCAATCAGCAGTCGAATAAAATCCCGTGAGTATCGAATAATTTCAAATTCCCAAGATTTGTTAACAGTCATGCTTCCTGATCTGTTATAAAGGTTTTTGAAATTCTCCTGAGCATGATGGTTAATAATTTCAAAATACAATTTCATACGATATTAGAACCCACGATTTAATGCAGCAGACAGATCGTCTACTGTGCTGTCTGTCTGTTGTGACCATGTGGTAAAAAAGTTTTTAGTTTTTAATTGTTCATCCCAAGACAGGCAATAATCATTGTCCTGGTCACACAATGTCAATGCCTCTTCTTTTGTCACCACCCGATGTGACACAATGGTTTCTCCCAGATGTTCACTGCTAAATTCTGTTGCCTCTCCCAGTACTACAGTATCTAATGCCCACAACGATTTGTCTTTTCCATGGTCATCCATGCCCACTGGAACCTCAACCATATAGCGTTGACGGAAGGTACT
>Ga0222712_10003463_pt1 | contig 17189 bp, 18 predicted proteins | sample C33_657DmetaG_FD_165043 | JGI IMG/M metagenome (GOLD analysis project Ga0222712, IMG submission 165043) | Estuarine water microbial communities from San Francisco Bay, California, United States - C33_657D | ecosystem: Environmental > Aquatic > Marine > Unclassified | place: USA: California...
GATAATTTAAACAAGTAGTTAGTTTCTTAGAAAAAAGGTTTTTCTTTGTGCAAAGTTAATTCAATTGGACAAAAAATGGCGCATAGGCGCGGTAAGTTATTTAAATACCCGCCCATTATTACTAGGAATGGAGCAGAGCCCTTTTAAAGAAAGGATTGATTTAGTGAAGTCTTACCCTGCTCAAATAGCCCAAGATTTATTAGACGATACCATTGATATTGGCCTTGTCCCTGTGGCCATTATGCCTTTATTAAAAAACCCTCAAATAGTTTCTAAATATGTGATTGGCACAGAGGGGGAAGTGGCTTCAGTGGCTTTATTTAGCCAAGTACCCATGGATCAAATTGAGAAGGTGTATTTAGATTATCAAAGTAGAACCTCAGTAGCGCTTGCCAAAATTCTATTTAAGCAGCATTGGAAAAAAGAGGTGAAATTTTTAATAGCCACAGAAGGGTATATAAATGAAATTTCAGGCACCACAGCTGGTATAATTATTGGAGATAGGGCTCTTGCAAGTTTAAACCGCTTCGAGCATATTTATGACCTAGGTTTAGCTTGGAAAGCACATACGGGGCTTCCCTTTGTTTTTGCAGCCTGGGTGGCGAATAAACCCATACCTGCAGCATTTATGGAGGCCTTTGATGTAGCCAATAGATATGGCTTGACACACTTGAATGAAGTAATTGCATTAATACCTGCATCTGAGCAAGTATATGATTTGCATAAATATTATACTGAAAATATAAGTTATACATTGACAGCAGAAAAAAAGAAAGGATTGGAAAGCTTTTTAAAATTAATTCAACCTTAATTAATTTAGAGTATGACTTTATTTGAAAAAATAATTACTTCTATATCTTATCTAAAGCAACCTGCTAAAAGAAGAATGATTCAATTGGCTGCAGCCTTTGAAGGGCAAGAGGGTATTGAAGTAGGAGGCCCTAGTGCTTTTTTTAGTTTTAAAAGTGCTTTTCCTATTTATTTACATGCTAAAAAAATTGATGGAGTTAATTTTTCTAATAATACACTTTGGGAAGGAAAAATTGAAGAGGGGAATTTATATACTTATTATAAAAACAAAAAAGGCTTTCAGTTTATAGGTGAGGCTGCTCATTTAAAAGAAGTCAAAGACGCTTCTTATGATTTTGTACTTTCTTGTCATTCTTTAGAACATGTGGCGAATCCTATTAAGGCTTTAAAGGACTGGTCTAGGGTAATGAAAAGCAAAGGTCGATTGGTTTTAGTGCTGCCAGATAAGGAATTTACTTTTGATAACAAAAGGCCTCTAACCACATTAGCGCATCTAATAGAAGATTATAAAAATAATACCACAGAGGAAGACAGTACGCATTTTGAGGAAGTAATAGCACTACACGATTTTAAGCACGATGCCTTTGTGCAGTCGAAAGAAGACTTAATTAAAAGAACCAAGCTTAATATAGAGAATAGGGCAGTACATCACCATGTTTTCAATTTGGATTTGGTAAAAGAGCTTTTAGTGTATTGTGATTTTGAAATGATCCATCAGCAAACCTATCCACCATTTCATTTAGTATCGGTGGCGCAAAAGAAATAAGCTAGTCTTTCTTTTTAAAGAACCGGGGTAATTTTACTTTAATAAAATCATGTACCATATTGAGTATTTCTGGTGCAGGGTTCAGCCAGTTTACTAGAACATAAAAACTAATTCCAAAAGCAAAGGACTGTACTAAAATATTAGCAAGTATATTGTTAATAGTAGGAATTAAGTGAATGAGTAACATGAGTCCAATACTTGATACTAAAAATAAGCCATGCTTATAAGTATAGGGCTGTAAATTGAACTTTTTATAAATAAAAACAAACCTTACCGTATTGTAAAGTGTAAGTGCAATTAAATTGGAGTAGGCTAGACCTTCTAAATTATAATTCTTAATTAAAAACCAATTTAGCGGAATAGAAATAATGATGTAAAATAAATTCGTGTAAAAATCGAACTTCCAATAATTAGAAGTGCCAATAATTTGACTGTTCACCCCAGTCGCTAAATCAATTAATTTTGCAATGCCTAAAATGAAAATTAATTTACTAATAGCATCATAACCGCCCGCTTCTTTATGGCTAATCCAGTTTAAAAAATTAATTAGATTATCAATATTTAACCATATCAAACCAAACAATAACAGGCCAATGGCTAGTAAATTGGATACGCTTTTATGGTAAATGTTTTTGATATTAGCAAAGTCCTTATTCTTCCAAGAAGTAGCAAGAATGGGTATACTAATAGAGTTTAAACTTCTTTGGGGTATTTCTAAAATAGCTGAAACATAGGTAGCAATGGCGAATATACCTGCATCACTTAAGCCTCTTAAGCCTACTATTAAAAAAGTGTCATTGGTGCGTGCTAACAAATTGAAAAATTGTCCTGCAAAAACAAATAAGGCGAAACTAATCATCTTGCCTTTAAGCCTTCTAGTTACACTGCTAATTTTAAAACTTTGAAACGTAAAACCATTCGATTGAATTAGATTTATTAATAACAATATAGCAGGAACTGCATACAATAAACTGAATAAGGTTAAAAAGGTAATGAGGTCAATATATTTAAAACCAAAGGCTAAAATTAAAACAGTGGTTAAAATGCGAATAAGCGTTTCTCTTAAAAAATTAGAGTAAACGCCTTTTCTTAATCCCCAGGCAAATGCTTCTAGCCAATAAAATAATAATAAGAAAAAGGAGTAGGGATATAAATAATTAAAATAATGCGCAAGGCTTGGAGACTTTCCAAGTTTACGAATTATAAAATCTTTTTGCTGCCATCCTATAAATAAAAGCAAACTAAACCCTATTAAATTAATCACAAGGGTGATGAAGGGGAGTTCAGATTTTTTTGGTCCTAGATAATGGTTGTAGAATGGGAAAAATTTATAAATCACTGGCAAGGTTCCTAATGTACAGAACAAAGAGAAAGTAGCACCAATATCTATCATGGCCCTTACTAAGCCTTGATCATTTTTAGAGAAAAATAAGGGAAACAAGATTAAGAGGTTTACGGCGCCTATGACAAAGCCCATCATAATAAAGAACGATGATTTTACCCCTTGTTTTTGAATAATGCCCATAGTACAAATATATTGTAATTGTGGTAAAAGTAAATATGTAATGAAATGGGCTTATTTTTACAATATGGAACAATTGTCGGTCATTACAATATGTTTTAACAATTTAAGCGACTTGCAAAGTACTTGCAGTTCGGTAGACGCACAGTCGGCCAAGCCCTATGAGCATTATATCATTGATGGCTCTAGTAATAAAGAAATTGCTGAATGGTTGCAAAATACGCCTCAACCCCATTACCGTAAATGGCTTTGCGAAAGAGATAAGGGAATTTCAGATGCTTTTAATAAAGGGCTGGCCCTTTGTTCAGGCAGCCTTATTCATATTTTAAATTCAGCCGATATTTATTATGCTAATTCAGTGATTGAAAATGTGCTAGCTTATTTTAATAAAAATACTACTATTCAATGGGCAAGTGGAAATATATTAATGAAACGAGCAGGTATTTGGGTGCAGATTGGTGTGCCCTTTGATGCGCAACAATTATACAAGGGTATGAGGGCTGTTTCACATCCCACATGGTTTGTTAAGAAAGAAGTATACAATCGCGTTGGACAATTTTCGGAAGTTTTTAAAATTTCTATGGATTATGATTTAATGTGCAGGCTGAAAAAAGAAGCCTATGGTTATATGAATGAAACCATTGTAAAGTTCGATGATGGGGGTGTGAGTACCAATCAATATTTAAAATCGCTCAAAGAGAATGTTAAAGTATATGAATCACATTTTGGTTTTTCTATAGCAGCGCGTTTGTGGCAATTCAGATTAATTATTTTTTATTATTTACTACAATCTAAGTTTGGGAAAATCTTATACGCTATAAAGGCTGGTAAATTTAATAGCTAAGTTGCTAAAATACAAGAATAGGAAATCTAAATCTGATAAGCCAGGTCTAAAAAGTTTTATAAAATTGGTTTTTTATAAACTTTCTTGAAAAGTAAAAATAAATTATTGAATAAAGGAACCGCCTCAATGAGTTTCGCCATGCGAATAGAATTTATTTGAAGAGGTGCATAATCAATGCCTAGTAGTTTCGATTTCTCATCAATCTTAGTGATCATTTCATCTATGGTTAATCCTTTTCTAATAGCCTTTGGGGTTCTTAATAGTCTGTGGGCAATGGCCTTGGTGGTGCTTTCTGTAAATTTCTTGCCATTTTCTTCAATGATAGACGCTAATGCACTTGACTCATTTTTTAATTGATTCAAATAGTCTAAGAAAACTAAAAAAGCATCTAATAAAACTTTATCCTTAGAGGTTTTGGTGGTAGAGGCGTGAATTCTAAATGAAAACTGTACACTATTGTCTACCGCGAGATAAGATTTTTTAGTTAGGGCTAACCATAATTGCAAATCGGCATAAATTAAATTAGGGTATTGAGTAGGCATACCCCCTATTGCATCGTAGTCGCTCGATTTAAAAACATAACCAGTTGCCATAATATCAATGGACTCGTTCAATGCATGTTCAAGATATTCGCTTAGGTTTAAACGAGTAGGCAACGGTTGACATATTTTAATAAATTCGCTCTTGCTATTGATGTAATTAAAATGTGTATGGTATAAACTTGCTTCTGGGTTTTGATTAATTAATTCATTGATTGTTGAAAGAAATGTTTTCTCTAATAAATCGTCATAACCAAGTATGGTCATGTATTCATTTTTAGCTAAATCTTTTATGCGTCCCCAGTTTTGAAGTATATCTAAATTTTGGTTTGAAACATGAACGCTAATTTTACTATTCTGAATGGCATGCACTGCATCTAATGAATCATCGATATTGCTAGTATTGTCTGCTAAAATAAGAATGTTGTAATGGGGGTAGTCTTGTGCTAAAACTGAATGCAAACAATGTAATAGATATTTCTTCCCCGATTTAAAAGGAATAATAATAGAAAAATTATTTGTTTTACCATTCATAGCTAGTACAAGATAAATATTTATGCTTAAAATATAAGCATATTCAATATTTACAGTTCAAAAGAAGGTGGTTTTATCTAATTGGCTTAAATTTGAACTACTAAATCATTCATCGGATGAACATTGCCGGGGTTGTCATATTATATCATCCTGATATTCAGCTTTTGTCCGAAAACATAAAAACCTATGTTCAGGGGCTTAAGCAATTGTATGTATATGATAATAGCGAAACCAAGCTGCCTGGCATAGAAGAGGCCTTAAGAAATCTACACCCTTCTATTCAATACAATTATTTTAATGCCAATGAAGGCATCGCCAAGAGATTGAATAGGGCAGTGGAAGAAGCCGTCAGAAATAACTATGATTATTTATTAACCATGGATCAGGACTCTTCTTTCAAAGAAGGTGATTTTGAAAAATATAAACTGCAAATTCAGGCTTCTGCTTATTCTAATGTGGCGCAGTTTGGGGTAAACTGCCAACCTCATTTTACTATAGCTAAAGACCAGCCCGAAGAAGTCCTTACATTAATTACTTCCGGTTCTATTATAAACTTATCCTTGATTAAAAATGTAGGAGCTTTTAATGAAAATTTATTTATAGATTTTGTGGACGCTGAGTTTTCTTACCGAGTAATACAGCGTGGGTATGTAAATTTAATTTTTTCAAATATTATATTAAATCATGCACTGGGAAAACTAATAGAAGGAAGGTCATTGGCTAATTTTAAAAAAACATTGCGCATTACACATTCACCCATTCGTGTGTATTATATTATTCGTAATGGCTTGTATTTATTGTTGAAGGCGCAGGGATTAACCACTGCTATGAAAAAAGATGTACTAAGATGCATTAAAATTTTAAAAAACGATTTAATCTATAATCCAGCACTAGGTTCGGTATACATACATTTATTTTCAGGTATATTTGATTTTCTTCGCGGCAAAATGGGTAAAAAATAAATTAGTAATTGGGTAAATATTAAGCAATAATGAATCTAAGTAGAATTATAAATAAATTTATTTCATTTTGTTTTTTCTTTTTTAAGTTAAAGCATTTGAAGCTTGCTTATTTATTTGCATTTTACAAACTACCCAAACACTGGGCGGCTAGTATGCAAGTAAGTAATGGAAGTTTAGTATTTACCCATTCGGGTAATAGCATCTGCATTGCTCAATTAGTTCAGTTTGAGTTTAGTATGCATTTTCTCATTGAATTATTAGAAAGCCCACTGTTTAAGGTAACCGAAACTACCAATACCTATTTTATGGTAGAAGTGGAGGGACTTGTTTTTAAAGTAGCCTCCTTATCTAATATGGCGGTTTTGTATGAAATATTTATAGAAAAAATATATTCCATTCATACCCCTCATACTAATTTAGTAGTTATTGATATTGGAATGAATGTGGGAGTGGCCTCTTTGTATTTTGCTATACAACCCTATGTAAAAAAAGTTTATGGCTATGAGCCCTTCCCCGCAACTTTTGCAGAAGCATGTTCAAATGTAGCAGCCAATCCAACAATGGCTAGTAAATTAAAATTAATCAATGAGGGTGTGAGTAATATTAATGAAAAAAGGTCTATTACTTTATTTGAAAGTGGATTGTTATCGGCCTCTACCATTGAACAGAAAAATGAGTATGGGAAAAAAATAGGCCAGGTGATTGAGGTACAATTAGTATCTATTAAAGAGGTATTTGAATTGGTACTAGCTGAAAACCCCAATGCTAAAATATTACTCAAGCTAGATTGTGAAGGAGAAGAATATGTAATTTTCGATATGCTAAAAGAAACTACTTATTTAAATAATGTTGAACTTGCCATTATTGAATGGCATGAAAAAGGCTATACAACTATTGAAAAAGTTTTATTGGACAATGAATTCAGATTAAGGCATGAGCATCATGTATCTGAGAATAGCGGTATGATTTATGCTATTAAAAATTAGTGCTAATATTAAAAATTGCTAGTAAATAATGCTGCACTAGTTAACTCAGCCCAATAAACCTTTCAAAGCGTCAATTCTAAATTGAATAACTGGCCATGTTTTAGCAGGCTTGCATTGCAAGAGATATTTAAATCCTAAAATAAAGGCAGCCCCAAGCTTAAAAAAATATTCTATTATTTTTTTAATATAAGCTCCTTTAGAAATATTTAAAGTTCTTGTTTTCTCTCCTCTGCCAATACCACTGGCTACTCGGTACATGTATTCCGGGGTTAACTTCTTTACTTCTACCACATGCTGCACTTCTATCGCAGGGTCGTAATAAATAGTATGGCCTAGTGCTATTATTTTGTAAAATAATTCTTTGCCTTCTCCTCCAATTCTTAAACTGCCCACCACACCAGGTAATGCTGTATTAAAACCTCCTATAGAATCGTGAATATCTTTTCTAACTATCATATTGGATTCCAATGGATACTTGCCATTTTCAAAGGCGCAAGCATTAGGAGCGTAGTCAAAGTTGCCTACTAAAGAGGAAACATAATAACTCATCCACTTAGGTTCTGCTGGAATATATTTTGGTATAATACGACCTCCAAAACCTACGACTGCTGGTTTGGTTTCAATATGCTTAAGTATGTTTTGAACATAATTTGTATTGGCTATGGCATCGTCATCCATAAAACAAAGCCACTCTCCTTTTGCAGCAGCTGCACCAGTATTGCGCGCAAAGGAAGCTCCTTGTTTTGTTTCAGTTAAATAAGTAAAGCTGCCATTTGTATGTGAAGCCCTCCAATTTTTAAATACATCTGCTGTGTTATCCGTTGAATTATTGTCTACAATAATAGTTTCAAAACTATCTAAGCCGGAACTTTGATTATATAAACTATCAAATGCAGCTTCTATATAGCTGGCGCGATTATAACTACATATAATTATAGATAGCTTCATCTATTAGTTCGTTTTGCTTTTCCACTTTTTGAAACTAGTAAAACCAATACCCACTAATAAACCCCAAAGTATAATAGATGCTGCAGCTGATGCTTTTTGCGCAGTGTTCACAATAACTGGTTTAAACTCAAAACGAATGGAATGACTGCCAGCTGGAACTACCAATGCTCTAAGTACATAGTTTGCTTTTACAATAGGTGTTTCTGCATTATCTATGTAGGCTTTCCAACCTTGCTTATAATAAATTTCACTAAATACGGCTAATTGCTTTTTAGAGCTGCTGCTTTTATAATTTACTTCGTCGTTGTTGTTATTTACCAAAGCGATTGTTGCAGTTTCGTCCACTTGAATATCATTTAAACCCTCTATTTTATCTTTTTGTTCAATAATGGCTGTATCCTTAGGATTAAAATTATCTAATCGTTTCATAACTTCTGCAGGTCCTTTTTCATACTGAATACCTTTTACAAACCAAACATTACCTAAGGCCATTTTATTTGCAATTGTATCTAATGCAGGGTCGCCAGAGATAACATATTTTGTATTCAACATATTCATTGTTGGCATACAGTTTGGAAACTTATACCATTGGTTTTCTATTAAATCCTGGTATATGCTAAGCTTAGCAGGGTTATAACCACCTACTGTTTTGTGGTGATAGGCAATTAAGGCGCCGCCATTAAATGCATTGTTTATGCCGCCTCTAATATCTAGAACTCTGTATTGAGTAGTATCTTTTTTCAAAGCAATGTCTAATGGACTTAAAGCAAATACATTTTCATTTTCATTGGCTTCAACAAAACTATCCGATTTTAAATATTTAACATTCACTTGGAATAAATCAATCATTGATAAAATTCCAAATCCAACTAATACAATAGTTTGATTAATGACTTTTTTAATGGCTAAAAATGATAGAGTAATAATTAAGCCTAAGAATAAAAAGAATTTTACAATGTCACCTTCTATTAGTGATTTTCTATCGGTAACAATAGCATTCACTAAATCATTTGCTGGAGTTTCAAAGGCTGATTTTTGATTGGCGTCTGGAATTTTAGCTATTTGGCTTAATAAATTTAATTCACTCTCGCTTTTGAAATTACTTGTGAAGTAAATATATAATACAGTAGCAAGAATTAATCCAGTAAGAATAAAACTAGGCTTGTATTTTTTTACTATGGTTTTAAAATCGGTCTCTACGCTTATTGCAGCCATTCCATACAAAGCCATAATACCTAATAATAAAGTAGGAATTATCATTATCATGCTTGGGGCTCTAAACTTATTGTAAAGAGGCAAATGGTCAAACATGAAAACATTAAAAGCTTCAAAATAACTTCCAGCGCTTAACAAGAATGAAAAAACAATTGTAGCTGTAATCCACCAGCGGTGTGGGTTCGTAGAACTTGATAAACCTAACAATGCGAATAAACATATAACTAAACCTACATAAGGAGGACCTGAAGTGCCACCAATACCGCCCCAGTAAAGAGAAACAAATCCTTGAAGCTGTTGACCTATTTGTGGTTGCATTTGTTGCAAGGTTTCTAATGCTTTTGAATTTGCAGGATCTATTTGATTCAACCCGCTGGCGCCACCATAAATTCCAGAGAACATTAAAACTAAGGGCTCTGTTTTAAACATACTATAAGTAAATGCGTAGTCTTTATTTAAACCAGTGGCAGTGGTTTTACTATCCTTATTTACTAAAACGCTTCCACCTCTAATTGATTCCTTCCCATATTCATAAGTGCTAGCAAGTATAGGGGCATTCACCGCTAAACCTAATAAACCGCCAATGCAAGCAGCCGCAAATGTTTTTAATATATGATTAAAATCTTTTTCCTTAATCCATTTTATTAAAAAGAAAATAGACATAAAGGTGATAATAATTATTCCGTAATAAGTTATTTGCAAATGGTTGGCTCCTATAAATAAAGAAGTGGCAATTCCTGTGAGTATTGACCCCCATAAATATTTCTTTTGAAAAATTAAAAGAATGGTTGCAATAAAGAAAGGTAAATAAGCGATTGCATGCATTTTGGTAATATGGCCCACTGTTACAATAATGGGGTTGTATGTGGCATAACTATATCCTAATGCACCAATTACACTTATAATAGTATTAAATCCGAGTACCTGCGCTAAAAAATAAAAACATAAACAGGCTAAGAAAAACAAACTTATTGGTTCTGCTAATTTTAGAGTTAAAACTTGGTCTAATATTCCAATTGAGTAGGCGAAGCCTGGTACCCCAGTTATTTGATAATTAGGCATACCTCCAAACATACTATTGCTCCATAAAGGGAAGTTGCCGTTTTTTTCCTTGAAGGCAAATGCGTCCTGCGCCATTCCTTTCCACTGGGTAATATCTGATTGTTGTAATACCTTGCCTTCTAAAGCGGGCTTGCAATATATAATGGCCACAATGGCAAAAATGGCAATAGCAATAATATGGGGTAGGGCCGACTTAAAAATAGACTTCAACATATTCATATATTTATACTAACAAACCTACGACTAAAAAGGCTTTTTAAGTAATTTTAGTACCTTGTAAATATTAACAAATAGAATGAAAAGTAGTACCTCTTTTGCCTTTACCGCCAAGCTTGCCATTATCTGTAATGCCTTCTATTTATTTACAACTGCTTTTCTATTTTTTTCTTGGTTAAAAATACCTGCAGATGTGGCCAATTTTATGGCCGTCCTAGGCCTTGAAATGGCCCCTTTTGTGAATCTACTCTTTGTTATTTGGCTTATCATTAATTTAATTAGAAAAAAGAGCATTGATTTACCTAATTGGCAAACAATCATTAACATTTTGATGTTATTGTTACAAATTATCTTACTTATTATTTAAATTGAATTATGATTCATTCTATTTTAAAAGACAAACCCACTAAATTATTTCTAGGTATTATGGCTTTTTTTGTGGCCAATGCCTTAATTGCGGAGTGTATAGGGGGTAAAATATTTTCTTTAGAAAAAGTATTCGGTATGGCGCCATCTAATTTTACATTATTTGGCGTACCGAACCTTTCTTTTAATTTAACCTGTGGTGTTTTGTTATGGCCTCTTGAATTTGTGATTACCGATATAGTGAACGAATACTTTGGGCCTAAGGCAGTGCGTAGAATTAGTTATACGGCAGTGGCATTAATTAGTTATGCTTTCATTATGTTTTATCTAGCTATGCACATAGCACCTGCTCAATTTTGGGTAGAATCTAAAACAGCTGATGGTATGCCTAGTATGCAATTGGCATTTGAATCCATCTTTGGACAAGGTATGTGGATTATTGTAGGAAGCTTAATTGCCTTTTTAGTGAGTCAGTTTATTGATGTGTATGTTTTTCACAAAATTAAAAAAATGACTGGCGATAAAATGATATGGCTTCGTGCCACTGGTTCCACTGTTGTTTCTCAATTGGTAGATAGCTTTGTGGTTTTATTTATTGCTTTTAAAATTGGTAATGGTTGGAGCTGGTCAACAGTACTAGCTGTATGCGTAGTGAATTATATATACAAGTTTACCATGGCCATTATATTAACGCCTTTGATTTCTTTTATAGAAGGTAGAATTGAAAATTACCTTGGGCATGATCTTGCCAAGAAAATGAAATTACAAGCAATGGGAGTAGAGAATGAAGTTTAGAAACTTTGTTTTAATAGTTGAATAGCTACTTTATCTATTGGAAGACTCATGCAGTCTTCATTTAATGCTTCAAAATTCACCCATCTGAAGGACTCAAAAGTGCCTTTTTTATCTGCAATTTGGTCTGAACTAAAGTCAAAATTTATCTCACTGGTTTTAATCTTTTCACATTCTAAGCTACTTACCAAGTAATAAATAGAAATGATTTGGTCTTTTTTATTGAATGCAGATATCTGAAAAAAATCGGTGGTGTATAGATGTTTTCCTACAGTAACTGTAATGCCTGTTTCTTCCATAAATTCTCTAGCTAAGCCATCTCTAGTGCCTTCTCCAAATTCAAGCCCTCCTCCAGGAAGTTTGGTAAAAAACTCACCTCTAATATATTCATCGCTAACCAGTAATCTATTTTGAGAATCTAGTAGTAAGCCATACACACGAACGTTGAAAAGTGCCATAAGAATTTATTGTATTGTGCTAATCTGTAATTTAAATATCTAAGGCTCCGCTAAAAACAAAGGTACCAGGACCCATTAAATAAATATTGTCAAATATATTGTCTCCTCTATTATTAAAACTAACTGCTAGTTTCCCACCCAAGGTCTCAATATTAATTTTTTGCTCTCCTAATTTTTCAATTCCCGCAATTAGGGCAGAAGCGGTTACGCCTGTACCACAACTAAAAGTTTCATTTTCCACCCCACGCTCATAAGTTCTTACAATTAGTTTCTCTTCTTCTTGTTGAACAAAATTTACATTAATACCTTCAGCTTTAAATCTTTCATTATAGCGAATCATTTGTCCTAGTCCCACTACATCCACACTATTTACACTATCAACAAATTCAATATAATGAGGAGAGCCAGTATTTAACACATAAAAAGTTACATCGCCTTCAATATTTTTTTCAACTGCTTTTACATCAATCATTTTTAAATGCACCCAACCTTCTGCATCAATTTTTGATTCATGTGGCCCATCAATAGCTATAAATGAGTAAGTATCTTTTTTTATACCTTGGTCAAAAGCATACTGCGTTAAACAGCGGCCACCGTTGCCACACATAGAACCTTCCTTGCCATTGGCATTATAATAAGCCATAGAAAAATCATAACCAGCTTTAGTACCTAATAGCATTAGTCCATCGGCGCCAATCCCTTTTCTTCTATCACAAATAAATTCAATTTGCGCTTCGCTTAAATGTATATTTCCAGGGCGGTTGTCTATAATTACAAAATCGTTCTGCGTGCCTTGGTATTTTGAAAATTGTATGTTCATTTTAATTTACTTATCGATAAATTATTTATTCTATTTTAAATGCCTGCGATAATGCCTAGTGACTTTTGTATCATATGGTCTACTGCCTTAGCCATATCCTTGCTATATTCTTTTTTCACTCTGTTGGCAATAATGACATTAATACTTAAACATTGATGCCCTAATAAATTACATAAACCATAAATAGCACTGGTTTCCATTTCAAAATTTGCAATTCTATGTTGACCGAATCTGAAGCTGGTCATTTGATCCACAAGGTTCGGCATTTTTAAAGGAAGTCTTAAGATGCGTCCTTGAGGCCCATAAAAACCAGGACAAGTAACTGTTATGCCATGACTATATCCTTCTGTAAAATGTTTAATTAATCCTGCACTTGCAGTGGCAATATAAGGTTGAATTTTATGTGCATGAATGGAGGTATGTTTTTCAAAAGCATCTAAGATGGCTTTTTCTTCTTCATTATTTTCTTGAGTATAAAAATGTAACACATTATCAATGCCTAAGCCATGGGTGCCAGCTACTAATTCATTCACGCCTACTTCTCCTTGTAAAGAACCACAAGTGCCCATACGAATAATAGAAACCGATTTTTTTTGATCATGAATGGTTCTTGTAGCAAAGTCAATATTCACTAAAGCGTCAATTTCATTTAAAGCAATATCAATATTGTCAGGACCAATACCTGTACTTAACACTGAAATTCTTTTTTGTCCAATATACCCGGTATGGGTAATAAATTCTCTATGCGCTAGTTTATGTTCAATACGGTCAAAGTATTTACTTACTTCTGCAACTCTTTCAGGGTCGCCCACAGTAATAATGGTATCTGCAATCTCTTCCGGACGGACATTTAAGTGGTAAATAGCCCCGCGGTCGTTAATAATGAGTTCTGATGCGCCAATTGCCTGCATATTGTTTCTTTTATGTCACAAATGTCGTTTAAATCGGAATAGCTGTAAAATTCTTTTATAATTAAGTTCTTTGCGTTATTTTCGCGTTCTAGAACAGGGTCGGGTGGCCGAGTGGCTAGGCAGAGCTCTGCAAAAGCTCCCACAGCGGTTCGAATCCGCTCTCGACCTCACTAAAAAAGTAAAACCCTTACAATTTGTACGGGTTTTGCTTTTTATAATCGAATCTATAATAAATTAATATGAAATATTCTCAACCCATTGGTATTTTACTTTGCTTATTACTTATTTACTGCACTACGCAGCCATTAATTTTTATTGAAAGCAGAAACTGGACAATTACAGGATGGGACCCAGCAGGAAGTAATTATGGCCAGGCGGGAAAATTTTTATGTTTTTTTGCAGTTATCACATTAGTCTTTTTTGCTTTGCCTTATATATGGGCTAAGAGATTCAATATGGTTTTCGCAGCCCTGCTTTTAGCATGGAGCTTTAGAAATTATTTAATTATGTCTACTTGTCAAATGGGAGAGTGTCCGCAAAAGATGTGGGCATTGTATGCATGCATGATAATTTCTGCAGGCATATTAGTTATGACTTTTTTACCTAAGATAAAAGTTTCAAACCAGCCCCAATAATTGCAACGGCTTCGTCAATTTGTTTTTCAGTTATAATTAATGGTGGTGCAAATCTTATTTTATCTCCATGTGTTGGTTTTGCTAAAAGGCCTAAATCTTTTAAGTGTAAACATAAATCCCAACTCGCATCAGGGTTCTCATGTTTTATCACAATAGCGTTTAATAAACCTTTACCACGAATGGTGGTAATAAAGGGAGAATTTAAATTCGCAAGTCCTGCTCTTAATCTTTCACCCATTTTTTCTGCATTCTCCGCCATCTTCTCTGACTTTAAAACTTCTAATGATTTTATAGCCACTGCACAAGCCAATGGGTTTCCACCATAAGTCGATCCATGTTCGCCTGGTAAAATTTGCATCATTATTTCATTACTTGCTAGTACTGCAGAAATAGGAAGTGTGCCACCACTTAATGCTTTTCCTAATATTAAAATATCGGGCTTAACATTTTCATGATCGCAGGCTAGCATCTTTCCTGTTCTGGCTAAACCCGTTTGTATTTCATCTGCAATAAATAAAACATGGTACTTATCACATAAATCACGTACGGCTTTTAAATAGCCATTATCTGGAATAACTACACCCGCTTCGCCTTGAATAGGTTCCACCATAAAGGCAGCCACTTCTTTATCTTTTAAAGCTTCTTCTAAAGCCACTAAATTATTATAAGGTACTAAACCAAAGCCCGGCATATAAGGACCAAAACCTTTGAAGCTAGTAGGATCCGTTGATGAAGAAATGGCAGCCAATGTGCGTCCCCAAAAATTACCTTCTGCAAAAATTATTTTCGCTTTATTTTCAGCAATGCCTTTTACATTATAGCCCCAACGACGCGCTAGTTTAATAGCAGTCTCTCCGCCTTCCACACCTGTATTCATGGGAAGCACTTTATCGTATCCAAAATAGTCGGTGATATACTTTTCATACTCGCCCAATAAATTATTATGAAAAGCACGAGAAGTTAATGTGAGTTTACTAGCTTGTTTTTGTAAAGCTTCAATAATGGCCGGATGACAATGGCCTTGGTTCACCGCAGAATAACCACTTAAAAAATCGAAGTATTGTTTTCCATCTACATCGTATAAATAAACACCTTCACCTCTTTCAAGAACTACTGGAAGTGGGTGGTAATTATGAGCGCCGTATTTTTCTTCAAGTGCTAAATATTTAGCAGCATTGGAACTAATAGTTGAATGAGTCATTTCTATAAATTGAATTATTGGAAAGTAAATAAATGAAGAGAAAAGCGAAAAATGCTAGTCGCTTGAATACAAAAAAACAGGAGGTAGTTAAACTACCCCAAGGGATGATTGAGTAAATCTAGGTTTCTATGTAAAAAACTTCCCTTTTTCATATAGCTAAGTTAGTTTTTTTACTTCAATTTCCCATATTTTGGGCTTACATTCGCAAAAACAATTACTTTGAAACCGCTAGTCTCCATAGTCATATTAAATTATAACGGGGCCGGTTATTTAGCAAAATTCTTGCCATCCGTTTTATCTACTCAATATGAAAATTTTGAAGTAGTGGTGGCCGACAATGGTTCTTCCGATAATTCTATTTCTTTAGTAAAAGAAAAATTCCCTTCCGTTAAAATAATTACGAATAATACAAACGAAGGTTTTGCAGGTGGCTATAATTGGGCCTTGCAAAAAGTAAAATCCGACTACTATGTTTTATTAAATTCAGATGTGGCAGTGGATCCTCATTGGATACAGCCCATGGTGAATTTATTGGAGTCCAATAAAAATATTGCAGCTTGTCAGCCTAAAATTTTATCTTTTAATAATAAGGAAGTATTTGAATATGCAGGGGCTGCAGGAGGTTGGATAGATGCATTGGGGTATCCTTTTTCAAGAGGACGCGTATTTGATGTTTGTGAAAAAGATAATGAGCAGTATGATACTGCAGCGCCTATATTTTGGGCAACCGGTGCTTGTATGATGATTCGTTCTGAATTATTTCATGCAATGAATGGATTTGATGCAAGCTTCTTTGCACATCAAGAAGAAATAGATTTATGTTGGAGATTACAATTAGCAGGTTATAAAATTTATGCTTGCCCGCAATCGGCAGTTTATCATGTGGGTGCAGGTACTTTACCAAGAGGTGGTCGAAAAGTGTTTCTAAACTTTAGAAACAACTTAATCATGCTAACTAAGAATTTACCTTTGTCTTCACTTTTATGGAAATTGCCTGCTAGATTTAGTTTAGATGCTATTTCGGCCTATAAGGGCTTATTAAGTGGTGATACAAGCTTCTTTTTTGCTATTGCCAAAGCCCATTTTGCTTTTATGGGCTATATATTATCGGGTAAATTGAAAAGAACTAAATCGCCAAAAGCCTTAGAAACACTAGAGGGTGTTTATCCCGGATCCCTGGTTTATCAATACTTTATTAAAAACAAGCAATATTTTAGTAAAATAGTGACCAAACTAGCTCATTATTAAGAACTTGTTGCTATTTTTGCATCCGTAAATAAACAATATGTCACACGATTTACAAGATAATACAGCTGAGAAAGATATCGCCATTAATTGGGTAAGTTCGTCTCGATTCTTTTTCTATGTGTCTATTTTTGCTATACTAGCATTGGTTTTAGGTAATTGTAGTAAACTCTACACTAGCCGTTTTGTTAAACCCAATCCAGAAGTACAAACTAGCTCACAGTATAAGCCTGAGTACAAGTAAGAAAAAAAATTTGTTTAAGAGCGCTGTTTCGTTATTTTTGCAGTCCTAAAAATAGTTCTTACACAAGCGAAAGTAGCTCATTTGGTAGAGCACGACCTTGCCAAGGTCGGGGT
>Ga0222712_10003464_pt1 | contig 17188 bp, 30 predicted proteins | sample C33_657DmetaG_FD_165043 | JGI IMG/M metagenome (GOLD analysis project Ga0222712, IMG submission 165043) | Estuarine water microbial communities from San Francisco Bay, California, United States - C33_657D | ecosystem: Environmental > Aquatic > Marine > Unclassified | place: USA: California...
CCGGTGGAAGGTTGGTTCTTTCAGGAGTTCTGGCCAGCGTATCCTCGGCGGGAGGCGAAGGTCGCAGCGCTGAAGGCGGCGCGGGCCGTGCTGAAGACTCCAGAGCTTCGGGCGGCGGCTTTGCGGGCGCTGACGTTGCAGCTTCCCGAACTGACTAGCAGGCCGCCTGACAAGCGTCCTCACCCCGCGACGTGGATCAACGGGCGGCGGTGGGAGGATGAACCGGCGTTGCCGTTTATCTCAATGCCACGATCTGACGGATCGAACGGAAACGGGAAGGTCGGGTTTGTGGAATCGGTGGAGCGGGAGTTTCAGCGGCGGTACGAGGAAGGGCGGTTATGATCGACACAAAACAGGCAACGGCGGATATGGCGCGGCTTTCCGTGCTGAAGTTCTTTCCGTCAGACCAGACGGCGCGGGCTGAGATCGTGCTCATGGCGTGCGAGATGGCGCAGACGAACGAACAAGTGGCATGGTTGGCTAAGCGGTGCATTCAGCTATGGAACGAGTGGGAAGGGCCGCGAGAGATGCGGGCGGTGTTTTGTTCGAAGTACCGACCGTCTGACGGGATCGAAGCGTACTCGCAACTAGTACGGTTTGAGGATGGAATCCCCAGCGAGAAGGCGTCGGAACTGTTACAGCTTGGCGGGGCGACAGTGCGGCAGATTGCAGGGCCACGCGACACGGCGGAAGACCTGACGGCGGCGTTGAGTATCAGGCCGGTAATCGAGGCGATGGCGCGGGCAAAGGCTATGCAACAGACGAAGCCGGTACGGGTGCCAAGTATTCCACTGGTGAACGTGACCGATGCAAACCGGATCACAGCAGCGGATATTGAACGGGCAATGCGCGAGGCGGGCCGATGATCGACCTGAAAGCAGCACGTGAAACCATGCAGGGATTCAGCGGGATGCCAGGACTGCCAGACTCGAAAGAAGCGCTAAAGGCTCGAACAGAATCACTGCGCCAGAACGCCAGAAGCATCGGCCATGCGGAGCGGGTGGTAAAGGCCTTGCGAGAGCAGGAGAAGTTCTATCCATCCGTTCAGGCGATTTATGAAATGTGCCAGCAGACACCGGATGACGAGATCATTACCAGCGTGGCGCGGGAATGCAACTGGTGCAATGGATCCGGGTACATTATCGTGTACGGGGAGTTTGATACCTCAGCAGCGTGGAAGTGCCGGCACGATGGACCAGCACCGTCGAACGTCGGGCCGGTGATCGTGCCGTCTTTGGCGACGCACTATCGGCTGGAAGCGGTGGAAGCGGAAGCGCGGCTGCTGGCTCGGGCATCGGTGTTCGCATGAACTGGCAGGCTTGCAGGTGCGTCGATTGCATATCTATGCCGGTGAGCGCTGACGGGTTTCACCGTGACCCGAAAACAGGCATTCGTCCGATTCACGAGTGGGGCGACTGGTGCGCGAGGGGAGCGGTTTCAAACGCTCGATTTGCTGGCGGTACAGAGCAGGTGATTCCTGGAACGAATCGCGACAAGACGCGGGCGATTTACAGGGCGAAGCGATGACCGCCGATCTCCAGCACTGCCGGGACGAACAGATTCGATGCGCCACGCTGCTACTGGCGGGGCATCCGGAGCAACACGGTCTGCGTATGGGACTGGCGGACTGGATGCTGGAAGAAATTTTGCTATTGACGGAGCAGCCCGTAACGCTGCATACTGAAACGGAACGGCAGGGGCTTCGAATCCCTGCTTCGGAGTGATCTGGGAGCGTCGGCTCCTACCTTCACTCCCGGCACTCCGACGCCTTAGAGAGGGGCGGAAACACATGAAGCGCACACCATTAAAACGCAGAGGCAGTAAACCAGCACGCCGCGCTGGCGGCACCGTACAGCATCCCGAGTACTTGGACTTCATCCGGCAGTGTTGGTGCGTTTTAACGTCCACCGGCGATTGCGTAGGGGCGGTGGAGGCGGCGCACGTCGGGGACCGTGGCCTAGGCCAGAAATGCAGGGATGAGGAAACTATCCCGTTATGCGGCTACCACCACCGAACGGGGCCGGATTCGCAGCACGTTCTAGGGAAAGCATTCTGGGACCACCACAACATCAACCGGGCCGACTTGGTGACGCTGTACCAAGGTATTTTAAGCTGCGCCGCATGCGGAAAGTCATGACGGCCAACGGGCGGGCTGCCGCCGTCACCAGCGATACATTCCGCGATTCCCGGGTGGTAGAGATTCAGAATCAGGTTGCGGCAGAGCACGGAATGCGGCGGGAAACGATGCTGTTCCGTGGCCAGTCACACGGCAAGGTGGAGGCGCGTCGGGCGGCGATGATTCGGTGCCGGGCTGAACTTGGATTGTCCACGCTGGAGATCGGGCGGGCGTTTAACATGCACCACACGACCGTCTTGCACCACCTCGCGAAGGCCGACAAAACGTGGGACACGGTAAGCGTGACAGTACGGCACCGGCGGCATAACCTGACGCTGTTGGAGGCTCGGGCGATGATCTCTCGCATGGCTCGGCAGATGCGGGACCAGGCGTTGCTGATTGAGCAACAGGCCGAACAGATTGAGAAGCTGGCGCAAGTATGAGGCTGTACTATTCACCCGGCATGGAAATGCGGCGAAACTTTGGGAACAAGACGTGTCCGCATTGCGTGCAACCGTTTACGCTAGTCAACAAAAACCAGATTACGTGCGGGGGCGACGGCTGCCGACGAGCTCAGGCTCGAATCACAGACCGGGCGTGGAAGCGTGGAAAGCGGAAGGCCGATGCTAATTGAAACCACGTACTACATCCTTCCGATGCGCGAAATATGCACCGATGGCGGCGTAGTGTGTGCAGATCCTTGCAAGCCGGATCAGGCGGAGTTCTGGGGGCTGTACAAACGAAAAAGCGACGGATGCTCAGAGTGGGTATCTGACCATCCGTCGCAAAAGGAAGCTGACGCGGCTATAGACCGCATTCAGCCAGCAGCGCGTCCGGAACCTGCCTGCGATACTTCCGGACCAGCGTCTGAGCCAGAGCAGCCTGTTTTGGCGTGAGGCGTCCGCAATCGGCTAGTGAGTGACCGATCATGCCGTCCAACCGGCTAAACCCAATTCCGTTCAGCGTCTTTGCCTTGTCCGGGTCCAGGTCTGCAATCATCCGCAAGGCCTGATGTATCGCAGCGATCTGCGAAGGTGTCAGCGTCTCAGCGATCTTTGCGTACTTTGTCCGGGGCGTGTCCTGCGTTGCGGCTTCAGACCGTCCGGGGACTATCGGCGCGTCCATGAGTTCAACCTGCTCAGGCGTCAGACGTTCCGGGTGTTCACGGTCCAAAGCTGAATCGATGATGTTTTGTTTCGACACCAGCCGTTTCGCCATTGTTGCCGCGATAGAGCCCTGAATCACTAGGTGCTCACAAAGCACGCTGTTACGCTGGCCGATCCGGTTGCATCTGTCCTCAGCCTGCGACATGTTACCGGGCACCCAATCGAGTTCCACGAACACAACATGCCACGCGGCGGTCAGGGTGATACCGACACCGGCCGATTGAATCCCGCCGACAAACACGCGGCAATCAGGATCGTTCTGGAATCGATCCGACTCAGCCTGACGTTGCATGATCGGAGTCTTCTGCGTAATAGACGCGGTGCCGATCTGTTCGTCTGCTAGCGCGGAAAGCATACCAGCAGCCACGTCGCCATGGTGGCAAAATACAACGACCTTGTGCGCCTCGTCAGCCTTCAGCGCCGTGAGAACGTGCTCAACCGCGTGGGGTAACGTCGCCATCGCAGTCTCATGCCGCAGGCGGGCCATTTCAGTAAACGCGAACGATGCGCCTTTCTTCAGCGCGGCTACTGCTACCTGGTACGCTTCCTCTGATTCAGCCTTGGCAAGCTCCACAGCAGCCCGTAGGCGCTCCAGTTCTTCTTCGTGGGACTCTGCGGCTTCTGATTCGTCCGCAATCGCGTCTGATGCTGAATCCGCCTCAAGCTCGATGACCACACGCCGTTTCGCCGGCAACTCGGTCAATACCTGCGTCTTTGTGCGACGGATCATGATCGACCCGCGAAGCTCACGCTGGAGTTCGTCCAGGTTCGTGGCGCCGTTCGGATCATAACCGGATCCGGGCGAACTGAAGCTTCCGGTGAACTTTTTCGCGTAGACGTAGAAACTCTTGAAAATCTCATGATCCGGGGCAAGCCAGTGGAACAGGCCGAAGCCTTCGCTCGGGCGGTTGGGTATCGGGGTGCCAGTCATGCCCACTTGCAGCCTGCCACGAACACCGGGCGACGGCTCCACTTTCTGGCGTTTGGCGGTGTAAGGGTCCATACCGAAGATTGCCAGCGTGCGCTTCGACTCTCGGTTCTTCAGGTAGTGCGCTTCATCAATCGCTACCAGGTCCCAAAGTTCAGCCTGAATCTTCGCCGCGTGCTTCGTGGCAATGTCGAAGTTCATGATGACGATATCGGCGTAACCACCGGGCCACGATTGACCAGTCGCTATACCGATGCGGAACTTGCGCACCAGCCACTTGTTAAGTTCGCGCATCCAGTTCTGCTTCAGAGTGGCGGGGCACACGATCAGAACGCGGCGAACATCTGGGCGGGCGTTTATCATGCCGATCACCTGAATCGTCTTGCCAAGTCCCATATCGTCGCCAAACAGGACGTTATTACGTTTGAGTGCGCTGGCAATACCGGCTTTCTGAAATGGCAGATAGTCCAGACCATCGGGGGCCGGAAGCTCAACGTCGGCGGATGCGGCGCGGGATTCGTCCACCAGGGCGGCGCGTTCTTTGCCGATGCGCTCAAACTCCGACTTCTTCGCAGCCTGCGCGGCGGGGTCCATCAGCAGCTTGGCAACTTCTTCGCGAGACGTCCACCAATGTTTTCTGTCGGGACACCACCGAAACCCGGCAGACTTTGCGTGCTCCCGCTGCGCGTAGGGGATGGTGACGATCCAGCGGATGCCGTCACGGTTAACGGGAAACGTCATGCGGACACCTCTAGAACAAACAGGACAAACTGGGCAGCCCGTGCCAGCTTGCCATTTTTACCACGGACCAGAGGCGGGAAATCGAACGGGACATAGCCGGAGATTTCGTGACCGGTGACTACGGGAACAACGCGGCCTGCCTGCAAGTCAAAGACCGGGAGCCCAACGTGATGCGCTATCCCGCACTGCGAACACAGAGTAGGCCTGCCGATGCTGCAATCCAACTCGTGACCCGTACCCGGTTCAGGATCGGACCACGCGGCGATGGTTGCGGCGGGCATCATGCGCATCCGCCATCACGCCGGTCAGCGTGCTGCATTTCGCAAAGATGTTTAGCGCCACCCAGCAGGCCAGAAGTACCGATCCATGTGGTACGTTGCCAGCACTCATAGTCACCGTTCCGCAGCATCTGGATCATAAATCCGTCGCTTGAGCTCCACGACGGCTGCGGTTTCCACCATGACGGCTGGCGCTTTGATTTATCTTGGCGCCAGATCATTACAACGCCGTTTACCAGCACCGGCGCGTTTTCGGGAGTGTTCAGGGTAATCATGCCCGCCGTATCCCATCGACCGTGACAGTCACGGTCATTAACGGAGTTTGAACCCACGTTATGTTTGCGGGCATTCCGTTTTCACGAGTGCCGGTTCTGGACCGTGCTAGCGCAACTTCTTTAGCGAGTGTCCATGGGGACTCTTCGCTCAGTGTCGTGTATCCGTTATCCCCGGATGTGGTTATAGTAGTCATTACGCCACCGTCCTAAACGATTTCGTTGCCAGCCGGGTTTCGTCGGAGCATTCGCGGTGTAAGAACTTCTCGCCAGCCGCTTCGATAAAACCAGCCTTCTTTCCGTTGCGCGTCACATATACGCGCTCAGCGTCGCCAGACTTCCACCAGTTCGTTTTCAGCCCGATCTTCGCGGCGTTGATTGCGTCTGCGATACCAGCCAGCTTAGATGCTGACTTCGCAGCGCTGCGTTCTTCGTGCATAGCAATCATCGTGTCGTTAAAGAGATGAGCGGCGCGGGCAAGATCAAAGTTTTCCATGCGTTTTAGGCCTCCTATAGCCTGGCCCGGCTGGCCCGGTGGTCGCCGGTCCTGCCTGACATTCATAGAATATCATAGCTGATGATTTACTTGCAAGGGGAAAGATTGTGGTTTGCGAAATCAGGCGGCTTCCAGTACCCTTACAGCAGATGGCGAAACGCAAACCCGCAGAGCAGCACCCGGCGCTGAGAATCGAATACTGGCCGATAGACCGGCTCCAGCCCTACGAACGCAACCCACGGCGCAACGACAAAGCGGTCCCGCAGATGGTGGCTTCGATCCGTGAGTACGGGTTCACAATCCCGGTGCTGGCGAAATCTGACGGGCTGGTAATCGACGGCCACTTGCGCCTGAAGGCCGCGGTGCAACTGAAACTGGCAGAGGTGCCGGTGATACCCTGCGACACTTGGACCGAGGCGCAGGTAAAGGCGTTCCGGCTGATGGTGAATCGCTCCGTCGCGTGGGCGGACTGGGACATGGACGCGCTGGCGCTGGAGTTTGGCGACCTGAAGGCGCTCGACTTTGACCTGACGCTGACCGGGTTTGCGGACTGGGAGACCGGCTGGACCAAGCCGGAGGGCGAAGGCACCGCAAAGCCGGAATGGACCGGGATGCCGGAGTTTCAGCAGCAAGACAAAATGCCATGGCAGACGGTGCAAGTTCATTTCGCCGACTCGGTTGACCGTGACGCCTTTGCAGCACTAACGGGTCAACTCATCACCGACAAGACTAAATTTATCTGGCACCCAAAACAGATAAAAAGCAGTGCAGCTACATTTCAGTACAGCTCCACGGATCCACAGAATCCAAAGTTCCCGGTGTACATAATCTCAAAAGGCCGTGCAGAGTCAAGGCTCACGAGTAAAGCGTTAGAGGAACTTAAAATTCCGTACAGGATCGTCATTGAAGCGCAAGAGTATGAGCAGTACGCGGCAGTGATCGACCCTGCGAAGATTCTTGTGCTGCCGTTTTCAAACCTTGGGCAAGGTGGTATCCCTGCTCGAAATTGGGTGTGGGAACATGCGATCTCCGAGGGAGCGGAACGCCACTGGATCTTGGACGACAATATTAGACACTTCCTTCGGCTGCACGATAACCGTAAACGACTCATGAATGACGGAACGTGTTTCAGGGCCGCTGAGGACTACGTCGAGAGGTTTACAAATGTTGGACTGGCTGGGTTTCAATATTATTTCCTCGCGGTCGCAAAGCAAAAAATGAAACCATGCACTTTGAATACTCGGATTTACTCATGCATCCTGATTGACAACTCTCTACCGTTTCGCTGGCGTGGACGGTATAACGAAGACACAGACCTCTCGTTGCGAGTTCTGAAGGCAGGCCTGTGCACGGTTCTGTTTAACGCATTCCTCGCCGACAAGACCGTCACGATGAAAATGAAGGGCGGGAACACCGATCAACTCTACCAGGGAGACGGGCGGCTAAAGATGGCCGAATCACTTCGCGAACAGCACCCGGACGTGGTGAAGGTGGTCCGAAAGTGGAACCGATGGCAACATTCTGTCGACTATCGACCTTTTAAGAACAACAAGTTCATACCGAAACCGGGCTTCGAAGTCCCAACAGAAGCGAACAACTACGGCATGGAACTGATTCACATCGACAAGCCGGAAGCGGGTTTTTCCCGTACATAAATAAAACAAAATGGCCAGACCTTCATACCAACCGACCGATCAAGACACACGCACCGTGCAGACGATGGCAGCCTGCGGCTTCCCTCACGCGGAGATCTGCACAATTCTTGATATCGACGAGAAGACGCTGCGGAAGCACTTCCGCGACACGCTGGACAAAGCGATGATTCAAGCCGACGCCAAAGTCTCGCAGACCATGTTCCAGATGGCCACCAGCGGCGAACATCCGGGCATGACTGCATTCTGGATGAAGGTCAGGCGGCGCTGGAAGGAACCGGCGAACGACCACCGCTTCGTGGACGAGTCCGGCAAAGACCGTCCATTCCTGCTATCTGATGCTGACAGGCTGATTGCGGAAGCTGATGCCGAAATTAACAGCAGAGAATAGAGCACGATTCCTTCTCGACCCGGTAGAGTTCCAGCGCACGCAGTTGAGGCGAAAGCTCTGGGCCAAGCAGCGCGAGATCCTGCATTCAGTGGCCACCAGACCGCTCACGACGGTCAAGGGGTGCCACGCATCCGGCAAGACGTTCGCGGCGTCAGGGCTGCCGCTGTGGTGGCTGGTGCGGTACCGGCGCAACTCTAAAGTCTTCGTAACCGCTCCGACCGAACGGCAGGTGAAGACGTTCTTCAGGGACGTGCGGGTAGCGTGGGACGCGGGGCCGGTGAAGCAGTTGCTGCCGATGCCGTCAACGCTCGGCCTGAACGTGGCACCAGACCGCTACGCATATGGGGCCAGTTCATCCGCCGGCGTCAACATCCAAGGGCTGCACGGCGAACATGTCCTGATAATCTGCGACGAGGCTCCTGGTATCGGCTCTGAGATCTGGGATGCAATCGAAGGCATTCGCTCGGGCGGTAACGTCCACGTGCTGGAGCTGGGCAACCCGGTAGTTCCATCGGGCCACTTCTACGACTCGCACACGAAAGACCGTTCGATATTCAACTGCATCAGCATCAGCGGCTTCGACACGCCAAACCTGCTCAACGAACTCACCGGGCTGCCGTTGACGGAAGAAGAACTGCTGGGCCTAGACGAAACGCGGCTGGCGCGTGTAGCAGATCCGGGCCTGATAACGCGGGCGTGGATTCGAGAACGTCACAAAGTATGGGGTCCGAAGCATCCGAAATACTTGAGCCGCGTGCTCGGTGAGTTCCCCGGCAACGACCCGTACAGCGTCTACCCGCTGGCGTGGATTGAACGCGCAAATCGCGTGCCGACGGATCTGGAGATACAGCAGAACAGCGGGGAGCAGATTCAGATCGGTATCGACGTTGCGGGCCCTGGGTCAGATGAAACCGTGCTGGTGGCAAGGCGCGGCGGCCAGATCCTCGAAACCCACGCCTTTGCCGATGCTGACCCACGGGGGCCGGTGGCCAACATCCTGCATCGGTTCAGAAGCTCCGGGCGGCTCGGGCTGGTGGTAATCGACATCGCAGGCATAGGCTACAACTTCGCTCTCCACATGGCGGACCAACGGTTCCCGGTGTACGGCTTCAACGCCGGGTTTAGTGCCATCGACGGCATGCAGTACGCCAATCAGAAGGCCGAAACATACTGGCAGTTCCGCGAATATCTCAGAGCCGATGCAATATCAGGTCTGGTAGACGAAGAGACCTCGGCGCAACTCTCTACGCTGCGGTATCGGGAGAACAGCCAAGGGCGCACTGAGATCGAGACGAAGGACCAACGCAACCAGCGCGGCATACCCGGCAGCCCTGACCGGGCGGAAGCCACGATCATGGCGTTTATGCGGGTCCGTCCTCAGCATCAGGAGCGGTCGCTGCCCGGCTACGAGATCTCACCGATATAATTCCTGCTTGCAATTAACTGTAAGCGTAGTGTAAGTTATTGGTTGTGGATGATTACGACAGCGGAGCCTATTGCCGTCATTGGCAAGCGCCTGACCAGTGCGATAAAAAGTGCGGATGTGGTCATAGTTGCGGCCTACACGATTGGGATGGCGAATGCATCGCGGAGTTGTGCAAATGCAGAAAATGGATGGAGCGGAATTGAAACAGATAAACGTCCCGGTTGAGGATGAAGTCTACGAGGCGGCGAAGTTGTTGGCGGCGAAATGCGGGATGTTGCTAAAGGCGTGGGTAGCGCGGGCAATCCTGAATCAGGCGGCAAAGGAGCGGAACGATGGAAACGGTTAGAGCGGACATCGGCGTTTGGCCGGGTGTCATGTATGTGACAGCGCTGGTGGTTGCGGTGCTGGCAATGTGGCGCTGGGATATGCGCCAGATGCGAAAGGCGCGGCGCGAAGCCGAACTGATGCGTCAACATGTCAAATTTATCAATGATAAAGGGCAGGGCAAATGAAGGAAGCTGTGCTGGCCATAGGTGCTGTAATAATCGGCGCGGCGGTTGCATTTGTGCCGATTATGCTTTGTTTGGTAGGTGGCGAGTGAAGGTCGGGTGCGTGATGCTGATGTCGCCGGGGCGCGAGGCTTTCCAGCATCAAGCGGTGGCGTGTTTCAACAGCCAGACCTACACCGGGGGGCTCAGGCTGCTGACGCTGCCGGCTGACCCGGCGCGGACTATCGGGGCAATGCGGAACTATGCGAACTCATTGCTCACCGATTGCGAGATCGTGTGCCACTGGGATGACGACGACTGGAGCCACGAGAACCGCATCACTGAACAGGTTGCATTGCTTCAGGCGACCGGCAAACATGCTGTCGGATACAACAAGATGCTGTTTTGGCGCGGACTGTCAGCGTTTCCGCAAGCCGAACCGATCAACGGAATCACGGTGCACAACGGCGGCGAATCGTGGCTCTACAGCAATCAGAATCCGCGTTATGCTCTCGGCACCAGCCTGTGTTACTCACGCAAGGCGTGGGAAGCTCGACCGTTTCAGGACATCAATCACGGCGAGGATACGGAGTGGCTGAAGGGCGTCAGGTCTCACGCTGTTTCCACGTTTGACCTGATGAAACCGGCAGGCGCTGACCCACGCATGATCGCCCGGATTCACGCGGGCAACACCAGCAGCGGCTACGACCCGGCTGAGATGTCGCGACACAACGCCTTACCGGCGTCAGAGCGGCAGTGGTCACGTGTGCCAGCGTGGGACAAGGTTTGCAGAGAGGCTATGGAGCGATGAACGGCAATCCGAATTGCTATCACTGCGGAGTGGAGATCACAGGCGCAATTACGATGAGGCCGAAAGATTTTAAGTTTGCGATCAAAAAGGATGCGCCAGTCGCAAGCACAGCCAATATCAACGGGGTGCGGTGTTTCATGTTTTGTTGTGCTCAACATGCGGTAAAGGAGATGCCAGTACAATGCGTTTAAATCTTGGATGTGCAGATCGTAGGATAGACGGATTCATCGGCGTTGACATCGCGCCGGGGCCGGAGGTAGACGAGATCGTAGACCTTGAGGGGCCGTGGCCGTGGCCGGATTCCAGCGTCCTGGAAGTCAGGGCGCATGACGTCGCGGAACATATCGGGGACTGTTCGCATGTCCAGAATTGGGTGTGCAAGAAGTGCATTGCTCTGCGTTTCAGATTGGAACCGACAATGGTTTTGCCTTTGCGTCACGATCTCGGGCGGATTCACTTCCTGAACGAACTTCACCGGGTGCTGGCACCGAACGGACTGGCCGTGATTGAGGTTCCCAGCGCGGCGCACGGTGTAGGCTTCATCACGGACCCGACACATAAGACGCCGTGGTGTTTGAGCCTGTTCAAGTATTTCGAGGCCGGGACGTTCGCGCATACCAGGCTGGCGAAGTCCTACGGGATCACGGCAGCGTTTCGGGTGTTGAACCTGCAGGAAATCGAAGTATCAGGCGAGGATCCACGGGAGCGCGTCTGGAAGATCATGGCGACACTGGAGGCGGTGAAGTAGATGGGGCTCTCGGTTATCATTCCTTCAAAGAACGCGGCGAACTTGGTGCCATGCGTTCAGGCGATAAGGTCGGCGGGTGAGTTGTGCAGAATCATCGTGGTGGATGATGGTATTGACCATTCCGAAATCTACTACGGCACTGGAAGGTTAGATCCATACTGCGTTCCTGGACATAAGCCGTTTGCCTACTCTCGGAACATCAATCTCGGCATTTACGCAGCCGGGACCGATGACGTGATTCTGCTCAACGACGACGCGCTACTGAAGACTGAACGCGGGTTCTCGAAAATGTGGGACCAGTCGAAGCGTAGACCGCAATACGGGGTAATCGCATCGGCCTGTAATAACGTCGGCAACCCGCTGCAGAATCTGGTATCCGAACTGGCGAACGCGGATGCCGTGCGGGACGAGCACAGAACGCTGTGCTTCACGTGCGTTCTGATTCCACGGCAGGTGATAGATGCCGTGGGACTGCTTGACGAGCGCTTCGTCGATTACGGCATGGACGACGACGATTACTGCCTGCGCGTCCGATATCACGGACTTAGGCTGGCTATCTTCGACGGCTGCTATTGCGACCACGGCAGCCTGACCAGCAGCTATCGTGGCGGGCCACAAACAGGAGGGGACTTCATGCCAAACCTGAAGCGGTTTATCGCAAAGTGGGGCACCGACAATTGGGGACGAAGCCGCGACAATTCGCCGTTTTGCGACCTGTGGGAAGGTGAAGCATGAACGAAGCATTAACGCTGGCAGGAACAATGGCGGTACCGGTGGCGGCGTTGCTGGTGCACCGGGCAGGGCTGGTGTACAGTATCCGCAAGTTTGCAAACTGGTGGTATTCTTTAGCGTTTGCGCTTGAGCACTTCCGGGCTGAGTTTCAGCGGCTGAATGACGCAGCGAGGCGGGCGTGAAAGTTCTGATTCTCGGAGCATCCGGCATAGTTGGCCAACACATGCGGCTCTGCGTTCCTGACTGCGTGGAATCGACGTGGATGCGTCAGACCGGAGACTTGATTACGTTCGCACCAATCGACGGCAATGATCTTGGGTTTGTTGGCGCTCCGGATGTGATCGTAAACCTCGCAGGTTGCTCAAACGTTGACGAGGTGGAGCGCGAACCGTGGGAATACTACCACGTCAACCGGGTATGGCCAGCGAATTTGGCGCGGTGGTGTGCTGCCAACGGGCGTAAGTTTATTCAGGTCAGCACCCAGGCCGTCTACCAGTCACCCGGTAACAATATGGACCAGCCGAACGCCTATGGCCGGCAGAAGCGGGCGGCGGAAGTCTCCACGCTGGCAAATGGCGGCATTGTGGTCCGTTTGACGTTCGTTCTAGGCATCCGACCGTTGCCGCACGTCGGGCGCAAGAATCCGCTCGAAGCCATGCTGGAAGGCCAGAGCCCGCAGGTCTGTGACCGGTTCTTTAGTCCGTTGTTTGCATGGGACGCCGCGGAATTGCTCTGGGACGCGGTACTGACGGCGAAGACCGGGGAGATCCGGCAACTCGGAGAACCGATACGCACGACCCGCTGGGACATCGCTAAGCTGATCAACCCGGACGTCACAGCGTGTTCACATGACGACTTTACTGGGCTGGCGCCACGAGCGCGAGACACAACGTTTCTGCACGGTTCACACTTGCGAAGCTTATATCAGATCCACCAGATAATTGAGAGGGCACAAATGGAAGACAGAGCAATCGAACTGGCGCTATTCTTTGGAATTACGCTGGACCAAGCAAGGGGGAAGCTCGGCGAGGGATTCGGCGCACTACATAACGCGGTGGCCGACGACTTCCGTAAGGCCAACCCGCAAGGCGACGCGGAACTGCTGAACTGGTACCGGACCACGGAAGCGTACATCTGGGAGCTGAGCGCGTACCACGATGATCCAGGCTTCAACTACACCGGAATGTGCCAAGGTATCGTGCAACGGTTGCACTCTGAACCCGTATGTTCTCGCGTATTGGCGCTTGGAGATGGCATCGGAGACCTGACGCTGGCGTTGCACGAGGGCGGCTTCGATGCTGTGTATCACGATCTGGAAAACAGCAGGACGGCGGATTACGCAGCGTTTCGGCATTGGCGCAACACTGGAACTCAACTGGTGACAGACACCAGCAACGGGTGGACCATGCCGACCGGCGGCGAATACGACGCTATCTGCTCTCTCGACTTTCTCGAGCACGTGCCAAACGTAGAAGCTTGGGTTTGCGCCATCTTTGCAGCTTTGAAGCCGGGCGGCCTGTTCTGCGCTCAGAATGCCTTCGCGTGCGGCTCGGGGCCTGACGGCTCTATCCCGATGCACCTGGCCGTCAATGACCGGTTTGAGCACGACTGGGATCCTCTGTTGCTGGCGGTCGGGTTTGAGCAGATTTCAAGCAATTGGTACCGGCGGCCTGCATGAAACTGATAGCGGCAATGGTGGGAATGGTGATTCTGTATTTGCTTTGGAAAGGGTACATCGAAGAATGAAACCGACAACACTGGGAGATTTAATGGACCGATGCTGGGACCGCATCAAGGCAAAGAAAGCAAAAGACGCAGCAGACAGAAAGGAAGCAAAGGATGCCTAAAATTGAGACATTTGACAGCGAAGGCAAGCCGAACGGCTGGGTGTTGCCAGTGTGGTCCGAACTGGATCAACCGGACTTGGCACCGGCTCAGATCTATGTAACAGCCATTGCACCACGGACTCGCAAGGGTCCACACTTGCACATAGTGCGCGAGGGCCGATTCCATGTAATATCTGGTAACGTCAGGATAGTGACCAGGAGAGCGGGTAAGCTGACCGCTCCCGATGGTGAAACGGTAGACGCGGACCTGACGTTGATTCACCCGAGAAACGAGCCGGTGATAGTCAAGGCTGGTGTTTTGTGCGCTCTCTACAACTACGGAGACACCGAAGCGCTGGTAATCAACATGCCAAACCCGGCATGGTCGAAAGATAACCCAGACGAGTGGCCGGTTACGCACTGGCAAGATCCGGCAGACTGGCCGCCAGCGGAACCGGAACACGTTCACCTGTATTGCGGAACGGGCGGTCCATGCACAATTTGCGGGGGCGGTATTTACGTCGAAAGGATCAATCGTGAGAAGGCTTGATATCGGAGTAGCCAGCTACAAGAACCCGGACATGCTGCGGACGACGTTGGCCAGCATACAGGCGAACAGCTCGACCGACTGGCGGTGCTTTGTCCTGATGAGCCGCAACGATTCAGAAGAAAACGTTCAGGCGTGTCAAGTGGCGCGTGAGTTTGCAGCAGTCGATAACCGTTTCGTGCTGGTAGAACGAAGCGTGGCTCAGGATAGCTATTCAGGCGCGGTGAACGTCCTGTTCCACCTAGCGGAAACCGAATACATAGCGTATCTGGACAACGATGTGACCATCAACACGCATGGCTGGGACGAAATGCTATGCGGGTATCTGGATCGCTTTCACGAGATCGGCATGGTTTACCCGAACGGCGGGGCGGCGCCTATTGACCGCGGGCCGTATACAGAAATCATGTGGGCTGCGGGCTTTGCGTGGGTGATCAATCGCCACTGTATGGTGGACACCGGGAGATTCGACGACACTATCGGGCACCAGAACGAATGTGATTACGCAATGAGAGTTCGCATGGCGGGCTGGAAGTGTGCGGCGGTGCCATCGGTATCGATCAGCCATCACGCGACGGCTACAAACGACCCGGCGGCCATTGAGCGTATCGGGCAGGGCGTCATGCAGTTCGTTAACAAATGGTGTCGGTACTTCGGCGGCAAAAACCTTAACTATCACAGTACAAACGTGCTCAGGTGGGATGACTGGCCACCGAACGCGCTGTATCTGGAAGAATACTGGAAATTGCGGTATCCGACGCTGAACGACGCGCCTGAAGTGTGGCACAGCGAAGGCCGGGACTACGATCTCATTCGGGTGCCACGATACAAAGATTTCTATCGCACGAGGATAATCTGATGGACCGAATCTGCGTAAACGTTACTCATGATGTGATCTGCGGGCATCCGGTAAGCCAGCATGACAGCGGCGGATGCTGTGCGTCTATGCGGTGTCCGTGCTCACATCTGGCGTTGTCAAAGCAGGACGAATTTGACCCGGCTGAACCAAAGGCTACGAAAGAAATCAACCCGGAACCGGGAAAGGCGAAACAATGACAGTTTTCGGGATGCTCAGGATTAAGGACGAAAATCGGTGGATTCGGCAGGTGATAGAGGCCGCGTTACCGCTCTGCGAACGCATCTTCATTCTCGACGATCATTCAACCGATGCCACGCCGGAAATCTGCGCTGAGATGGGAGAACGCGTCACCGTCATCAATTCCGCGTTTGAAGGTTTCGACGAATCGCGGGACCGCGAATACCTGCTTTCTCGGCTGCTGAACAGCGTTGGAGATAACCACCTGTGCGGTGACGTGCACAGTCCATTCTGGGCGCTCGCAATCGACGGTGACGAGCTGCTGGACGGTGCCGGAGTTCAGGCTATCCGCGAGACGCTGGCGGTCACACCGTACCACGCGTTTAAGTTGCCGATTCGATATCTGTGGAATTCCGATCTCAGTCTGGTAACCACGCCTGGGCATCGCAAGGTTCGCATGGACGGCGTGTACCAGACGTTCGCAAGACCGTCAGTATTCAGGCTCATGAACAAGAACTTTCGGTTTCAGCGGACGCCGTTTGGCAACGGGGCGAACTTCCATTGCTCCAGCATTCCGCAAGAACTTCTGCACGCGGCGCACGTACCGATACCTGGCGCTCCGCTTTGGCATCTTGGGTACAACTACTGTGAGGACCGAATCCGCAAGTACGAATGGTACAACCGGCTGGACCCTAACAATGAACCGGAAGACCGTTACCGTCACATGGTAGCCGGGGACGTGCCAGAGGTAGACGCTGACGCGGTTTTGAAACACGCGGGGCCGCTGAGGATTGAAGTGCTGTAAGCTGGGATTACTCCATTCGTTGAACTCCCTATCGCCGTCAGTCAGGCCTGCAAGCCGCTGGCGGCGTTTTGTTTGGTAGTCTGTAAGGCATATGAGAGAGACGGCAGCGTGAACGCGGTTGAGGTAGTGCGTTGCAAGTTTGCAACTTTGCAAGGCTGGCGGCTTGACTGGTCTGAATTCTCGCTTAGATCTGGCTGGGGAACGGTGACATCATTTGGCCGACGAATGTGCTCAATAGTTGTCATGGCCATCGGATTATTCATAGCAAATCCGTTACCGATGCCGTCTCAGACACCGATGCAATACGAAATCAAGTCCGACCTGAAAGCGGCGGCAGCAAGGCTGGATTCTCTTGAAGCCAAGCTGATGACGATGCCGCAGGATGTCGCCGTACTCAAAGAACAGACATCGCGAAATACCGCAGCGCTGGAAAGCATGAACACGCGAAGCTGGGGCTTAATAGCAATGCTATTGGCGTGGGCGTGCCGCAGCCTGTTTTTAGACCTGGGCGGCAAAGAAAACCGGGCTCGAAAACTTTAGGACGTTTTGACGATAGGCTTGCGGCGGAACACTCCCAAGAGGTTTGCGATGAGAACGGCCATGTTGACCAAATTGGCAACGCCTGCCACGGTTGAGTTGCTCGACCCGATAAGGGTTTGGGCAACGGCTGCAACGGCGGCAGACGCCTTTTCGGCTCCGGTAGTACCTTCAGGCGCAAGGGCTTCGACA